>RCUS01001806.1_pt1 | contig 10386 bp, 7 predicted proteins | sample 2166221 | NCBI WGS metagenome assembly RCUS01 (sample SAMN09932758, study PRJNA488358) | compost metagenome | isolation source: compost soil in cyclohexanecarboxylic | place: Germany: Experimental Botanical Garden | reverse complement strand
AGTCGCACCCCGTGCGGGTGCGTGGATTGAAATACCACGTTAACAGCGTGTAAAATCTTATCGTCGGGTCGCACCCCGTGCGGGTGCGTGGATTGAAATTATCGTGTTGAACGCCTGAACAAATTCGTATCCAGTCGCACCCCGTGCGGGTGCGTGGATTGAAATCGTATACGGCGCCACGGTTTCGATCCGATCCTCGTCGCACCCCGTGCGGGTGCGTGGATTGAAATTCAAATGGAGAGCGATCCAGCGCGTTATCCAGACGTCGCACCCCGTGCGGGTGCGTGGATTGAAATAACGTCAGGAATTGAAGAAAGCAAACTAAGGAGGTCGCACCCCGTACGGGTGCGTGGATTGAAATATAATCGAACTTAATGCTTTTCATCTCGTCATAGTCGCACCCCGTGCGGGTGCGTGGATTGAAATTGTCGGGTTCTCGGCGCCAGTTGCCTCAGATTCGTCGCACCCCGTGCGGGTGCGTGGATTGAAATCCGATACGGATATGCAGTTAGATTACCAGGGAATAGTCGCACCATGTGTGGGTGCGTGGATTGAAATTCACTCAAAAGGAACATGGTAATACGAAATAGAACCGTCGCACCCCGTGTGGGTGCGTGGATTGAAATGTTTCCCGTAGCGAGTCTGGCGAAAATCCTGCCCGGTCCCACCCACGCGGGTGCGTGGATTGTAATGTCAGCGTAGCTCATCCGGTCACTGGCGGAGAGTCCCCCCCACGCAAGCGCGTTGTATCGGGTACAGGAATGCAAAAACCAGTTACCTAGAAATCCTTTGCTTTCCATATTTTAAGAGTTTGAAGTTGCTAAACCTTGGTTTTGAGAGTGTCCAGACATATACAAGGGGAAAAAGCGTCCTTAATCGGACGTTCTTTTCTATTGCTTTGATTTGATTTTCTCCTTGGAATTCGACTATCCCAAGGCCTCATCCATATGCCATTGACAATGATGGAATAAACGATATGATTAGTTTACGAAAATAATTTTCGTGAAGCTGTTGTTGCGAGGGAACCCTTTCCTCCAAAGCCGGTGGGCGTTTGCCATGTTTGCCATGTCTGCCATGAATAGTTTCCAAAAAATAGAGTATAGTGAGGTTCCTATGGAGAGACAGCGATCGGTAATAGATACCATAAACATATTGTACGATTCTTTTTTCGAGCAGGAAAAGAAAATTGCCAACTATGTTCTACAGAACCATAAAGAAGTCGTGAATATGACGATTGGGGAATTAGCGGAGGCAAGCGGAACAAGTATTGCCACCATCTCAAGGTTTTGTAAGAAATGCGAGGTTGAGGGCTTCCATCATCTGAAGATTGGTCTGGCCAAAGAAATCGTGTTGAGCGATGATCATGTGTCGGTCTCCAATACGATTTCCAGGAATGATATTGGCCAGTCGTTGCAAAATATTTTAGCCAATAAAGTGGAAGAGTTAAAGCAGACTTTTTCCTTAATTGATGCAGAACAATTAAATACCATATTGGACTGTATCCAACATGCAGGGCTCGTGCAGCTTACGGCAGTTGGCAATACGATTCCGGTTGCCTTAGATGGTGCTTATAAACTCAATGAGATTGGAATCCGGGCGGTCTCCGGTACGATTTGGGAAACTCAGCTGGCCTTTTCTTTGACCTTGAAGAAGGGTGATGTATTGATCGCCATATCAAACTCCGGAGAGTCGCGGCAGGTTGCTAAAATGGTACAAGTGGCCAAGGCCAATGGAGTAACTACAATCGGTATTACCAACAATCCTCGATCGACCATCGGAGCTGATGTGGATTACCATATCCAGACGGCCACCAGAGAAAAACTGTTCCTGGACGAATTTTGCTTCTCCAGAGTATCGGCAATGACCGTAATCGAAATCCTGTATTTGTTCCTGACGGTAGGGCAGGAAGACAGCTATGAACGGTTGAGCACTTGCGAGAATTTGATTGCCGACGAGAAATTGTAGTGAATCCCTGTTTGCGCATATGAATGTCTATACCTAAACCCCCATGAGAGCAGACCGCTTATGGGGGTATTTATGCTGCCGGTATTCACATTTTATACAAAAATAATTTCTGTGAAAAACTGATTGACGAAAATAAATTACGTGCTATACTTGGAATTGAGAAAAATATTATCGCCACATGTGATTACGAGAAAATTATTTACACAAAAATGCTTCAAAGTGCAAAACGATCTGGCGTATGAATGGGGGAACTGTATGAGAATTAGCAAGTTGCTCAGCAGGCAAGCGGTAGAGCTAAATGGAAGTGTCTCTGCCAAGTTGGAAGTTATTGATGCGATGATAAATCTTATGGAGGCATCAGGTAATTTAGCGGATCGAAATGTGTACAAAAAGGATGTGTTCGCTAGAGAGGAACAAGGAACGACGGGCATTGGAGAAGGCATAGCCATTCCTCACGCCAAAAGCCCGGGGGTTAAAAAAGCTGGAATGGCCGCAATGGTTATAAAGAATGGTGCTGATTATGAGTCGCTGGATGGAGAGCCAGTCCACTTGGTCTTTATGATAGCGGTGCCAGCGGATGGTGCGCATGCTCATTTGGAAGCCCTTACAAGATTATCGACCATGTTAATGGACCCGGATTTTAAGGAAGCCTTGTTAAAGGCTAAGTCTGTTGAGCAGTTCATGCGTGTCATCGATGACAAGGAAAATGAGCTGGAGAACAAGAAGAATCCTGCGGCTGCAAAGGCTGCAAACGGGACGTACAGAGTATTGGCAGTTACCGCATGTCCGACAGGAATAGCCCATACGTTTATGGCGGCAGAAAGCTTGGAAGTAAAGGGAAAGAAGCTTGGAATTTCGATCAAAGTGGAAACCCAGGGAGCGGATGGAGCCAAAAATATCCTGACGGATGAAGATATTAAAAATGCGGAGTGTATTATCATTGCTGCAGATAAGAACGTGAATTTATCAAGATTCAATGGAAAACCGGTGATCATCACCAAAGTCGCTGACGGGATTCACAAAGCGGAAGAATTAATTACGCAGGCCGTAAGCGGAAAAGTGGACATTTACCATTCGGATGAAAAGGTGCAGTCAGAAGGGAACGATGGGGAAAAAGAAGGTGTAGGCCGCAAGATTTATAAAGATTTGATGAATGGCGTATCTCATATGCTGCCTTTCGTTATCGGTGGAGGCATCCTCATAGCGCTGGCGTTTTTGCTGGATGATTACAGCATTAATCCTGCCAACTTTGGCAAGAACACACCGGTTGCTGCTTATTTAAAAACCATCGGAGAACTCTCGTTTGGCATGATGCTTCCCATATTGGCCGGATATATCGCGATGAGTATTGCGGACCGTCCTGGCCTTGCCGTTGGTCTTGTCGCCGGACTGGTAGCAAAAGCAGGCATTACGTTCACTAATCCGGCTGGCGGGAGCGTGAATGCGGGGTTTCTCGGGGCATTATTCGCAGGGTTTGCGGCAGGCTATGCTGTCCTCGGACTCAAGAAATTGACTTCAAGGATGCCACAGGCGCTAAACAGTATCCGGCCCATGATTATTTATCCTGTGATTGGTATTTTGCTGGGGTCCGTATTGACGACATTAATTAATCCGTTTATGGGAATGATCAATAATTCGTTGACCGATGCATTAAACAGCATGAACGGAACCAGTAAAATACTGCTTGGCATCATTGTCGCAGGTATGCAATCGGTGGATATGGGCGGACCCATCAACAAAACCTCTTATGTGTTTGCAACCTCGCAGCTGGCCGAAGGAAATTTCGAGATTATGGCGGCCGTTATGGCTGGAGGCATGATCCCGCCCCTTGGCATCGCGCTCTGTACTTCCATCTTTAGAAACCGCTTTACCAAGAAAGAAAGGGATTCCGGCCTCGTAAACTACCTGTTGGGCTTGTCCTTTATTTCTGAGGGAGCCATTCCGTTTGCCGCAAGTGATCCGCTTCGTGTCATTCCAGCCTGTATTGCAGGTTCTGCTACAGCCGGCGGTTTATCCATGTTCTTCGGGTGCACGCTGCGGGCTCCGCATGGCGGGATTTTCGTCTTACCGACTATAGGGCATCCCATTTTTTACGCGATCTCAATTCTGGTTGGATCTGTAGTGAGCTGTATTATTTTGGGACTTCTCAAGAAGCCTATTAAGGAAGCTGACTCGTTGAAGGCGGCTTAATATTGGGGAAGGAGAGAATTTTTGTGAAACAACAATGTGCCAAAAAAGCGGTAGAGCTGATCAAACAGGACATGATCGTTGGGCTGGGCGGCGGATCTACGGTAGGATTTTTAATTCAAGAAATTGAATCTAGCAATCTGCGGATTCAGGCTGTCACACCATCCATGGATACGGAGGAATTGTGCCGGAAACATCATATCCCTGTGCTTCCGTTGGAATCGGTCAGTGCAATTGATATTGCATTCGACGGATGTGATGAACTGGACGATCAATTGAACGCATTAAAGAGCTGTGGAGGGATTCACACCAGAGAAAAAATAGTTGCCGCCATGGCGAAAGACTATGTCCTTCTTGCGGATGAAGAGAAAAAGAAGGAACGATTGGCCTTTTCCTATCCGGTTACCGTAGAGGTTGTCCGCTCTGGCAGAGCTTTTGTCAAAACTCGGTTAGAGGCCCTGGGAGCAGTAGTGACGGAGCGCCGGTCCAGCAGTAAAACCGGATTGACGATCACCGATGACGGCCATTACCTCATGGAAGCAAAGTTCGAAAAGGTAGAAGATGTGGAACAATTGGCAACGGAACTGGATGCCATTCCAGGGCTGCTTGAGCATAGCTTATTCAATGGAATAGCCACAAAAGCCCTGATTGCCACTAAAGATGAAATTTATTTGATAGAAAGAAAATACGAATAGGATAGGAAGGGAAAAACTATGGAAAACAAAAAGTTGAATTGGGGAATATTGGGTACGGGCTGGATTGCCCATGAAATGGGCGAGGCTCTGAATGCGGTCAATGGTGAAATCTATGCGGTGTGCGATGTTACTTTGGAAGCGGCAAAGAAATATGCAAAGGAATTCGGTGTATCCAATGTGTATGGCAGCGCCGACGACATGATTAACGACAGCCATGTAGATATTGTATATATTGCGACTCCGCATAATCTTCACTACCAATTCCTGCGGCAATCGCTGTTAGCCGGGAAGCATGTGTTCTGTGAAAAATCGATTACCGTAAACAGCCGCCAGCTGGAGGAATGTGTAGCTATTGCGCAGGAGAAAGGTCTGGTTATCTGTGATGGGATGACGCTGCTGCATATGCCTCTTTTTAAGAAATTAAAACAGATCGTAGAAACCGGCGCCATTGGCGAAGTGAAAATGGTTCAAGTTAACTTCGGAAGCTGCAAGGAGTATGATATTAAGAACAGATTCTTCTCTAAAGAATTGGCGGGCGGGGCGCTTCTTGATATTGGGGTATATGCCACTACCTTTGCCAGATATTTTATGAAGAGCAAACCCAATGTCGTGCTGACTACGGCTAACTATTTCGAGACGGGTGTAGATGAAACCAGTGGAATTCTTTTGAAAAATCCGGATGGTGAAATGGCAGTGATGGCGTTGACGATGCGCGCAAAACAGCCCAAACGCGGTGTTGTTTCCGGTGAAAAGGGTTTTATTGAAATCTATGAATATCCGAGAGCGGCAAAAGCCACGATCACCTATACAGCGGATGGGCATACAGAGATTATAGAAGCAGGGGAGACTGCCAAAGCGCTTCAATACGAGGTGGAAGATATGCAGGATTACGTGCAGCATTCCGGCGGTAAGGAAAACTTGCAAATTATCCGCGACGTTATGGAAGTATTAACGACTATACGAAATCAGTGGGGATTGGTGTATCCTTTTGAATAAAAAATATTTCTTCTTCGATATTGATGGTACTTTAACCGATCGAGACAATGGAATGGTGGTTCCCTCTGCCAAAGAGGCCGTCCAAAAGTTACAGGCTGCAGGTCATTTCGTATCCATAGCAACCGGCAGAGCCTATTATAAAGCGGATCATTTCCGGGAAGCCAATGGTTTTGCGCATATGGTCTGCAATGGTGGACACGGCATTGTCTATGACGGTACGCTGAGAGAAAATCGGCCGCTGGTTTTTGAACATGCGAAAGCCGTGTATGACCAGGCGCTTGCCTTAGGTTATGGTGTGTATGCAGCAATTGATGATTCCAATAAGGTGTATGCGAACAGCTTTTTGTTCCACGAACAGGCCGGTATGCGAAAAGAACCCAGCGTTTATATCATCGACAAAGATTTTGACCCATCCACCGCTGGAACGATCTATAAAATGTATATTTCAATTCCTCCGGAAGAGGAGGAGAAGCTTACGACCAAGAGCTTGCTTGGACATCTTCGCTTTGAGAAGGAGTACCTGATGTTTCAGCCGGATGAGAAGAAGGACGGAATTCTCCGGATGCTGGAGTATGCCGGCGGAAGAGTTGAGGATGTTATCGTATTTGGGGACGATTATAATGATCTGATCATGTTTGATGACAGGTTCTACAAAGTGGCCATGGGAAACGGATGCGATGCCTTAAAGGAGAAGGCAGACTATATTGCGCCGAAGAACGTGGAAGACGGAATCTATAAGACATGTGAAGCCCACGGATGGTTTCTCTAATACAACTGGAATATTGAAAAAGGTATAAGTCCCCCTTTGCATATTGGGAAATGGTGTTGTTGGCCAAATTCCCGAGCAAACGGGGACTGTTTTTTACCTAAAAAGACCGATTTAGTCCTCTACCGTATACGTCTTCAGCGTCCGCAGCATCGGGAACAGCCGGTACATCCACAGCACGGCGACGAGGAGGGTGCCAAGGCCGCCGATAATCGTCGCAGGGACGGCGCCGACCAGACCGGCCATCGTGCCGGACTCGAATTCGCCAAGCTGGTTCGAGGTGCCGATGAACAATGAATTCACCGCGTTTACCCTTCCCTGCATGTCCTGGGGCGTATTGATCTGGACCAGGGTGGAGCGGATCACGACGCTGACGACATCGGAGGCACCGATCAGAAACAGCGCGAACAGAGACAGAATCAGGCTGCGCGAGACGCCGAACAGAATCGTTGCCAGCGCGAAGACGGCGAGGGAGGCGAACAGTGTTTTGCCGATCGCGTTCTCCAGGGAGACGCGGGTCAGAACGAGCGACACGGCCAGCGCGCCGACGGCCGGCGCGGAGCGCAGCAGTCCAAGGCCGAGCGAACCGGTCTTCAGGATATCTTCGGCGAAGATGGGCAGCAGCGCGGTGGCACCGCCGAGCAGCACGGCGAACAGGTCGAGCGAGATTGTGCCGAGAATAATTTTACGGTCGAATACAAAACGGAGGCCGCTCAGGAAAGTATTCATGCCCACTGCATCCGGTTTCTTGACATAGCGGATCACCTTGACGCCGAAAATCAGCAGCACCGACAGCACCAGTGCAATGAGCGAAGCGACATAGGCGTAAGAGGTGCCGAATGCGACGAGAACCCCGCCGAGTGACGGACCGACGATCATCGCTGTCTGTCCGGCCGAAGCGGACCAGGCGGCCGCTTGCGGCAGCTGTTCTTTCTCGACTAAATCCGGCACAAGTGCAGCGGAAGCCGGACTCTCGAACGTGCGGCAGGCCCCAAGCACAGCAGCTGCCACTAATATATGTACCGAACCAATCCAACCCTGCACACTGCCGAGCACCAGCAGGACGACGACTGCACTCTCCACCAGTTGGGAGGCATACACGATTGTACGGCGGTCGAAGCGGTCCGCGGTCTGCCCGGCTGGCAAAGTCAGCAGCAGCATGGGCAGGAACTGCGCCAGTCCGACAAGGCCAAGCTGAAAAGCATCATGGGTCAGCGCGTACATTTGCCAGCCGATGGCGACCGATAGCATTTGGAAGGCGGTTGTGGAGAAGATTCGGGCGGTCCACAGCCGCAGAAACGAGCGATTTTTCAATACAGATGGGCTGTTCTCATTCAATTGCAATTATCCTTTCTTCTGTGATCAAATTGCGTCTGTCGAATTTTGCAACATATTGGAAAAAGAAGAGGCAAAGGAGTATTGCGAAATACTACTCCCGGTTTAATGTTCTGTCAAGAATGAAATGATTTTGAAGAATTGCGGATTATCTCACTTCGTATTGATTTGGGACAACATAGTGGTATGTGGAGTCACTCCTATACGGGGAGGTTTCTGCAAGTTCATGCTTAGTGTAGGCAGGTGCGAACCCCAAGCGCACATGCAAATCCCGGGGGATTCGCACCCCTTGCGGGATAAGGGTTTTTGGGTTATTTTGATAAAAAGAGTCCTTGAAAACGGACGCTTTGACGAGGTTCGCACTATAGCGCTTCCAATTGCTTGTCGGACAAGGTGAGAAGTTGGGCGCTGTCGCACCCTGTGTGGGTGCGTGGATTGAAATAAATGATGGTTGGCCTCGTCTACATCGGAGAAGGTGTCGCACCCTGTGTGGGTGCGTGGATTGAAATGCCAGAGGGCGATAGATATGCTCTCATTCCGTCCGGGTCGCACCCTGTGTGGGTGCGTGGATTGAAATGCTCTATGCCTACGACACGAAAGAACTGGCCGAGTCGCACCCTGTGTGGGTGCGTGGATTGAAATAGCCTGAAGGCGGAAAGAACGGATATCATCGATGTCGCACCCTGTGTGGGTGCGTGGATTGAAATTCAGGATCTCATAAGCAGCCAGCCAATCATGATGTCGCACCCTGTGTGGGTGCGTGGATTGAAATTTCTGCTGATGCCGCAATCATCCGGGCGGTTTCTTGTCGCACCCTGTGTGGGTGCGTGGATTGAAATCTGCGGAAAGTCATATGAGAGATTGTGCAGATAGAAGTCGCACCCTGTGTGGGTGCGTGGATTGAAATGATGTGGCGACCGCTGATGTGAACGAGGTCATTCACGTCGCACCCTGTGTGGGTGCGTGGATTGAAATCCGAACAAATGCGCCATCCCCGGACCCGTCTCCCCGTCGCACCCTGTGTGGGTGCGTGGATTGAAATAGCAACACGCTGACTGATGATTTCTATACCGCCAGTCGCACCCTGTGTGGGTGCGTGGATTGAAATGCCATCTGTCCGGCTTCAAGGCCTGTCTGATAAAGAGTCGCACCCTGTGTGGGTGCGTGGATTGAAATCCCAAGGGCTGCCCGGGCTCTGTCTCCGCCATCAACGTCGCACCCCGTGTGGGTGCGTGGATTGAAATACACATAAATTTGTGGAAGAGTGTTCAAGCTTCGTCGCACCCCGTGTGGGTGCGTGGATTGAAATAGCCCCACAACAAGAGCCGGACATAAACGCCCAGGTCGCACCCCGTGTGGGTGCGTGGATTGAAATGAAAGATAGTAAGAAAGTCCGAAGCTGATAAGAAGTCGCACCGTGCGTGGATTGAAATAATTTCACCATATTTTATGGGTGCTTTGTACTTATGTCGCACCCCATGCGGGTGCGTGGATCAAACTGGGGTATGCGGATCAGAGTCCTCGAAGAAATCAAGTCGCACCTTCTGTTTGTAAGTGAATTGAAATTCCAGTAGCAATCTAAAGCCGTTCACCTATCTCAGGGTGGCTCCCCACACAACTGCAACTGCATACAAAAAAAGAACCGGCAACTTCGCCGGTTCTTTACTCATCAATCCTCTATGTATCGTCCATTGCACTCCGGAGACCGGTGTGCTATCATTGTAAGGCTATGGGCATATTTTTCAAACCAAAACAAAGTTCATCCATCTTATCTACATTACAATCATATCACAGGGTGGAGCTGGTTGTCAAATGTGCCTTCCGCATTCCTAACAAACTCGAAGGGGAGCGTGGTCGGGAAGATGATAGAGCAGCAGGATTGGTCGCAGGAGAAGAAGCGGCTGGAACAGGTTACGGAACAGCTCGAGGCGAGAATCGGCGAACTGGAGCCGGAGGTCAGTGGATTGCGCGATCAGGCGATGGACTTCCGCAAACGGTTCTGGGAGGAAGTTACCGTCAATGCGAGCACGAATGAGGATTTTGAGGAAACCTTCTATAGCATCAGGCAGCAGGAATCGCTGCTGTCGGAGCGGGAGCGCAGCCACCGTCTGCGGCAGCGGCAATGGAAAGATCTGAAGCGGCTGCTTCCTTCCCCGTATTTCGGACGGATAGATTTTCAGGAGGACGGACAGTCTGGCGACGAGCAGGTATACATTGGCGTATCATCTTTTGCAGCGCCGGACGGGATGAGCTTCCTGGTCTATGATTGGCGCACCCCCATTGCCAGCATGTATTACGATTACTCGCCGGGACCGGCTGACTACGATACGCCGGGTGGGATGATCGCGGGAACGATGAAGCTGAAACGGCAGTACCAGATCCGGAACGGACAGCTTCACAATGTGTTCGACACCAGCATCACCATCGGCGACGAGCTGCTCC
>RCUS01001805.1_pt1 | contig 10391 bp, 8 predicted proteins | sample 2166221 | NCBI WGS metagenome assembly RCUS01 (sample SAMN09932758, study PRJNA488358) | compost metagenome | isolation source: compost soil in cyclohexanecarboxylic | place: Germany: Experimental Botanical Garden | reverse complement strand
AGCATCTGTGCCAGTGACCTTGCCGTCGATAGCCGTGTCTTCCGGGGTAGTGATCTCGTAGTCCCCCGTCTGCGGATCGAAACTCTGGCCGGGGATGTATCCGGGATCACCCGGTTCCAGCCCTTCATTCGGGTCCACCGATACAGGCAGGTCGTTGACCGGGGTGACGTCGATGCTGATCGTGCTGGTGCTGCTGCCACCTTTGCCATCGGTCACGGTGACGATAAAGGTATCCTGACCGTTGTAACCAGGCATCGGGGTATAGGTGTATTCACCAGTCTGCGGGTTGATTGTCACCGTGCCATTGGCAGGTTGCGTGGTGACCGCATAGGTCAACGCATCACCATCTCCGTCCGTACCTGCAACGCGACCGTTCACCGGGTCGTTTTCGGCAATGGTGTGGGCGTAATCCGGAGCTTCTGGTGGGCGGTTGCTATCCTTGTCGCTACCGCCATCATCGCTATCATCATCGTTGACTGCAGCGTAGACGGCGCCCGCGCCGACAAGTGCTAACGCAGCAATCGCCCAGCCCGGCAGACCGGCGGCAGGCGGAACAAATCCCGCAGCAACGAGGTCTTCCTGTATCTCGGCAAAGTGGAAATCTGACCATGGGCTGGTGTACTGCCCCCACCAATGCACGCCCTCAACGTCTTCCAGAACTAGGTCGCTACGGTGCCCCTCATCGTCTTGGACGAAGAAGCCGCGAATAGTCAGAGTGGTCCCGTCCTTGAGGACAATCAGGAGGTCATTACCGACTTGTTCGAAACGATCAACCGTCTCCGGCCCGACCTTAATCTTGACGATGCTGGGCTGGTCGAGCGCCAAATCCCCAGAATCAACAACGGTCACTTTGCCAGACGACTTGGCGATGACTTCCGTATTCATGTTTTCCCTCATGATTTAAGACTTCTGAAATAGTTGAGGCGACTCAAAGGTGATGCACACGCGGTAAGACCGACCATCAGCGCATTGGCGCCAACGGACCCGTACACGCGATGTTGTTATCGCTCGCCGTGTCGCGATTGAGCTGACACCAATGCCGCCGGTACCAGTCGTGCTGACGAAGATTCCACCGTCGGATCCGGCCGTCGTCGTGACGTCGTGGAAATCAACCGTGATCGTCTTCGAGTCCGCGTCGGTGACGATGTTGATTGGCGCATGGTTGTGACGGTGCCGTTCGTGATCAGGCCGGCTGATATGGCCATGACGCTGTAGACACTCGCTGAGGCGACAACGACGGAGGCATTGGACGAAGCTGACAAGGATGCCTGAACCTCACATGGCGGCCGCCACGCAGTAACTCTGCACGCAAGCAGGCGATACGTTCTTGTTCAGCCGCACGCGAGACCTGATCACATGAACTGATACTCATCAAAGGCGTTCTCATGGAATTGATGGATGAGATGGAACCTACAGCTAGGAATGGAGAACGCGGTCTCAATAACTGACTACTTGGGAAGCGTAACAACGATGAACAGCAAAGATAGCTGCGCACTACATTTGGTGACTGATAATCACCATGCTTCCGGCTCGTCACACCTGCTCATCCAAGAAGCACGATCCCACCGCGACCGGTTGCCAACCATTCGAGCGAAACGCTTGTTGTGTTCGCAACCTCAATCAAGTTGCTTATGCTGGGTTTGGGACGCTGACTGACCTCCCAGTTCGCAACCGCTCCTCGCGTCACACCAACCTGGCTGGCCAACTGATCTTGTGTCATACCCGCACGCTGGCGTGCCACGCGTACGCGCGTTGCCATGTCCATTCTTCAATTTTCCCCCTCAAGTTCCGTTACGGATTAAACGCAGCCCCGCCCCCACCTCCCTACCTCAACTTGCGATTGACATGGATAAATCGCAGATAGAGTGTTCAAGGGCGTCAGTGCTCACGGAGGTCCACCGCGCGCCCAAGCATTGGTAATAAGCGCATGAGCCGATTGCGTCCATCCAACATTGAGGTCTGGACAGGCGGATCTTCGCGAATCACCAGGGGCGGTGGTTCCTCATGAACGGGCACGATGGCGATTTATGGACTCAATGCCTTGCTCAAGCGGGCGGCCGGGAAATGCGAGGACCTGAGGAGTTCGTCGGATACGTTGTCGAGAGCTAGTAGCGGAGAACATATGCGGCCAGCGCAAGGCTGGCGCGCGCCGCTGCCGTCCTCCCCTCCAGGCCGGCTGATGAGGATCAGAACAGCCGCCCTACCCGTTCCATGAAGGCTCTCGCTTTGCTCTGGCTCCTAGTCGGGTGATCCGTACAGATACAGATGAAAGCCGGGTCCACGGCATTGCCACATCGACGACCAGCATCGTCCTCATTGATCAATGCAGCAGCACCACAGCGCATCCATAGGGCCGGACCGTGCCGGCATCTGCCGCGCTGCTGCAGGACCGGTCGCCAACGTTGCACGAAGGGTCAAGAACGCCCGGCATGATTACCGTAGCTGTATTGCTCGCTGCCTGGGCGAACGCCGATGAGATGGCAGGCTCGAACCAACCTGCCAGCGCACATGATGAAATGCGGCGCGGCCTCGCATGAGAAAAACAAGAAATCGAGTACAACGCCTCCTCTCCATCAGTCGAAGAGCCGGCAATAGAGCTCGCGATTACCCTTAACACAGAGATTCTCTATGAACTACACCTTGAGACTGAGAAGTCACAACGTTGATTACTCAATTACACCCTGAGCTCCATGTGCCCACGCCCGACGGCGATCCACTCGAACGAAACATTTGTTTCAATCGCAATTGAGACGAGGTTTGTAATGCTCGGCTTGGGGCGTGTGCTGATTTCCCAGTTCACAACGGCGCTGCGCGTCACCCCGATCCGATCTGCCAACTGACTCTGCGTCATTGCTGAACGCAGTCGTGCGATGCGGATGCGCGCCGCCATGTCCTCCATCACCTCCGCCCCTCAAGAAATCAAAGTTCCCCCTAGAAACGCAGATTCACCCCTACCCCCCTACCTCCACCGACAGGCAGAACAAGAATGAGGGGGTTCCTGGGGATGGCAAGCGCGGGCGGGCAATCATCAATCATCCAATTCACCAAGATTGGCCGTTCCCCGCCAAACCAGAAGCGGCCAAGGCTATCCGACTCTCTACCTAGTGAATTTGCTTCTGCAGCCGGTTAGAATCAGTCACAAAGGCGACCAACTAGTATGAATGAGGGCAAATGAGTGTCACCTTAGAGGCGAGGACCTGCCCCCCGCTCTTCGAGCAATTTCTGGGCGAGCAACGCCCGATGCTGATAATTTTTTTGCGTGGCCGGGGGATTTCCCTTGAGGATGCTCAGGACATCGCGCAGGAAAGCCTCTACAAACTGACACGTTATCGCGACTTGCCAGTCGAAGCTCTGAAGCCGCTGCTGTACCGGATCGCACTCAACACGCTTCACGATTCCCGACGGCGGCAGTCTGGCCTTTATCAGACATCCCTGTCTGATACGGACCTCCAGGCGCACGGTATCCAGGACGAGAATCCGCGACCGGAACAATGGGCCGAAGACCAAGAGGAGCTTGCCCGTGTTCGAGTTGCGATCAACCTCCTTCCGGAACGCTGTAGGGAGGTCTACCTGCTCAACCGTATTGAAGGGATGAGTTACAGCCAGATCTCCAGGCATTGCGACATCTCCGTCAAGACGGTCGAGAAACACATCGGGAAAGCGCTGTCCTCGCTAAGGAAGCTTCTCTCCAATCAAACACGCCCGGTGGGCGTACCTGAGCAGCGCCCATGAACACCGCGACCCTCTCTCTTCTGGATTTTCCTGATTCGGCGGAAGGTTGGCTGGCACGCCTGCTGTCACCCGAATGCAACGCGTCTGACCATGCTGCTTTCGAGGAATGGTTGGCCATGTCCCCCCAGAATGCGCTCGACTACGTCGAGGTTGAACGTATTCACCAGTTGGCCGGCGCATTGAGAGCGGATCCTGCACTGCAAGAGGCGACAGCTCGCCCGGCCAGCCGCATGCCGACAGCTCGACGCAAGCGTACTTGGCATCGCCCTCTGGCTTGGGCGGCCGCTCTGGTGCTGGCCGTGTGCGGGGGGCTCTGGCTTCTTGCTGATCCCCGGACCACCTCACCCAGCGAGTATGCGACGGAGATTGGGAAGCAGCGCAGTGTCGACCTACCGGACGGGTCTACCTTGATTCTGGATACCAACTCACTGGTTCAAGTGTCCTACGAACGCTCCCAGCGCCATGTTGCTCTGCTGAGAGGCCGTATCCAGGCCAGCGTCGCTCACGATGGTGAACGGCCCTTCGTGGTGACCTCAGGAATCGGTAGTGTCCGTGCGCTGGGCACCATCTTTCAGGTGGAACGGCAGAATGAAGGCACGGTCGTTGCCTTGCTGGAAGGGCGTGTCCTTGTGAGCACAAAAGGCGATTCCGTCCGTCATGCCATTGAGCTGCATCCATTGCAACAGTTGGCCTATGACGCAGATGGCAGGCTCGGACCACTCCAAAGCATTGAGCACAATGCCGCCGCGAGCTGGACGCAGGGGCGTCTTGTCTTCAAGGAAGAGCGCCTTGCAGATTTGATCACGGAGTTCAATCGATACTCCCATGACCAATTGGTTCTATCCCAGAGCGAACTGGGAGATATCCGGGTCAACGGCGTATTCAATGCCGGCGACCAGTCGGCGCTGCTTGCCGCACTGCGCCAAGGCTGGGGCCTGCAGGCGCGGTCCGTCGGCGGAAATAGGATCGAGCTGTCTGCGACGCAATAATAGGTGCATGGGAGCGCTGTCGACCAGGCCGATCAGTCCTTGCCGCAAAGGTCGTGTAACAACTGTGTTTTGTGAGTTCCTCAAGTACAGCTTGGCGTGCTTGTTCGTTCTGATGTCCTTGGCGATTACCACGCAAAGCACCATCGCAAGCCCTGCAAGTACTCCCGCGCCATCTCGGTATGAGGTTGGCGCGGGCACGCTGGACGAAGCCCTGCAGTCTTTTGCTAGTCAGTCAAATATCCAGCTGCTCTACTCGACCATGCTGGTGCGCGGCAAACACAGCGACGGCTTGCGGGGCAATCACACCCTTGCAACCGGGCTCACCCGGTTGCTTGCGGAGCATGGCCTGACGGCGGTAGCCGTGAACGCCAACACCTATCTCCTGCGAAACGCCAAGAAACAATCCCGGGAAGCCAGCGGTCCTGCCACAAGTCCGGAAAGGAGCTTGAAGGCCAGCATGGCCGAGCTTGCTACGGTCACCGTCACCGGCACGCGCATTCCGCAGACCTCCTTGGAGCTGTCAGTCCCCATGACCGTTATAACGGCGGACGATATTGAGCGTAGCGGACGGCAAACGCTCTACGATTTGCTGGGTGAGCGCCCTGGCTTGGCGAGTCATCATCCTATGACCGTCTCCAGCGAAGGAAGAAATTATCCAACCGTCGTTGCCTCTGGCGCCAGCCTTTATTCACTTGGGCCGAGGGCAACACTCTTTCTATTGAATGGCAAGCGCATTGCTCCATTCGGGCTCGCCTCCAACGACCTCGGTGGGCTCGTCGACCTGAACAGCATTCCTTTGAGCTTCATTGATCGCATCGAGATTCTGCGTGGCGGCGCTTCTGCGGTTTATGGAGCGGACGCAATGGCAGGCACCGTCAACATCATCCTGAAGAAGGATCAGGAGGGAGGCGAGATATCCTCTCGCCTTGGCATTTCCCAGCGGGGAGATGCACTATCTCGTCAAACTTCCGTAATCTTTGGAACGCAGACACAATCAGGCGGCCAGCTATTGCTTGCGGCGGACATTTCTTCGCAGGACGAACTTGGCGGCGATCGTCGCGATTGGCATACCAATGATCGTTCCCGATTCGGATTGCCGGATGACCGCTTGCCCATCGGTTTCTCGACATCGTCAGGCGTTCATTCAGGCTCACTTCCGCTGTGTCAGGCGGCAGGGGAAAATCCAGATTCTCCCTACTGTCGTTTTGATTCCGCGAGATATCGCACTTTGCAACCCCGGGTGCGCAACAAATCCGCATATATCCGGTGGGACCAAGAGCTGGGTGACTCGTTCTCATTGTACTTTTCTGGCTTGCGCACCCGGAGCGAACAGACACTGCAGAATTCGCCTGTTTTCAGCTTTTTCCCGATTACACCCTCCCACCCGGACTATGCAAAGGCTCCCGGACCCGGCTCGGTCGTCGACTACGCTTTCTATGAACTCGGTGCTCCTCGAAACCATACCGCCAGCACTACAAATGATATGTCCATTGGCGTGGATGGCCTGGCTCTCGGATGGAACTGGAACGTCGCCCTATCCCACAGCGAGAGTCGGGTACACAGTGCAACCAACAACGTTCTACTTCGGGCGGACATAGCGGAAAACCTCAATCGCCTACGCATCGATGGATCGGACAATACCGAGGTCATGAATGCGATGCGCGGCTTCATCCGTCCCGCAGGATACAATTCTGTCAGCACGCTGGAAGCCACATCGAACCGCTCGTTGTTTGAAGCCTTTGATGCTACGGCACAGATAGTCGTGGGAACGGCGTTTCATTTCACCCGCCGCCGGAGCATCCCGGACCCCCTGCAGGTCAACAACGGCATCGCCTTGGGCTCGACTGTCATTGAGCCGTATAACCTTCACAGCCGTGATTCCACCGTTTTCACTGAACTCAACTTGCCGCTGCATCGGACACTACAGATGGACTTGGCTGCCCGCCTCGATCATCCGCAGGGATTCCAATCCAACACATCTCCTCGGATCGGATTCAAGTGGACGCCGGGCCGAACCTTTCTGGCACGCGCCAGTTTCGGCGAAGGCTATCGTGCCCCTAGCCTGAACGAGGCACGTGTGCCGTTCGACGATTTTATCGACACCCGGCTCATGCAAGCCACGCCGCAGCTGATGCCCTGCATCCAGGTGGGCTCGGATCGATGTCGGGTCGAATACGGAGTGGGCGACAACCCCAATCTACGTGCCGAGTTTTCGCGCAGCCGGACCCTCGGCGTAGCATGGGCTCCGACGCATGCATTCAGCGCGAGCCTGGACCGCTACCACGTTTCGCGCACCGACGAGTTCGGCATTGCGGATGCTTTCAGCCATCCTTCCCTTTTTCCGGAGGGCCTGGTTCGCGACGCCAATGGCGTGCTCTATCGTGCCAACCGATTCCTGGCCAACATCGGAAAATCTGAAACCCGAGGATGGGAGCTCGAATCAAACTATCTGCTGCGACACGAGAAGTTTGGCGAGCTTGGCTTACATTTGGCCGCACACTATCTCAACCGATACACCACTTCCAGCATCATCCAACCCAAGGCCGTCGAGCGCGCCGGTCACGATACACCCAAGCTGACCTTGCTGGGTGACGTGCAATGGCGACATGGTCACTGGGCCACGACCCTGACCGCGCGCCATTTCGGGTCCTTATACGCCTATCCCGCTGGCGAGGCTTGCCCAAAAGAGAATCGCGATTCCGGCAAATGCAGCAACCCGGCAGCGACACTTTTGAGCCTAAATATCCGCTACTCCGGCCAGGAAGGCTGGTCCTATGCATTCGGTATCAACAACCTGCTTGATAGACGCCCCGTGGACTATCGCTTCTACGCCGGTGGCTACAACGTTGCGGTCGATGATGTTTACGGACGCTACTTCACGATGGCTGCGTCGTATCGGTTCTGATAAAGATTTCTTGGCCATAATCTAGCGCAGCTGGCCTTTCCGCTATTTCGTTGCCCGCTCTCTGTGCGTGCGAATCTGGCAACCCTACGCTTGCGAACCAGCATGGCAGCATGCCAACCGGCTTGATGCCAAAACCAATGCTGATGAACACGTACGTTGGCGGCAATCTGAAGCCTCCCCCGTTTCTTCGAATTATTCATAAATTACGTGCAGCCAAGTATCAAATGCATGGGCAGCGCCGCCAATAAAGTGCGGGACCAGGCGGCTGCCGCTCGCCGATGACTGGCTCCGGCGCGACACCCTGAGCGGAGACCGGCACGAACTGAGAAGCCGCGCGCGAGGCTGGCGAGCCCCTCAACGCCAGCTACGTGAGCGAGGCCGCCGGCAGCCTTTCCGGCGGTAATCGGCGCTATGCAAAGGTCGGGGCCCGCAGGCGGCGTGCGGTGATCGCCAATCCGTCTACCGCGCCCGACGATGCATCCGTGAAAGTTACCGTCCACGGGCCGCTGACGAAGCGATCATGGAAGTGCGTGTCGCTCGTGCCCAGCGGCTGCAAAATCCGCTCGTCGGCAAAGGTCGCCAGCGGCTTGCCGGATACACGCTCCACGACCTCTGCCAGCAGTGTGTAGCCGAGGTTGTCGTAGAAGGTACGGATGGTTGAACGCGCACGAGAAGCCCCCAGGCATTGGCACACGATGTGAGCCCGCGGGGAACGCACCGATATACGCCGGAAGTTTTCGCTGACGCGGGCGATTCGGCCGCTTCACGAGGGAGCGTTCCAGCGTTGACCGTCCTGCTGGAGTCGGCCCTGAGTCCTGGTTTCGGGGCGGAATTTCCAGCACCTATCGGTGCCTTGTCTCAACCCGCATCGGACCCCTTCGCCGAGTAGTGAGCCGCCGTCAACGACAGGCCTCCGCCCTACCCTCGATGGCTTTGCGATGAAGCCCGGTTTTTTGTGTATCCACCCGAGCCATGGCTGATTCGTCCCGCACCTTCATTCCGTATCGAGCAGACAACGGATCAGTTTTTCAACCAGACGGGTCGTCTGCTTTCTGTCCACTTCGGCGCCGACTGCGCCGCGCACCATCACGCCGTTGAAGATTGCCGAGATCATGCTCATCCGCAGCTCCACTTCGGCCTCATCCAGCCCTCCCGGCAGCCCGACGCGCTTGGACAGGGCCATGAACTCGGCGGCCACCACCTTGTCCGATTGCCGGAGGATGCGCTGGATCGCCGGGTTGCGGGCAGCTTCCGCCGCCAGTTCGAGCTGGAGTTCGAGATAGGCCGGATCCAGACACCGGTCCACTGAATCGGCAACCTGCCGTATTACACGGGCCACCAGGTCGCCGCCACTCTCGTCCTCCTGCAGCTTCCGCGCGAGCTCCGAGATGTCGTGCTCTTCGCGCTTGGCTATCGCCTGGACGATGGCTTCCTTGTTCTCGAAGTAGTGGTAGATGTGCCCCGGGCTCATGCCGGCCACCTTCGAGATCCTGGCGATGCTTGTCCCGTGGAACCCATTGCGGCGAAAGCATTCCGTGGCAGCGTCCAGCACCTGCTGACGGCGCGCTTCGCCCTTTTCCTGAGCTGACTGCGGATGGGTAGTGACGTTCATGCAATGCACCTTCGCAGGAATTGACCTGGTTGCCACATGACGGCAGCCCTGGCGTGTAGTACGATCATTCTAACTAGAACGATCATTCTAATTCGAGCGTATCCATGGCCGTCTTCAACCGTGGAACGAGCACACCGGGGGAATGCCCATGACGACGTTGCTGAAAGACATCGCTGTTCTCTTCGATGCCAGTGAGGCAGGCCAGCAGGTGCTGGAAACTGCTGCACGGATCGCCGGCAGCCACACGTCCCACCTGATCGGCATCACCGCCCTGGCCCAGAGTCCCGCATCGCTGCAGGAAGGCTTTGCGAAAGGGGGAGCCATCCATGAAGTGATCGTTCGCCATCATTCGGCCATGGCAGCGCATGCCGTTCAACTTGGCCAAAGCCTGACCAAGGCCCTGCATCGTCATGAAGTAAATGGAGAGCTGCGCGTCATCTCGCACGCGGAGTCCAGCAGCGAATCCTCACTGCATGCCCTGTACTGCGACCTGCTTGTAGTCGGCCACCCGGATATCCCCGCTTCGCCGCTGGCCTGGTCCGCACCGCAGATACTGAAGCAGTCCGGCATTCCCATCCTGATAGTGCCGCGGGACTGGAAGAACCGGCCGATCGGGAAAAAGGTGCTGGTGGCATGGAACGGAAGTCGGCAATCCCGGCGCGCGATTGCCGATGCGATGCCCATGCTCGTCAGTGCCGAGGAAGTCACGCTGTTGATCATCGACGCCGAACGCAAGGCCGAACTTCACGGGGATGAGCCCGGCGCCGACATGGCCGCCTACCTCGCACGACACCATGTGAAGGTCGAACTGCGGCGTGTTGCCTCCGGAGGCCTCCCGGTCGCCGAGGTGATCATTTCGCATGCGAAAGCCGATCAATGCGACATGGTCGTGTTTGGTGCCTACAGCCGGCCCAAGCTGAGCGAATCGCTTTTTGGCGGCGTCACGCGCACGTTGCTGACGGAGGTTCCGATCCCGCTGTTCGTCTCGCAATAAGCACGCGTCTAACCACACACGAACGAGCGCCCAACGCGACCTGTCAGTCATATCTACTGCTGGCACTCTCCTGCCACCAGAGATCCTCCGAGGTCGCATCCCCGACCTGCGGAGACCTGCAGTCCACCGGACTGCGCGAACGTCGCGATGACGTCCGTC
>RCUS01001804.1_pt1 | contig 10393 bp, 10 predicted proteins | sample 2166221 | NCBI WGS metagenome assembly RCUS01 (sample SAMN09932758, study PRJNA488358) | compost metagenome | isolation source: compost soil in cyclohexanecarboxylic | place: Germany: Experimental Botanical Garden | reverse complement strand
ATATCCTCCTGATTGCTTGTTTAGTCCCTGTGCCCGTTGCCGTTACCTTTGCCGTGACCATTGCCATTGCCTCTGCCCGGCTTGTTGTCATGCTTGTCGCGCTTGTCGTCATGCTTGTCAAAGTGCTTGTCATGATTGTTGTCATGACGGCCGCGGTCACCGTAATCGGGACGGCCATGGTCGCCATGCTGCTGGCGATAACGGGGCACATACTGGTTGTTATACCAACTATCCTGGACGAAATATACCTCTTGGTTACAGGCATTATACTTGCGGCAGTGCTTGGACCAGTTTTTCGCATGGCCAGGCGGCACGCGCAAATAGATGGGACGGGCCGAATAGTATTGCGGGCGCTGCACGATGACAGGCTGGGCATAGATCAGTTGCGGCGCGGGATAGTCGCCGATGTCGAGGCGTCCGTAAAAGCCTGGCTGGCCGACGGTAACAGAGACGCCGACCTGGGCGACGGCAGCGGTGGCTGCCGACAGCAAGGCGGCAGCAAGGATCAGGGTTTTCATGAGGACACTCCTTTTATCAGTTATGCCGCAATTGTAGACCTAGTTCGGCCTGCTGTTTGTTCGCAAGGACACATAAGGAAAGTGTCACAGTCTCACCACAATTTGCCTAGAGGCACGACAAAACCGCTGAACAGCGACCAGTCCGGCGAGGCGCCTGTCAGTCCTCTGGCCATGCCGAGATCGATGGCCAGGCGCGGCGTGGGACTGTAGCTGGCCGCCAGCAAGAGCTGGGCCGTGGCCGGCGCGCCGCGCAAACGCGTGCCCGACACTTCCACCGTGGCACCCCAGCGCGCACTGACAGGTGTGGAAAATGACGCCGCCCAGCCCGTTTGCACGCTGCCCGTGCCGGGGTCCGGCGCGCCCAGGCGCGTGGCGTTCAGGTTGGCATCCATGTGCACGGCGCCCAGGTCGCGGCTGAAGATGCCATTCAACGATACATCGCTCTTGCCGCTGCCGATCGTCTCCCTGGCTGTCGGCGCCTTCCAGCCCAGCTCCAGGCCCAGGGCCGTGGCACTGTCGAGCAAAAACGCCCGCTTGAGCACCACGGTGGTGTCGCCCACGCCACTGTCGCGCCGGCCCGTATCGTCGCGCGCCCGCACATAGCCTTCGCCTTCGAGCAGCAGGCCCCATTCCGGCGTGAACGCCAGTTTCAAGGTGTACGGCAGGCTGGCGCGCCGTGATTCGTCTGTTTTGGTCGACAGGCCACCGGCTTCGAACTCCAGCTGGCCCGGCACGGGCAGCTGCGCGGGACTGGCAACGGAGGGCCGGTAAGGCAGCACGGGCTCGCCATCCTGCGCCTGCGCCAGGGGCGCGAGCAGCAGGGATAAGCTCAGGAGCGGCAAGGCGAGGGGCGACGGCATGGGTAACTCGGCAATAGTAAGCAACGGCATCAGCCTACCACCACCGCGACTGTCTTGCTGGCGGCGGCCCTGGTCAGGCCAGGCGCCGCACGCCTTGGCGCACCACGCTGGCGGGCCGGCGCAGCGGCGTCACATTGCTGGCCGGCGGCACGGCGATGCGCTCGGCCTGGGCATGCAGGCGGAACACGCCCACCAGTTCCGTCAGGGTCTGCGCCTGGTCCTGCAGCGATTCGGCGGCAGCGGCCGCCTCTTCCACGAGGGCCGCGTTTTGCTGCGTCACCTGGTCCATCTGCAGCACGGCCTGGTTGACTTGCTCGATGCCGGCGCTTTGCTCGGCGCTGGCGGCCGTGATTTCCTGCATGATGTCGGCCACCTGGCGCACGCTGGTGACCACTTCGTCCATGGTCTTGCCCGCGTCATGCACGAGCCTGGAGCCGATTTCCACCTGCTCGACGGAGTCGCCGATCAGGGTCTTGATTTCCTTGGCGGCTTGGCTTGACCTCTGCGCCAGGTTGCGCACCTCGGCCGCCACGACGGCGAAACCGCGCCCTTCCTCACCCGCCCGGGCCGCTTCCACGGCCGCGTTCAAGGCCAGGATATTCGTCTGGAAGGCGATGCCGTCGATGACGCTGATGATGTCGACGATCTTGCGCGAGGAGGCATTGATCGATTCCATGGTCTGCACCACCTGCCCCACCACGGCGCCGCCCTTGCCCGCCACTTCCGAGGCGGCGCCAGCCAGCACATTGGCCTGGCGCGCGTTATCCGCGTTCTGGCGCACGGCCGAGGTCAGTTCTTCCATGGACGATGCCGTTTCTTCCAGCGAACTGGCCTGCTCTTCCGTGCGGGAAGACAGGTCCAGGTTGCCCTGGGCAATTTCGCCGGACGCCGTATTGATGGTGTCCGTCCCGGAACGCACCTGGCTGACAATGCCCACCAGCTTGTCGCGCATGGTTTTCATGGCGAACAGCAGGCTGGCGCTGTCGTGGCTGGCCGTGCGGATATCCACCGTCAGGTCGCCCTCGGCGATGGCGCCGGCGATCTGCACGGCATACGCCGGTTCGCCGCCCAGCTGGCGCGTCAAGCCGCGCGTGATCAAGGCGCCCAGGGCCAGCCCCGCCGCCACGCTGCCCAGCACCAGCGCGATCATGAAAGTGCGGCTGGCCTGGTACACGCCGGAGGCCTGTTCGGCTGCCGCCTTGGCCCGTTCTTCTTTCTGCAGGGATAATTTATCCAGAACGCCGTCCAGCTCGTCGGCATGCTGGCGCGTCTTGGTCAGCAGCGCCGTCAGCTGCGCGCTGCGCTGCGCCAGCGGTTCGGCCGCCGCCAGCACCAGCGACTGCTGCAAGGTGCTCACGTATTCCGCTTCGACGGTGGCAAAGCGGGCAAACAGTTCCTTGGCCGCCGGCGTGACGAACAGCGGCTGGGCCTTGGCCAGGTTGCTCTTGTTCTGTTCCAGGTATTTGGCGATGTCGGCCTGGCGCCCCGCGCGCTCCTCGTTGCTGGTGGCCAGCAGGAAATTGCTGCGCGCGCGGCCCACCTTGATCAGGGCGATATTCGCTTCCTTGATGTACGACAGGCCCAGCAGTTCATTGTTGTACATCTGCCCCGCCATGGTATCGATCTTGCCCATGTTGAAGATGCCGATGCCTGCCACGATGGCGCCCATCAGGGCCACGCAAAAGAAGGCCGCGAGCAGGCGCGTGCCCACTTTCATTTGATTCAACATGTTTCCTCCCAAGCCAGGTGGTGGCTGATAAACACAGCGTATGCCTTGAATATAGGGAAAAAACAGTTAAAAAAATGCTCGGATTGTCACTAACCAACAATTCCTTGATGTAAAGCAACATGCGCAAGGGCTTGCCATGCTAGGCAAGCCCTTGAAGAAAACGATCAATGCCCGCTATGACCTGCCGGCTTGCGCACCGTCATCTCGACGCCACCCTTGGCCGCCGGCTTGCCCGCGCCCTGGCCGCGCACCGGTTCCGGCAAGGCGCCCGTCCATTCATAGGCCACGCTGCCGGCAGGGTGCTTGTACCAGCCCGGGTCGCGGTAGTCGCCCGGTTTCTGGTCCTTGCGCACTTTCACCGTGGTAAACATGCCGCCCATGCCGATGGCGCCGAAGGGCCCGTCGCCGGCCATCATCGGCAAGGTATTGTCGGGGATAGGCATCTGCATTTCGCCCATGTCGGCCATGCCCCGCTCGCCCATCACCATGTAGCCGGGCACCAGCTGGTTGATCTTTGCCGCCACGCCCTGGTGGTCGACGCCGATCATGGTCGGCACGTCATGCCCCATGGCATTCATCGTGTGGTGCGACTTGTGGCAGTGGAAGGCCCAGTCGCCCAGGTCCGTAGCCGTGAATTCCACGGCACGCATCTGGCCCACGGCCACGTCCGTGGTGACTTCGGGCCAGCGCGACTCGGGGCGCGTCCAGCCGCCATCCGTGCCTGTCACCTCGAATTCATGGCCGTGCATGTGGATCGGGTGGTTCGTCATGGTCAGATTGCCCACGCGCACGCGCACCTTGTCGCCCTGGCGCACGACCATCGGGTCGATGCCGGGAAAGACGCGGCTGTTGAAGGTGAACAAATTGAAATCCGTCATGGTCATGATCTTCGGCGTGTAGCTGCCGGGGTCGATGTCGTAATTGCTCAGCAGGAAGACGAAATCGCGGTCCACCTTCATGAAATTCGGGTCTTTCGGGTGCGTCACCCAGAAACCCATCATGCCCATGGCCATCTGCGTCATTTCATCGGCATGCGGGTGGTACATGAAGGTGCCCGGCCGCTTGGCCACAAACTCGTAGACAAAGGTTTTACCGGGGGCGATGGCGGGCTGGGTCAGGCCCGTGACGCCATCCATGCCGTTCGGCAAGCGCTGGCCATGCCAGTGCACGCTGGTGTGTTCCGGCAATTTGTTGGTCACAAAAATGCGCACGCGGTCGCCCTCCACCACTTCGATGGTCGGGCCTGGCGACTGGCCATTGTAGCCCCACAGATTGGCTTGCATGCCGGGCGCCAGTTCGCGCACGACGGGCTCGGCCACCAGATGGAATTCCTTGACATTGTTGTTCATGCGCCAGGGCAAGGACCAGCCATTCAGGGTGACGACGGGGTTGTACGGGCGCCCGTTCGGCGGGGGGGGCGGCGCTTTCGTCTCCGCGCCGGCCATGCTGACAGCTTCCGGCAGCGACGCCGCACCCACGCGGCTGACGGCGGCCGCACTCAGGGCGACGGCGCCCGCGTTCATGAAAAAGTTTCTACGTGTGATCATCATTATTCCTTTGCCGCAGTGGCCGCACCTGGGCCGCTGCCATTGATGGCCGATTGCAATTCGGTTTGGGCGATCCAGAAATCGCGCTGGGTCTCGATGGCGCCATTCACGCTGGCCACCTGCTCGCGCGCGTCGGCCAGCAACTCGAAGACGCTGGCCAGCATGCCGTTGTAGCGCAGCAGCACTTCATGCGAGATCGTCTTGCGCAGCGGCACGACTTCATCGCGGTAGTGGCGCGCCAGGTCATACGCCGTGCGATAGTTGGAATACGCCTCGCGCACTTCCGAGCGGGCTTTGACGGCCGTGCCCGCCGTACGCTGCAGCGACTGCTCATACAGCGCTTGCGCCTTCGCATTGCGCGCCGAACCCCAATCGAACAGGGGCAGCTCCAGCGACACCTCATAGCCGTTCTCGCGCGGTGCCTCGCTGCTGCTCTTGTTGGTGTAGCCCACGTCGAGCACGTTGACAAGCCCCGTCACCTTGGACAGACCCAGCGCATCGGCCGTCGCATGCGCGTCGAGTTTCGCTCCTTGCACGTCGAGGCGCTGCTCCATCGCCTGCGCCTCGATATTGCCGGCCTGCACTGCCTGGGCCGGCAAGTCGGGCAGGCGCTGCGGCAAGGTAAACGCCGTCTGCCGGCCCCACAGGCCCAGCAGCCGCGTCAGGTGTTCGCGCGTGGCGGTGGCCTGGTGGCGGGCGCGCGCCAGGTCGCTCACGGCGTCCGCGTAAAACACTTGCTGGCGCGCCTGGTCGAGGCGGCTCCAGTTGCCCGCCTGCTGCAAGCGCGTGGCCAGTTCGGCGCCCGCCTCGGCCGATACGAGCGCCCGCTGCATGAACTGTTCCGTCTGCACGGCGGCGACGGCGTTGAAATACGCGCGGCGCGTGTCGGCCGCCAGTTGCACGGCGCTGCCGGCCGCCTGCAGCTTGGCTTGCTCGAAACGGCCGCGCTCGATGTTCAGGCGCATGGGCATGGTCAGCAAGCCGGCCAGGTCGAAACTCACGCCGCGGTCGATTTCATTGCCGTGGCTGCCATGCGAGCGGCCAAACGACAGGCCCGGATTACGCAAGCGCCCCGCCTGCACCAGGTCCGCTTCGGAAGCGCCCAGTTCGGCCAGCGCCACTTTCAGGCCGTGGTTGTTCATCAGGGCGATGCGCACGGCGCTGTCGGCATCCAGGGGCTGGGCCAGCAGCTGCACCAGCTTGTCATCCGTATCTTTGGCGGCCAACGCGTCGGGCGTGCCCGTGCGGGCGTCCGCCAGCGCGGACACGGCCTGCATGCCGCCATCCTGGCTGAAGCTGGCGCAGCCGCTCAGCAGCAGGACGGCCGCCAGCGCCAGCGGCGTCAAGCACGTTGATTTGTTGAAACGGGCCATCTCAGTGTCCTTCATGGTGGTGTTGCGGGGCGGGCTGGCCGGCCGGCTTGGCGCCAGGCTGGGGCATGGCGTGCTGCGTCGGCATCTTGTCCATCGGCATGGCGTGCGCGTCCCTCTTTTGACCTTCCATCTTGTGGCCTTCCATCTTGTGGCCATCCATCTTGTGCCCTTCCATCTTGTGACCGGGCATCGTGTGGCCATCCATCTTCATCATGCCCATGTGGCCGCCGGCGTCGCCGACTTTCTGGTTCAGCGCGCGCCAGGTCTGGTCGGGTGTGGCGTCGTCCTCGGCGACGGGACGGTAGCCATCGAAGGCGGAACGGTACTGGGTGGCGGGCACGGGCGCTTGCGCCTCTTGCGGAGCGACAACGGATTGGGCAGAGGCCGGCGCAGCGGCGGCCAGCGCAACTCCGGCAGCCAGCGCGAGGCTGAATATTTGCTTCATGGTCTTCCTTGAATGACAGGTATGGCGCGGCGGGCGCGCGGTGGAACGCTGGCATGCAGCAGCGGGCGTGGACGCACGGCTGCGGCACCGCCGGGTTCACGGGCGGTCAGGCGGAGTGCGTGCTTCTGGGGGGACGTTCAGGGCCGGACGGAATGTGTCCGGCAAACAGGGAGTCGGGCGCCAGCGCCGGTGGCGGTGCGCGCAGGGTCAGGGCGTGCAAGGCGGGCATGCCGGGCGGTGCCGTGGCGCCCACGGTACACGCGCCATGGTTGCTGCAATCGTGGCCGTGATGGCTGGCGCCACCATCGTCCATGGCCATGTTCATCGGCATCGGCTGCTCATGCGCCAGCATGTCGGCCATGTCATGGCACATTGGCGCTGGTACCTGTGCATGCACGGCCGTCACCGCCACCGCAAGCTCATCCACGCAGCAGCTGCGCATGGCCGACGCAAAGCCCTGCAAGGGCAGCGTCAGGGCCAGCAGGCACAGCAGCGAGCGGGCAAGAGAGCGGAAAAAGGCACGGTTCATGGCACAACTATAAACCTTCCCACATGAGGAAGGTCAAGTCCCTATTTGCGCCGGCAGCCGTGCGTCAGCCAGATGACGTAGACACCGTAGTAGCCCTGCCCTTCGAATATGACCTGGCCATCGGCGAAGGAGACTGTCTCCACTTTATTGACGATGAAATACGCGCGGTTGTCCGCCGCCTCCACGTCGCCCCAGTAGCGTGGAACCTGGCTCCGGTAGCCGCTGGCGCGCCCGATCGCGTCCATCAAGTCGCTGATCATGAAGTCGACCAGCATGCCGGCCAGCAGCGGCCGGTGGCCCGCCAGCATGGCCGTGATGTCGGGATAGCCGGCCTGCATCAGCTCGGGCAAGTCGCTTTCCTCGTCCTGCAGGTCGTCTTCGCGGCAATCCTGCACGAAACTGTTGAAGGGTTCGTCGAGCAGGCACGCCAGCGCCGCTTCCGGCACGCTCAGGCGAAACGGGTGCAGCGGCAGCACGCTGTGCTGACCATAGTTGAGTCCGCGGCAGCCGAGGAAGGCCAGCGGGTGCAACTGGCCAGCAACCTCGCAGCGGATGCCAAGTTCTTGCTCAAACGTCATTAATTTCCAACCTTGCCATGTCCATGGTTCCCGTTATGTTTCTCAAGGCCACATGGTAAGCGCTGGCGGGCAAACCGGACAGATTCAGATGCAACAGAAAACAGCGGATCAGTTTATGCCGCACGACACGCCTGTCAGGCCGGCTCCGTGATGCCCACGCAATTGCGGCCATTTTCCTTGGCCACATACAGGGCCGCATCGGCCGCCAGCAGCACGGCCTCCGCACCGCCAGCCTTGCCGGCATCTTGCTCCGACGACACCACGCCCAGCGAGACCGTGACGGCGCCCGCGCCGGGAATCACGGCGGCCGCCACCTTGGCGCGCAGGCGCTCGGCCACCTGCAGGGCCACGTCCAGGTCGGCATCGGGCAAGAGCATGATGAATTCATCGCCGCCATTGCGGCACAGCACGTCGGCATCGCGCGAGCAAGCGCGCATCAGCTGGGCCAGGCGCAGGATGACATCATCGCCCACGGCGTGGCCCCACTGGTCGTTGACTTGCTTGAAATGGTCGATATCGATGGCGATGACGGAGAACGGCCGTGCCTGCGCCTGCCAGGCATCAAGCGCCGCCGCCATGCCGCGCCGGTTCGACAGGCCCGTCAGCGGGTCCGTCTGCACGTCGGTCTTCAGCTTGCCGATCTTGTTCTGCAGCAGCGCCAGGCCTTTCAGCAGGGCTTTCTTGATCTGCGCCGCTTCCACATACCAGGAGCGGATGGCGGCGATGTGCTCGGCCGTGCCGGGCGCATCCATGCGCCGCGCGCCCTCGGCCAGCTGCACCAGGGGCCGCGAAATCAGGTTCGCCAGCCACCAGATGAATGGCAAGCTCAGCAGGGCGATCGGCAGCGACTGCCAGACCGTATTGGCCATCAGCTGGTTCAGCGGCGCCAGGGTCATGGCCGTCGGGCGCTGCGCCACGATGCCCCAGCCCGTCGATGGCATGACGGCATAGCCGGCCAGCATGTCCACGCCCAGGCTGTTGTCCATGCGCCGATTGCCGCCGCCCTGCCGCGCGATGATGGCATCGATGACTTCATTGCTGCCGGCCAGGTTGCCAAGGCGCGCCGGATCGGGGTGGTACAGCAGGCGCCGCTTCTGGTCCACCACATACAGGTAGGAACCGTCGCGGTAGTAATGCTGGCCCAGCATGGTGTACAGGATATTTTTCTGTTTCAGGTAGATGCTGCCCCCCACATAGCCGAGGTAGCGCCCATCCTTGCCGACGATGGGGTGCGAGATGAACACCACCAGGTTGCCCGCCGAGGAAATGTACGGCTGCGTGACCAGCGGACGGCGTTCGCGCAGCGCCTGCGCGGCGCCGGCCGAATCGAGGTGGCGGTGCTTGAGGGCCAGGGTTTCCGGCGAGACGCCCAGCACCTTGCCCTGGGCATCGACGATCAGCACGGAATTAAAACTGTTGGTTTGCAGGCGCAGGCGCTGCGCCTCGTCCGTCAGCCAGGCGTCGTCGTCCATGCGCGACGGCAGGCTGCCTGCGCTATAGGCCAGCTGCTGGCGCGCCGACTGCAGAAAATCCTCGGCCGTGCTGGCCAGCTTGCTCGCGTACGCGTGGTTCGCTTCCAGCGTGGTATCGATCAGCAGCTGGCGCTGCACGCGGTAGCTGGCATAAAAAGTGTTCGCCAACGACACCAGGGCGCTGGCGAAGGCCACGAGCACGATCAAACGGCGCAAGTTCATGCGCAGAACAGGTTTAGTCCACATGGCGTCAGCAGAGAATGGAAAGTATTGCGCTAAAGAAAGGGCGCATTATACCGAGTAAAACGTGCCAAAATGGAAATTCTGACAGCCAGGCAAGAGGATTGTGTACAGGCGGCAACGGCATGCGTTGCCGCCTTGATATGCATCAAGGGCGACGCTTCAGGCAACGTATATCAGGCGTGGATGGCATGCTTGCGCACCCAGTCGACATAGCGCTGCATCCAGCCCTGGAAGAAGCCCAGGCTGGCGGGGCCGATGTTGCCGTGCTCGTCAAACAGGCCATCCTTGGCCTGGATAAACATCTCCGGCTGGCCCAGCAGCGGCACGTCGAGGTAGGCCAGCACATTGCGCAAATGTTGCTGCGCCAGCGCCGTCCCGGTGGCGCCCACGGACACGCCCAGCACGGCGCCCGGCTTGCCGCCCCAGACGCTCTGGCCGTACGGACGCGAACCATGGTCAAGCGCATTTTTCAGCACGCCGGGAATCGAGCGGTTGTATTCGGGGGTAAGGAAAAGCAAGGCTTGCGAGGCGGAAATGTCCGACTTCAGGCGCAGCACCTGCTCGGCCTGCGCGCCATCGTCATCTTGGTTGTAAAGCGGCAAGTCGCCAATTTCAATATGCTTGAAGGAAAATTCGGGTGGCGCCAGCTTGACAAGCGCGTCGGCCAGTTTGCGGTTGAAGGAATCCTTGCGCAGGCTGCCGACGATGATTGCAACGTTATATTGACTCATATAAATCCCCGATATGGTGAAAAAATAGCCCTGGAGTGAAGCTCACTACAGGGCTATCTTGCCATACGCATCAGATTTACGCTTCTAGCGTGCGCCGGCCAGGCCCTGGTATTCGCGGTAGTAGCGCCCGCCCAGGTTCGTCAACACCTCGTAGCCGATGGTGTTGGCCATGGCCGCCACGGCGTCGACCGGGTGTTCGGCGCAAATCAGGTCGACCAGGCTGCCCGGCGCCACGCGTTCGCCGGCGATGGCGCTGACGTCCAGGGTGATGGAATCCATGGAAATGGCGCCGATCTGCGGCACCTTGACGCCATCGACGATGGCCAGGCCCTGGTTGCTCATGCTGCGCAGCCAGCCATCGGCGTAGC
>RCUS01001801.1_pt1 | contig 10409 bp, 17 predicted proteins | sample 2166221 | NCBI WGS metagenome assembly RCUS01 (sample SAMN09932758, study PRJNA488358) | compost metagenome | isolation source: compost soil in cyclohexanecarboxylic | place: Germany: Experimental Botanical Garden | reverse complement strand
AGCGGTGGGTTGGCCAGTAACATCTACCTCACCCCTCTTACACCCAAGCAACGCCGGCCCATCTCCGCGAACCAGTTGGTTGGCATAAAACACGCAGTGTTGATCCCATGTACAGAGCCTATAAAACACCCATGAATGAGCACGATGCAGTGCCCAGGTAACAACCCTATAAAACGCCTGGCGATGAGCACATGACCCTCCGGCCGCTTCTCCAAGCCAATCTGGAAACTGTTGATAGACATAAACTTTTTGAATGGAAGTTAGTTCAATTCAAAGTCTCTCTGGATATTATATAAATATAAACGTTAAGAGGAGGAGCTACAATGGAGGAATTGAAAGTATTGCATTTGGGGCCGAGAATGGGTTATTGGGGGTACTTTGCGACTAGTAGAGGGCAGATATTGGACATAGACAAAGATCCTGTCCGGATCTACGGTTCAGGCATCGTCCGATTAAGATTAAACGGGGGGTTAGGTATTAAGTCCATATCAGCACACATAATTATTGCTACCGTATTCCTGGATAACCCTGAAGGATACACGCATGTGAGATTCAAGGATGGTATTCGCACTAATACTGCGCCGGAGAACCTAGAATGGTACAAGCCTGAGCGCCCTGGTAAAAAGAGTGGGCGGACGGAAATGCAAAGCCGCATTATTAAGATGAAGCAGCAGGGACATACGTCAGCAACCATAGAAGCCGCCACAGGCGCATCCCGGCAATACATCAACAACGTATGGCGAAACAGATATGACTTATAAAGCACTCAGATCAAAGGTCCTGAACCTCGTTCAAAATAATATTCCGTGTCTCCGCGTTGATATATATAGGTTTTTCACTGCATTGCTTAAAAAACCAAGATTCAACACGATCTCAAACGCATATATATGAGGCTGTTGAATACCTTATGTTCCGATAGCTAGTTTCTCCGGTATATACTACGTGGTGTATATCGTTGGGACTAGCTTTTTGTAACTATAGATAGGGCCTCCGTATTGGGCGTCGTGATTTGCTATATAATTGTTGAATCTGTGTTAGTTCTTATTACTCTTCTCTATATACCTACTTTTAAGCATTGAAATATTGAATAATTGAAGAATCCTATATATATCAACGAGGAGATACTCCCTGTTTCATTGACTAAACTGATATGGATTTTGAACGATTGCAAGGAGCCCATCTACTTTAGCCCGATAATAAGCAAAAAGAAACCTACCTATCAACTTTAGAATCGTTGGTAAGTAGGTTTGTAATTGCCCTATAAAACAAACTGCATTGAGTTATATCATTGCACGCCATAGTATTTTTGTTTGTCACTGATGTCGCCTACATGAACGACTCTGAATTCAGGTCCTAGCTTAACGTCTATATCGAATTGGTCCTTCATGAACTGTTTGAATACCTTCTTGTCGAGCTTGACTACATAACTCTTCATTGCGTGTTCCGCTTCAGATAACGTTTTGAACTTTGTTGCCTCTTTGTAGTTAGGAACAGGTCTGATCCATGCGAACCCATTGTTTGCTACTGATGTTGTACTACGTCTTGCTTTGAGGAAGACTCCGCTAACGATGTCCTGTACTACGTATGCTGTCGGTATAGCTTTGCCCTCCTCGTTAGTTCTTCTAGAGTCTTTGCGTTTGAGAGCTGCTGCACCTGCTCCAGAACGCTTCGTACCAGGGTTGGGCTCTGTCAACTTAGAATCTCTATGCCACGCGAATTTTGGCACTTCATTACCTCCTATCGTCGTAATACCACACTAATAACGCCAGAATGAACACAAATACAGATAGTGTGACTAAGTTCATGATTAACGCCTCCGTGAGTGCTTTGGAACATGTCGCTCTGCACGATCTCTAGCACGCTTTGTTTGTTTATAGGTCTTAGCACGGTAGCTCTCGTATCTGCGTTTAGGTCTGTAGAACATCAAGCTAATGGCTAACGTTAAGGCAACAAGCATACACAAACCACTAAACGCAAATAATACGATACCGGCTGTTTGCACGCTATTGACCTCCTTCGATTGCGCTTTCAATGACGCTTACGACAATTGATACGGCTAACATTATACAACCTGCTACTAACGCTGAAATGCCTGTCATGATATAACCCTCCGTGCTATAATGGAATTGTTCAGGATTGATTGCCAGAGGCAGTAGATAAAGCGGAAGCATGTAAGAACGTACCAGTGGTGTGAATTAGCAGCGAAGCCATCAGTCGCGTAATCGCTTGAATATGCTTCGCAGCCAACCCACACTGGTACGATGCTTGACTTAACTATCCGCGAGGCTAGTTGACGCCTCCTTGTATCTTTGCATATTTGGTGTTGCACTCACTGCTGTCACAGATGACTGCCTCGCAGCGTTCATCTATTTCCGAAGCATCCACGAGTTCACCGCAAAACACACAAGGTTCTGACTCTTGTTCTTGCTCTTCTATGGACGCTAGATACTTACCTCTGTTACAAGAACAGAAGGACTTCACTAGATGTGGTTCGCCTTTAGATTTATCTCCGTATCGTGCAAGCTTCCCGCCGTCCTCGCATCTCATGCAGTTATATTTATCCAACAGTAACGCCTCCTAGTGAGCTGTATAAATGTACGTAGGTTTCTGTGACATAACAAGTACAGTGAGAACCATTTGCTGTTGAGGCTGTGGCATTTGGTCGAAGTCGTCGTTACTGAGCGTAAGCAGGTCATCTATCAAAGTATTCACCTTACGTATTTCCTCCAAGTAAGCTAGGAACTCTTCGTGTGTAAGGCGTGTGCCTGGCTTGACTGGTTCCGCTTGGCTGGTTACTGCTGCCCTTTGTTCAGGCATCTTATAAGTTACATAGTAATCCTTGCCTGAAGGCATAAATGGTTCAGATATCAACGGATAGCCATTAAGTGTCATTTCCATGTTGTCGGAGGCCTTATCAAGATTCCAGCCACTCAGCTCATCTGATTGCCATAAGCGCATCCACAATTGAGGAGTAAGGCAGATAGATGAAACCTCACCTGCCCCTTCCTTTTTCGCTGCATCCAAGGTCTGCGCTACGCCATATAACAATGTACTTAATTCAAAGTCTCCCATTAGTTTCTCATCCTTTCAACTAACTCTACTAGTGCGCGACCGTTAGCCTCAACATAGAAGTCTCGGATGTCGTCGTACTTATCATACGTTTCCTTGCCGAAGCGCTGAATCATGTCCAATGTAGTACCTAGGATTCTCAGCGAACTTGACGTACTCTCCTTAGCAATTTCATCTACTCTTTCCTCCAAGTGGTTCCATGCCTCAGCATCAAAGCCCAGGTTCATAGCTCTTGCACGTTGGTTATCATACGTAAGGCCACGTGATGACGTTCTAGCCATCTTACTGCCTTTAGGGCCTAGCAGGGATTCTATGACGTCCTTGGCTATACCATCCATCGAAATTTCTGTGTTGAAGGAGAAGCCGTTGTGTTTAGGCTTGTCGTACGTGATGATCATATGATGCACGCCATTAACATCCTCGTAGATGGAAGTAGACTCTACTGCACCATCCTCGAGCTTTGACAAGAAAGTATTGATAGCCTGTACCTCTGTGATTGGAAATACCTCGATTTGTAACATTTAATATTCCTCCTAATATGGTATCTATTTAGATAGAATACGGATTGCCTTAGTATTGGACAACGCTAACAGTGCTGTTGACTTGGCTTGCATCATTGCAATGTAATTCGGGTCTAGGAAATAATCAGTATGCCCAACAGCATTTACAATGAGCCGCATGACCGCGTCGCAGGAATCAATGTGACCAAGCACCTTTCTTTCGATATCACCGCTTTGCACGAATTTCACTCTCCTTCTCTATGAGGCCACTATATAGTTGCATCTCCTCAGTGATCTGCAAGAACCACTCTCTGTCCTTGAGCTCTAAGGCCAAATCAGCCAGCTGTTGCAATTGTTCGTACGTAGCATAATCTGGTAAGCGGACAGTGGCTTCTCTTGCTACCGCAACGGTAATCCCTGAACGTATGCAGCACATCGTCAGGAAACTTGGGAAGTGTATAGGCAAATCATCTACCCAACCCATATATACTTTACCGCCTGCATCCTCCGAAGATACCCAATCGCCAACTTTCAATTCTGGTTCCTGCATAACTTATCACCTCCAAAGTTTAAGGGCACCAGTGATCGCGGAACGAATAAATGCTTCGCGACCACCACACCCTGGTACGAACCTACTTAGTCATCATGATGATCATGGAAGAAGAAGTACATCGGACGGTCTGGCTTATCTTTTGGTTTTGGCTGGAAACCTTTACGAGTGTAGTGAATCACAGCAACAATCCACAGTAAGCCGAGAAGTAATACCATACGCTGCCTCCTTAAGTTGTTGGTTCGTAATACTTGACGACTACTTGTTCTGTTATGACACTAGCCGCTAAAGGCAACGGCGCAGTATGACCACATCTATTACAAGTTAACAGTACTGGATTGTGCTGGAACATATCGTAGTTTCCACACGCAGCACAGCAAACTCCTATGGCACCATTATCTGTTATAATCTGAAATCTAGCCAATAAGTTTCACCCCCTTCCTGAATGCGGAAGTGAACTTGATACCACGTATCTTCATTTCTGTTTCGAGCATCTCGAGGTACTCACCGAGTTCATCACGCTTAACTTCGTAATCTCTTCTGTGTGCGTTGATCCAACGATTCTTCAGATCTTTGTGTACTGCTAGGATGAAGACGCGGTCAGTTGCTTGTATCTCTTGCTTACGAGCTACATCGTACACCTGGAAGCTACTCATATCCATCTTTTCCAGGTCATACATCTTACTAAGAGGTTTCCTGGCTTCTTGTATCAACTCAATACGTTTGCGCAGTGAAGCAATTGCATCAACCTTACCAGCTTTCCGTTTAATCTGTCCATTAAGACCCATTACAGTGGCAGCATACAGATTAACTACTTTGTATACGTTAGCCGGTGTATGACCATGCTTCTGCAGATACATCATACATCTAGTGAGCGACTGATCCGTTCCAGAAACTGAACTAAAATCTAACGACACCCGAAGTATCTGCCATGACATCACGTATAGTGAACGCTTCTTCACACTCATTGACATGTTATCAGCTCCTTTGTTCGAATCACTTTATATTTATATAATATTCAGCTATTAATTGAAATGAACTAATTATGAAGAAAGTTTTTAAATTGTACTGTGTTCTGCTACATAACCCCGAATGGTGTGCAATAAGTGCTCACGATGTTTGAAACGGATGTTAGCATGGCCAGATTTCATTACCTCCAGGAACTGTTCAAACGTCAGTGTCTGCAACCAGCAGAAAGTATCTGCCATTTCGTTTAACTCATCTTCACGCATCATAATATTGTTCTCTCCTCTGCATTCCCTTAACGTAGGGTTTTATTGGTGGTGATTCAACTCCATGCTTTCGAGCCAGCTTTTCCAACTCCGACAACTTCATTTGGTAAGGATCCTTGGGAAAATGTACTTGTACAATTTTTAGTCTTGCAATAAGCTCCGTCTTATACCGTGTTACGTTCTTTGCCTTACCCATAATAACCACTCCTATTTCTTTTTGTAGGTTCTTTGATGTTTGCCTCTATACCTAATGCTCGGCATACCGACTCTGCCTTCATGTTGTATCTCTTACAGTACCACCTAACAAATTGTCTGTCTGACATGCTGGAATAAATCGAACGGCATTCTCTAATGCTCTGTCTCCAAGTTTCGCCAGTAGTACCGGTCAACATGATCACTCCTCAAATTTGTCTCCATCGGCAGGTAAAAAAGAAGGAGCATTTCAAAAATGCCTGGCCATCGCATTCTGTGAAATACTCCCTGTGCCTTACTTATATCTGTTTAGACTACCACTTTTGCTGTACGAATCCGTAGATCGTTAGAGGAACTGTGACTTCTGCCGCAGTACTATTGATTGCTACAATGCTCAATCCTTGAGCGCCGACAGACAATGCTTCACCATAGTAATCCAAGATTCTGAATTCACCATAGGCTTTAGGTTCAACGTAGATACCGATAGCCGCTCCATTAATGCTGATGTCTGCAAGAGTGATACCCTCTGGTGTTGAACTGTTCACAGCCGTAATAGCCCAAACTTCATTGGCAGGAATAACATCGATCAGTACTCTATCGTAGTTGGCGTTAGCCGGCACCTTAAATGTTACGTTAATCTTTCTTGGGAATCCTTTTGCCATAATAGCACCTGTCCTTTTCGTGAGGTTATTGTATGATATTATAAGTTCATTTTGCCTGTTCTCGTATGCTCGTCAGATCAATTAGAGGCGCTCCTGGAGAACCATTCTCTGATGCTCGTCCTTCTGCTAAGTCGATCTCTGCTAACTTCTCAGTTGCATACTTCTTAATTACTTCTGTGAACTTACCATGATGCATCTCCGTTATGAGAAACTCCAGGAAGCCTGTATCCGTTATGTTAAGTCGTAAGCCAATCCAACACTCTGTCATTACCTTTTGAACGTGCAATGTATGTGTCGTTCTAGCTTTAGACAATCGATGCTTCTTCTCCAAATACTTGGACAGATGCTCGACCTTCTTCTGAACGGAAGATTCCCTGTAAGTGATCCATTGGTCGAAGATGTAGTTGATGAAGCTTGAAGGCGTACCATAACGAACGATCTTTCCATCGTTGGCCATAGACTCAAGATCGAACGCTTCAAGGCAGTTCATAAAGAAGTCTGCAGTGATATCATTCTCCCTTGTGTATGCCATCTTCTTAGCGTTAGCTGTTGTCGAATCACTGAATGCCTGATTAGCAACTAACCTTCTAAGTCCTTCAAGTGCCCAGTTAAAGATTCCTGAATACTCTGCCCGAAGTTGCTCCATGATCTCGAACTTTGGAGTGACGCTTTGTGTAAAGTCTTGTTCAAAGGGGACGATAAGCATCCGTCGTAACCAGCCTTCGGATTTATCTCCGGTTTTGATATCATGGTTGGATGCAAAGATGAACTTAGCGGTGTTGTTGAATGTGATCGGGGACTGATTCTTAACATCCGCAATGATTCGGCCGCCTGAGACGAGATTCTTGAAATCATCTGCCGCACCGCCTCTAAGATATTCTGAGCCGGCTTCGTTAACGATGTTGAGAACCTTACCCACGAGCGACGAGCTACCAAACCTGCTAAATAGAGTTCGCATGTTGATAGAGTCCACGACGTCATATCCAAGTAGTCCTTGGATGGTTTCGAGGAATAGTGACTTACCGTTCGCTCCCTCACCTTGTATGACGAGTGCTTTTTCGAATCCCATGTAAGGGATAAGTGCATAACCAATAAACTCTTGCATAATAAGACGCGCACCCTCATCGGGTAACCACTCCTTCATTCTAGCATCCCATGACTCTGACTTTGCCGTAGGATTGTATTCGACTGGCAGTACGTAAGTCAAGTTTGTCTCTGGATCCCAAGGATGAACTTGCCCAGTCTTCCAATCTAAAAGCTTTCCACCAGCTAACGGGATGTATTGGAATTGTGTAATTGTCTGCGTGTCTAAGTTGCGTGAATTTACCTTCCACACTCGCTCCTGAGCTCGTAACTCTACGACTAACGCATTCGCAACGTCTTTGTAATGACGTATCGTAGTCCATGCAGGATTACCTCCATACTTCTCATTTCCGAGTGCATCCCTGATGTATACCTGAAACGAACCATTACGAGTATCAATAGGTTTCCAAGGTCCGTGCGTCTTCTGTGTCATCCATACAATCGGATGCTCAGGATCGACTTTGATAACGTAACCTTTAGATTCCATCATATTGAGAACTACTTGTGCAATTTCGCCAGGGGCAAACAGGGCAGCTTTCTCACCTGCTGCTGCTCCTTTCTTGTACTTCGAGGATTTCATTGCTTCTGTTTCCCAGAAGTGATTCACCTTAGATTCAACAGCAAAGTCATCTAGCGGTGGATCGCAGTAGGTTAAGTTGTGACTCTTAGCCATATGCATAATGTAATCCTTACCCATACTACGAAAGTTAGCACAGAAGCTTCCAATGATACGCGTCATCTGATTGTCTCGGTTACCCGATGTGATCTTTTGAGTTAGCTCACTCTCAGATACTTTGTTATCTTCTCCCGCTTGCTGCTTAACATCTTTCCCTCCGTATTCTACTTTAGGAGGTGTTGCATCCAGTGGCATATCAGAGTAGTTGGAGAACTCACTTGCCATAATGGCATCTGATACTACGATTGGATTCACATCAATTGACTCTGGCGAGGATGCGATAGCAGAACCCCCCGGTGATTTGCTCGTACCGGCTTTGTCTAGTCTTATAAGATCTAAGAGCCAGACAGGTGCTGGAGCACAATCAATATCCTCAGGCGATGATCCTTCTTCCCACTGATATATCCGTCCAGTGTGATGAATCGAAGGCGGCATTACGGTTTGCTGACCCTCACAGATAATGGAACACTCTTCATGGATACCTTCTCCCGGATTAACGAACTTCTTCGTAGCTAATCCTACTGGGATAGTGTATAGTAAACGTCGACCAGCTCCCGTAGCGAACTCCCATGTCTCAGGAACATCACCATCTGATATTTCCTCGAGCATGTCTTCACCAGCGTAACCATCTATATCAATTCCCACATAACCGGAATTAGAACCTAGTGGCAATCCGATGTTGAAGTTTGGGAATTCCTTAATCCAGGAGCGTACCTGCTCGATGGTGGTTACTTCTTGCTCTCGCCACCCTTTAATAAGAGGTATCTTGCCTGCTTGCTTGCATGTTTGGATGTGCCTAGGTGAATATCCCTTATGATCATGCGAACACAAAGGTATAACAGGTAAGCCCATGTCAACATACATCTGCAAGGCGTTAAGAATACCTTCACGACCTTTTTTAGTGTCGCTCACCCCGCATCAAACTCCCCTTAACTAAATTCCCACGTGCATTCTTTTGCTGTCTTTGTCTCGTGCAGATTCTTAAAGTTCGGATGGCGTGGAAATCCGTCGGTTGTTTTTTCCATGAATGTTACGCGTGCAACCTTACCTATATACTTTTGCTTGTTATTGGATAGCTCCTCACGCATGGCTTGGTTCATACCAGAAGCATCACAGATATGAATAAGCTCTCCGTCAACATAAGCACCTAAGCATACAGAACCGATCCAGCCTCTATAGAAGTTCTCTGTCACAGGAATCTCGACACCATTAATCTCCTGCCAGTAAGGCCATGAGTCAATGTTCTTGCCTGAATACTCCCGTTTAGAGTCTTTATAGTCAATGATGACCAAGTCTGTCTCATCGCTCTGCTTAATCTTCATCCATTGCCACATCGGTTTCTTACCCATGACATAAAGACTATCCAGCTTCTTGAGAACGCCACCTTCAAAGCCTTCATCCAGCAACTCTTGTAAGAACTGCCGCTTATTATCTACAACCATAGGCACCAAATGGATATACTCTTCCATCGGAGTACCTTTAACATGGGTTTCATAGAAGTAAGCAAGCAACTTACGGCGTTCCTTATACGTATTCTTGATTGTCCAGTTCGCTTTAGGCGTACGTAGAATATCGAAGATAGTATAGTGAATATAACCGTTCAAGTCTTGGAAAGCTTTAGCGCTAGAAGGTAATCCTCCTGTAGCATGTGTTGCATACTGACTTGTTTTGCCTGGATAATGTAACTCCCCATCTAAGATAAGGTTATACATAGCCAGTTTACGAAAGAAGTCACGTAGATGTGGGAAGTTGTCAGTTTTCTCTACACCGTCTGAGCTGTAGAAACGATAACCGAACATCTCATACCTACATCCGTCAATCTTTTCCTCCATACCCCAATCATTAGCATCCAGTAGCTTATCAAGCTTAGCGACATTGTTTGCATGGTCCTTATCCACCTTGCCAGGCTTCATAATTCCTACATGACGAGCTAAGGAGGCAATTAATTCGGCTGATGGTTCAGTAATCAATAGCCTCGTCTCCCCTACTTTTTGATGTCGATGTACAACAGTGCAGCATTTAAGATTGCCTCCTGCATCTGTTCTTTACGGCCATTAGCAGCCGCCTTAAACTTCCAGTAGATATCACTGGGAACCAAGGCACCAAGCATCTTAGAATCCTCATCTGGGATTCCGGTTAAGTTAATCACATGATCGCCTAGGGGAATGATGTGTTCACGAAGATCAGTGCCTAGCATTACGAGGCTGTCCTTCTTAGCAATGCCACCTTGGTGTAGTTTTGCAGGTTCACCCATTTACTTCACCTCCTTCCATGTGAACTGTTCTTATATTAATATAATATTCAAGATAATTTTGAAATGTACTATAATTGCAAAATATTTATGGAGATGTATTTCCGACTGAATACGCCTCTGTTCTTATTTAATATATAACTAAAGTTTTTTATTGCTTTCATTAAATGCATTCAGAGAGAGGCCGCAGCTGC
>RCUS01001799.1_pt1 | contig 10426 bp, 5 predicted proteins | sample 2166221 | NCBI WGS metagenome assembly RCUS01 (sample SAMN09932758, study PRJNA488358) | compost metagenome | isolation source: compost soil in cyclohexanecarboxylic | place: Germany: Experimental Botanical Garden | reverse complement strand
CTCCGACACCAGCCTGCTGCTCACCCAACAGGTCGAAAATCCGCGGCGTCAAAATATACCGGCCGAGAATCGCGAGATTGGATGGAGCTTCTTCTCGCTTGGGCTTCTCCACAAGCCGGTTGGCACGATATACCCGTTCGGCAAGCTGTGTGCCGTCAACAACGCCGTAGCGGTATACCTCTTCCCACGGAACTGGCTGAACGCCGACGATTGAGGATTTATACTCGTCAAAGACCTCCATCATTTGCTTAAGACAGGGCTTATCCGATTCGACGATATCGTCGCCGAGAAGGACAGCGAACGGCTCATCGCCGATGAATTTGCGCGCGCACCAGATCGCGTGTCCGAGACCTTTGGGCTCTTTTTGCCGGATATAGTGAATGTCTGCCATCTCAGACGACTTGCGGACCGAATTCAAGAGCTCCCATTTCTGCTTCTCCGCCAGATTGAACTCCAGCTCAAACGAGTTGTCGAAGTGGTCCTCAATCGCCCGCTTCCCTTTACCGGTTACGATGATAATATCCTCAATACCGGAAGCAACGGCCTCCTCCACAATGTACTGGATGGTCGGCTTATCCACAATGGGGAGCATTTCCTTAGGCATTGCCTTGGTAGCTGGCAGAAAGCGGGTTCCGAGACCCGCTGCCGGTATAATCGCTTTGCGAATTTTGGCCATGATCGAACTCCTTTAGCTGAAAAATAATATGTATCTGCACTGAACTAAAATTCTCTCGCTTGGCAATCTTAGACCTATTATATCAGCTTACACAGTGGATTGTCAGATTGAATCCCCCTCAACCCAGAGTATGCATTCCCCACTGATCCGATACAGTCTTCATCTATTTTCATGAAAAAAGCCGTTCCAAGCGGCAGGACTGCCTCTGGAACGGCTTCTAACGTTTTTTAGTTTCCTATTTCACCAACTGCCCCCGGGTAACTCCGAGCTGGTTCGTCGCTTTCAGCGTCTTCCAGACCTTTGTGCCGGAGATTTCGCCGCGCAGCGCCCGGCTGTACAAGTCGATAACTTCTTCGACCTGTTCAGGCGTCTCTTCCAGGAACTCTACCCGGAAGGACGATACGCCAAGATCGCGGAAGTTGCTCAAATATTCGGCGCCGGACTGTTCAATGGCGTTATAGACAGTGTTCCGGCAGCCCTCGTCAACCCGTACCGGATGGGACATGCCGATCCGGTCCTGCAAGGATGCCCGGTGGCTCTCGCAAGGACGGCCGCAGTTCGTATAGTCTGTCCCTTCGCTCATGAAGGTGCAGTACACACAGTGCTCCGTATGGAACATCGGGAGATGCTGGTGGATCACCACTTCCACCTTCGATGTGCGGCTGCGCTCCAGCAGGTCGACCATCTGCTGGATGTTAAGGTCATAGGATGGCGTAACGATATCACAGCCCGCTTCCAGGAACAAATCCACCGCTTTATGATTCGCAATATTCAGCGAGAAATCGCCGATCAGCTGCGGATGCACGGCGTCCGGCTCTTCCCGGCGGCGGCGCAGATAATAATACAGCGCGCCGGTATTGCGGACCAGCACCGCATCGGGCTGAAGCCGCAAAATGTTGGCATGATAGCCGTTCTCGCCGGGCATATGGATGCGCGGGGTAGCCAGCGCAATCTTCGCGCCCGCCGCCCGAACGGCCTGCACCGCTGCCGGGAACTGCTTGATGAATTCGAAGTCGGCGTAGATGAAGCCTACGCCGGCCTTCAGCGCAGCCTCCACCTGCGGGAGGCTGCGGCACAGCGCGGTGAGCTGCGCTCCACCGCGCAGGCCCGTGCCGCCCGCGCCTAGCGGGGCGGCTAAACCGGCGCCGCGCACAGCCGCGTCGCCGTACACCTCTGCCGCCCGTTTCACGTAGACGGGCGGCTTCGGGCGCTCGCCTGCAAGCAGCTCCACCGCACGGCGGCGGATGCCATTCAGCTCGCGCATCGGCACAATGACGCCGCCTTCCAGCTCGGCGTCAAGCGCCTCCAGCTGGAAGAGCGTCCCGCCCAGTCGGCCGAACTGCTCTTCCAGCAGCGCGGCGTCCATCGGGCGCTTGTTCGCCGTCTCCAGCAGCAGCTCGGAATCGACGCGGACCGTGACGCCCTTCTGGACGTCGGTCCACCAGGTCGCGAGCGGCTCGCCGGCCCGGCCCGATGCCTTCACATGGACCGGGAATACCCGGTAGGGCTTCTCGGTCTCAAAGGTTTGGCGCAGGCTCTTGTCCAGCGCCGGATCATTCGTCTTCCAGATCCGGTCGCCGACATGGAGACGGTTCAGGGCGACATCGCTGCGTCCCGGAATGATATCGACGATCCAGCCCTCCTCCGCTTCGCCTTCCAGCTTGACGCCTTTACGGCGTAGGTCGTAGATACGGCCACCTTCCTCTTTCTTGGTCGGATCTCCCGCATCAAATACAATGCCGTCGCCGCGTTTGATCGGCGCCTCGATCTTGCAGACCACGCCGTCGCGCAGAATCTGCTCTACCGTACCGACATACACCCCGCGGCTCTTGGGGAATGTCCCGTCAATAAGCTTTTTGTTGTTGGTGCCTTCCAGGAAGCCATGCGTGAAGCCGCGCGAGAAGCTCTGCTGCAGCTCCCGCATTTCCTCAGTCGAAGGAGCGGACCATACGCCGTCAAAATGCCGGTCAATCGCCCTGCGGTATTTGCCCACTACATTGGCTACATACTCCGGACTCTTCAGTCGTCCTTCAATCTTGAAGGAGGTGACGCCTGCTTCAATCAACTCCGGAATCAAGTCAATAGCTGCCAAGTCCTTTGGCGACAACAGATAGGCGACATCGCCCATCGGCTTCACCTCACCGTCAACCACCAGATCGTACGGCAACCGGCATGCCTGGGCACATTCACCGCGGTTGGCGGAGCGTCCGCCCCACATTTCCGAGGTCAGACACTGACCCGAATAGGAGACGCAGAGAGCACCGTGCACGAACACCTCCATCGGAAGCCGGGCCTGATCGCCGATTGCCCGGATTTGCTTCAGATTGTTCTCCCGGCCCAGAACGACCCGCTCCATATCAAAGGGCTTCGTGAACTCGACTGCTTCCGGCGAGGTAATCGTCATTTGGGTCGATCCGTGGATCGGAAAATCAGGCGATATTTCGCGAATCAGCTTCACCAGCCCAAGATCCTGCACAATAACCGCATCCACACCGGCGTCAATGCAAGCGTCGATAAGCTCTTTGGCATCTTGAAGCTCATTTTCAAATACCAGAATATTAAAGGTCAGAAATCCTTTGACTCCGTAACTATGCAAAAATCCCATAATCTCTGGCAGCTCGTCCATCCGAAAATTATTCGCTCTTGCCCGGGCATTGAACTTCTCTACCCCAAAGTACACGGCATCAGCTCCGTTCGCCACGGCGGCGCGCATGCAGTCCCAATCGCCCGCCGGAGCGAGCAGCTCGACGTCTTCTCTGCGGATTTCCCGCTCTTGCTCTATCATTTATATCCTCCCAAACCGCCCTGCGGCGGATCTTGAATATCAAGCTCTGTCCAATCTAAATCCGTCTAAAAACTAAAGGAAACAACGACTTCTATAACTTATCTATTATAGCAAATATCACACTCGCCTGCTATATGAACACCTTGAACATGACCTGTTAAACTTTACTTTTTCTGGGTTTAAATCGAAACCGATACAAAAAAGAGGAAACTTGGTTGGACAGCCAGCCGATCTTTTGCGTAAAATGGAACTATCTGAATTCATTTATATATCCTAAAAGGGAGAGCTGACTCTAAAATGAAAGGTATTATTCTTGCAGGCGGCAGCGGCACCCGCCTTTATCCCTTGACGATGGTCACAAGCAAACAACTTCTGCCAATTTATGACAAGCCGATGATTTACTATCCCTTATCCACCCTTATGCTGGCGGGAATTCGGGAGATCCTGATTATCTCCACTCCGGAAGATACACCAAGATTTGAGAGTCTGCTTGGAGACGGTTCTCAGTTCGGCGTCTCTTTTCAATACAAGGTGCAGCCGAGCCCGGACGGCCTTGCTCAGGCTTTTATTCTGGGCGAGGAATTCATCGGGAACGACTCAGTCGCCATGGTACTGGGAGACAATATTTATTACGGTGCCGGTATGCGCCAAATTTTGAAGCACGCTTCCGAGAAACCGAGCGGCGCCACCATCTTCGGCTATCACGTTCAGGACCCCGAACGGTTCGGTGTCGTGGAGTTTGCCGAGGACGGCAAAGTCCTCAGCATCGAGGAGAAGCCGGCTTACCCGAAATCGAATTACGCGGTTACGGGGCTTTATTTTTACGATAACCGGGTCATCTCTATCGCGAAAAACGTGCGGCCGTCGGCGCGCGGAGAGCTTGAAATTACGTCCATCAATGAAGAATATTTGCGGATGGGCGAGTTGGATGTGGAACTGCTGGGTCGCGGATACACCTGGCTCGATACCGGAACGCATCAAAGTCTCGTGGATGCCACGAATTTTGTACGGACGATCGAAGATCACCAGGGCATCAAAATCGCAGCTCCCGAGGAGATTGCATATATTAACGGATGGATCACGGAGACGCAGCTCCTGAGCTGCGGTGAGAAGCTGAGCAAGACCGGATACGGTCAGTACTTGATCAAGGTAGCCAAAGGGAAGATCATCTATTAATTGCGGAAAGAGTGAATCAAGATGAAAGTGATGAAGACTAATCTCGAGGGCGTTCTGATCGTCGAACCCGCCGTATTTGGCGACCATCGCGGATGGTTTATGGAGACGTACACCAAATCCAAATTTCTCGAGCATGGCATTGACCAGGATTTTGTGCAGGATAATCAATCCTATTCGGCGGTAAAAGGCACGCTTCGCGGCCTGCATTTCCAGCTGAACCCCAAAGCGCAGAGCAAGCTGGTACGGTGTACGCGCGGCAGCATTTTTGATGTGGCCGTTGACATCCGTCAGGGCAGCCCGAGCTACGGCAAATGGTTCGGCCTGGAACTCTCCGCTGAGAACAAGAAACAGCTGCTCATTCCCAAAGGCTTCGCCCATGGATTTATGACGCTGACGGAGGACGTGGAGGTTCAGTACAAATGCGACGAGCTGTACGCGCCCGAGTGCGACGGCGGCATTCTGTGGAATGATCCCGACATTGGCATTGAGTGGCCGATCGATGTCGTCCCTGTGCTGTCTGCAAAGGACGAGAAAGCCCCGCTGCTGAAGGACGCCAAGCTTAATTTTGTATATAACGGATAGTCGTTTTTTTGAAAAATAGCACAGCCAAGAAGCCAGATGACCTTCGCTCCGCTCGATGCGGCCCGGAGGTCTTTATTCTTTTTATGACGAACTATTAGCAGAGGTTTTACAACCCATCAGCAACCCTTATAGCAAATATACCTTACCTCACATACGCATACGGTTCCGTCTGGTACGATCAACAATAACACAGCAGAGCCGTCGGATTTGACCGAGAAAAAGGAGAGTTTGCTATGGCGTATGAAGCATTTTGGAAAGAGGACAGCGACAAGCTGTCGGCATTTGAGAAGGTCAAGCTGCAAAAGGACGGTCTGGACATGATCCGCGCCATTATTGAACGCTACGCGCATCAGGGCTTTGACTCGATTCCTGCGGATGACCTGGATCTGTTCAAATGGGCTGGCGTGTATCAACAGAAGCCGAAGACCGGCCATTTCATGATGCGGGTCCGCATCAATACCGGAATTATGACCTCCGATCAGGCCCGGACCCTGGCGGAGATTTCGCGACTATACGGCAGAGGGCTGGCCGACATTACGACGCGGCAGGCTGTCCAGTTCCACTGGCTGACGGTCGAGAATTTCCCTGATATTTTCAAACGGCTGGAAGCGGTCGGATTATATTCTTTTGAAGCTTGCGGCGATTGCCCGCGCACGATTGTCGGCAACCCGCTGGCCGGAATCGATAAAGACGAGCTGCTGGACACCAAAGCGCTGGTTGACGAAGTGAACAGCTTCTTCGTGCTGAACCGTGATTTCTCTAATCTTCCGCGCAAGCTGAAAATGTCCATCTCGGCCAATCCATACAACAACGCCCATGCGGAGATTAATGATTTGGCCTTCACTCCGGCAGTCAAGGTGATTGATGGACAGGAAGTCGTCGGCTTCCACGTTATGGTAGGCGGCGGGCTGTCAGCCAAGCCCCATTTAGCGCAGAAGCTTGATATTTTTGTTGTGCCGGACAAGGTACTGCGTGTAGCTGAAGGCGTCGCCACGATCTTCCGCGATTTCGGCTATCGCGAGAAGCGGAACCATGCCCGGTTGAAATTTCTCATCGCCGATTGGGGAGCCGAGAAGTTCAAGGACAAGCTGATTGAGCTGATCGGAGAGCTGCCTTCCCGCGGCGAAGATAAGACGGCCGGCTGGCAGGCCGCTTTTTTCGACGGCGTGCATCCACAGCCGCAGCCCGGCCTGTACTACGTCGGCTTGAATGTGCCGGTGGGACGCCTCAACGCGGATGAGCTGACCGAGCTTGCGGAGCTTGCCGATGCTTTCGGCGATGGCACTGTCCGTACCACCATGTCTCAGAACGCGATTTTGAGCGGCGTGCCGGATGATAAGGTGGACGAGCTGCTGGCTGCTCCGCTGCTTCAACGCCTGTCCCCTTCTGCGAAGCCGTTCATCAGCCGTACCGTCGCCTGCACCGGCAACGAATTCTGCAATCTGGCTCTGGTTGAGACGAAGAAACGGGCCGTCTCCATCGCTGAATACCTGGATGAGCACCTCGAGCTCGATGAGAAGATCCGGCTGCACGTGATCGGCTGCCCCAATGCCTGCGGTCAGAAGCAGATTGCGGATATCGGCCTGCAGGGCGCGCTGGTCAAGACGCCGGAGGGCATGGCGGAGGCGTTTGACCTTGCCATTGGCGGAACACTGGGTGGCGGAGATGCCGGACCGGCGGCCAAATTCGCGCTGCCGCTGAAAGGCCGCGTACCTGCGAGCGAGATTGCAGGCGTGCTGGAGCAGCTGCTGCTGTTCTACAAGAATGAGCGACAGGAAGACGAAGTCTTCCATGACTTTACCGAACGGGTTGGCGTTCCGGTATTCCAGGAAAAGCTGAACGAGATTCTTGCCGTTCGGGCATAAAGAACAGGAAGTGATACAAAAAACAGCTCCAATCCCGGGCAATGCTCTTCAGGATTGAAGCTGTTCGTATTGCTAGGTCAGCCAGAAACTTCTGGTTGGCCTATTTGGGTTTGGAGTAACTGAGCTGGATGGGTTTATCCACCCGGCGCTTCAAGGCTATGCCACCCTGGCGACCAGGATAGCGGTAGCCCAAGCGCGCAGTTCCTTGGTCCGGTTGACCGGTCGCTTATTTCGCCTCGGCTGTCTGAAGATCCAAGGCTTCCGTCCGCTCCGTATCCCGCAGCAGCACCGGCTTCAAATATTTTCCGGTATACGAGTCCGGAACCTCGATAATCTGCTCCGGTGTACCGGTCGCAATCACCGTTCCGCCGCCGCTTCCGCCTTCCGGCCCCATGTCAATAAGATAATCCGCCGTCTTGATCACATCGAGGTTATGCTCGATGACCAGAACGGATTCGCCGGATTCCACCAGCCGATGCAGCACTTCAAGCAGGCGGCCGATGTCATCTACATGCAGGCCGGTCGTCGGCTCGTCCAGAATGTACAGCGTCTTGCCTGTGCTTCTGCGGTACAGCTCCGAAGCAAGCTTGACGCGCTGGGCCTCCCCGCCGGAAAGCGTCGTTCCCGGCTGACCTAGCTTGATATATCCTAGGCCTACATCCAGCAAGGTTTGCAGCTTGCGGTGAATCTTCGGGATGTTCTGGAAGAACTCCGTTCCGTCTTCCACCGTCATTTCCAGTACGTCGGCAATGCTCTTGCCTTTATATTTCACTTCCAGCGTCTCCCGGTTGTAGCGTTTGCCTTTGCAGACCTCGCAAGGCACGTAGACGTCGGGCAGGAAGTGCATTTCGATCTTGATGATACCGTCACCCCGGCACGCTTCGCAGCGCCCGCCTTTGACGTTGAAGCTGAAACGGCCCTTCTGGAAGCCCCGGATCTTCGCTTCATTGGTCTTGGCGAACAAATCGCGGATATCATCGAAAACACCGGTATAAGTAGCCGGATTGGAGCGTGGCGTACGGCCGATCGGCGACTGGTCGATATCGATGACCTTGTCCAGATGGTCCAGACCACGGATTTCCTTGTGAAGTCCGGGACGCACCTTAACGGCCCTGTTCAGTTCTCTCGCCAGGCTCTTGTACAGAATCTCGTTGACGAGCGACGATTTGCCGGAGCCCGAAACGCCGGTTACCGCCGTGAAGACACCGAGTGGGATTTTGACATTGACGTTCTTCAGGTTGTTCTCCCGGGCTCCCCGGATTTCCAGCCAGCGTCCGTCCGACGCACGCCGTTTGAGGGGAACTGGAATAAACTTGCGTCCGCTCAGATATTCGCCGGTCAGCGAGTTCGGATCGTTCATAATCTCCTGTGGTGTCCCTTGAGCCATCACCTGCCCGCCGTGAATGCCCGCTCCCGGACCGATATCGATGATGTAATCGCAGGCCAGCATCGTATCCTCATCATGCTCGACGACAATCAGAGTGTTGCCGAGGTCTCGCATATGCGCCAGCGTTGAAATCAGCCGGTCGTTGTCACGCTGATGCAGGCCAATGCTGGGCTCGTCCAGAATATAAAGGACGCCCATCAGGCTCGAGCCGATCTGTGTAGCAAGCCTGATGCGCTGCGCCTCGCCGCCCGACAGCGATCCGGCCGAACGGCTGAGAGTCAAGTAATTGAGACCGACATTGACGAGGAAGCCGAGACGGCTGCTGATTTCTTTGAGAATCAGATTGGCAATGGCTGCTTCTTTCTCGGTCAGACTTAGCTCGCCAAAGAACTTCTGACCGTCGCCGATCGACAAATCCGTTACATCGGCAATGTTCTTGTCTCCGACTGTTACCGCCAGGATTTCCCGCTTCAGACGTTTGCCCTTGCAGGTCGGGCAAGGCTTGGCGCTCATAAAGCCTTCGATAAATTCCCGAATGCCCTCCGACGCCGTCTCGCGGTATCGCCGTTCCAGATTGGGAATGATGCCCTCGAAGGGGACCATGGCTTCCTTGCTCTGGCCGAAGTCATTCTCATACTTGAAACGAATGCGTTCGGTACCTGTACCGTGAAGCAGCTTGTTCATCTGCTCGGGGGTCAGTTCACTTACTGGCACATCCTGCGGAATATGAAAGTGCTGGCACACCGACTTGAGAAATTGCGGATAATAGTTGGAGGTGCTTCCGGTCCAGGCCAGGAAAGCCCCGTCCTCGATCGACTTGCCCATATCCGGAATCAGCAGGTCGGGATCGACGATCATCTGGGCGCCGAGTCCGTCGCATTCCGGGCAGGCGCCGAACGGGCTGTTGAACGAGAACATGCGAGGCGCCAGCTCCTCCATGCTGAATCCGCAGATCGGGCAAGCGAAGCTGGAGCTGAACAGCAGTTCTTCCTGTCCGATAATATCGACCAGTATTTTGCCGCCGGACAGCTTCAGCGCCGTCTCGATGGAGTCCGTCAATCGGGACTCGATATCCTCTTTGATGACAATCCGGTCGACCACGACTTCTATCGTGTGCTTCTTGTTCTTCTCCAGCTCAATCTCCTCGGACAGGTCACGCAGCTCGCCGTCCACACGGACACGGACAAAACCCTGCTTCGAGATATCGGTGAACAAGCCCTTGTGCTCGCCTTTGCGTCCGGATATAACCGGCGCCAGGATCTGCAGCCGCGTCTTCTCGGGATACTGCAAGATCCGGTCCACCATTTGCTCCACGGTCTGTGACGTAATCTCAATGCCGTGGTCCGGGCAGTGCGGATGACCAATCCGGGCGAACAGCAGCCGCAAATAGTCATAAATCTCGGTTACCGTACCGACGGTAGACCGGGGGTTGCGGCTCGTCGTCTTCTGGTCGATGGAAATGGCCGGAGACAGACCGTCGATCGAATCGACATCCGGCTTCTCCATCTGGCCCAGGAACTGGCGGGCATAAGCCGAGAGCGACTCCACATACCGCCGCTGGCCTTCTGCGTAAATCGTGTCGAACGCCAGCGACGATTTGCCGGAACCGCTCAGCCCCGTCAGCACGACAAAGCGGTCGCGGGGTATCGTAACGTCGATGTTCTTGAGATTATGGGCTCTCGCGCCCTTGATTACAATATTCTCGTTCGCCAACGGTTATCTCTCCTCTGTAATTGTGACTCACCCTCCCAAACCCTCCCGGCGGGAGGGCCCCAAGGGCTCCGCCCTCTGGACACCCGCAAATTTTTTGGCGTGGTGCGGGAGGGCGGCGCTGTTTAGTTACGTGTATGGAATGAGCCGCTTATCCCTGCGGGACCGCTCGAACGACGGCGCTCGCGAGATCGACGCATTGGGGCTGCTGCCTGCTGTGACCCGCTGTCCCTTCGGGATGCGCT
>RCUS01001794.1_pt1 | contig 10463 bp, 5 predicted proteins | sample 2166221 | NCBI WGS metagenome assembly RCUS01 (sample SAMN09932758, study PRJNA488358) | compost metagenome | isolation source: compost soil in cyclohexanecarboxylic | place: Germany: Experimental Botanical Garden | reverse complement strand
TTCAGGTAGAAATGGAGGAACAGAACTCGGAAATCCTGAAAAGCCTGAATGCTCGCGCCGATGCCCAGATCAAGATCCAGCGCGCAGTGGAGGGGCTGTCGATTATTGCCATTACCTACTACCTGCTCAGTTTGCTCAAGCTGGGTTACTCAGGGGTGCACCTGCTTGGCGTTGAGGTGTCCCCGCGAGAGGCCATGCTGGTCATGGCACCGCTCGCGATCGGTATTCTTGCGTTGATTGTGCTGCGTATCAGGAAAGTCAAAGAGCATTGAGGTGGTGGCCTGCGATGTCGTTGCAGTGCCTTTTCCACTTGCACATGGCGGCCGCCGGCAAAGGGGTGAAACTGATTGCAGGTGTAGCAGGCTTGCCAGGCACCCACCGTGGGTACATCCAGTTGGCGATAAACCAGTCCTCTGCCTCCGTCCTGACTTTGAACTCATGAGCACTAGCATTGTGGAGTCAGCAGGACATGCACTGTTGTAAAGCGCTGCGCTTAACAAAGTGCACCAGTCGGAAGCGACGCGCTGGGCTTTCGCCTCCATTAGCCCACAGCTCATCGATTTGCTGACCTTGGCAATTCGCTTTCTCGGGATGCCTGCTCATGCCACAGAAACTCGCCTGGATCGCAGTTACCGTGAAAACCACCCAAAGCTCGGGAGCCTGGACTTGCGCATAGGATGAAGTGTCTGTGCTGCCGGCTGGCACAAAGACTGCAAGACCTACATCAGGGTTACCTACCACATATTCCTCTGGACTCCTCCTCGGTCAACGATGATCGATGTACTGAACAGGTCATGAATAAGGTTGGTACCTCAGACAGGAATCTCAGGCTTTAACACTGCAAAAGAACAGGCAAAGGCGCCTGGAACCGAAGGGTTTCAGGCGTTTTTTTTGCGTTTTTTATCCGTAATTATCTTCGGAGCCGTTCATGAAAACAGCCGCACAATTGCTGAAACTGAAGGTCACGCAAAACCAGCAGGTACATAGCATCGCGCCAGATCAGATGGTGTATGAAGCGCTGAAGATGATGGCTGAAAAGAATGTAGGTGCTCTACCCGTGATAGAGGATGGGCAGGTGGTTGGCGTTATCAGCGAGCGTGATTATGCGCGCAAGGTCGTTCTACAGGGGCGATCTTCGGTCGGTACTCCAGTCCGGGTCATCATGAGCGCGCCCGTCGTTACGGCAGACAGTCAACAGAGTATCGAGCGTTGCATGATGGTTATGACCGACAGTCATCTGCGTCATTTACCGGTGGTGGAAGGTGATCAACTGATTGGCCTCCTGTCGATTGGTGATCTGGTGAAAGAGGCCATCGTCGAGCAGGCCGACCTGATCCGGCAACTGGAACACTATATCCGTGGACACTGAAACGACCAAGGCAAGGTGGATGCAGGGCGCATAGGCACATGCAGTATTCCAATGTGCTGCCCGTCGGGCGGGTATTAATCAGGGAGCATTTGATATGGCCAAGTTAAGCACGGCACGACGTATTGCTATTGGATTTGCAATTGCGCTGTTGGTATTAATCGGTCTGACGTTCTACGCGCTGCACGATCTGGCAACGCTCAAGGAACAGGCAATGGTGATCGTCAAACAGGACTGGCCGAAAATTGACCCGATCCTGGTCATTGCCACAGGTGTACGGGACAACGCCAGGAACACCAGGGATTTGCTGATCGACAAGGAGAACCAGCTAGCCCAACAATCGATTGAAGCCACTAAAAAACGCATCAGCCAAGCACTCGAAACACTTGAGTCATTGTTCGATTCACCGGATGGCAAGGCCGCCTATGCTGCCCTGAAACAGAACCGGGAAGCCTACGTCTCTGCATTCACCCAGGTGCAGGTGTTGATCAGACAAGGCGCATTTGATGCCGCGATGGCGCAGTTGAAGCAGCACGTCGTCCCCGCAGAACAGCAGGTTTACAAAAGCCTGGACTCCTTGATGGTGCTGCAAGGGCAGATCTTTGCCGATCGCGAAAAGTCGGCACAGGCACTGTACAACGATGCGCGACTGAACATGTTGGGATTGCTTGTGTTCTGTCTGGTCTCAGTAATCGTCGTTGCAGTCATCGTGACGCGTAGTGTCACTCGACCTTTGGGTGGAGAGCCCATGGTTGCTGCGCAGGTCTTGAGTCAAATCGCCCAGGGCGATCTGACGATTCAAGTGCCATTGAACGCGAGTGCTGACGATAGCGTAATGATGAACATGCACCAGATGCAGCAAAGCTTGAATGCGATGGTGAAGCACATCGCGGCGGCGGTCGAACGGGTGGCCAGTTCGTCCGAAGAGCTGAGCGCGGTCAGTAGCCAGACCAGCAGCAGCTTGCAGCTGCAGGGGCTGGAGATCGCGCAGGCTGCGGCAGCGGTCAATCAGATGACGGCGGCCGTCGACGAAGTCGCACGCAATGCAGTCAGCACAAGCGAGGCGTCGCGGGTGTCTGAGCAAACCGCGCAACGCGGCCGTGAGCAAGTTCAAGAAACAGTTTCCTCGATAGGAGCGCTGGCGGACGGCATGACCGATACCTCAGAGCGTATCGGGCAATTGGCCAAGGGCGTGCAAGAGATCAGCTCGGTGCTTGACGTGATTCGCAGCATCGCAGAGCAAACCAATTTGTTGGCCCTCAACGCGGCGATTGAAGCAGCTCGCGCCGGAGATGCAGGTCGTGGATTCGCGGTGGTCGCCGATGAGGTGCGAGCACTGGCCCATCGCACTCAGCTGTCGACTCAGGAAATCGAACAGATGATCGGCAATATTCGGCTCGATACCGTGCAGGCAGTTAACGCCATGCAAAGCAGCCGTCACCTGGTGCAGTCGACCCTCGAAGTCGCGCAACGCTCCGGCGAGGCACTGGAAGAAATTGCCCGTTCGATCTCGCAGATCAATGAGCGCAACCTGCTGATCGCCAGTGCCACAGAGGAGCAGGCCCTGGTGGCGCGTGAGGTAGATCGAAATCTGGTAGGGATTCGTAACGTGTCCGACCAGGTCTCAGTGGGGGGCCAGCAAACCCAGGTAGCAAGTTTGGAGTTGGCGCAGATGGCAGGAGTACTGAACGAGACGGTAGCGCGCTTTAGAGTGTGAGCTTGCACGTTTTGTCCGCTACCCGCGAAGAACTGTATTGCCCTGGCGCGGGAAGGCATTGCCTTGCAGCCCGGTTTCCCTTGCCATGGCGGCGCGCAATGCGAACGTGCCGTTTTGCAACATACCCGCCCGTCACCCACTTCAAAGCCCGATCTGCATAACCGGCACTAACCCGAGGCCGTGTTGTCAGTAATTGGCGCCTGTAGCGACGAGGACCGTCTCTGATAGCGGCACGTCAGACTGCATTTAGTGTTTCTCCCCTTGGGCAAACGCTCGCGATGGATTGCGTCCTGTACCGACTCTTTCTTAAGCGAGCAACCATCTATGGGTTTTTTTCTCAATCCGCGTCATGACATTGACGCCGCGTTATTAAGCTACCGCCGGGTGTTTTGGTCGTTGGCGCTGTTCAGTGGCGTGATTAACCTGTTGGTGCTGGTGCCGTCGCTCTACATGATGCAGGTGTACGACCGGGTCCTTACCAGTCGTAACGAAACCACTTTGTTCATGCTTACCTTGATCGCGCTGGGGCTGTTCATGTTCAGCGCCTTGATCGAGTGGGTTCGTGGCGCGGTGATGATTCGCATGAGCGCGGGGCTCGACGAAGCCTTGGGCGAGCGGCTTTTCGACGCTGCTTTCGCCCGTAGCCTTCGCGAGCATGATGCCAACCCGGCCCAGGTGCTCACCGATCTGGCGACACTGCGGCAATTGATCACCGGCCAGGGCCTGATTGCCTTGCTCGATGCGCCATGGTTGCCGATCTTTTTGCTGATAGCGTTCATCTTTCACCCATGGTTCGGCGTGCTGACGCTGGTTCTGGCCCTGATACTGATCGGCCTGGCTCTGTGGGGGGAATGGGCGACTCGAACACGCCTGGACGAAGCCAATCGGCTGGGTGTGCAGTCGTCGATTTATCTCAACAGCACGTTCCACAATGCCGAAGTCATCCAGGCCCTTGGCATGCTCGGGCCATTGCGTCAGCGCTGGAGCCTGCTGCAGCAGCGCATCGTTGCGGCCCAGGCCCATGCCAGTGACCGTAGCGCGCGTATCACGTCGATGACTCGTTTCGTACGCATTTCCGGGCAATCGCTGGCCCTGGGGCTCGGCGCGCTGTTGGTGCTCGAAGGCCAATTGTCGGCGGGCATGATGATCGCCATGTCGCTGCTATTGGGGCGCGCCCTGGCCCCCGTGGAAATCGCCATCGGCTCGTGGAAGCAATTCAACTCCGGCCGCCAGAGTTACCAGCGCCTCAGCCAACTCCTTGTCCGGCATCCAGGCGAGCGCCTGCGCATGTCGTTGCCGCCGCCCAGCGGCGCGGTGCGTGTGGAGCAGTTGTATGTCGGCCCGCCCGGTGCCTCGCAACCGATCCTGCGGGGGATCAATTTCAATTTGGTCAAAGGTGACGTGCTCGGCGTTGTCGGGCCCAGCGCCAGTGGAAAGTCAACGCTGGCCAGGGCGCTGGTCGGGGTCTGGCCAGCCATGGGCGGGTCGGTGCGCCTCGATAACGCCGAGATCAGCCAATGGTCTCACGACGCCTTGGGCCCGCACCTGGGCTACTTGCCGCAGGACATAGAACTGTTCGACGGCACGGTGGCCGACAATATTGCCCGCTTCGGTGAGCAGGACGCCGACAAGATCATCGCGGCGGGGTGTCATGCTGGCATACACGAGATGATCCTGAGGTTCCCCAAAGGTTACGACACGCCGTTGGGCCCCGGCGGGCTTGGATTGTCCGGGGGACAGAAACAGCGCCTCGGCCTGGCTCGTGCACTCTATGGGCTCCCTACGCTGATCGTGCTCGATGAGCCGAACTCCAATCTCGATGAAGCCGGAGAGCTGGCGCTGGTCCAGGCGATCGGTGCGCTCAAGACTGCTGGCAGCACCGTGGTGCTGATTACACATCGGCCTAGTGTACTGGCGGTGGTTGACCACATCCTCGTGCTCAAGGACGGCACTCAACAAGCATTCGGTCCACGGGATCGGGTGCTCAAGGCATTGCTTGCGGGGCCGAGACCGGCAGCGATCAAGGAGGCTGGCGAAGATGCATGATCTGACCCCAGGCACACAGATGTACAGCGAACAACGACCGGTCGTACGTGATAAACCCACGCCGCCAGGTGCCAATACCGACGCGGGCAGCGCGGCACGATATGGCGTGGGCTTCCTGGCCCTGGCACTGGGTAGCTTCCTGCTCTGGGCCTGCCTGGCGCCGCTCGACCAAGGTGTCGTGGGCAGCGGCACCGTAGTAGTGGCGGGCGAACGCAAAGCGGTGCAGTCGTTGGTCGGTGGCGTGGTGGAAAAACTTCTGGTCAGTGATGGCGACCGCGTCACCCAAGGGCAGTTGCTGGTGCAACTCAACACGGTGCAAGCGCAGTCACAACTGGACGTGACCCGGGGCAAATTGCTTAATGATCGCAGCGTCGAGGCTCGCTTGATTGCCGAGCGCCTGGGCACCGCCGAGATCCAATGGCCCCCTGACTTGCTGGAACACGCTGAAGAGCCGCGGCTCAAGGCAGCCATGGCCTTGCAGAGTCAGTTGTTTGCGACCCGCCGTGCGGAATTGGCCAGTCGCTTGCAGATCATCGAACACGAGACCGCCGCATTGCAGCAGCAATTGACCGGATATGAAGGTGTCAAGCGCAACTACGAAACGCAGATGCGCTTCCAGCAGCAGGAGCTGGAAGGCCTGCGTGTTTTGGCACATGAGGGCTACGTCCCGCGCAACAAACTCTTCGAGGCCGAGCGCAACGCCGCCCAATTGGCCGGGCAGATTGCTTCCGTGACAGGTGATGCCGGCAGGACTCGCCAGTCGATCAATGAAAGTCGGCTCAAGGCCTTGCAGGCTCAGCAGGAATTTCGCCGCGATGCCGAAACCCGGCTCAGTGAAGTCTCCGCCGAGGCATCAGCTTATGCCGATCAGATCAGTGCCTTTGAGTTTGAAGTCGACAACGGTGCGATCCGCGCGCCGGTGTCCGGACAGGTCATGGACGTGAACATTCATACGATTGGTGGCGTTGCCCAGGCGGGGCAAATCCTGATGCAGGTGGTGCCGTTGGATGCGCCGATGGCGATCACCGCGCGTTTCGAGCCGTTGATGGCCAACAAGTTGCGTCCGGGGTTGCCGGTGCACGTGCATTTCACGGCGCTGCAACGGGTGGATACCCCGACTGTCACCGGGACGGTGACTACGGTGTCGGCGGACCAGTTGATCGATGAACAGACTCACCAGCCGTACTTTTCCGCCAAGGTCGAAATTCCCGCAGATACCGTTGTGTCGCTACAGGCCGCCGGCCTGTCGGTGCGGCCGGGCATGCTTGCCGATGTCACGGTGGTCACGGGCGAGCGTACCTTGATGAACTACCTGATGAAACCTTTGCGCGAACGCTTGCTCGCAGCCTTCAAAGAGGAATGAGCGGCTATCCTCGTCTTTTCGAACGCCACACATTGCGGCAGGAGCGTAATGCTGTTCAGTTAAGCGAGAATGCTCCACTGTAGGAGCGGGCAGGCTTGCTATCACCAATTATGGTCTGTACTCAGGCGGTGAAATCGCTGGCGTGCAACTCCTTGACGCCCAGCAGTGCGAATTCGAACTCGGGGGTGGCGTCGGCATCGACACTGCCGTAGAGAATGCCATCGGCAAAGCGCACTTGGCCGGTGGCGTTGGCAGGGTCGAAAGCGTTGCTGGCGATGAAGGTGAAGGCATCGACAGTGCCGGTCAACGGGTTGGCGTCCAGGCCGGAGAAGTCCAGATGATCGCCTTCGATGCTCTTGAAACCGTTGAGCACATCACGCGAAGCACCGACGCCCATGTCCGACAGCGCACCAAATGCGTAGGTATCCGCACCAGTACCACCGGTGAGATTGTCGGTGCCTGCACCGCCGATCAACCGATCATCGCCGGAACCACCCACGAGCGTGTCATTGCCCGCACCACCGTTCAGGACGTTCGCGGCGCTGTTGCCCGACAGACTGTCTGCGTAGGCACTTCCCGTCAGGTTTTCGAAGAATTTCAAGGTGTCGAGCCCCGATCCCCCGGTGTTTTGTTGCACTGAGGTCGAGAGGTTGGCGGTGACACCGGACAGAGCGCGTTCAAAAGACACGGTGTCATTTCCCTCGCGCCCGTCCAGCACGTTGTTGCCGGCAGCGGCGAACAGCGTGTTGTCCAACGCGTTGCCCGTGCCATTGGCGGCGCCCGGGCTCTCGATGTACAGATTCTCGACATGGGCGCCAAGGGTATAGGTCCCCAGGCTGCTGCGCACACTGTCGACCCCTCCGGGCAACACGTTGCCCTGGGTCTCGATCACGCTGTCGTCGGCGTTGTCGACATAGTAAGTGTCGTTGCCATCACCACCACTCATGCTGTCGGCCTCTGCGCCACCATTGAGCACGTTGGCGGCGGCATTGCCTGTGATGAAGTTGCGCAGCGCGTTACCGCTGCCGTCGATCTCCGAGACACCGGTGAGCACGAGGTTCTCGAGATTGGCGCCCAGGGTCCAGCTGACTGATGCCTGCACCGTATCGATCTGCGAGGCCGAGGTATTGGTTTCCATCACGCTGTCGGACGCGTTGTCGACCAGATAGATGTCGTTGCCATCGCCACCGGTCATGGAGTCGGCGCCCAAGTCGCCATCCAGTGTGTCATTGCCCGAACTGCCCACCAGGGTATCGGCCTGGTCAGTGCCGGAGATCATGCCGCCCTGGTTCTGAGCGTTGTCGAAAATGTCCTGAACTCTATTGTTGTCGTCCGGGTTGCCTTGAAAGCCAAGGTCTGCGGCGATGTAGTCGGCCAGACGCTGGCCGACGATTTCCGCCGATTCCTCGTGCAGGTGCCAGACGTCATCGGGATACACCAGCGGATCGACTTCGTAGCGCAAGGGCAGGTCGGTGTAGTCCACCGCCAGCTTGACATCGGCACGTTCGGTGGCGATGGCTTCCTGGACGGCGCGAACATAGCCTACGCCCTCGACGATGGAGGCTATCTTTTCTTCGGAATAGCCCCGGGCACGTGCCGCATCCTCCTGATAGTGGCCGGTTTCCATGATGTACACGTTGAAGTTGCCGAACTGGGCATGCAGGTAATCGAACACCTTCAGGGTGGCGTCCTTGTAGGCAGCGGCCGCCGCTGTTTTGTCCGTGGCACGCGCGATCTCCTGGGCAGCTTCCTCGCCCTGGCCCCAAATGATGCCCATGGTGACGTTATCGATCGATTGCAGTTCGGCGAGCTGGTCCCCCAGCAACGCGACGGCACGCAACAGTGCAGGCCCTGGCTGGTTGGTGTCAGTCAACCACCAGCACAACTTGAGCTCTTCGGCGCCCAGGGTCGACAGGCCGTTGACCGTGCTACCTCCCACCGCGATGTCGATGCCGTTGCCGTCGGCATCGGTGAACTGGCTGCGGACGTCATAGGGGGTGTAGCGGTCCAGGTCTTTGACCAGCATCGAGGTGCCGGACTGATCGTCATCCTCTGTCATGCGCAGCAGGCGCGCATTGGATTGACCGAGCGTGGGCAGGTAGAGAATGTCCTGTTGGGCGCGCTCGCCAAACACGAAGTCGCTGGCGGTGAGGGTGTTGAGGTAGTTGCCGTTGAGGGCGATTTCAAAACGGTTGCCATTGGCATCCGCGTCGGCGGATTTGATGTAGGTCTTGTCGCCGGCCGCGTTGAGGGTCGTGTACAGCGTGTGATTGCTGCCATCGCCGAGACCGAGAAAGCCCAGGCCCGACACATCGATCTTGTCGACGCCAGCAGTGAAGTCATAAATCGTGTCGGTGGCAGTGATGCCGCCGGCGTCGTAATCGCGGTAACTGTCGAGTGCGTTGGTGTAGCGGAAGGTGTCAGCCCCATCGCCGCCATACAGCGAGTCGCGTCCGGCACCACCGTCGATGATGTCTGCCCCGGTGCCAGCCTTGATCGTGTCATTGCCACCGTTGCCCAGGATCAGGTCAGCACCTGCCGTGCCGTTCAGCGTATCGGCATTATCGGTGCCGACGAGGGTACTGGCTGGCGCATCAGCCACCGTCAGGGCGAAGCTGTCGCTGACCGAGGCACCCGAAGGGTCGGTGGCCTTGACCAGTACGTTGTAGTTTCCGGCCGCAGTGCTGATCGGCGTGCCGCTGAACGTCAGGCTGGTGGCATTGAAGCTCAGCCATGTGGGCAGGGCGCTTGCGTCGGCTAGGGTCGCGTTATAGACCAACGCATCCTGGTCAGCGTCGGTGAAACTGTCCTGGGTCACGGTGTAATTGAACGGCGTGCTTTCGGTGGCGTTCTGGTCGAGCAGGGGAATGGCCACCACTGGCACCGCATTGCCTGGAGTGTTCTGGTCGGCGAAGACAAAATGACTCGCCGTCAGGCTGCTCACCAGATTGCCCGCCATCGACAACTCAAAGCGATTGCCGTTGGCGTCGACGGTGAGATCCTTGAGGTAAGTACGGTTGGTCGACGCACTGTAGGTCAGTTGCAGCGTACCGTTCAGGCCATTGCCCAGCGCCGTGTAGCCGAGTGCCGAAACATCGATCTTGTCGGCGCTCACGTCGAAGTCGAGGATTTGGTCGCTGACGCTCGTGGAACTGGTGCGGTAACTGTCGAGTTTCGAGGTATAGCGGAACACATCGGCACCCGCGCCGCCGGTGAGCTTGTCCACCCCGGTGCCACCGATCAGGATGTCGTTGCCCGCGCCGCCATCAAGCGTGTCGTTACCTGCGCCACCGATCAGTTGCTCGTTGGCTGCGGTGCCAGTGAGGGTGTCATTGTTCGGGGTGCCATTGATCACCGTGGGGCCCGCGGGTACGTCCTGCACGGCGAGGGTGAAGCTGTCGCTGACGGTGGCGTTGCTGGCGTCGGTCGCGGTGACCTGGATGGAGTAAGTGCCCGACGCGGTGTCGTTGGGTGTGCCACTGAACGTGCGAGTGGCGGCATCGAATGTGAGCCAACCGGGCAGGGCGCTGCCATTGGCCAGCTTGGCGGTGTAGCTGAGGCTGTCGTTATCCGGATCGGTGAAGCTGGTGGCCGGGACCACGTAACTGAACGCGCTACTTTCGGTCGCGCTCTGATCCAGCAGCGGCGTGGCCAGCACCGGCGCCTGGTTGGTTGGTGACGACGTGGCGAAGACGAAGTTGGCGCTGGTCAGTTTGTCGAGGTAGTTGCCGGCCAGCGTCACCTCAAAACGATTGCCATTGGCGTCGGCGGTCAAGGACTTGATGTAAGTCTTGGTGCCGGTGCTGTTGAGCACAAGGTACACGGTGTTGTTCTTGCCATCCCCCAGGCCGGTAAATCCGATGGCCGACAGGTCGATCTTGTCGTTGCTGACATCGAAATCGGTGATCAGGTCGCTAAGGTTGGCACCGCCGGTGTTGTAGTTGCGGTAACTGTCCAGGCGATTGGAGAAC
>RCUS01001793.1_pt1 | contig 10465 bp, 8 predicted proteins | sample 2166221 | NCBI WGS metagenome assembly RCUS01 (sample SAMN09932758, study PRJNA488358) | compost metagenome | isolation source: compost soil in cyclohexanecarboxylic | place: Germany: Experimental Botanical Garden | reverse complement strand
AATCCCCGATGGGTTTCAATCTTTCCGCCTGGGCGCTGCGCAATCGCCAGATCGTACTGTTCCTGATGCTCTTGCTGGCCATCGTTGGGGCACTTTCCTACACCAAACTCGGCCAAAGCGAAGACCCGCCGTTCACGTTCAAAGCCATGGTGATCCGCACCAACTGGCCGGGCGCCACGGCGCAGGAAGTCTCGCGCCAAGTCACCGAGCGTATTGAAAAGAAGCTGATGGAAACCGGCGAGTACGAGCGCATCGTCTCGTTCTCCCGCCCGGGCGAGTCCCAGGTGACGTTCATTGCCCGCGATTCCATGCACTCGGTGGACATCCCGGAGCTTTGGTATCAGGTGCGCAAGAAGGTCAGCGACATCCGCCATACCTTGCCGCCGGGGATTCAGGGGCCGTTCTTCAACGATGAATTCGGCACCACCTTCGGCAACATCTACGCATTGACCGGCGACGGCTTCGACTACGCCGTGCTCAAGGATTACGCCGACCGCATCCAGATCCAGCTGCAACGGGTCAAGGACGTGGGCAAGGTCGATCTGCTCGGCTTGCAGGACGAAAAGATCTGGATCGAACTCTCCAACGTCAAACTCGCCACCCTGGGCTTGCCGTTGGCGGCGGTGCAACAGGCGCTTGAAGAACAGAATGCGGTGTCCACCGCCGGCTTCTTCGAAACCACCAGCGAGCGATTGCAGCTACGGGTCTCGGGGAATTTTCAGACGGTCGATGAGATCAAGAACTTCCCGATTCGCGTCGGCGATCGCACGTTCCGCATTTCCGATGTAGCCAACGTACGACGTGGCTTCAACGATCCACCGGCACCGCGTATGCGCTTCATGGCGGAGGATGCGATCGGTCTGGCCGTGGCCATGAAGGATGGTGGCGACATCCTGGTGCTGGGCAAAGCGCTGGAAGTCGAATTCGCCCGCATCCAGAAAAACCTTCCGGCCGGCATGCAACTGCGCAAGGTTTCCGATCAGCCCGCGGCGGTGAAAACCGGTGTTGGCGAGTTCGTTCAGGTGCTGGTGGAAGCATTGGCGATTGTGTTGCTGGTGAGCTTCTTCTCCCTCGGCGTGCGCACCGGCATGGTGGTCGCCCTGGCGATTCCGTTGGTGTTGGCGATGACGTTCGCCTGCATGTATTACCTCGGCATCGGCCTGCACAAGATTTCCCTTGGCGCACTGGTGTTGGCGCTGGGCTTGCTGGTGGACGACGCGATCATCGCCGTGGAAATGATGGCGATCAAAATGGAGCAGGGCTTCGACCGGGTCAAAGCGGCGAGTTATGCCTGGACCAGTACCGCGTTCCCGATGCTCACCGGTACGCTGATCACCGCGGCCGGCTTCCTGCCGATTGCCACGGCGCAATCGGGCACTGGCGAATACACCCGTTCGATCTTCGAGGTGGTCACCATCGCGCTGTTGGCGTCGTGGGTGGCCGCGGTGGTGTTCGTGCCGTACCTCGGGGAAAAACTCCTGCCGGACCTGGCGAAGATTCATGCCGCCAAACACGGTGCCGGCCAGCCCGATCCCTATGCCACGCCGTTTTATCAGCGCGTCCGGCGTCTGGTGGAGTGGTGCGTGCGCTGGCGCAAAACCGTGATCCTGGCGACCGTGCTGTTGTTCATCGCTTCCATCGTGCTGTTCAAGTTTGTGCCGCAGCAGTTCTTCCCGGCATCGGGTCGCCTGGAGCTGATGGTCGATCTGAAACTGGCCGAAGGCGCTTCGCTGAGCAACACCGCCGACGAGGTCAAACGCCTCGAAGCACTGCTCAAGGATAAGGCCGGGATCGACAATTACGTGGCCTATGTCGGTACCGGTTCGCCACGATTCTACCTGCCGCTGGATCAGCAACTGCCGGCGGCGAGCTTCGCCCAGTTTGTCGTCCTGGCGAAAACCATCGAAGAACGGGAAACCCTGCGAACCTGGTTGATCGCAACCCTCAACGAGCAATTCCCGGTGCTGCGTTCGCGGGTCACGCGCCTGGAAAACGGTCCGCCGGTTGGCTATCCGGTGCAGTTCCGCGTGACCGGGGAGCACATCGAGGAGGTGCGGGCGCTGGCGCGCAAGGTCGCGGCCAAGGTTCGCGAGAACCCGCATGTGGTCAACGTCCACCTGGACTGGGAAGAGCCGAGCAAGGTGGTGTACCTGAACATCGATCAGGACCGCGCGCGGGCGCTGGGCGTGAGCACGGCGAACCTGTCGAGGTTCCTGCAAAGCTCCCTGACCGGTTCCAGTGTCAGCCAGTACCGTGAAGACAACGAGTTGATCGAGATCCTGTTGCGCGGCACCGTGCATGAGCGCACCGAGTTGTCATTGCTGCCGAGCCTGGCGGTGCCGACCGATAACGGTCGCAGCGTCGCGCTGTCGCAGATCGCGACCCTGGAATACGGCTTCGAGGAGGGCATCATCTGGCACCGCAACCGCCTGCCCAACGTGACGGTTCGCGCCGACATCTATGGCAAGGAGCAACCGGCGACGCTGGTGCAGCAGATCATGCCGACCCTCGATCCGATTCGCGCTGAACTGCCCGACGGGTACTTGTTGGATGTCGGCGGCACGGTGGAAGACTCGGCGCGCGGACAGAACTCGGTGAAGGCCGGCGTGCCGTTGTTCATCGTGGTGGTGTTGACCTTGCTGATGCTGCAGCTGCGAAGTTTTTCGCGCACGGCGATGGTGTTCCTGACGGCGCCGCTGGGGTTGATCGGGGTGACGCTGTTTCTGTTGGTGTTCCGCCAGCCGTTCGGTTTCGTGGCCATGCTGGGGACTATCGCCTTGTCGGGGATGATCATGCGTAACTCGGTGATTCTGGTGGATCAGATCGAGCAGGATATCGCGGCGGGGTTGAAGCCTTGGCAGGCGATCATCGAGGCGACGGTGCGGCGGTTCCGGCCGATTGTGCTGACGGCGCTGGCGGCGGTGTTGGCGATGATTCCTCTGTCGCGCAGTGTGTTTTTCGGGCCGATGGCGGTGGCGATCATGGGGGGGTTGATTGTGGCTACGGCGTTGACGCTGCTGTTTTTGCCGGCTCTTTATGCTGCGTGGTTTCGGGTTCGGAAAGAGACTGTTTGATCGGGTACATATCCGTTTCTTCGGTAACGGCCAGTTATGGTTTCGCCCTTACGGCGACTCCCTTTGGCAAACGCCGGAGTGCCGGCCCAGCCCAAAGGAAGCAAAGGTCTCGCCCCTTACGTACGGCTCCTCGCTAAGGCTCGGAGTTCCTTCGCTCCGGCATTCATCCGGGGGCATCGCCTCCGGTCTGCTTCGCGACGACCTCCTCTCGATGTGTGCGGCTTCGCCGCACGGCGCTACGCGCCTAACCCCCGGATAAACGCCTCCACTCAGCCTGCCGATGGGGCGGGTGGATCAAAAGCGGCAGGCGAGCTAACGCTCGGCCTGTTGAGTGGTGAAGAGCGTGGGTGTACGCCGAACTGATTTTGCTTTTTCTGTGGGAGCCAGCCTGCTGGCGATGGCGGCCAGACAGACGACCAGTCTCTGCCAGATATATCCCGTCCCCTGTGGGAGCTGGCTTGCCAGCGATGGCGGCCTGACAGCCAACACTGTTTATCACTCAATCAAACATTCAGACCTTTCCCACAAGATTTTCAGGTTGTCCGTCGGAAGCGCGATCTCTAGCCTTTGACCGTCGCTGCCAATTCAGCGACCGGGACTGCAAGCCCGCCAATAGTTTGTTAGGTGCCTGCTATGGGAGCTTCGCAATGATCAACGACACTCCAAATTCTTCCGCCACGGAATCGGAAAAACCAACGAGAGTTTCACACCGTCCCTGCCCAATCTTCACCATCCGCCCCGGCATCAACTCCGAAACCCTACTCGTCCACGCCTACGAAACCCTCGCCTCGGCCAATGTGATGGCCACAGAGTTGTCATCCACCCTGACCGGTCCAACCTGCAATCTGGTGTTGGGTATTCAGCAGATGATTGTCCTGGCGCAATTATCGGTGAACGGCGTGCTGGACCAACTCGACCCACAGCACTAGCACAACAAAAAGCCCGCTGAGTCCGTACAGGTCGGCGGGCAAACATCGTTCCTACACAGATCTCAGACTCGTCTGATATTGAGGCTCAAAGGTCCAGGTGTTGTACTCGAGAGTCCGGTTTACGAGCGTTTGAGTCATCACCCATGAAAAATCCGCCCAGGTTGAGGGGAAGGTCTGATCCGGTGTTCGATCGGCTTGGTCAATCACCGCACAAGGAGCGCCTTTGCGACTACCTCGCGTTGCTCAAGCCTCTGGATGATCGAGGGCGTTACCTGCCATTCGATGCATTGCGCTATCGCTGGGCGCCGGGGCTGGATTCGAATCTGTGCTGGGCCTTGGTCAAGAAAGCCCGGGCTGCACAATATTCGCGCCTTATGTCCTTGGGTGAACCTTCCCGGTGGCTGCAATTCGTGATGACGCCGTTGGCGCAAAAAGCCATCTCCGCGGTGGACCGGCAAACGACAACCGCAGTGTTGGAGTACATGACCGGCCAGATCGGCGAGCGTGCGCATTTCACTTATCTGCTCAATGACCTGATCGAAGACGAAGCCATCAGCAGCAGCCAGCTCGAAGGTGCGGCTACCACGACTCGGGTAGCGAAGGACATGCTCAAGCGTCATCGGTTGCCGCGCACGCCGGATGAGCGAATGGTCATCGGTAACTTCAAGATGATGAACTTTGCCTGGGAGCAGCGTTACGAGTCGCTGAGCGTTGAATTGATCGCGGCGATGCACCGCGTGGGTGTCGAGGGTATCGATGATCCGCGGTACTCGCCGGGAGCCTTCAGAAGCAACGATGACGTCGTGGTGCAGGATGGCGAGGGCAACACCGTTCATACGCCGCCACTGGCAGCAGGTCTCGCGTCACGATTGCAGGCGTTGGTGGAGTGGATCAACCATTCCCAAAACAACCCCCTTCAAGCGAATTACCTTCATCCGTTGATCAAAGGCATCGCGCTGCATTTTGCACTCGGTTACGAGCATCCCTTTCGCGACGGCAACGGTCGGGTCGCAAGGGCGTTGTTCTACTGGTTCATGTTCAAGAATGACTATTCGGCGTTCCGCTACATCGCGATCAGTGTTTTGTTGCGCAATGCGCCGGTGAAGTACGGGCGCTCGTATCTGGATACCGAGGCGGACGACCTGGATCTGACGTATTTCATCGACTTCCAGTGTTCAGTGGTGTTGCGAGCTGTAGGCAGTTTTACCGAGGTGTTTCGCAAAAGTCTGATCGATGTGCAGCAGTTCGATTGCTGGTTGCAGGAGAGCGGTTTTCTCGAGCAACTCACCGAGAAACAGCGGGCATTGTTCCAAGTGGCCAAGAGCGGAATGGCCAAGGAGTTTACGGCGGGCAATGTGAAGGAGAATCTGGGTTGCTCCTACAACACGGCATCGGCCACGTTGAATGGGCTGGCTGAGTTGAAGTTGTTTGAGAAACGCAGGATGGGGAGGGAGTGGGTGTACTTTTTGCGGTCGGTTTCCGTGTCTTGAGCCATTGTGGGAGCCAGCCTGCTGGCGATGAGGCCATGTCAGTCGACTTGAACGTTGACTGACACACCGCAATCGCGAGCAGGCTCACTCCTACAGTTTTGGTGCTGCGATTAGAGCGTACCAAACACCTTCTTCGCCAAACTGGTCGCCGCAGCCGCCGGGTTCTGGCGGATGGTTTCTTCCTGTTTGCCGATCATCTCGAACAAGCCATTCAACGCCTGCTCGGTGACGTAGTTTTCGACGTTGGCATTCTTCGCATCCACTACGCCCATGGTCGCCGCTTGTCCGGCGAACGAGTTGTACTGCTGGGCCAGGCCAACCTTGTCGGTGGCTTGCTTGACGATGGGCAGGAATTTGGCGCGGATCTGTTCGCGGCTGGTCTTGTTCAGGTATTGGGTGGCCGAGTCGTTGCCGCCGCTGAGGATGCCCTTGGCATCTTCCACGGTCATTTTCTTCACGGCGTCCACGAGGATCGGCTGGGCCTGGGTCACGGCGGTTTCCGCCGCTTTGTTCATGCTGGTTTCCAGTTGATCGACCTGATCGCCCATGCCGAACTGTTTCATTTTGCTGGCGACCTTGCCCAGTTTGCCCGGCAGTTCGATTTTTACGTCGGGATTGTTGCTGAAGCCACCCGGAGTGCCGAGCTGTTTCACGGCCAGTTGCGCGCCTTGGGTCAGGGCATCCTTGAGTCCGCCGGTGGCGTCTTTCTGCGACAGGTCGCTGAGGGACAGCGCCATCGCGCTGGCACTGATCATCAAACCTGCGCACAGGCCGGCGAAGCGAAGGGTAGGGCGGAACATGGTGGCTTCCTTGTACAAAAAGAGAGTTAGCGGACGGCGTCGACGCGTATTTTCAGCGGTTGCGGGTCTTTGCCATCTAGCTGCACGGCATGGTTTTCGGTGGTGATGAACATCAGCTTACCGTCGACTTCGATGCGCGCGCTGACCGAGTAGCGATGCCCAGGTTTAACCTGCGCCGGATCGTAACTCAGATGAAACGGCAGCGGCACCTGTCCTTTGACCTGACCTTTCTGTTCGTCGAGGACCACCGCCGGAGCGTCGGCCAGGGAAATGTCCTGCAGGCTGACGCTCAACACCGCGCTCGGTGGCAAGGCGCTGCGTTGCAGATAGAAGACTTCGCCATCGAGGCTGGCTTTCGGAGCAGGTTGCATGGATTGGCACGCGCCGAGCAAAACGGTAAGTCCAAGCAGAGAGATTTTTTTCATGAGGAGGATCCTTGTCATTGGCGCCCGAAGTAGACAGGCGCCAACGATAATCTAGCGGGTTTTCCCGGCAATATCGCCCGGCGACTCGTCGTGCTTATGGGCGATCCGGATTACGGGTACCGCGTGGGCGTTCGTCGTAGGCATGGACCAGTACTTCCTGAGGTGCCAGGTAGGCAGCGTCCAGTATTACCGGGTGATGTTGGGTGGTAACAAAAATCAGCTTATCGTCGTGTTTGATTTGGGCACTGATTGCATACCGGTGACCAGGCACGACATCAGCTACACGATACGTCAGGGTAAAGTTCAATCCTGCCGTTCCTGCATCAGGGATAACTTGCTGGTCGAGTAATTTTCCGGGTACGTCGGATACAGAGACATCCTGCAAACTGACGTAAAGTTTAGAGTTTGGCGCCAGCGCAATCCTTTCAAGGTAATGCACTTTGCCACTGATGGTCCTGACGGGTTCGTTGCTCATATTGATTTCCTTATCAATGAATCGCCGGAATTGGCGAGCGCCCAGCATAGGGTCGATACCACGATTTCTATGTAGGGAAAATCCTGCGATTCGGGACGAAGGGGGAGTGGTATGAGTCAGAAGCATCCTTGCTTCAGCCATAAAACGACGTGCAGTGATCCGAATGAAATCAGATCGGCGTTACCAATTCCGCCGCATCTTCACTGCGATGCACCGCCACCTGACGGATCGACAGACGAATATCCGCCGGCAACACCCGTTTGGCTGCGCCTTCGGCCAGTTCGCCGAGCAGTTCGTGGTAGCTCAACTTGCCCGCTTCATCACGCTTGAGCACGTCGAGGTCGAGCAGGGTCTGGATGAAGTGGCGGAACAGGCTCTTGTCGAAGAATTCCGGGGCGTTCAGGCCATGCAGGATCGACAGGCGCTGGGCCATGACCGTGCACAGGTCTTCCAGTTCTTCGGCGCTGATGCTGTTCTGGCCGCTGTTGAGCAGCAGGGACACGGTCATGTAGAAACGCTGCAAGGTCTGGGCGATGCTTTTCGACAGCAAGGTCAGCAGCACGAAATGCCGCGAGCTTGGCGCCGGACGCAGGTACACGTCGTTTTCGAAACGCAGCAGGCCTTGCTCGACGAACGCCTCCAGCCATTGATCGATCACCGCATCCAGTTCGTCCAGCGACCAGCGAATGAACAGCTCCGCTTGCAGGTACGGATACAGCGCGCGGGTGTAGCGCAGGATCTGTTCGCGGCTCATGCGCGAGGCGCTCTGGAAGAAGCTCGCCAGCAACGCCGGCAGCGCGAAGATGTGCAGCACGTTGTTGCGGTAGTAGGTCATCAGGACGGCGTTCTGCTCGTCCAGATAGAGAATCTTGCCCAAGGCATCGCTCTGCTCGGACAGCAGGTCCATGTCCTTCACATGCTCGATCAACGCGCGGCCGTCACCTTCCGGCAAGGTGGTGTGCGGTGAGTACGGGACTTTGCGCAACAGCGCCAGATACAGGTCGAGCACCCGCGCCATGGCGCGGTCGTCCAGGGCCAGGCGGCTGGTGGACAGCAGTGCCAGTGCAACGAGGTTGACCGGGTTGATTGCCGCCGCTTCGTTCAGGTGCTGGGCGACTTTCTCGCCGAGGCGATTGGTGGTTTCGTTGAGCCAGGCCGGTTTGAACTGCGGGCCGAGTTCCTGTTGGCGCCAGTCAGGCTGTTCGCTGTCGAGGAATTCCGCCAGTTTGATCGGCTCGCCGAAGTTCACCGCCACCTGACCGAAGCGCTGCTTGAGCGCGCCGATGACTTTGAAAATATCGAAGATCGACTCTTTCTTCTTGGCCGCGCCGCGCAACTCGCCAAGATAGGTTCGCCCTTCCAGTACGCGCTCGTAGCCGATGTACACCGGCACGAACACGATGGGCATCCGCGACGAACGCAGGAAGCTGCGCAGGGTGATCGCCAGCATCCCGGTTTTCGGTTGCAGCATGCGCCCGGTGCGCGAACGGCCGCCCTCGACGAAGTATTCGACAGGGAAGCCTTTGGTGAACAGGGTGTGCAGGTATTCGTTGAACACTGAGGTGTACAGCGGATTGCCCTTGAACGTGCGGCGCATGAAGAACGCGCCGCCGCGACGCAGCAGGCTGCCGATCACCGGCATGTTCAGGTTGATCCCGGCGGCGATGTGCGGCGGGGTCAGGCCGTTGCGGAACAGCAGATAGGACAGCAGCAGGTAGTCGATGTGGCTGCGGTGGCACGGCACGTAGATCACTTCGTGACCCTGGGCGACCTTCTGCACGCCCTCGATGTGGTTGACCTTGATGCCGTCGTAGATCTTGTTCCAGAACCAGCTCAGCACCACTTCCATAAAACGGATCGCCGTGTAGGTGTAGTCCGAGGCGATTTCGTTGCCATAGCGCAAAGCCTGGGCCTTGGCTTTCTCCGGTGAAATGTTCTCGCGTTCGGCTTCGTCGAGGATCGCTTGCTTGACCATCGGCTGGTTGAGCAGACCTTTGACCAGATTGCGCCGGTGGGAAATGTCCGGACCGATTACTGCAGCCTTCAGATTGCGGAAGTGCACCCGCAGGATGCGCTGGGCCATGCGCACTGTGCGCTCGTGGCCCTTGTTGTGCTCGATCAGCTCGCGAAGGTGAATCGGTGCGGAAAACTGCACGCGGGTCTTGCGCCCCAGGACGATGATGCTCAGCAAGCGACGCAGGCGACCGGTGACGGCCCAACTGTCGGCGAACAGCAGTTTCCATGGGCTGTTTTCGCTGTCTGGCGATTGGCCCCAGAACACGCTGACCGGAATGATCTGCGCATCTTCGGCGGCGTTCTGGCTCAGGGCGCTGACCAGGCGGGTCAGTGTCGGCGGCGCTCCGCGCTTGTCCTGGCGGCCGAGCCAGTCCGGGTCCGGCGTCAGGTAGAAGAACGCGGCCGGTTCCAGCAGGTTGCCCACCGATACCGGCAGCACCGGGCGCGGCAGGCCGGCCTTGCTGCATTCGGTGTCGACCACGGCGAGGTCGGTCAGCGAAGGGTTTTGCAGGACGTAGAACACCGGACGACTGCGGTCGAGGTTGAGGGTGAACGACGACTGGTTGATCGTCTCCGAGCGAACCCAGAGGTACAACAGTCGGCGCAGGGTGCCAAACACAAGACGGCGGAACGGGGAGCGGGTCATACGGCTTCTGCGTGAGTGAATAAAACCGAGCGTTTGCTCGGGAGGCCGATAGTGTGCCGGATTCGCTGAAAATCGGCAAAAAAGCGCGAAAGTAAACTCTTGTTGAGAGTTTTAACGTCTGTCATATACTCGGCGCTCTGTCGCCGTTGCCCTCATGGGACCGGTATGCGCAGGCTGACGTTCCCGAGGCTTTCCTGCGAAAAGCCCGACCAATAATAAAAAGGGAGTATGAACAAATGGCAACACGCGAAACCGGCAACGTGAAGTGGTTCAACGACGCCAAGGGCTACGGCTTCATTCAGCGCGAAGACGGGGTGGACGTGTTCGTGCACTACCGCGCGATCCGCGGTGAAGGCCACCGTTCACTGACTGAAGGCCAGCAGGTTGAATATGCGGTGGTGACCGGAGAGAAAGGCTTGCAGGCTGAGGATGTGGTGGGGCTGTAATTTTCAAAATCAAAAGATCGCAGGCTGCGGCAGCTCCTACAGGTGTACACATAACCTTGTAGGAGCTGCCGCAGGCTGCGATCTTTTTGCTTTTACGCGGTTTTCCAGGTGATCTCTTCTTCACCATCGGCGCTGATGCGAATCCAGCGATCCGCCGTCTCTTC
>RCUS01001791.1_pt1 | contig 10468 bp, 9 predicted proteins | sample 2166221 | NCBI WGS metagenome assembly RCUS01 (sample SAMN09932758, study PRJNA488358) | compost metagenome | isolation source: compost soil in cyclohexanecarboxylic | place: Germany: Experimental Botanical Garden | reverse complement strand
ACCAGGCGGGCGCCGAAGCGCTGCGCACCTTCGAGAAGCAAATCGTTCTGCGCGTGCTGGACGATCTGTGGAAAGACCACCTGTCGACCATGGACCACCTGCGTCACGGCATCCACTTGCGTGGCTATGCCCAGAAGAACCCGAAGCAGGAATACAAGCGCGAGTCGTTCACTCTGTTCTCCGAGCTGCTGGATTCGATCAAGCGCGACTCGATCCGCGTGCTGTCGCACGTTCAGGTTCGCCGCGAAGATCCGATCGAAGAAGAGCAGCGCCTGCGTCAGGAAGCCGAAGCACTGGCCGCTCGCATGCAGTTCCTGCATGAAGAAGCCCCAGGCCTGGAGCAGCCGGAGCAGTTGGGTGAAGAGGTCGATGTGGCCCTCGCCACCGCACCGGTTCGCAACGAGCAGAAGCTGGGCCGCAACGAGCTGTGCTACTGCGGTTCGGGCAAGAAGTTCAAGCATTGCCACGGGCAGATTCAGTAAAACCCGTTTCAATCGCTGAAATACCCGCGCCGCGACCGGCTTCTGCCGTCGCGGCGTTTTACCATTCGAACCACCGTTCTGCTGAAACGGTGCTGACATCATTTATAAAGGAGCGCATTCATGGCTGTTGGTCTTGGTCCTTTGCCAACGTTGCACCCGGTTGCCGGTTTTGAACTCGGTATTGCCTCGGCCGGCATCAAGCGCCCGGGGCGCAAGGATGTCGTGGTCATGCGCTGTGCCGAAGGTTCCACCGTGGCAGGCGTATTCACCTTGAACGCCTTTTGCGCCGCTCCCGTGATCCTGGCCAAGCAACGCGTGCAAGGCCCGGTGCGTTACCTGCTGACCAACACCGGCAACGCCAACGCCGGTACCGGTGAACCGGGCCTGGCCGCCGCTGAACGCACCTGCGCCAAGCTGGCCGAGCTGACCGGCGTGGACGCCAGCCAGGTGCTGCCGTACTCCACCGGTGTGATCGGTGAGCCGCTGCCAGTCGAGAAAATCGAAGGCGCACTGCAAGCCGCTCTCGACGATCTGTCGGTCAACAACTGGGAAGCTGCCGCCACTGGCATCATGACCACCGACACCCTGCCAAAAGGTGCGAGCCGCCAGTTCCAGCACGATGGCGTGACCATCACTGTTACCGGCATCAGCAAAGGCGCGGGCATGATTCGTCCGAACATGGCGACCATGCTCGGCTACATCGCCACCGACGCCAAAGTTGCCCGCGACGTGCTGCAAAACCTGATGCTGGACGGTGCCAACAAGTCGTTCAACCGCATCACCATCGACGGCGACACCTCGACCAACGACTGCTGCATGCTGATCGCCACCGGTCAGGCGGCACTGCCGGAAATCACCCGTGCCGAAGGCGAGTTGTTCGCCAAGCTCAAGCAAGCGGTGTTCGAAGTGTGCATGGACGTGGCCCAGGCCATCGTGCGTGACGGCGAAGGCGCGACCAAATTCGTGACCGTTGAAGTCAATGGCGGCGGCAATCACCAGGAATGCCTGGACGTCGGTTACACCGTGGCTCACTCGCCACTGATCAAGACCGCATTGTTCGCCTCTGATCCTAACTGGGGTCGTATCCTGGCCGCTGTCGGCCGTGCCGGCGTACCGAACCTGGACGTGAGCAAGATCGACGTGTTCCTCGGCGACGTGTGCATCGCCAGCCGTGGCGCCCGCGCCGCGACTTACACCGAAGCCCAGGGTGCAGCGGTGATGCAGCAGGAAGAAATCACCATCCGTATCGAACTGGGTCGCGGTGATTGCAGCGAAACCATCTGGACGACAGACCTGTCCCACGAGTACGTGAAGATCAACGCCGAGTACCGTACTTAAGACCGAGTCGGTCGAGCGCGACCCCGGCCCATCGCGGGCAAGCCCGCTCCCACAGGTTCAGTGGCGTACACAAATGTTGTGTTCAACGCGGTCACTGTGGGAGCGGGCTTGCCCGCGATGGCGGCCTGTCAGTCGCCGACTAGACTGGCTTGTCCCTATATCTAAAGGTCCCGAACATGAGCCTGCACCTGATCATCGGCGACAAACTGCTTTCCTCCTGGTCCCTGCGCGGCGCCCTGGCCCTCGATCTGGCCGGCGCCTCCTACACCGAAGAACTGATCAAGCTGAACCAGCCGGACACCCGTGAGCGTCTGCTCAAGCATTCGCCGACCGGCAAGGTCCCGCTGCTGAAAACCGAACACGGCACCATCGCCGACTCCCTGGCGATTGCCGAATACCTGGCCGAACAGTTTCCCGACGCGAACCTGTGGCCCAAAGACATTGCCGCCCGTGCCCAGGCGCGTTCGGCCTGCGCGCAGATGCACAGCGGATTCTTCGCCATGCGCGGCAACATGCCGTTCGACCTGAGCCATGACGCGCCGCTGTCGCCGCTTCCGGCGGATGTGCAGGCGGACATCGAACGCATGGCAGCGTTGTGGGCCGAGTGTCGTGCTGCCGCGACCGAAGTGGGTCCATACCTGTTTGGTCGCGTCAGTTTGGCTGACGTGTTCTTTGCCCCGATCGCTGTGCGCCTGCGCACCTATCAGGTGAAGCTGTCCGCGGTTGATCAGGCCTATATTGAAACCATCTACCAATGGCCAGCCTTCAAGGCCTGGCAGAAGGCCGGACTGGAGGAAATCGAGCGGTGAAACGAGTACACGTAGCGGCTGCCGTTATCCGTGACGACAGCGGCAAGATCCTGATCGCCCGCCGTGCCGATACCCAACACCAGGGCGGCCTGTGGGAGTTTCCCGGTGGCAAGGTCGAGGCCGACGAATCGGTGCAAACCGCGCTGGCTCGCGAGCTTCAAGAAGAGCTGGGCATCGTGGTCAACGCGGCTCGCCCGTTGATCAAGGTTCGCCACGATTACCCGGACAAGCAGGTGTTGCTGGATGTCTGGGAAGTCTCGGCGTTCGGCGGCGAGCCGCACGGCGCTGAAGGCCAGCCATTGGCCTGGGTGACGGCGCGTGATTTGTCGGGTTATGAGTTCCCCGAGGCCAACCGGCCAATCGTCGCGGCGGCGCGGTTACCGGATCAGTACCTGATCACGCCGGAAGATCTCGAAACGCCAGCCCTGCTGCGGGGCATTCAGAAAGCCATCGCCGGTGGCATCAAGTTGATTCAATTGCGTGCGCCGAACGGTTACGACCCAAAATATCGCGACCTGGCCGTGGATGCGGTGGGGCTGTGTGCCGGCAAAGCGCAGTTGATGATCAAGGGGCCGTTCGAGTGGCTGGGAGACTTCCCGTCCGCCGGTTGGCACATCACCTCGGCGCAACTGCGCAAGTACGCGGCGGCCGGTCGACCGCTGCCCGCATCGCGCTGGCTGGCGGCGTCATGCCATAACGCTGAAGAGTTGGCGTTGGCTGAACAGATGGGCGTGGACTTCGTGACTTTGTCGCCGGTGCAGCCGACGCTGACGCATCCGGGGGCTGAGCCGCTGGGTTGGGAACAGGCGTCGAGCTTGATCGAAGGGTTCAGCAAACCGGTGTTTCTGCTCGGTGGCGTTGGCCCGGCGGAAGTCGAGAAAGCCTGGGCGGCGGGTGCGCAGGGTGTGGCGGGGATTCGGGCGTTTTGGCCTGAGGCTTGATTCTCTAGTGAGTGTACTGGCCCCATCGCGGGCAAGCCCGCTCCCACAGGTTTAGTGGCGTACACAAATATTGTGTTCGGCGCGGTCACTGTGGGAGCGGGCTTGCCCGCGATGGCGTCCTTGTAGCCGCCGACTAAACCTCAGGCTTCGCCGCCGCTTGCCAAAGAATCTCGGCAACCCCCTGGCGCTTGGCAATCACCCGTGCCACCACAAACAACAAATCCGACAACCGATTGATGTACGCCAGGCCAACCCCGGCCAACGGCTCAATCGCATTCAATTGCTGACACCGCCGCTCGGCACTGCGCGCCAGGCTACGGCAGACATGGGCCTGGGCAATCAGCGCCGAACCGCCGGGCAAGATGAAGTTTTCCAGCGGTCCCAACTCTTCATTCCACACATCGATCGCCGCTTCCAGGCGTTCGATTTCCGCTGCATTCAACGCCTGATACACCGGCATCGCCAGTTCGCCACCCAGATCAAATAACCGATGCTGGCAGGGGGCCAATACCTCGATCACTTCGTTCAAGTCCGGAAACTGACCCGTTTGCGCTGCCAACCCGGCCAGCAACACGCCCACCTGACTGTTCAGCGTATCGACTTCGCCAATGGCCTCGATCCGCGGGTGATCCTTGGGCACGCGACGACCATCGCCCAGCCCGGTCTCGCCTTTGTCGCCAGTGCGGGTGTAAATCTTCGACAAACGAAAGCCCATGGTTACCTCGATAGCAGATTGAGTTGTTGCGAGACAGGCGGCGTGCTCGCCAGGGGCAGGCGCAAGGTGAAGCAGGTGCCTTGGCCAAGCGTCGATTGCACTTCCATCTGCCCTTTGTGGTTATTGGTGACGATGAAGTACGACACCGACAGGCCAAGCCCGGTGCCCTGGCCGATTTCCTTGGTGGTGAAGAATGGTTCGAAGGTCCGTTTGCGCACGCTTTCGCTCATGCCGATGCCGTTGTCCTCGACCTGAATTTCCGCCCATGGCGGGTTGAGCCTGGTGCGCAGAATGATCCGTCCAGGCTCGCTGTCATCTTCGCGCTGGTGGATGGCTTGCGCAGCGTTTTTCAACAGGTTGAGCAGCACTTGCTCCAGTTCGTTGGCGGTGCCGGGGACCGGTCCCAGCGCGGGATCGAACTGACGAATGATGGCCTGGCCCTTGAAGTCGAAGCCGATCGCCAGGTCGAAATCGTTACCGGCGATCTCCACCGCCTGGTCGATCAGGGCGGGCAGGTCGCAAGGGGCCATCTGGCGGGTGCTGCGACGACTGAAGCTGAGCATGTGGGTGACGATTTTCGCCGCCCGGGCACCTGCCTGCTGGATGCCGTCGAGCAACTGTGGCACCTCGCGAACTTGCAGGTACTGGTTGACCGTCGTCAGTTCGATGCCGGCCTGTTCAGCCACTTCGAGGTTCTTCGGCAAATCGGGTGACAGGCGTCGGCGAATGTTTTGCACGTTGTGCAGGATCGCGCCCAGCGGGTTGTTGATCTCATGGGCCATGCCCGCGGCGAGGCCACCGACCGAGAGCATTTTCTCCGACTGCACCATCATTTCTTCCAGGGACAGGCGCTGGGTGATGTCGTCGATCCGGATCACCACGCCACGCCCGGCACCGCCCATCAGCGGATAGAAAGTCAGGGCGTAGTGGCGGGGTTCGTCGTCCTTGAGCCAGGTGACTCGTTCGATCTTGGCCACCGTATGCTGCTCGACCGTTTCCTTGAGTTGCGGCAAAAACGGCTTGAGCGGTTCGAAGGCAAGGAAGATGGGCTGGTTCAGGGCTTCATCGAGGCGAGTGCCGGACAGGGCGCTGGCCTCCTGGTTCCATTGCGTCACGTAGAGCTGTTCGTCGAGGGCGATCAGCGCCGACGGCATGGAGTCGATGATGCTGTTGAGGTAGTTCTGGAAACCGGTGAGCTTTTTCTCGATCTTGCTGCGCACCTGGACTTCGAGCTCCAGTTTGCGGTTGGTGTGGCGGGTTTCCTCTGCCAGACCCTGGGCCTGGTCGTAGGCTGCCTGGGAGTCGTCCCTGGCCCGCTTGAGTTGCTGCTCCCTGGCCTCGATCCGCGAAAGCATGGTGTTGAACGCCTCGGCGAGGCTGCCGATTTCATCGTGGTTTCCGCGCGAAGCACGCAGTGCATAGTTTTCTTCACGGGTTACCTGCCGGGACAATTCCTCGAGTTGGTGGATCGGCCGGGTAATCAAGCGCTTGATCTGGCGGGCAATGATCAGCCACAGCAGCACGCTGAAGATCAGAATCCCCAGGCTGGCCGTCAGGGTCCCGGTGTAGAACGCCACTGGCAGTTCGCTCGTGGCCACCAACAACAGGTGCCCTGGTGCCGCACCGGTGCGGGCCAGGGGGATGACCTGGTTGGTACGAAACTCGGTGGCCTGCCAGTCTTCGATATGCCGGAAACGCTTCGGCAGTTCCAGGTTGTCGCCATGCTGCAATTGCGCCAATCGCTCACCCTTTCCGTCATACAGGGCCGCCGCGCGCAACGGCGAATAGCTGTTGAGTTCATTGAGCAGGCGCTCGGCGCTTTGCGGTGACGCCAGGGCTTCGGAGGCCAGGGTCGGGTTGGATATCAGGCGGCCGATGGTCTGCAGAGCCTGGGGCGCCATGCTTTCCTGGGAGATGTAGTAGGCGGCACTGATAAAGGTCAGGTTGGCAACCAGCAGGACGGTGACCATCAGTACCAGCAGGGCGGCCAGCAGTTTCTGGCCGACGGGCAGGTTTTCAAGGCGCTGGCGCAATGGCATCGGATTCATCGCAGACAAGGAACAAGTGGCCAGCGTAGCCGCTGCTCAGTCGCTGGGCAATCCAAGGCTTTGCAGGCGAGCGATCAACCTTGCCTCAAGTTGATTGAGGTGAGGCAGGTTCAGTTGATGACGCCCGGCCACTTTGCAGGCGTAACCGAGCAGGTAGCTGATTTCCGTGCGGCGCTGGCTCGTGACGTCCTGATGCATCGAGGAGTAGTTGGCTGCGGTGGCGTGAATCACTCGTTCGACTTCCTGCTGCAGGTTTTCGGCGGCTGCCGGCTGACCACAACGCTCAAGCAACTCCGCCAGTTCGCCGCACAGGGTGGCGACCTCACATTGATGTTGCTGCAAACCGCCGTTGCGGCAATCGTGCAGCACCGTCAGCGGATTGATCGCACAGTTGAGGGCGAGTTTGCGCCACAGCCTGGTCAGAATCTCCGTGCTCCACTCGTGGGGAATGCCGGCAGCGCTCAGGTCATCGAGCCAGATCGGCGCCACCGGATGGCTCGCATCCCCCAGCCAGGTGAAGCCATGCCCGGCAAACACCACGCGCCAATCGCCATCGCGGAAGGCGCCTTCTGTGCTCGAGGCATAGATGCAGCGTGCCTGAGGAACCTGTGCGGCTACCGCGTCCTGACTGCCCAGGCCATTTTGCAGCAGGATCAGTTCGGCGCCTGGGGCCAGGCGTGGCGCCAATCGAGCCACCGCACTTTCGGTATCGTAGGCTTTGCACGCCACCAGCAGGCGGTGGATCGGTTGCGGGCTGTCGGCTGTCTCGGCGGGCACGGCATAGTGTTGTGCCTCGCCGTGTTCCACCAGTGTCAATCCACCGGCCGCCTCATAGGCCTGCAGTCTCGCGGTGTCCCGCAGGATCAGCCTGACCGGCACGCCAGCCCGTGCCAGACGTGTCGTCCATAATGTGCCGAGGCTGCCGGCGCCCAGTACATGCCAGGTGGTGGACATCAGCTTTTTGCTCTGTTTAAGGCGTGCATCGGCAGCTCGCAGTGAATGATGGGAAAGACCCGTTATAATCAGCGCGGATTTTAACCGCAAGCCAGGCGTGCTCCATCTTGATTGAGCGTGCCCTATTTATTGGAGAGATTACATGCCGTCGTTCGACGTGGTATCCGAACTGGACAAACACGAAGTCACCAACGCGGTCGAGAACGCCGTCAAGGAACTCGATCGTCGTTATGACCTGAAAGGCAAAGGCAGCTTCGAGTTCAAGGAAAAAGACCTGACCGTCAACCTGACCGCCGAAGCGGATTTCCAGCTCGAAGCGATGATTGAGATCCTCAAGCTGGCGCTGGTCAAGCGCAAAATCGACGTGCAGTGCCTTGAAGTCAAGGACGCGTTCGCGTCGGGCAAGCTGATGAAGCAGGAAGCCGTCCTCAAGGAAGGTATCGACAAAGAGATGGCGAAGAAGATTGTCGCTCACGTCAAAGACGCCAAATTGAAGGTCCAGGCTGCCATTCAGGGTGAGCAAGTGCGCATCACCGGCAAGAAACGTGACGATCTGCAGGAAGCCATTGCCGCGCTTCGCGCCAAGGAATTCGGCATGCCGCTGCAGTTCAACAACTTCCGCGACTGACGTACACGGCGGGAACCTCTCGGCGTTTTCGGCGTCCGAGGCCCAAGCAACGGTAGGAACGATTGACCCGCCAAGGGCTCGATCTTTTCTGCCGTTTATTTTTCGCGTGCCGTGTGCCCGGAAATCAGGAGAACGTAGATGGACTTGAATGCTGAAGTAGATAACCTGGTCAAGGTGTCGCAAACCTGGATCCCGATGATCATGGAATACGGCAGCCGTGTGCTGCTGGCGGTCATCACTCTCGCCATCGGCTGGTGGTTGATCAACAAGGTCACGAAAAAACTCGGCGGCCTGATTGCGTTGCGCAATGCTGACTTGGCGTTGCAAGGCTTTATCAGCAGCTTGGCGAACATCATTCTGAAGATTCTGCTGATCGTCAGCGTGGCGTCGATGATCGGTGTGGAAACCACCTCGTTCGTGGCGGCCATCGGTGCGGCAGGCCTGGCCATCGGCCTGGCATTGCAAGGCAGCCTGGCGAACTTCGCCGGTGGCGTGCTGATTTTGCTGTTCCGCCCGTTTCGCATCGGTGACTGGATCGAAGCCCAGGGTGTGGCCGGTACTGTCGACAGTATCCAGATCTTCCACACCGTGTTGCGCACCGGTGATAACAAAACCATCATTGTGCCAAACGGTAACCTGTCGAATGGCATCATCACCAACACCAACCGTCAGCCGACTCGCAAGGTAGTGTTTGACGTAGGTGTCGATTACGAAGCGGACTTGCAAAAGGCCCGTCAAGTATTGCTGGACCTGGCCAAGGATCCGCGCGTATTGGCAGATCCGGAGCCGCAGGCAGTTATTTCGACACTGGGTGACAGTTCGATCACTGTTTCCCTGCGTGTCTGGGTGAAGACTGCGGATTACTGGGATGTGATGTTCATGTTTAATGAGCAATCCCGTGATCGTTTGAAAAAGGCCGGTATCGATATTCCATTCCCACAGCGGGTTGTTCGCGTGGTTCAGGAAGCCGCAACGCAGTAAGGCTACTTCAATAGTTGTTGCTGAAAATGCCTGGTGGCAAAGAGCCCAAGAGATGAATAGTCACTTGGGCTTTTTTGTGACTGGTCATTCACTTCACCTGGAAAAGTTCTAATGTTATGAAATGAAGTTGGTTGCCCCGCGTATTGATTATGTGGCAGGCATAAAAAAACCGCCCACCTGAAGAGGTGGGCGGTTTTATTTTTACAGTACTGCTGGGATTACACCCTGATTACAGGATGCTCAGCGGGTACTCGATGATTACACGGGTGTCGTAGTTGTCGTTGGAGTAAGCCTGATATGCACCGTTTGCACGGTAGTTGGCGAAACGTACGCGGAACGACAGATCTTTAGCTGGGCCTTCCTGTACTACGTACTTGGACTCCAGGTTCCACTCATTTTCCTTGCCTTCACCCAGACCTTCGGTCTCGATGTTGTCACCCATCACGTAACGAGTCATGAAGCTCAGACCAGGTACGCCGTAGGTGGCCATGTTCAGGTCGTAGCGAGCCTGCCAGGATTTTTCTTCGCGACCCACGAAGTCGGAGATTTGAATGGAGTTGGAAACGAAGATGGCGCTGCCACCGTCAACACCATAGTAGTACATGTTGTCGCCGCTGGAACGCTGGAACGCAACGGTGAACTTGTGAGCGCCGAGGCTGTACGCAGCTGCCAGGGACCACAGGTTGTTGTCTACACCGGTGTTGCCATCACCCAGGGCATCGTACAGATCACCGCGATCTTCACCTTTGGTTTTATAACCGTTGAGGTCGAAGTTCAGGGACTGCTCGTCATTGATCGGCAGGGTGTAGTTCAGGTTGACGTAGTACTTTTTGAAGTAGTCGTCTGCATCGGATGCAGCCAGGGCACCGGTGAAGTTGTCAGTGAAAGCGTAGCTTGCACCGAAGATGTTGATGTTGGTCAGGCCTTTTTCGCCGCCGCCAGTCTCGGAGATGCCGCCGATGCTGTCACGCGCCATACCGGTTTGCTTGCTCAGAGCGGTAAAACGACCGGCGCTCAGTTCCAGACCCTTGATTTCCTTGGAGGTCAGCAGGGTGCCGGTAGCGACTTCAGGCAGCAGTCGGCTGTCGTCGGTTGCGAATACTGGGCTGGCTACGAATTGTTGGCCGTATTTCAGGACGGTGTCGGACAGACGCAGTTTGACTGCACCGCCTACCTTGCCCTGGGATTTTTCCGGGTTGCCGTCGCTGTCGTTGGCGAACAGGCCGTTACCGCGGTGGCCCGAGCCGCCGTCCAGTTTGACCGAACCCATTGCCATGGCGTCGATACCGAAGCCGACAGTACCTTGAGTGAAGCCCGACTCGTAGGTGAGCAACTGGCTCAGACCGGAATCCTGACGATAGCCAGCAGTACCGGAAGTACTGTTGTCTGCACCGTTTTTGAAGTCGCGGTTCATGTACTCAAAACGGGTTTTGAGTTTCAGGCTCGAATCATCGATGAAACCCTTGGATTCGTCCTGGGAGGACGCCATTGCGAACTGCGAGGTGCCTGCTGCAACAGCCAGTGCGATCATGCTCCACTTCATCACGCGCATCGTGATTTGCTCCTTTGGTT
>RCUS01001789.1_pt1 | contig 10471 bp, 8 predicted proteins | sample 2166221 | NCBI WGS metagenome assembly RCUS01 (sample SAMN09932758, study PRJNA488358) | compost metagenome | isolation source: compost soil in cyclohexanecarboxylic | place: Germany: Experimental Botanical Garden | reverse complement strand
CACCTGATCGGCGCCCTGCTGTTCATCGATCTCGATCACTTCAAGACCATCAACGACTCCCTCGGTCATGCCACCGGCGACTGGCTGCTCAAGGAGGTGGCGAACCGCCTCAAGCGGCTGGTGCGGCAGGGGGATTGTCTGGCCCGGCTCGGCGGCGACGAGTTCGTGTTGCTGCTGCCCGGCCTCTCCATCAGCCCGCCCCAGGCGGAGATGCAGGCCGATCTCATCGCCGAGCGGCTCATCGGCGAGATTGCCGCCCCCTACAGTCACGGGGGCCAGGTGCTGCACATCGGGGCCAGCGTCGGCATCACGCTCTTCCCCGGAAGGGAGCAGGAGGCCGGGGATCTGCTCAAGCAGGCCGACACCGCCATGTACCAGGCCAAGTCGGCGGGTCGCAAGACCCGGCGTTTCTTCGATGCCTCCATGCAGTTGCAGGCGGACAGGCGCCTGCTCATTCACAACGAGCTGCGCAGCGCCCTCAACAATCAGGAGCTGACCCTTCACTATCAGCCCCAGCACATGGTCGAAGGGGGTGACATCATCGGGGTGGAGGCGCTGATCCGCTGGCAGCCGCCTGGCCGTGCCCTGGTCTCGCCCGCCGAGTTCATCCCCATCGCCGAGGAGACGGATCTCATCGTCGACATCGGCAACTGGGTGTTGCATGAAGCCTGTACCCAGTATGTCTCCTGGGAGGAGAACGGGATCCACGTGCCCCAGCTGTCGGTCAACGTCAGTGCCAAGCAGTTCCATGCCCACGATTTCGTCGATCGGATCCACGATGTGCTGGCCGCCACCGGCATGGATCCCTCCTGCCTGAACCTGGAGATCACCGAGTCCGTGGTGCTCGGTCATGCGGAGGACACCATCAGCAAGATGGCCGAGCTCAAGACCCTTGGCATCAGTTTCGCCATCGACGATTTCGGCGCCGGCTACTCCTCCCTGAGCTACCTCAAGCGGCTGCCCGCCGACGAGCTCAAGATCGACCGCTCCTTCATCCAGGACATCCCCAAGGATGGCGACAACATGGCCATAGTGGAGGCGGTGATCGCCATGGCCCGTCACATGGGATTCAACGTGACGGCCGAGGGGGTGGAGTCCCGCCAGCAGCTGGAGTTCCTGCAGGCGCAGGGCTGCCATTTCTTCCAGGGCTATCTCGCCTCCAAGCCGCTGCCCGTGCCCTATCTGGAGCGCTACATCAGCCGCCTGAGCCGCCATGATCGCGCCGCCCCTGCCGACAAAAATAGTGTGGCGTAGCGCCCATCTTTAACGGGTAGAATGAAGGTATCTCACCACCGCCAACGGGCGGTGGTTATGCCTCTTCTTTAGGGAGAATGCCTTTCGTGAAAGCCGTGCAGGGAATCATCTTTTCGGCGCTGTGCGTGCCAGGGCTTGTGGCACCCGTCTTTGCGCAAACCATGGAGCAGTCCCTCTATCGTGAGGGCTATGATGCAGTGCGTGCCAACGATCAGGACCGTTTCCAGCAGATCCGCGCCCGCCTCAACCACTATCCGCTGCTGCCCTATCTGGATTACTACCAGCTGGCGTTCCGGCCCGGGGCGGCAGACTACAACGACGTGACCCGCTTCATCCGCCAGCACGGGGATACCCCCCAGTCCAATCGTCTGGAGCGCGCTTACCTCACCTACCTGGCCCAGAGCCAGCAGTGGTCACAGCTCCTGCGCTTCTACCCGGCCAAGCCGAACTCTACCGATCTGCTCTGCATGCACTACCAGGCCCGCTATTACACCGGCCACAAGAGCGAGGCCCTGCAGGAAGCGGGCAAGCTCTGGCTGAGCGGCCAGTCCAGACCCGATGCCTGTGATCCCCTGTTCCAGCTCTGGCAGCAGGCGGGCCTGCGCACCCAGGAGAAGATCTGGCAGCGGATGAACCTGGCTTTCGAGGCGCAGAACCCCAATCTCATCCGCCACCTCGGCGCCCAGCTGGGAGGGAGTCTGAAACCCTATGGGGATCAGATGATAGCCCTGTTTGAACAACCGGCCAGGGCGATGAACCCGGTTTATTTCACGACGGCGCCGCAGTCGAGGCAGTTGCTCTCCCTCGGGCTGGCCCGCTATGCCAACGAGCAACCCGAGCCCGCCCTGCGCCAGCTGGGGGAGATGAAGCGCCGCTTCGGCCTGAACCAGGCCGAGGTTGCTCGGGTGGAGCGGGCCGCCGCCCGCCGCCTGCTGCTCGATCGCTCCCTGGCCCAGCGCAGCTGGCTGGATGCGACCCTGGTGCGGATGAAGGATGCCGAGCTGGTGGAGCTGCGGGCACGCCTCGCCATCTGGGAGCAGGATTGGCGCGGCCTCGAAGGCTGGTCAAGCGGATGCCCATGGCACTGCAGAAGGAGGATCGCTGGCGCTACTGGCTGGCGCGCTCACTGGAGGTGCAGGGTCGACAAAAACCGGCGCGGGAGCTCTATCTCGAGACCGCCAATCTGCGCGGCTTCTATGGCTTCATGGCGGCGCAGCGCACCGGTGTGCCCTATCGCATCAAGAACCAGAGCGTGGGGCACAAGGTGCCGGACTGGCGCACCGCCAGCAGCCGCTGGCCTTTCCTGGTGCGGGTGCGCGAGTTGCTGGCGATGAACGAGATCACGGCGGCGCGCTCTGAGTGGATCCACAACATGGATCGCAACCCCGTGGCCCAGCGCCTGGAGTTCGGTCATATCGCCCTCAACCAGGGCTGGCACGAGCTGGCGATCCTCTCCAGCATCCGGGCCGAGGCCTGGGATGCGATCGACTTGCGCTTCCCCTTGCCCCTCAAGCGTACCTTCTCCCAGATGGCGCAGGAGCGCACCATGAACACCAGCCTGCTCTACGCCATCTCCCGCCAGGAGAGCGCCCTCTATCCGCTGGCGCAGTCGCCGGTCGGGGCGCGTGGCCTGATGCAGCTGATGCCGGCCACCGCGAGAGAGACCGCCAGCAAGCTGGGAGTACCCTATCGCAACGAGCAGCAGCTGTTCGATCCCGCCATGAACATCCGCCTCGGCAGCGCCTACCTCAAGCGGCTGCTGGACGTCTATGACGGCAACCGGATCCTGGCGGCGGCGGCCTATAATGCGGGCCCCGGCAGGGTCAAGCGCTGGCGGGATCAGAGCACCAACAAGCCGATGGATGTCTGGGTGGAGAGCATCCCCTATAGAGAGACGCGCAACTACGTCCAGAACGTGCTCTCCTTCGATCTCATCTACCAGCACAAGCTGCAGCAACCCCTGCGTTTCATGTCGGAACGCGAGCTCAATCACGCCTATTGAGTGCGGAGGCAGTCGTGTCAGCGACTGCCTCCCATTCTTGCCTCAGAATGGTTATTATCCCTTAAGCTTTGTTACAAAAGGAAACCTGTCAGGTGATCGGGCGCCGCGTCTTGGTCTGACTGGTTCGATATAATGCCCGATCAACACAGACAGGCTTCCCCAACAAAGGAATTGAGAGTGGCAACGATCAAAGACGTATCTCAGCTGGCGAATGTGTCCATTTCGACGGTGTCGCGAGTCATCAACAACACGGCGCAGGTTGCACCCGAGAAGCGCGAGGCCGTGCTCGCGGCCATGAAGGAGCTGAGTTTTCGTCCAAACAGCTTCGCCCAGGCCCTGGTAAGCAAGCGTTCCAACTGCATCGGTGTCCTGGTTGGGGATCTCTGTGGTGGCCCCTTCTTCGCCCAGATGATGCGTGGCATCGAGAGCATGGTCGACAAGGCGAACAAGTTCACCATAGTGGTCTCCGGCAACCACGACGCGGCCCGGGAGCGTCACGCCATCCAGGCGCTGCTGCAACGCCAGTGTGACGCCCTGATCCTGCACAGCAAGGCGCTGCCGGACGAAGAGCTGAGCGAGCTGGCGTCGGGGTCCACCCCCATCGTCTTCATCAATCGCCAGGTGCCGGGCTGCGAGGAGCGCTGCGTCTGGCTCGACAACCAGGCGGGCATCACCACGGCCTGTCAGCACCTGCTGGACGCGGGACACAGCCGGATCGCCTTCATCACCTCGGATGACGAGGAGTTCGTCGATGGCCAGCAGCGGATGGCCGGCTATCGCGTCGCCCTGCAACGGGCCGGCATCGAGCTGGATCCTGCCCTCATCGGTCGCGCCTTCGCCGACGAGAAGGGGGGCTATGTGGCCATGAGCGAGCTGCTGGAGCGCGGCGTTCCCTTCACGGCCGTGCTGGGCTTCAACGATGCCATGGTGGCGGGAGCCATCTCCTGCCTGCTGGAGCGGGGCTACAAGATACCGCAGCAGGTCTCGGTGGTCGGCTTCGACGACATCCCCTATGCCCGTTACATCTATCCCAAGCTCACCACGGTGCGCTACCCCATCGAGGAGATGGGAGAGCGGGCCGCAGAGCTGGCCTTGCGCCTGCTGGATCACAAGCCGGTAGAGGGTCTGGCGCTCAAGTTTGAAGCGGAACTGGTACGCCGGGAGTCTGTGGCCTGAGCGATGGATTGGCCCCAAGTGGGCCAATTTTCTCGCCAAACATTGAAAGCGCTTTCAGAAATCCTTTTCAACTGTGATCCGCTTCAAAGCTTTTTAACCGCGCAGTCACTAGCATAGGCCCCACGAATTAGGAGCGTGCGCTCCCGATTTTCCCGCTGTGGGAGGTAACCGGTTCATCCGGCTATTTCCTTGTTACTTTCGACGGTCATCATAGGATGGCCGTTTTTTTTTTGCCGAGATTTTGCCGATGACGACCGAACATGAGTATCAGACGGGAATAGTGGGTGCAGGCTGGCTGGGGTTGCCGTTGGCCCGGGCATTGCAGGCGCAGGGCCAGTCCGTCGCCGTGACAGTCAGCTCCCTCGAGAAGGCGACCCGGTTGCGTGACGGGGGCATCGCGGCCTGGCCGCTGCTGCTGGCTCCGGACATGGCGGGCCCGCTGCCGTTTCGCTGCCGCGATCTGGTGATCTGCGTGCCCCCCAGCAAGACCGAGGATTACCCGGCGTCGGTGGCACGGCTGTGTCAGCTGGCCAGGGCGGCAGGTGCTGGCAAGGTGCTCTTTATCAGCGCGACCTCGGTGTGGGCGCCAGGGCAGGGGGAGGATGAGACCCCGAGTCCGGCCAGCGCGAGGGGAGAGCGGATGCGGGCGGCAGAACTGGCTGTCCAGGAGGGCGGCTTTGCCTGCGCCATGGTGCTGCGTCCGGCCGGCCTCTACGGCCCGGACAGGCACCCCGGGTGCTTCCTCGCGGGCAAGACGCTGGCAGGAGGAGGGCAGGCGGTGAACCTGGTGCATCTGGACGATGTGGTGGCAGCCTGCCAGCTGATGCTGGCGGTGGGGCAGGAGGGGGACACCTACAACCTGAGCGCCCCGGTCCACCCGCGCCGGGAGCAGCTCTATCCCTTCGCGAGCCGTCTGCTCGGGCTGGCGCCCCCGCAGTTCATCGAGCCGGCGGGGGATTTTTCCCCCATCGAGGGGCAGCGCATCTGCCAGCGACTGGGTTTTGTCTATCGCTGGCCGGATCCGGCCCACTGGTTTGCCGCGCAGGCGTCCTTGCAAGGGTGAGTCAGGATGGGCTTCAACCTGGTCTTCTTTGCCGATGGCTGGGCCCGCGAGCCTTGTGCGGTGCGGGCCCGCCGGGCAATTGAGGTTTGCCAAGGGCGGGATCGCCCCCTATCATGCCGCCATCCATGATAGAGAGAGCAGTAATGATGGAAGAGACAAAGCGTCATCCCGATGGGGAGCTGTTGCTGAGAACCCTGGCGATGCCAGCCGATACCAACCCCAATGGCGATATCTTCGGGGGCTGGATCATGTCCCAGATGGATATAGGTGGGGGCATCATGGCCAAGGAGCTGGCAAAAGGACGCATCTGTACCGTCTCGGTGGAGGGCATGACCTTCCACAGCCCGGTCAAGGTGGGCGACGTGGTGTGCTGCTACGGTCGCTGCCTGAAGGTGGGGCGCAGCTCCATGCGCCTCAAGCTGGAGGTCTGGGTCAAGCCGGTGCTGCGGGAGAACGAGGCCCAGCGTTACTGTGTGACTGAGGGGGTCTTTACCTACGTGGCCATCGACGATCAGGGCAAATCCCGTCCCGTTCCGGTCTGAATCTGCTCAGATGAGCCGGGCGTTGATGATGGATATTTCCTGCTCAAGCCCGGTTTTTTGCCGTATCATGCGTTCCAGCATCTCTTCCGAGCCGACGCACTGAGCCGTGTCGAACAGACAGAGATCGCACTGGGGATCCCGTCTGATCTGATAGATGGTGGAAAGCTCCACTTGATGACAAGTTCCTTGTTGATCATAAAATGTCACGCGGTACTGGTGCTGTCTCGCCATTGCGGGATCCCTCATGGATGAGTCGGGCCGGACACGAATAATGAGACTAGTCGGCGTCTATGACCTCTGTGAGGCTCATGGTATGTTGCAGAGGCAGGTGATTGTTAGCCAATGAAAAATAGTTATCGGATTCTGGGGACGTCCCTGCTGACGCTGGGGCTGGTTGGTTGTTTCGAGGTGCCGGATCAGGATCACCTGGTCACGGCGGCGGGCATAGTGCCCGGCGTCGATTGTCAGAAGCCGCCTCTGGTGGCGCTGGCTTCCACCGCCTTGCCCCGCGAGTTCGGCATCACCGTCTGGAATCTCTACAAGGGTCAGCGCAAGAACTGGCGTGAAGGGCTGAATGAATATGCCAAGTCCCAGGATCTGGTGCTGCTGCAGGAGTCGGCGACCCGGCCCGAGATGCTGCACTGGCTCCGTGCGGGTGATTTTCAGTGGCAACAGCTGCAGGCGTTCACCCAGGGAGGCGTCTCTTTCGGTGTCATGACGGTGGCCAAGACACCGCAGGCTTTCGTCTGTGGTGTGCGCTCCCCCGAGCCGCTGCTGCGCATCCCCAAGTCCGGTCTGGTGAGTCTCTACCCCTTGCAGGGGGATCCTGACGGTGTGCTGGTGGTCAACCTGCATGCGGTCAATTTCGAGTTAGGGATGGCCACCTTCCGCGAGCAGCTCAACGATCTGACCGCATTGATCCATCGCCATCAGGGTCCTGTCATCCTGGGGGGAGACTTCAATACCTGGAGCGACAAGCGCGAGTTCTGGCTGAACAAGCTGGTTGGGGAGCTTGGCCTGCAGGAAGCCATCCCTGTGCCTGATTTGCGCCGTACTGCCTTCGGTCGCCCGCTGGATCACCTCTACTACCGCAACCTGGACCTGGTGGAAGTGAGCTCACCGGCCACCGATGCTTCGGATCACAATCCCATCATGGCGCGATTCGCGGCCCAGGCCATCACCCCCTGAGGGGTGATGGCTGGTAGATAAAAAAATACCCCGCACTCGCGGGGTATTTTTTTGTACGGTGATAAGCAATCAGCTGTTGTTCTTCACGAACAGGGTCAGCTCCTGCCCCGGCTTGAGGTAGTCGGTCTTGCCGAGCTGGTTCCAGCGCATCACGTCGTTGACGGCGACCTGGAAGCGGGCGGCGATGGAGGAGAGAGAATCCCCGCGGCGCACCTGATAGACCATGGACTTGTTGCTGCCCTTGCCCTGCTTGGGCCAGACCACCAGCTTCATGCCTGGTTTCAGGGCCGACTTGGTGCTCAAGCCGTTCCACTTGGCCAGATCGGCGTGGGTTACCCCGTGGGCCTGACTGATGCTCCACAGATTGTCACCGGAGCGCACCTGATACTGGATCTTGCTGCCACTCGCCAGCTGTTGTGGCTTGCTCTGAACGGCCTGGCTCGCGTGTCCCCCGTTGGGAATGATCAGGCTCTGGCCACGGCGCAGATTGGTGCCGCGCAGGTTGTTCGCCAGCTTGAGTTGCTGCACGCTCACCCCGTGGTTCTGGGCGATGCGGGAGAGGGTATCGCCGCTGGTGACCTGATAGGAGCGTACGCCACGGGTACGTTCACGCTGGGGCAGATCGGCCAGGGCCAGCTCCAGGGTGTCGGCGTACTCGACGGGTACCAACAGGTTGTAGGGGCCTCGCGGCGAGGTCATGCCACGCTTGAGTGCCGGATTGAGGGCCTTGAGCTGGGAAGCGGAGACACCGGCCAGCTGCGCCGCCACGTTCAGGTCGATCTGGCCACCTGTGTTGATGGTCCGCAGTTGCGGCTTGTTGGCCAGCACCGGCAGGGTGACATTGTACTTGTCCGCATTGCGGATCATGTCAGCCATGGCCAGGATCTTGGGCACAAACATCCGGGTCTCACGGGGCAGGTCCAGCGACCAGTAATCGGTCGGCCGGCCGGCCTTCTGATTGCGGATGATGGCGTTGCGTACCCGGCCTTCACCGGCATTGTAAGCGGCCAGCGTCTGCAGCCAGTCACCGTCGAAGAAACGGTTCAGGTACTCCAGGTAGTTCAGGGCGGCATTGGTGGACGCCAATACATCGCGGCGGCCGTCATACCAGTTGTCGTGGCGCAGGCCGAAGTTCTTGCCGGTAGCCGGAACGAACTGCCAAAGACCGACCGCATTGCTGCGGGAGCGGGCATTGGGATCGAACATGCTCTCGATCATGGGGATGGTAATAAGCTCCATTGGCAGCTCACGCCGTTCGATTTCCTCTACCATCAGGTACAGGTAGGGCTCGGCCCGGCTGGCAATGGTCGCCATATGCCTATCATTGCGCAGTAACCAATCACGCTGCTGGCGGATACGAGCGTTGTCGTGCGAGTCCAGCTGCATATCATCGCTGATACGCACCCACAGGTTATCGGTGTCATCCATCTCTTCTAACTGTTCGTCGCCGAACAGCATTCGGGAAGAGTGTTTCTTATATGTTTTCTTGCTGACTTGGGGGGATTTGATCGGCTCGATTGCCGTTACCGCCCGGTCATCCTGATGGCTCAGGTTTTGACAGCCGCTGAGAAACAGCGCCGCCAATAAGGCCGAGAAACAGCGCCGCCAATAAGGCCGTTCGTAGCTTCATCTCGCTCAGGTCATCTCTTGAAAAACAGCTCGCATCATAAGGGGCAATGGCCCCCTGATCAAGGTTTGTTCAAAAAACGTCCTTCCAGCCCCTCAGTACGGTGAAGGTATCCTCTGGATTTTCCAAGCATTTAAGGGCGTATTTCTCAGCAGAAAATTTCACTGAGTCCTCATTGCAGCGCAGAAAAACATTGAAATGCCGCTCATCCCCCAGGCGTGAGGGGAGACTCGGCAAGCCCTGCTGACGCAGCTTGCTGATCACCCCGATCCGCCGCTGGATCGCCAGGTTGTCCGGCTCGACCGCGTGGGCGAAACGCAGGTTGGAGAGGGTGTATTCATGGGCACAATAGAGGAGGGTGTCATCGGGCAGGGCCGCGAGCCGCTGCAGGGATCCGTACATCTGGGCGGGGCTGCCCTCGAACAGGCGACCACAGCCGGCACTGAAGAGGGTATCACCACAGAACAGCATGCCATTGCCGTGATAGGCGATGTGGCCCAGGGTATGGCCGGGGATGTGGAGGACATCCAGGCTCAGGCCGTGCCAGTTGATCTGATCGCCGTCATCGAGCCACTGGCCGTGATGATCCGGCATGGGGTCATGTTTGGGGCCATAGAGGCGGGCATGGGGGAAATGGTGGAGCAGATCCGTGACGCCGCCCACATGGTCGCGATGATGGTGGGTCAGCAGGATGGCATCGAGCTCAAGCCCGAGCGTCTCGAGCCGCTCCAGCACGGGGGCCGCCTCGCCCGGATCCACGACGAGGCAGTGATTTTCGTGTCGGATCAACCAGATGTAGTTGTCGCTGAAGGCGGGAACTGTGATGACGGTATACATGGGTCGGCTTCTCTTTGTGTTCTCTTTGTGGAAGGGATCTTATATAACAAGATGGCATTCGCACCCCGGATTGGTCCCATTATGCAGCTGGCACGTACCGAACAACAGATCGCGATCCCGACCAGCTGGTCGGCACTGCCCATGGGTGACTGGGTGGCGGCCGAGATCCAGGAGCGGCTCGACAACTGGTGCCCCCATCTGTTTGGCTACCATCTGCTGAAAATTGGCGCCCTGAGCGCCGAGCTCTCCTGCGGCAGCTCCACCATTCGCCACCAGCTAGGTGTCGCCCCCGGCGGGCGTCTGCTGGATATCAAGGGCGATCCCCTTGCCTTGCCGATCCGCACCGCCAGCGTGGATGCCTGCCTGCTCGCCCATTGTCTCGACTTTTCACCGGATCCCCACCAGGTGCTGCGCGAGGCTGAGCGGGTGCTGACCGATGACGGCTGGCTCATCGTCAGTGGCTACAACCCCACCAGCCTGGTCGGTTTGGGTCATTACCTGCCTTTCATGCGACAGCACCTGCCCTGGTCGGCGCGCATGTTCACCCCGGCCCGGGTGACCGACTGGTTGCAACTGCTGGGGTGCGAGGTGATGTTTGACGAGCGCTTCGGTTTCTCCTTCATGGGGAAGCAGAGCCGGATCGGCTGGTGGCGGGAGAGCCTGGGGCGGGATTACTGCAGAGCTTTTGCCTCTGTCTATGTGATAGCCGCCCGCAAGCGGCGTTTCCCCGTCACCCCGGTGCGCCGTCGCTGGCGCCTGCCGGAGTCGATGGCGGCGCCTGG
>RCUS01001788.1_pt1 | contig 10475 bp, 7 predicted proteins | sample 2166221 | NCBI WGS metagenome assembly RCUS01 (sample SAMN09932758, study PRJNA488358) | compost metagenome | isolation source: compost soil in cyclohexanecarboxylic | place: Germany: Experimental Botanical Garden | reverse complement strand
CAATACCAGGTCGTCTGCTGACGCCGACTTCTCGTAGTACTTTCGTAGCACATCGATTCGCCCCCTATACTTTTCACAGGAGATGACAAGGAACACATTTCTGTACTTGCGTCCACTCACTGCGAAAGGCAGCACATCAAACATCGGGAGCTTGGTAACCAAACTACAGTTTGAAATGTGAACGCCGCGAGCCAACGCCAGAGACTTCAACTTCTCCCAAGAGACGAGCTGAATATCCTTTTCGTTTGGCTTGTGGAACTTATCACCAATCTGCTGATAGCCATCAAACCAGTAGTTCGGATTTTCCCCGATCTGATCTACAACTTCATAACGAATACCATCCAGATCCTGCACCCCAGTGAGCATCTCGACGTAATTGCAGTCAACTCCCAACAGAATGAAATTCCGGTACCCCATCACATAGCCAGCCTGGATTGCGTTGGTCCCGGAAGATCCGCAGTCATAGAATTCCTCAAAGGAATCACTCAACTCCTGCTGCTGGGAGACGCCGCGAGGTGCTATTTTGAAGTTAATTCTCTGGAAACGTGAATTATCCTTGCACTCTTCGGCAAAAACGTCCTGCTTAGCAAAGAAGTACCTACGAATACGACCTTCATTCTTAACAAGATCGGCATATGCCTCAGCATGACTTTCGCAGACGCGATAATCAAAACTGCCGAAGTAAGTTGGATAGAAGTCATACTGCTGATATGCCCGATACGCCGCATTCAGACCAAAAGTATCGTACTCACGCACCAGCGCCAATAGCTCAGGAGTATTCATGATCTCGCCGAGCGAAGGCCCGTTACCCATGATGATCAGCGTTTCACCCTTGCGCTGGGCAGCGTCCATCAACAACGGTCGATACTTCTCGGTCCGGGCATGGCGAACCTTGTGCGAAACCCGCTCCAGAACCTTTGTAGCGAGGACCGGCTTGACAATAAGACCATCGCCAGCGGCACTATCCCGCTCGGAGCGAGTCGACTTGAGTATGCGCTTGTTGATCTCTTCGTTCTCGATACCAGTGCGCATGTCGTGCGACAGGTGCAAGACGAACACCCCCTGAGACAAACCCGCAGTTCCGATGACCGTCAAACCAAACTTATTTACCACGCGATGTTCGAAGTCGCGATCTTCACTACCCCATCCCACGTACTTCTCATCAAACCCGCCAACCCCAAGTGCGTGTTTACGCTTCAACATCCACATGTAGCTGTAAGGCATGCCCACGGCGTGGATCTGCCCCTGCTTAACATGCGAATGGGTTTCAAACATATTGACGGCAAGTACGTGTCGATCAAAATCGACACGTGTCCGCTCACCATCGTGAAACTTACTGAAGAAGTCCAACGGAAATAAAACATCGCAGTCGACAAAACAGACAAGATCGGTCAGCGCGGCATTGATGCCCTGATTGAGGAGACCTGATCTGGACCATGAAACTCCGGTATCAACCAGGATATGTTCCACATCCACTGCCGAGTCCACGAGGCTAGAGCGATCAAAGGAGTCATCGCCCTTGTCTTCAACAATGATTACCTTTGCGTAGATCGGGCAACTGGTGCTCGACACGTATGCGCGATAGGCGTCACTAAGGCTCTTGACCGCAATTTCAGTTCGTCGACTGCGATTCTTTATCGGAACGATGAAGGTGATGGAGCCCGGGATGAATGCCTTGCCCGCCAAAGGCACGCATTGATTCCCCGCGTAATCCGACAGGTAGTTATACGGAAATGGAAGGGAGTACGGTGCGACAAATCGATACTCATCGTTAAAGCGAGTTTCGATGATCTTGCAGCGATCAGCCACGAACTTCAGTCGCGCCTGCGATTCCAGCAATCTATCTTCCAGCTTGACCAACTCTTGGGCGGAGAGCAGTGGACGACTAGACCACTCAACGACACGAGTTCGGACGCTTTCAGGCAGGATCGGCCAAAATCGCTTTAGATACGGGGTATTTGCCGACTCCTCGCTGGTCGACAAGCTTGCCTTTTCCGAAGCCAGGCTGAAAATCGCATCGATATTCTCCCTCTTCCCAAGCTTGGTCGCACTATAAAGTGCCGCTTGAAAGTATATGGAAGCCCCTGTCTTGGCAAAGTTCGTGCGTCCTTTCGAGAACGCGCGCTCAAACTCACCATTTCGAATATCAGAATTAATACCGCGAATTACATCCGCAACCACGAAAGCCTCTCTTTTCGATTCTTCAACCTTACGCTCCCCAACAGCTCTACCAGCATCACTTCCAGCAGACGTCAGGAAGAAACGCTTTGATGGAATATCCATAACCTTGAGCAGCTGATCGTAAATGTAATCATTTCCACTCTCAGTAAGATGGATGTTATCACAGGTATTCTGCTTGACCGCCGCATCATCCCACTCCCGGAGATCCACCACCGGGCATGTCAACTTTTCCGTAAAGAAATCACTATATCCATGAGTTATCGACATATTAGCCGGGCGCTCACGCTTATAATCACCGCGCCAACCTGAAACAAGTCGATTGGAGTTGATGAAAACGAGATTCTTAATCCTGTTGAGGCCAGGCAAAAGCAGCGGAGCAGCCATCTGCTTGCCGTACATATTTATCGTCGGCTCCCCGTCGTACATGACATCAAACGGCCGACCATAGTATGCAGCGAGCTCACTCTCACCAAAATACTTGTCAAAAACCGCCTTTTTGCTATTGACAATCTTCTTCGAATAATCCCCGGTATTCACCCGAAGATTATCAAGATTCGAGACATTCCTGCAGTCATAGAGATCACTTCGCGCACTACCTGCAGGACGAGGCGACCATTCGACTATTCCGGTCTGTAGAACTATTGCGTCATAGCCCGCACAAGCTGATTCGTCAAACCGCTCCATGAAGTCGAGCGTAGTCGTCCACTTCATCGGGCAGAGAACAAGGTCAACGTTGAATCTAGGGTCGCGCTCCAACCGCTCACCGAAAAGCTGATGCTTCGTCCCGGCGGGTTTATGCTGGCCTCGACTGTCGGTAAATATCAGAATTTTCATACACCCCCAACATTCAATAAAATTAGATATTCAGATCGGAGCTACGAAATCAGCAAGGATCGTGTAGACGTGAAGAAATGGCACCATCAAGCTGGATCACAGTCCCGCTCATGAATGGCCGACTTCCCGAAACCACGAAAAGCGCCATATCTGCCAGCTGCTCGGTAGTTCCAATACAGCCCACTGGATGGAATGCCTTCAAGGCCTCAAGACCAGCCGGGTTATTCGCGAAGCCCGCTTCAAGCATGTCCGTTCCGATGGCCGCCGGCTCAATCGCATTGACACTGACACGCGGGCCTAGATCCACCGCCATTGCACGTGTCAATCCACTCAAGGCCGCCTTGCTCGTGGCATAGGCTGTGAAGCCCGCTTTGGTTAGCCGCGCGTGAATACTACTGATATTGAGGATGCTTCCCCGGCCGGACTCCAACTCTGGAAGAAACGCCTGGGCCCAAAAGAACGGAGCCAGCAGATTGACATTCAACGTCGTCTGCCAAGCCGCTCGATCCAGGCTTTCGGTGCCACCAAGGATCTGAATAGCGGCGTTGTTGATAAGAGCGGCGAGAGGCTGGCCAGCCAAAACCAGCTTCAATTCAGTAAAAATGCTGGCAGCACAAGCCTCGTCGCTTACCGTCCGAGCAAGATCGCAAACAAAGTAGTGAGCAGCACGGCATTCAACAGGGCGCGGCTCTTTATCGACAGCTACAACAACGTAGCCTGCCCGCACGAAAGTGTCGACCATCGCCCGCCCGACACCTCCGGCGGCGCCGGTGATGATGACGCAGCTCACCTACCCTCCAAAAAACCGAAAAGACGGTCCATTGCCTGCAAACTTGCCCGACGTACAGCATCCTTCGTATTGGAACCGTTGTGCGAACCGAAAATGCAACGCGGCATCAAGCGAAGCGGGGAAATCGCAGGCAATGGCTCAACTTCGAAGACGTCCAGACCTGCCGCGGCAACCTGCCCTGACTGCAGGGCGGCGATCAGTGCGGCCTCGTCAATCAGGGGGCCACGCGCCACATTGACCACATGCACACCAGGCTTGGTGCTAGCCAGCACTTCTGCATTGAGCATGTGTTTGTTATGTGCATTCAGGGCGCAAGTAAACACGATGAAATCCGCTTCATCGATACGCTGCGGCCATATCGCACGCTCGACACCGGCGATACCACCATCGTCAGTATTGCCGGGATCGTAGGCCACGATAGGCATGTCGAATGCGGCAAGTCGCTTGGCTGTGCTGCGGCCGATGTCGCCGAAACCCACCAGCGCCACACGCTTACCAGCCAGACTCATTCCTGGGGGCTTAGGCCACGCATGTTCCTGTCGGATGCCGCGATCGATCACAAACAGGTCGCGCGCCAAACCGATGACATAGCCTACAGCGACGTCAGCGACCTCGCCGCCAAACATGTTGGGAGTATTGATGATTGGAATGCCGAGGTCCCTACAGGCAGCGAAGTCGACATTGTCTACGCCGATGCCCCACTTGACCGCGGCCTTCAGATTTCCGGCCTGTGCAGCTTCAAATACCTGCCGCGTAGCTGGGTCATCACCAATGATCCATCCCTCATACGCCGGCAACTGCTGAATCAGCTCCTGCTCGCTCATCACCTGGGTGACTTTTGCCGGAACCAGCTCGTAGCCCCGCTCGGCAGCCAGGGGAATGAATTCGTCAATCATGCCCAGCATGGGCGGGCAGGTCACCAGTACTTTACGCATCATGCTTTTCCTTGTTCCTGCATGAAACGGGCAGCAACCACGGCAAAGTCCCAGTCCTCTGGCGTGTCAATGTCAATCGACTCGAACTGCGGCCCCTCATGCATCATCGGCTTGCGACCGATGCGCGCGCCGGTGGATGCAAAGCTAGGGCGAGTGAAAAGATAGATATTCGAATTCTCCTCGAACCAAGGCTCAAGATCCTGCGTGCGCACCAGATTGTCGGGATCATGATTCACCGCACTGCAATCCCCCCGATAGAAACGGGTCTGAATTTTGTCGACGGTAAACAAAGAATCAGCGCTGGCATCGGCAAGCGCGGCTTCATACGCTGCCAGTGCTTTACGGATGGTATCCGCGCTGACCAGCGGATTGGTGGTATGGGTCATCAGGTAGATGTCCGCGTCCACATTCTCCACATCATCCGCAAGAACAAGATTCATGGACACCAGGTCACCGCAGATTTCCGGCTTGCGATCACGAATCCTGATGCGATCTGTTTCAACGAGGCCGTTTTCGGCCAGAATGTGGCGAGCATCGGTATTGATGATCACCTGATCAATCTGCTCCACTTCCAGCAGCGTATCCAGTATCCACCGGAACAGCGGCTTTCCGCAGAATTCGCGGAAATTCTTGCCCTTTACGCGCTCGCTATTGGCCTTCATCGGCAGCAATGCAACAATCTTCTTTCTGGCGTTCATTTGACTAAACTCGGATAGAAATATTTTTCCTTATCGGCATGTGAAAGCATGCGATGCTCGTGATTGCCGATAAAAGAGCCTGTGTATTGAAAATAACGATAGCGGGCGATGGACAAGCAGTTCTTCAGGAATACACCCTGACGTCGCGCGGCCAACCAATCCTGCCGAATACTGCTGAAGATGTAGCGAAGCGTGTCACGACGGCGCACGTGAATCTGCGGCATGATCTTCTGCAACGCGATCGCTTCGCGCTCGAACCGACGTCGAACCTGCTTCCAGGACTCGGCGTGGTGGTGGTAAACGCCAGCTTCCGCCACATACCCAACGCAGCCGCCGTCGCGACACAGGCGCTGCGCAAGCTCCATATCCTCCAGCCCGGTCACTTCCTCATCAAACCGGTACTTCTCCCAAGCTGCACGCGATAGTGCTGAGTTGGCGTTGTTGCAGAAGAAGCCACTTTGTGGAACCGCGGAAACCTCAGGAAAGTACTTGCCAAAGATCCTGTGTTCGCTGAAATGGCTGTCCACGCCGCCGTGCTGCCTTCCGTAGCTGTAATCCACAAGACCGTCGGCGATGGGCTGGCACAGCAAGCGTAACCAGTCACGATCCAACGGCACGCAATGGCCGCTGATCAGCACCAGCACCTGCCCATTGGAGACCTCGCAGCCCATGTTCAAGGAACGCCCGAAGGAAAAATCCTCGCGCTTGATGTGCGTGATGATGCAACCGTGCTTCTGCGCAATTTCCAAGGTGCCGTCGGTTGAACCCGAATCGATAAGAACCACTTCAGACTGAAAGTCTCCCAGGTTCTGTTCGCTTATGGATTGCAACAATTCATCGAGGTAACGGGCCTCGTTGAGTGTGCGAATAACTACACTGATCAACATAATTCAGGAAAAAAAACTACTGGGTTGAATGGCCAACTGGAACCGCGGCTTCACCTGCGCATACACAGCACGGATTTCATCGAGGCTCACTGCATTGACCGCGAACATGTCCCAATGCACTGGAATGAGTTCTTCCACCCCCAGCTCTTCCGCCAACTGCAGCGCCTCTCGCACAGACATGTTACCGATGATCCCACGCCTGCCCCGGAAGAAATTGTGCTCATTGACCGGCAACACCGCGCTGCGAATCGGCGACAAGGCCTGCACCGCATCGATCAATTCCTGTCGCACCGATGTATCACCGGCCAGGTAGATCCTGCGGCCTGCATGCTCCAGTACATAGCCCACGCATGCGAGCGCTCCATCCTGATCACGACTGATCTCGGGATGAGCAGCGGGGACCGCATGCACCTGCAACTGCGGCGCGAGTTGCAGCCAGCGCTCCTCAGCCGGGTGCAGCCGCCCGGCCGCGATACCCCACTCCAGCAGCATCGCAAGCACTGTTGGCGGCCCCATGAACTGGGCAGTCGGGGAAGCCTTTGCCAGCTCTGGCAATGTGTGCGGGTCACAATGATCAAGGTGATCATGAGTCAGCAGAACCCATGCTGCGTCCGTCACCTCCTCCGGCTGCAATGGAATAGGAAGCAGGCGCTTGAGATCAGCGCCATCCAGCTTCTCCACTGAATGGGATAAATAAGGATCCAGATAGATCGTGCAGCCGGGCACCCCGATCCGACAGCCGGATTGCCCGAGCAACTGCAGCGGCAGCGCTCCCGGCAGGTTCGTATGCTCTAGCGGCATCATATTAGAAACAATTCCTTGTAATCGACCTTGTCAAACACCTGACATCCCCCATCAATTGTAGCATCCAGAATCCGCCGCCCCTCCCGTTCATACTCAGCCCTCGCGACTCGGTATGACTCTTCGGAATGGGCCAGATCCGGATTGTTCCATTGTTGCCCATGCCCGAAATAGTCCGGATGGAAATGATTGTGATCGGCACCTTCCAGGCGCCTCAGCTCATTCGGAGCCCCTTGATACTGGAAGTAATGATCCAAGCCGATCAGCACAACAGTATCGAACCCGAGAAAGCGAGCAACCTGCAGAGCCGCATAGGTGACAGTCCATCCTTCATGCACACCTTGCACGATGTCATGACAGAAGCGCTCCGGCGGCTGCGTGGTATTGATGTGGTAAGTAAGTGCATCCTCCGCCACCAACGCCGCACTGCGATTGCTGATGAACTTGACGCACTTCAGGCTTCTTATCTCCGCCACCGACTGCTCAATAACATATGGATTAACTGCCACGTAATAGCGCGGATAGAAACCAAACTGATTGAAACCCAGGTAGATCTTGTTGAGGCCGATGACAATCTCATTCTTTAAAAACGAAAGATCCATGCGATTCAACGACGGACCGTTGGCCACAATCACGCCGCGCTGGCCGGCATGTCGATCACGCAGCATTTCGAAACGCCCCACGTTCACGATCGCTCCACCTCATACCCGTGACGTCGCAGCCAACCGCCATGATTCATCTGGATGGTCTTTATTTCCTCTGCGGTCAAGCTGTCGCGGTAACTGAGAATCCTCTCGGGGTCTGTAATATGCAGAGGGCTGAGCAGCAACTTGCTGTACTGGTCCGTCGGCAGATTCTGTACATCTTTGCTGATTCGACCAGCATTGATCACATCCAAGCCGAGGAACTCCAGAACACGCCGAATCTCACGCTCTGGATGCGAAATGTAGTCCTCGTACACGAATTCGTAGTCCCCGCGCGGAAACCACATTTCATGGAGGGTGCGGTTGTACTTTGCATATTCGGTAACACCGCCAACGCGCTGCATCAGCGGAAATCCTCGCCGCTTTGCTGAAGCAACGGTGTCTCTAAGGTCGCGCCGCGTATTCAGCACAACGGTTGCCCGGGATGCCACATCGTCCCGAAATTCATGGGTCTTGATCAACAGCAGGCCTTGCTCCGGATCGTCGAACAGCTCCCCACCAGCCCCCTCCGAGTAGAAGGATTCAAAGCGTAGCTCCGCCAGCTCCATGGCTTCCCGAACGATATTGAAAAGTGCCGTAGAGCCCGAGTGCCGCATACCTGCGACTACAACCGACACCCTACCCTGGCGAACCAATGCAGGAATGTCATAGCCTTTGTTGCCATTCGAACTGAAAGCCGAGGTACTCCCCGGCTTCGGCAAGAACGCGGCGTCCGGCATGTCGACATCAACCCGGCCAGCAGCCCCCCCCTCCGTTGAGCGGCGCGAAGAGTACTGCGCAACACTAGGCTCAGCGCCCAGCAAGCGGTTCCCCCAGAGACCCAGACGCCCAGCTTCATTGAGCATCCGCGCCTTTGAAACCAAGCGCGCATCCCCGCCCTGACCTACTGCAGACTTGGAAAAATGCGAAATCGCTGCGAATTCGTCGCCAGAGATTGCAGCCACCCGTCCGAGCACGTTATGCGTCCCGGCCAATAGAATCGAAGCTATCTCTTGTCGCGACGCCCCCCACGTCAAAGCATGTCGCAGCAACGGCCGCGCCGCATCGATCTCATCGAGCTGCAGTTTTGCAGCCGCGACAAGCAATGCGAGCTTTGCCCGATCAGGATGCTCCGCCAGTTGCTCGATCGAAATCGCGGACAAGCTGGCCCAATCGCCGAACTGCCACTGCATGCGCGCGCTCTCAAGCCCTATCGTGGCTACGTCCGCGCCGGCCAGATCAGCCCTGGCCTCTACAGCAGCAGTCGTTACGACCTTGGAATGCGTGACCAGGCTGGAGCTGCTGGTCGTGGCGGACAGCACAGGCTTGCCGGGACCAGATTTCTTCTGCTTATGTCTGTCAGAACGCTTCAAAGCAAGCGCTCCGGATCACGGCCTTCACAGGCGACACAGGCATTCATGGGGTCTCTCCACGCAGGAGTATTTCCTTGATCAGATCGACGTGAGCCTCTGCCTTCACGACTTCCCGGTTCAACCAACCCTGATATTGCTGTGCCTGTTCGCGCTCTCGCTCCAGATCAATGACCCGAGCTCCGCGCTCCTGGCTCTGACGGCTTGCATGTTCAAGCTTGGATACGCACTCTCCAAGCTTCTTGGAGAGGTCATCGGCACGCTTGGTTTCGGCCTCCAGCTTGACCGTCATGTCCTCACCCGCCTTGATCAGATTGTCGCGGCGCTCAACCAGCTGACGCAGCAATGTTTCGCGCTCATCAAACTGGGTTCGCAGGTCATCAGCCTCCTGCCGCGAGCTCGCAATTTGGTCATGCAGCTCCTTGGTCTCTTCTTCAAATCGCTGGATCTGCCCACCAAGCTCATCGTGCGCCTGTTTCAGCTGGCGCTCTGATTCGGCAGCCACTTCATGCTGATCCACGCGATGTGCCAAACGCGTTTCTACGTGCTGAAGCTGTTCCTGGAGTACGACCAGCTCCTGCGCCTGATGAGCGCGATCAGCAATGGCGCCAGCAAAGGATTCGGACAGCGCCGCCAACTCGCCTTCACGCACCAGGAGGGTGGATCGGACGTCCTCCAGCCGTTCGACAGCAACAGCCAGTTCCTGCCCAAGGCCTACTCGTTCGCCAAGCTGCAATCGTTCCGACCAATAGCGCGCCTCCCGCTGAAAAAAGACGCTCTGGAACGGGAAAATACCAACCTGTGAACCCCGCACCGAGAAGCCCCGCGCACCCAACCGCGATGCAATGACGACGGCACTGGCATCCTCGGCATACAACGGTTCGGCGGAGACCTCAACCACGATTCCAGCCAGCCGCTCCAGCTGCTCATCCGCAAGGGATTCAATCAGTTCCAATGCCTGGCCGGGCGCATCCAGCACCAAGATGCAGCTGCCCGGGTCTCCATTGTCAAAGTCCGCAATGATCCGCGACAGCGACACTGCATCCACCTCAAGCTGCGCTGTTACCCGCAACCCCGGGAACAGCTCAAGCAAGCGCGAAGGCTGCTTGATGCTGGAGTAATTGGACTGATTGACCACATGCAAGGGCACTTTTGGTAAAACCGCTGCCGTCGCGGCAACTGAACGAAGCGACTCGCCTTGCAGGGGATCCACTTGCGGCTCCAACGAAGCAGCTGTGCCAGGGTCCGCCTCGACAAGTTGCAGCCGACCAGCACCCAAGGCACGCCATGACATTC
>RCUS01001787.1_pt1 | contig 10479 bp, 10 predicted proteins | sample 2166221 | NCBI WGS metagenome assembly RCUS01 (sample SAMN09932758, study PRJNA488358) | compost metagenome | isolation source: compost soil in cyclohexanecarboxylic | place: Germany: Experimental Botanical Garden | reverse complement strand
ATCATAATGAAGATGGCTGTCATATACATCTAAAAGTCTCTTGTGATTCAATTTTTAACATAGCCTCTCTTTCTATATATGATAACGGAAAAGGAGTTAACAGAGACTCTTTAAATGACTTACTTGAACTTCCTTTTTCATCTAAAAGAAAACATCAGATTCACAATGGTCATGGACTTGGCTTACCCATGGTTTCAAGAATTATAAAAGCTCATGATGGTATATTAACTTTATCAAGCGATATTGGAGAAGGCTTCTATTCAAAAATAGAACTTCCTTTAATAAATTCTTATAGTGGAAATTTACAAGAAAGATAGTTTTATTTTTAAACTATCTTTTGTTTATATTCCATTAATTTTGATTTGTGATAATATTATCTATATGATTATTTTATAAAATATAACTAATGAGGCATTTATATAGGAGGAAAAATGGCAAGATATTTTAATGGTAAAAAAGTAGAATTACTAGCTCCAGCAGGAAATATGGAGATTTTTAAAAGTGTGGTAAATGCAAATTGTGATGCCATCTATCTAGGTGGAAAATCCCTTAACATGAGAATGATGAGAAAAGGATATAATTTCTCAAACGAAGAGATTAAAGAAGCCTTAGATTTAGCTCATGAACAAGATAAAAAAATCTATATAACAGTGAATAATATGATGAATGATTCTGAAGTTGATGAAGCTATCGAATACTTAAGGTACTTAAATGATATTAAAGTAGATGGATTAATAGTTCAGGATCTAGGTATTCTTCAAATTTGTAAAGAACATAATTTCAACAATTTTGAGATACATTCTTCTGTTATGATGAACGTTCATAATATAGAATTTGTAAATGCGCTTAAAGAGCTTGGTGTTACAAGAGTCGTATTATCAAGAGAAATGGATTTAAAAACTGCTAAAGCTCTTCAAATTGCAACTGGAGTAGAAACTGAATATTTCATGCATGGAGATATGTGCACTGTAAATGGTGCTAATTGTTATTATAGCTCTGTAGTTTTAGGTAATAGTTCTAATAGAGGAAGATGTTTTAAACCTTGTAGATGGGCTTATACTATAAAAAAAGATGGATACTCTTATCCCTCAGAATACCCTTTAGCTGCAAAGGATATGTATATGTATGAACATATTCCTGAACTTATTGAGGCAAACATAACTTCATTTAAAGTTGAAGGACGTATGAGAGATACAGATTTTATTGTTAATTTAATAAACACTTATGGTGAAGCCATTGATCGTTACATAGAAGATCCATTAAGCTTTAATCGTAAAAAACATGCTGAAGAATTATTTGAAGGCAGAAAACGTGATTTTACTACTGCCTACGCCTTTTCAAAACCTGGTTTAGATTTCATAAATACTCGCTATGAAGGTACTGGAAAATTCTACTCTACCGGAAAAGTATTTTCTTCCCCAACAGAAGAGCCTGAAATTACTGACACTTCTATTGAGAAAGTTTTATCTGAATTAAATATTCCTGATTCTAAGTCTAACCTGAAACATAATTTATCTGTAAAGGTAAATAGCTTTGAACAAGCTAAGCTTGCTATAGAAAAAAATGTAGATAGGATTTATTTACCTAGTGAAGTTCTTCTTCCTGATGAATTCATTAATTTAGATGAACTTAACACTTTGATGACTATAAAAAACTCTACTAAGATTTATTTGGAACTACCTCAAATGATGAATGAACTTCAATTTGATATTATAGATCAATATTTAAGCAAACATGGTCACCTATTTGATGGATTACTAGTTTCTAACTTAGGTGCTATAAAGAAGTATGCACATAAGTATAAAACTATTTCAAATTATAACTTAAACATTTATAACCATAAGGCTCTACAATTCTATAAAAATCTTGGAGTTAATGAATTTACCTTATCCATTGAGACAAGAAATAATGAACTTGGTTCTTTTATTACTTCTACCAAAGAGCCATTAGAGATGATTGTTCACGGCCCAATAAAGGTAATGTATTTAGATCATAATTTATACGACAATATAGATAGTCTAAAACCTATAGAAAAAGCAGATAATTCTTATGTAAATAATAGTGTATTAGTACTTATGACAGATAAAGGAGAAAATCCAGTATATATAGATCAAAATGGGAAAAATCATTTATTTACTGCCAAGGAACTATGTTTATTACCTATTTTAGAAGGAATAAGTAACTCTGTAAGTTTACGTATTGAAGGAGAAACATACTCAACTCAAGAACTTGAGAGTGTAATTGATGTTTATAAAAAAGCTATAGAAGACACTAGTAAATCTAAGGATTTATTTAATGAATTAGAAACACTTAGAGCAGGTTTCACTCTTGGTGCCTTAAACTTTAAAGCTATTTAGAAGGGAGATTATATTATGACTTTTATAGGACCTCAAAAGATATTAGAAAAAAGAAGAGAGTACTTTTTTCCAGCTACTGCACACTTTTATAAAAATCCACCACAAATAACAGCTGGAAATATGCAATATTTATTTGATGAAAACAATAAAAAATATACTGACTTTTTCTCTGGTGTATCGGTTATGAATTGTGGTCATTCAAATCCAGAAATACTTAAGTCAACAATAGAGCAGTTAAATACTCTTCAACATACAACAACGCTATATTTAACTCAACCTATGGTAGACCTAGCTGAAAAACTTTCTGAGATATTCCCGGGAAATATTAAAAGAACTTTCTTTTGTGCTACTGGTTCAGAGGCTAATGAAGGCGCTATGGCATTAGCAAGACTACATACTAAAAAAAATGGATTTATAGCTTTAAATGGAGGATTACACGGCAGAACTCATTTAACATTAAGTGTCACAGGAATACCAATGTGGAGATTAGATGATAACCTAGTTAAAGAGAATATCTTCTTTATAGAAAGACCTTATTCTCCTGATACAAGTTATGAAGAAGCCATGGAAAAGTCTTTAACTCAATTGGAAGAAGTGCTAAAGGAAAACGGAGATAAAATAGCTGCCATGATGCTTGAACCACTTCAAGGAAATGGCGGCATAATTCTATATCCCTTTGATTATGTAAGTAAAGTCAAAAGCCTTTTAGAAAAATATAATGTTTTACTAATTGTTGACGAAGTTCAAACTGGATATGGAAGAACAGGAAAGATGTTTTGTATAGAACACTATAACGTAGTTCCAGACATAATTGTAACTGCAAAAGCTCTAGGTAACGGCATTCCTATATCAACATTTTCTACTACAGATGAGATAGCTAAGTCTTTTGATAGACCTTCAGCTTCAACCTTAGGAGGAAATCCAGTGGCTGCTTATACAGCATTAAATGTGCTTGATTATATTGAGAAGAATTCCTTAGTTAAAAAGTCCGAGGAACTAGGTGCTTATTTGAAGTCAAAATTAGAAGAACTATCCTCTCCAGTTATTAAAGAAATTAGAGGTATTGGTCTTATGCTAGGAATACAAACTCAATCAAGCAATAACCTTACTTCTGCAGAGGTCACAGACATTATATTAGAAGAAATGAAGGACTCTGGATTCTTTATTGGGAAAAATGGTTTAAATAGAGATGTTATAGCCTTCCAGCCTCCTTTAGTTATAACAAAGGAAGATATACACAATATGTTATTTGCTTTGAAAAACATTCTCAAAAAATTTGATTAACTAGTTACATTCATACTTTAGTTGTGCTATACTTTCATTTGTGAAAATTTACGTAGCATAATTGCCGAAAGGAGCATTAAAATGGTACTTAATAAAGCTATAAAAAAAGCCCATGATTATGGAGTATTAGTTATGTTTTCACATACAATATTCTCTTTATCTTTCGCATTAATATCCATGTTGCTTGCAAGTAAGGGACTTCCTTCTCCCTACGTTATATTTTGGATATTAGTAGCCTTCATGGGAGCTAGAACTGGTGCAAATGCTATTAATAGAGTTATAGATGCTGAAATAGACAAGAAAAATCCACGTACAGCTACTAGACAATTACCTCAAGGACTTATGAAAAAGAAAGAGGTAATATTATTTTCTTCTCTATGTTTTTTAGTAATGATTATAGGGGCTTATATGCTAAATCCTCTATGCTTAATACTTTCGCCTATAGCACTATTTTTATTAATTATATATTCATATACAAAGCGCTTTACTTGGGCTTGCCACCTAGTTTTAGGCATAACCTCAGCAGCTGCCCCTGTTGGAGCTTGGCTTGCAGTTACAGGAAAAATATCTTGGCTTCCTCTTTTTATTGGAGCAGCTAACACATTATGGGTTGCTGGTTTTGACATAATATATGGATCTCAAGATTATGACTTCGATACAGCTAACGGAATTAATTCCATTCCTGCAAGATTCGGAGTTAAAAATGCCCTACATATTGCAGCTTTTTTTCATGCTATAACATTAGTAATATTAATCATAGTAGGATTATTAAGTCCACAACTTGGTTTAATATACTTTATTGGTATAGGAATCATTTCAGTTTTATTTATTTTAGAACACAGAATGGTTTCTCCAACTAATTTATCAAATGTTAAATTAGCTTCTTATAGCATAAATCAATTAATAAGTATTGTATTTTTAATCTTTGGCGTTATTGACGCATTAATTTAAAAAATAGGAGAATTATAAAATGACTAAATTAAAAAAATTATTAACTATATTAACCTCAGCAGCTGTATTATTATCACTTACAGCTTGCTCAAAAACTGAAGAAACTAAAACACCTGAAAAACAAAGTTTAACTTTTGGAATGATGGGTTCTATAGACTCAGTACCTTTCGTAATTGCTAAAGAAAAAGGTCTTTTTGAAAAAGCAGGTGTTGATGTAACAATTGAAACCTTTAAAAATTCAAAAGACAGAGATGCAGCTTTTCAAGCTGGAAGCTTAGATGGAGTAATATGTGATGAAGTAGCTATATCCCTTTATCAAAATGCTGACTTTGATGTTAAAATAACTGGAATTACAGATGGTGATTTTATGCTTGTAGCTGGAGCTAAATCTGGAATAAAGTCCTTAAGCGATCTTAAAGAAAAAAGTGTAGCTATATCAGAAAAAACTTCAATAGAATACACTCTAGATAAGATATTAGAGAAAAATTCTATGAATCCTAAAGATGTAAAAAAATCAGTAGTTCCCGCTATACCAACTAGACTTGAGATGCTTAATAATGGTAATGTAGATGCTGCTTTACTTCCAGAACCATTCTCTTCAATGGCAATAAATAGTGGTGGAATTCTATTAGGAAGCGCTAGTAACTTAGCTTCATACCCTTCAGTATCTGCTTTCACCCAAAAAGCTATAGATGATAAATCTAGTGAAATACAAGCTTTCTACAAGGCATATAATGAAGCTGTTGAATATATAAATAGCACATCTGTTACTGAATATGAAGACTTAATTATAAAAACAGTTGGTTATCCAGAAGATATGAAAGGTAAAATTAAATTACCAACTTTCAGAAAAAATATACTTCCTAAAGATGAAGAAGTTCAAGAAGCTATAGATTGGTGTAAAAATAATAACTTAATTACTAAAAACTTAACCCCTAAAGATGTTACAAATAATATAGGCGTTAAATAAACTTCATGGAGGTCTCTTATGCTAAATATAAATAATCTTACAGTTAATTATAAATCAAATAATCAAATAATTAATGCATTAGGACCTATAAATATGACTATAGCAGAAGGGGATATCTATGCTATCATAGGCCCTTCTGGCTGTGGTAAATCCACTTTACTTAATGTCCTTAGTGGTATCATTAAAAGTTCTACCGGGGATGTTCTTTTGAATGATAAATCACTAAACCCAAAGACTCATAATATAGGACTTATTCCTCAAAATTTTGGACTTCTGCCTTGGAAAAGTGTACAAAAAAATTGCCTATTATCTCTTAAAATAAAAGGAGTAAAAATTGACTCCTCTTTAACTGAAAGAATAGAGCATATTCAAACTAAACTAGGCATAAATGAGCTAAAAGATAGGTATCCTAATGAATTAAGTGGTGGTCAAAAACAAAGAGTTGCCATAGCAAGAGCTTTTATAATGAATCCAGATATACTGCTTATGGACGAGCCATTTTCTGCACTTGATGCTTTAACTCGTGAGGAAGCTCAAGAACTTTTCATAAACATATGGAATCAATATAAGATTACAACCCTATTTATAACTCACAACATAGAAGAAGCCATATATATGGGTAAAAAGATAGTTATAATGTCTCATTGTCCTGGAACTATAGTTGAAATTATTGATAATCCATTATTTAATACAGAGAACCTACGAGAGGATGAAAGATATTTAAAACTATCTTCATACTTAAGAAGCATTATAAAAAGAGGTTGGAAAATATGAAAATTAGAAAAAAACTATTAGTATTCATACAAGGATTCATTACCTTTAATTTGTTATGGTATCTTTTTTCACTAAAAGTTAATATGAAAATTCTTCCCCGCCCTACTGAAGTATACTTAAATATGTTCGAGTTATCTAATCAAGAGCTTTATAAACATGTTTTCGTTAGTCTCTATAGGGTTTCAAGTGGAATTATAATTTCCTTAATTATAGGATCATTGATTGGATTACTTATGGCTTACTCTAAAACGTGGAATAAAATTTTAAACCCATTGGTTTATTTCACCTACCCTATTCCAAAAACTGCTCTACTTCCTATAGTGATGCTGTTATATGGATTAGGAGATAAATCAAAAATTATTATTATAGTTCTTATTTTGGTATTCCAAATTATTGTGGCAGTAAGAGATGCAGCTCTTAATATACCCTATGAAACCTATAATCCTATACGAAGCCTTGGGGCCTCAAAACTTCAAATATTTTCTCACATAACATTACCAGCTATATTGCCAGAGCTACTTACAACCTTAAGATTATCTATAGGAACAGCACTCTCAATATTGTTTTTTGCAGAAGGTTATGGAACCAAATATGGAATAGGTTATTATATATTAGATGCATGGAGCAGAATTAGTTATTTGGAAATGTACACAGGAATAATAATCCTTGGTCTATTGGGATTTGTTTTGTTTATGTTAATAGATATACTTGAAGAAAGTTTATTTAAATGGAAATCTTAATAATTAGATGAGCATATTAATAAGCTTAATATGCTTATTCTTATTATAGATCAGGAAATATGTACTACAACTCATCTTTATCATTATTCTTCTCTTTATTATTAATAAACTCCGCTATTAACTTATCTAGTTCAACGCTTGTCTTTAATATTTCATTATAATCAGCATTTTCATTTATCAGCGAATGTAATTCATCTCTTAATTCGCTTATTTCTCTTTTAATCATCAACTCTCCTCCACCTTAGCTTTAACTATCAGTAAATATTTAACATATATAATTTTACTGAACTACTATGCTATTTGCAAACAAAATATAATAGCTCTCTGCTTATTTATCTAATTAATTTTTATGTATAGAGTTATCTTGAGGAGTGAACTAAATTGAAGAATGAATTACTAAATATAGATAATAAAGCCATCGGGCATAGAATAAGAACTGAGCGAGAAGCATTAAGCCTGACTAGAGAGAAATTTGCTGAGATTGTTGACTTTTCACCCTTATATATTGGACAACTTGAACGTGGGGAAAGACAGATGAGCCTTATCGCTTTAGTTAAAATATCTAATTGTCTCCATATATCTACTGACTATTTGATATATGGAAATAAATACACTGATACTGCTAATGTGATTTTAAGAGAAGATTTAGCGAATTACTCTGTACAGAGTAAAAACTTAATATATGACTTAATTAATAAATGTTCCACTAAAGAACTACATTTAATTGAGGACATTATAAAATTAATACTACCTTACATAAAATAATAGCTTAATCTAGCCTTTTATTATCTTTAACAAAAAACCTCCTATGCACCCTATTTTTTTTGCAAAGGAGGTTTTTTTATTTCACTCAACTTCATAACTATCTACATCTACTATTATTGGAGTTTCCTCTTCCTCATATTTTTTTATCATCTTTTTCTTAGGTAAAGTTAATAGAAGTATACTTCTATCAAATGCTGCACCTATCTTGCTTTTATCTATCTCTTCTATATTGAAAGTTTTAATTAAATTACCGCCAGTCTCAACTATACTCATCATTACATTCAACCCATTACTATATACTTGTCTTCTTCTGATAGTTAAAATAGCTCTATTCCTTTCAAAATCTATACTTATATCTTTAGGTGAAACCCCTGGTAAATACCCTTTTAATAGATAATAATCTCCATGATCTTTCATCTCAACACTATAATCCTGCTCCCTTGGTCTTTCATTAACTAAACTACTCGCTAAGACTTGATTAATCATATTATTAAAAAATGTATCAGTAAACATACCACTGAAAATATTAATTCCGTTAAGCATAAAAGGAAACATTCTAAACATATATGCCATCCTTTCTAAAATATACTTTTACTATATAAGTATTAATATTTTCCTATTTTTGACACTGCTTTACCAAATAAATATAGCGCATTGAATTAAATAAATTCAATGCGCTAATATATACTATTTAATTACTTCATTATTACCCATATATGGTCTTAATGCTACAGGAATATTTATAGAGCCATCTTCATTTAAGTTATTCTCTAAAAATGCAATTAGCATTCTTGGAGGAGCCACTACTGTATTATTTAAAGTATGTGCAAAATATTTACCATCTTTTCCATCTACACGAATCTTTAAACGACGAGCTTGTGCATCACCTAAATTGGAGCAGCTTCCAACTTCAAAGTATTTCTTTTGTCTAGGAGACCAAGCTTCAACGTCAACTGACTTAACTTTCAAATCTGCTAAATCACCTGAACAACATTCTAATGTTCTTACTGGAATATCTAAAGAACGGAATAAATCTACAGTATCTCTCCATAATTTATCGTACCATTCCATGCTTTCTTCTGGTTTACATACAACAATCATCTCTTGCTTTTCAAATTGATGAATTCTGTATACTCCCCTTTCCTCTATACCATGAGCCCCTTTTTCTTTTCTAAAACAAGGAGAATAACTAGTTAACGTTTGTGGAAGTGAAGTTTCAGGCAATATAGTATCTATGAACTTTCCAATCATAGAATGTTCACTTGTTCCGATTAAATATAAATCTTCGCCTTCTATCTTATACATCATAGCTTCCATCTCTGCGAAACTCATAACCCCAGTTACAACTTCACTACGAATCATAAATGGAGGAATACAGTATGTGAAGCCCCTATCTATCATGAAGTCTCTAGCATAAGAAATTACTGCTGAATGTAGTCTTGCAATGTTACCCATTAAATAGTAGAAACCATTTCCAGCTACCTTTCTAGCACTATCTAAATCTATTCCTTGTAATTTTTCCATTATTTCTGTGTGATATGGAATCTCAAACTCTGGAACAAATGGATCACCATAACGTTGAACTTCAACATTTTCACTATCATCCTTACCTATTGGCACACTTGGATCAATTATATTTGGAATTACTAGCATAATATTTCTTACTTTTTCTTCTAACTCAGCTTCTTTTGCTTCTAACTCAGCCAACTTTTCAGATTGCTCAGTAACCTTTTTCTTCATTTCTTCGGCTTCATCTCTTTTTCCTTGAGCCATTAATCCACCTATTTGTTTAGAAAATTTATTTCTATCAGCTCTTAGTCCATCGGCTATTACCTTTGCCCCTCTAAGCTCTGCATCTAACGCAATAACCTCATCTACTAATGGAAGTTTGTTATCTTGGAATTTATTCCTTATATTTTGTTTAACTAACTCTGGATTTTCTCTAACAAATTTTAAATCTAACATTTTTTATCCTCCTGATACATTTAATATAAATTGAAATAAAAAAAACCATCCCATATATAAAAATATATATATTGGGACGGAGATATCCGCGTTGCCACCCAACTTGCTAGTCTATAAAGCAACTAGCCACTCGACAATAGTACAATAAAGAGTACAAACCTTTCGATTCATCACCGACAGCTCCAAAAGTGGAAAGATTTAACCTTTCACCGATTCACACCAACCATCGGCTCTCTTAAGAAATTTATAAATCGTAGCTTTTATAATCACTGTTTTCCATATATAACTATTATGTACTAATTATATATGCATTTATTCAGTTCTTCAAGATTTTTATTCATTAAATAGTTAAAATTACATATATGATAAAAATAGGACTGTAACACTAATTATTTAGCGTTACAGTCCTATTTTCAATTATCTCATACTCTTTTTTTGTAAGATAATTCTTTGTATAGTCTTATATGATAAATAATATTTATCAGAAATACTTTGTATTGATTCTCCGTTTAAGTAATCTTCGTATATACTTGTATTTCTATCTGAAAGCTCTTTTCTGCTTTGTGATAGTTCTCCCCATGCAATTTTATTTTCTTCCTTTCTCGGTATATAGATATACTTCCCATCTACATACTTTTGAATTAACTCTAATATTTCATCTGGAAAAATATCC
>RCUS01001786.1_pt1 | contig 10481 bp, 9 predicted proteins | sample 2166221 | NCBI WGS metagenome assembly RCUS01 (sample SAMN09932758, study PRJNA488358) | compost metagenome | isolation source: compost soil in cyclohexanecarboxylic | place: Germany: Experimental Botanical Garden | reverse complement strand
GGCGAACTCAATGGCAAGAGCCATGATGAGTTACACCACTTCCCGGGACACGATCACTAACGCGCCATCCATCGCGACTGGCTGGCCATCCGAGATGAAGTGCCACACCCCTTCGACGACCTTTCCTTCCAGCCCGCAAAGTGGACAAGGTGTGGTGGGATCCCCCATCCTCAGGACCATTCGTCCCTCGTCGAGGTAACCTTCCCCGGTGGCGATGCAAATCGCACCTGTGGTGGTCACATCACCGTCTACTGCTTGGCCAAGCCCATCCAGACTGACGCGCATTTCAGAGTCCCTTGCGAACTGTAGGAGCGAAAGAACCTAACAGCTAAGAAGGGGCAAATGAGGCCTCGAGCAGCTAACGAGACGATTCCTACGAGCAACGCGGATTTAGGACTAGGCACGACCTAGCGGTTTGAGAACGGGACAGCGGGAACAAAAAAGCCCGCACAAGGCGGGCTTCTATTGGTACCTGGTAGCGAGAAATCGCCATAGGCCAACTGATTCTGGTGCGGAGACAGGAATCATATCGACACAAAAGACATTGATTTTGTTGGTTATTAGTCTTAAGGGTAAGGCTCTCTATCTCTAAAATTATCCTCTGGCTGTCTCCAAGTTGCGAACGTCTGCTGCAAATAGCCCTAGCAGGATGATGGAAGACAATATTGGATTCTGTCACCCATGCCTCGAAGTCGCCCTCAGGTGCTTCTCGCGGAGGATAGCTATCGGCAATGAGGAGTTTGCTCATACCTGCCGGGAGGCATCCTCCACGCGTGGTCAAGAACTTGACGCGATTGCCCTCAACCAAAGCAAAGACACCCCTCAAGTCATCCACCTTATTGAGTGAGATTGGTGGGGATGGCAAGGCCTCGCGGCCCTGACGCGAAAATCCTTACAGGAGCACACCTGTACCCCTATCTATGTGAGTAGCAGCGTTATAACAGATGCATACTGCGTCACCAGCTTCTGAGAGGCCTGTATTGCTTCCTCCAGCGATCTGTTGCGCACCGAAGCTCACATGGTGTACTCCGGACGGCCTATGCAAGTGATTCTGATGACTACATTGGGCCCCGACAACCTAGGCATGGGCGATGCTCAACTCGATCAATAGAGTCATAGTCTAGGTACGAACGCGAGCCATCTTCTTCCGGGCTCGCGGCTCTGCTCGGTGATCTACCAACCTGGTGAGCCAGAGAAAGACATCGCGTTCTACGACGATGACCATAGCACTGACGAGGTAGTGAGCACACTGCGCCGGCGCAGCAGGCTGAGCTTCGATGGTGACAATACCTACAAGAGCTCTGCGATGGGGTAGTGGGCCCCTAGCCTGCGGGTAGCAGAACAACAACCCGCCGCCAGACAGGCATTAGAGCCGGCAGTTCTGGGATACCGACAGAGCCGAGGGCGGTAAGCCTGGCGACCGAAAAATTCGCGGCCCAGCATGGGCTATTGTCCGCTGCCCCTACTACACTGATCCGCGACTGATCCTCCTTGAAAACGTGACAGTTAGAATGACATGTCAGCATATGCACGTAGAGGCACGACGCGCCCCTCACCTCCTCGATCACTGACTCGCGTTCCTAGTGGCCAATGGATGGCAATCTATCGTGCCGTTATGACATGATCCACTGAGATTTGCCCGCACTAGCGCTCACTTGCTTTCCCGCTGGAGGCTTTCCAGCAAGCACTGCCAAGATTGCTAGTTATCCTAAAATGCAGGAAGCGATGATGCTTAACCAACATTTTTCATCTAAAAATTTCATGCGTCTTCTCACCAAGCAGGACATTTTTAGGTACGAAATGGGCTCAGGCACGGACGATTACCGAGCGGAGCTTGACTCTGTCGAGGAGGCAATCGGGAAGGAAAGCTTTGCCTTTTCCGATTTTAGCCAGAAGAGAATGTCCCACGGTAACGTCATAACTCCAAAAAGCATCATAGACGAGTTTGCAATAAGAAAGCTGAACGATAATATTAAACGTGTTTTCAGCATAAAGCCAACCGATAGAAACAGCATCTTACCTCAAATAAAGATCTTACTCTCTGAAGGCGGAGAATTTTGGCTAAAAAAATACGATGTGGCAAAATTTTTTGAGTCAATACCAAATGAAAAAGCGCTACATTTAATCAACAGCGACCACCGCCTATCATATGATTCAAAGAGATTACTTAACAAATTATTCTCAAACCCAAATCTGACTTCTAAAAATGGCCTGCCCCGCGGTATATCTTTAAGCTCTACCATATCTGAGATCTACATGCGGGAATTCGACAGAGCGTGTCGGAAGCTGGATAGTTGTTATTTTTACACTAGATATGTCGATGATATTTTGATGCTCTTCCACGAAGATCCGGGGAATTTATCGTTGGAGTCTTATCTGCCAGAGGGCCTATCATTCCACCCTGAGAAGACTCTGACGCTCCACCATCAGCAACGCGGGCCTGTCAAAACAAGTGATGGCAGTAGCAGTGTAACTTACCTTGGTTACGAGTTTAATTTTGTCTCACCCAACAAAGATAAATCAACAAAACTGGAAGTTGGGATAGCAAAGAAAAAAATTAAAAAAATAAAAACAAGAATCATTCTGGCACTAGCTGATTACTGCACCACAAAGAACTATTCGTTACTGAAGGCTAGATTGACGTTCCTAGCAAGCAATTACAATATAGGTCGTGACGCTGCCAGGGGAAAGCTTTATGCCGGGGTATATTTCAACCACCTTCTCATTGATAAAGAACGTCATGACGACCTCAGCAGTATTGACAGATTCTTATGTCAGTCAATCTGTAGTAAACGAGGGTCGTTAGGGCGTAAGCTGTTTCCGCTTCTTTCTATGAGCGAGCGCCGAGAATTAATGCGCATATCTTTGATGCAAGGCTATAAAAATAAAATAGTTCGCACCTTTAAGCCTGAACGACTACTGGAAATAAAAAGGGTTTGGGCCCATGTATAAACAATCAAGCAACAAAATTCGGATCAGAAAAAACGATGAATATCGAGCGCTTCTTACTGAGACGCTACCCTATGAAGTACCTATGTTGTTTTCCAATGAAGGCCTCTACCTAGCGGCAAAAGAAAACCTTATTGAAAAACTAAAGATAGATTATAATTTAGACATATTTAACAGCGAAAGAGCCACAATCCCTTACAAGTACAAGATACGTAAAAATGCATACGAATCGCGCGGGCTAGCGGTGATGCATCCGGCCCAGCAACTCGAAGCAGGCTTGTTTTATGCTCGCTACGATCACCTTATTGTAGGGCTTTGCCAGCGGAGTCCACTTTCACTCAGGGCACCGCATTCAATTGCGAGTTATTATGTTGAACGTGCGTTAAGTACCAGTGCTTCTAGCGGAAAAGGCGGGCAAGTAGAAGAAGCCTCGGATGGATTTGGCGTTATCCCTAACACTGGAACATCGTACTTCGCGTATAAAAAATACCCGTTCATATTTCGATTCTATGATTCGTTAGAGTTTTTGAGACTTGAAAAAAAATTCAAACAGCTAACCAAGTTAGACATATCTGATTGCTTCAACAGGATATATACGCACACTATCGCCTGGGCGGTCAAAAGCAAGAGTCATGCTAAGAAGAATAAACTTCAGACATCATTTGAGTTTAGCTTTGACAAGCTTATTCAAAACGCAAATCATGGTGAAACTGCTGGCATCCTCATCGGCCCCGAGATATCCAGAATATTTGCTGAAATAATATTGCAAAGAGTGGATCTTGAGATCATTAAAAAAGCTGATCAAGCCGGATTGAAGCTAGAGGCCGATTATTCGATACGTCGTTACGTAGACGACTATTTTTTATACACAAACAATGCGAGCGCACAAGAGCTACTTAAGAAAATAATTCCTGACGCGCTTGCCGAATATAGACTTGCACTAAACCATAGTAAGACCCAAGATCAAATACGCCCATATATCACCAACACTTCGATTTCCCGACATAGCGTTTCCGTCGACATTGCGGCATTTTTTAATAAGTACGTGGAGATCAAGAAAGTAAAAGACGAAAAACAAAACAAGTCCACTACAATTGTACATCTGAAGAAAATAGATGATGTCACGGCGACTGTCGTGCAAACCATCACTGCCGTCAAGCGTTCCGTGGGTGAAAATGGCTCTTATGACGCAAGCGCAAACTACTTCCTAGGCATGTTTAAGCGTTTTTTATCTAGGATGATAGGGAAAAAAGTAACTTCCGAAGTGGAAGGCAGCAACTCTACGCTTTATTTATTCTTGTCAGCAGTCATAGAGATTGTATTTTTCTATTACTCTATGACTTTGCGTGTTAGACAAACCTATCAGATTTCAGAAATCATTCTTATGATATCTAAAATCATGAAACCTCTACCCGCAGACTTGCGTGAGACCATCAAAAGAAAAATAGTGGCTGAAGGACGATTGGTAATTGAGCAGGCAAACAACGACCTAACCGGCCACAAAATTGAGGTAATGAACTTACTTCTAGTACTGCGCACCTTCGGCCCAGAGTATATATATGATCTCGATTTATTGTCAGATACATTTGAGTTCAAAATTCTTCCAAATCAAATTATCACGATCAGCGAAAACCTAGACTACTTCCAACTAGTTTTTTTGATTTCCTATATTGGAGGAATTCCGAAGTTTGACGGACTCGTTAGAGCCGCAGTCTCCGTAGCAATTCAGCGGTTTTCTAATAAGCATTGGTACGACGAAGCAGAAAATGTATTCATGTTTTTTGACCTCCTGTCCTGCCCTTACATTTCTGCTGCTGAAAAACTGAAAATTGCGAAAATTGTGTTGAAGCATATTTCCGAGAAGAATTTGAATGACCGTGCCGCGAACCTCTTAAAAGACGTAGCCTCACGCACCTGGTTCTTCGGCTGGACTCAAGCCATAGATCTGGGCTTGGTGCTCAAGAAAAAAGAATTGCGAACCCCTTACTGATGATATAGCATTTACTTGGGAGCACGCAGGTCAGCTTGACCCAGGCCAGAGCTGCTTTTTGGCGAATACGTTTAGTAAGCCCTATTCAGAGTCGAAAGATAATTAATAGGGGTGAACAGCGCACCTAGATCATTCAGGCGAACTATATGGGGCTTAGCACCGTAGAACTTGCTGATCGAAGGACACACGATGGGCCGTGCGTGCTCCCCCCCTCGGGGATCCTCCTCTAGTCAGGTTATTCCTAATAAATCTCCATACACTCGCCTCCACCAATGCAATGTGGTTGCACCATTCCATAATTCATCTTTTATAAGCTAGACAGTTTTTAAGGATTTTTCGTAAAGCATTTTTCATAGTTTGTGCGCCTTTTCTGTCTGATCTCCCCCCTTCGCGAAAGGTAGCTTTGAATCAATTGCGGCCACTCGGGAGTTGCAGCTATCGGCCGAGAGCTGCTCTTCAAGAAGAACAGATAACGGTCAAAAGCGGTCACTTGTCCGAACAAATCCTATTGGCCAATGGCAACTCTCCAAGGACACTCGCGAACTAGGCTAGTCTTAAATTTAATTGCTTCAGACAGCCCACCAACAAACTAGACCAAAGCTTCGGCAATAGAAGCTATGATTATCAAACAACCAAGCGGCCAGCTCGCTGCCGGGTTGTGCCATCGAAAGTGTGATGGCAAATATCGCAATGCCCGCGATTGAAAGAAGCAAGGCTTTAATAAAACTCATCGCTCACAAATCTCTTGGTATCTCTCATAGAAATCTCCGCAGCCATTGATATCTTGCAGCAGCCTTACTCTATTTTTGTGGCTTTTATAAAAATTAAAGGATAGCTCCATATTAATTAGCGACTTACAGATATCAGCATCATCCATGACCACGATGATGCAAGTACTACTAAGGTAGTCGGTTATTTTGAATATCTCACACTTCTTCCTCATTAAAACTATCGCCAGCTTGCCAAAGCTGGAAGCGCGAGAGTATCTCTCAACTTGATTTACTGCGTCAATAAACTGCTTTCTCACGGATGAGTTCTTGCATTCTACAACTATTGATTTTGATTTAGTTTCGTTTAGAAGGCTATTGAAATTTTGATCATCAGAGATCTTGGCCCTGACAAAGAAGTCTCTTCGGTGCTGGTTAGACGCGTTAGCTTGTTGATAGGAAACTTTAAAGCCGGCAGCCAAGAAATAAATGTTTAAAAATATTCCGACTAGCTTCTCGTATTTATAGCACTCTTTCTTCCCGCTTTTTGTTTTCTTGAGTTCTCTCTCTAAGAATTTCATGGACGGTAAGATGGCTCTTTCGTAAAACTCCATGAATGACTCGTCTTCAGCCAGCATGCAATAAGACATTACAAGCGGCAGATTTGATGACAACTCATACATTGTGTCTAGCTCATCGACAAACTCGAAATATTGCCGACTCATGTTGCAATATTCAGCCTTCAAGCTGGCTATGACATCATCTTTAAGTTTTTCTTCGGTTGCATCGGATAAAAACCCAAGCGATGCGTTTTCTCCGCAGTGATAATTAAAAAGGTAAAATCTTCGCTCGACTTCAGAGGTTATCGGGCAACGGCTGTACCGAAATGAAACGGCGTATCCATGACTCTCTAAGTAGTCGTAGATAATTTCTAAAGAGCCTGCATCTTTTTTGTCGATCAGGTCTTCTGTGGTTTTCTCATAAAGAGTACTTAAATCCATTTCGCATGCCTGCTATGAAAAACTGGCGGGGTGAAGATCTTTAATTTTTATTATATCCATGAGTCTTCGTCAAGAGAGCGGCCTTCCAAAAACCCTCCCTTAATATGATTGTTTTATCATCAACTCTCCTTTGATGGTACTCCAGTAAACTGATCGAAAAGTTATCAAGAGCGTAATCCGGCCCCATTTCTTTAGTCAACCGAAGCAACTCAATATTGTTACCATGTCCCGCCTTAGCGTAAGACGTCCATCTTGACCACAAACCATGCTCGCCATATGCTGATCCAACATATTTTTTCCCTGTCGCATTGTCAGCGATCAGATATATACCTTTGATACTAGATAGTGCAGCCACCCAATCCGATGGGTTATCGTATACCAGCGCTCGGAGTTCGCGAAAGCTTATGTTGATATTCTCATATCCTGGGAACGGCTCTCCAATAAAGGGTTCCCGCAGAACTTCAAATACACTAATATTTTCTAAGTGCCTCTCACCCTTCAGGAAGGGTTTGGATGCACCTCCTCGGTTAAACTTTAATTTTAATCTACCGACCAAACCTTTGAGTTCGTGACGATGACGAGCTTCAACACCCTTCTTTGCGCTCCCCAAAATATCAATGAAACCTGCAAATAACCAGATATTGCGTTGCGAAGGAAATTCTACTAATGAAATTATCGCATCGCAGTTGATACTTTGTGGAATAGCAATTTTTTTAAAGACTCCCGGCCAAGCAGCCATGTCCTTCCGAAACACGTCCAGAGCGGTGAATTCATCTACTTTAGTCGCAAGATGAATATCAACTTTTTCGAGAAGAGCTTCCGGGACAATTTCTGCAAGCTCAACTTCCGCATCAATCATCTCAACCCCTTACGTATTTTTCTTTTGGCCTGATTTTTCGAAAAACTTTATCCGCTCTGTAGAACAGCATACCGATAAACCTCTGTGAGTCAGTTGTCTTAATTCATCCGACTGAGCAATTCAGTCCCCGCGTATATCGAAAGGCTAAAGCGCATGGCGGGGCGCTAGCCAGTAGACGATTTGGTTGGTATCAAAGCAGGTCCGTTCCTGAACTGTCATTTGTAGCTGGCTGGCAAGAAGCTTTGAAAATCGGGCATAAAGACTAACTCGTGTATCGCTACTTTCATCTGCAGAGAAGCAAAAGCCACGGCCCGGCTGTTTTTTTGAGAACTCGACGATGATCATGCGGACTGTCTTGAAAACCTCGTGAGCTGATCCGGCACCCGTAACTTTTACAGAGTTATCTTTCTGAAGCGCAAACGAAACGCTCCATGTCGGAACACCCTCCGGTACTGCGTATGCAGGTACATGGAAGAAACAAACCCTATAGCCGGTACCTCGTCTCGTAGAGAAGTAGGCAGTATCACCTGTCTCGCTCCAGCGCCACGGTTCTGTCATAGAATTCTCGCTGTCGACGGAGTATATGTAAAAAGAACAAGATCGGATGCGTTGCACCGATCTGCAACCTCCCCGAAGCCATTGCGAACCCAGTTTACTACCGACCATAAAGCGCACGCTCTACATCCAAAGCGCGCCAGGGGTAGCCCAACAAATGGGTAGGAATACGCTTCGCGGCTTTCTTTTATTTCCATTCGAGCGGCCTAGATATCAAAGCGACACTATGCCATATGGCAAGCAATTCCGGGGCTTTTGGCACCTATTAATTAACCATCTGTCTCTGCAGACATGCTCGTTTCGAAGCTGGCAGTCCCAGGTTAGAGCTCCCAGATGTGAGGGGCAGCCTTTAGCCGTTAGCTGCCCTCCGCCATGGGCCGCTTTGGATCGAATACGGTCGGTCGTGAGTATCAAAATTTTATCTTCGCTTGGAGGTTGAAGATCCAATTATTTTTTAAACGACGAGCAAGTAGCCGCACGGTCAGCAGGTAGTAATATCGAGTCGCCTCGCATCGCCCAGCTAGGCGGTGCTGAAGAAACCAAGCCAAATGTTTTCTCTGCCAGGCCCAAGGTGTCTCTCGCTGCCAGCGATTTGCAATTTCAGCTTGGATAAGCATCGCCTGCCTCACGTGGCGTTGCCGCGTTGCGTGCGACCCGGTCAGCACGCCAGCCAAGAACAACTCCATGTCGAAGACCTTACTCATCTACGACCTCCTACATAAGCGGCGATCACCTCGATCCGGCCGTGCCCCAGCTCATAGCTGATTTGCCTCCGGGCCTCGCGATCAAGGTGCCGATCTAACTGGTAGCATTGACCGCCCTTGATAGGTGCGCGGTGTTGGGTGATTTGCTCATAGCGCTCACATGCGTAAGCCGCCCGTAACTCATGGAAGCCTTTGAGGTTGTGTGTATGCAGGGTGGCCCGCGCAGGTCGGATGGTTTCTTGCAGAAACGTCAGATAGCTTTCGTGTCGTCCAACCAGATTGCGGCTACCCGCAGACGATACCTGCCGTGCAAACCCAAGAGCCTCGCGAACATGCTCGTCCACCGCAATCCAGCGTGGAGCCGAGGCACCGGCGCGACCACCTTTGGTACCATCCTGAATGTTAATCCTGCCTAGCTCTTTAGCCTCACGGCTAAGCCGTGGCAGGTCAGCCAAGATGGCCTCACGCAAGCGCATGCCGGTGGCTCGCGCCAACAGAACAATTGCGGCGGCCCGTTGCTGATGATCGCGGCAAAGCGCATCGACAATCTGTTTAACCTGTTCGCGTTCTTGGCCCTGCGGCACTGAGTTGCGAATCCCGGTGCGCTGCATACCCAACGCCTTGCTCGGACTTGGCAATTTCACAAACTGATCACCGCGAAGCGCCGCCATGGTCCGGTTAACACTGGATAGCCGGTTTTGTGCAGTGCTGACGGCGAGCTTACCGCGCCTAACCACGTCGCTCAGATACACCGCATAGTCAGCCAACACCTTCCGATCAATCTGCCGGGCATCATTGATACCAGGCCCCTGTTCGGAGCGGCACCACTTCACGAATGCCTGCCACCGATCGCAGTGCGCTCTGACCGTGCCGTAGTGGCCTCCGCCAAACATGTCTTTCAGCGCTTGCGGCCCCGCGTAGCTCAACTGCCTGCCATAGCCGAAGTTGCGGCCATCGCGTCTACCCACCAATGCCATATCAGCCACCTCATCAACCGTTCTCCGATCCTCGCCCCACGTCATCCCGCCAAGAATGTTGAGTGTTATCAGGGATCAAGGCCCCTGCGACCTGTGAGGAATGTCCTCTACGCGGGACTGGCGGCTCCTTACGTCCGGGAGCGAGGGCATCTCATGATCTGGCCTCCTGAGCACCGTTACCGGTGGGCGGGTGGAGGCTGCATTGGCTGACGAGACCAGTGCCGCGAGATCCTGAGCCGGGTGAGAGCAGCGATGCGATGACCGGGGCATGCCTGACTGTCAGTCAGGTGCAGTCCATTCCTTGGTCTGCGGCACCATCATCTACAGCGCTGTTGCTGGTGACATCGGCGTTTGTCACGCCGATTGCCACGAGTGGAGTAGCCGCAAAGCCAAGTGCGATGAGGGCTGCAGCAGTGCTAGAAGCGCCCGTCTCTTTCCAGGAGAAAGAGACGGGCACAGGTTGGCGCAGGATTCGGCCAAGCGGATAGGTTGCTGCAGGACCGCGAAGTAAAGAGGGAACGTCTGGCGCACGAAAGCGGTGGGCTGGAATAGGCGTCCATCACATGGATAGTGGATATTCGGGCTACTGGCTTGGGGAGTACATCAAAAATCATTGCCGGGGGCTTTCAGGGCTCGTACCACAGGGTCGCTGACGAAAATTGCATTGGCACTGTTTTTTATACGGATCGTGTCCCGGGAAGTGGTGTAACTGAACCAGCCGAAGGCGCCCTGCGGGCGA
>RCUS01001780.1_pt1 | contig 10511 bp, 8 predicted proteins | sample 2166221 | NCBI WGS metagenome assembly RCUS01 (sample SAMN09932758, study PRJNA488358) | compost metagenome | isolation source: compost soil in cyclohexanecarboxylic | place: Germany: Experimental Botanical Garden | reverse complement strand
CGATGACGCAGGCCTGCGCGCTGCGATCGACCAGGCACTGGCGGCGTAAGTTGTCTGCAGGGGCGGCCTGTGCCGCTCCTGCAGAATGCAATGACCCGCACGGGCCTCGGCGCAGCCACGCAGGTTGCTGCTGTCGTTACCGCTTCGTGGAAGATCAAGCCAACATGCAGATCCGCGCGTATCGCCCTGAAGACTGGCCCCGTCTGTGCCTGATCCACGATCAAGCGCGGAAGGACGAGCTGCGCGATGCCGGATTGGCCGAGGCGTTTCTTCCACTGCATGTGGCTGCCGAGCGCGAAGGCCTGTTCGACTACACGGTTCTGGTAGCCGAGGACGCGGACACAGTGCTGGGCTTCGTAGCATTCAGCGATGATGAATTGTGTTGGCTGTATGTCGACCCCGCGTATTACCGCCGGGGTGTCGGTGCCGCGTTGGTCAAAGCAGCAGTTGCGTCGGCACCCGGCGCACTGACGATGGAGGTGCTTGAAGGCAATGCGGCAGCGCTTTCTTTTTACCAGGCCTGTGGCTTCCACCCGGTGCGAACGGCTCAAGGGTGGATGCCGGGCAACGAGTCCTTCGCGGTAACGGTGCAGGTACTGGAGCACATGCCACGCCGCGACCAACAGGGTTCCTGAAAATCACGACGCGCAAAAAAAGCCCGGGTTTCCCCGGGCTTTTCGTTTCATGCGGCAACGTGGATCAGTTGCTCCAGTCGGGCATCGGCATCGCGTCGACCGGAATCGGCGACGGGTCGTCATCGTCGTGCTTGCCGTCGCGGCGCAGATCCTTTTCGATCTGGTAGCTGCGGCGTTGCAGCCACGCGTCGCGGGTCAGCGAGTACTCGTCCACCGCGCTGTCGCGCAGTGAATCAATCGACAGCAGCTGGGCACGTACGTCCACCAGCTGCAGGCCCTGCAGGCCAATGCGCACTTTATCCATCTCGATCGTGCGTACGGGCGAGAGCGGCATGTCGCCGGCCAGGCCGAGCACGTCGCGTACGGTACGCGGGCCGAAGAACGGCAGTTCCACGTAACGGGACTGACGCCAGCCCCAGGTACCCAGCGTCTGCCCGAAGTCTTCGCTGCGCTTGGGCACCATCGCCTTGCTGGCCGGATCGAACAGGCCACCGATACCGAAGGTGGAGTTCATCAGGAAGCGGCCCAGCGTGTCCCAGGCATCATCGGCATGCCCCTGCAGCAACTGGTTGACCATGGTCAGCGGCGAGCGCAGGTTGCTGAAGAAATTGGTCACGCCGGTGCGCGCGAACTGCGGCACTGCGCGGGTGTACGCCGTTGCCAGCGGACGCGCGACGCCGCGATCGACCGCATTGTTGAAGCGATGCACACCGCGGTTGTACTTCTCCCACGGGTCGTAGGCCGGCGGTGCGCCAGCGTCGGCGTCGCCGTTTGCACTGGACACCGGGCCGCCGTACAGCGCGGCGAAGTCATCTTCCGCGGCGGTAGGTGCCACGTCGGTGCTGGAAGCGTCGCCATTGCTGGCCTGCACAACAGCATCGCTGCTGGCGTCGGCTGTCGCGGCCGGCACATCGGCGGCAGCCTGCGCCGCATCGGGCGTGGCCGTCGTGTCAGCCGGCGTCACCACCGTGGTTGCCGGCGGTGCGGTGTCACGTGTGGGCTTGCCGGCACAGGCAGCCAGCAACGCAATGAGGACAAGGAGGGGGAGGGTGCGGAGAAGGCTCATGTCAGCTTCCTGCTGAGGGTGCATTGAAATCGAGGGAGGGTGACAGCCGGTAAGCCGCGCACAGTTCCTGCAGGCCAGCCGGCGTGCCGGTGACGTTGCCGCCACCTTGTGCACGCAGGCGGTCGGCAAGTTCGCTCACCAACGCCAGGCCGGCACTGTCGATGCGTTCGACCGTCTGCAGGTCCAGCTGACGTGCCGGGCCCAGCGCGCGTACCAACCGCGGCCACAGTTCGGTCACTGCGCCACGGTCGAGCACGCCAGCCAGGTGCAGCGTGTCGCCCTCGACGCGGAACGTAGCGTCACTTCCCACGGGGGGCCGGGCCTGCAGCGGCCTGCATGCTGCCGCTGCGCAGTTCGGTGGCCACCTGCTTGATCGACTTCTGCCGCAGCGGCGCATCGAACTGGTTCTTGAAGGTCTGCACGTAGGAGATGCCTTCGATCATCACATCGAAGATCTTCCACTGGCCGTTGACGTTGCGCATCAGGTACTCGACCGGGGTCGGTTCGCTGCCGGCGCGCACCAGCTCGGTGGACACCTTGACGCCACGGTTGCCCGGCAGCGCGGCTTCGGCCTTGTAGCGGAAGCTGGGCTTGCCCTGGATATCGAGCAGGGTGGAGCCGTAGCGCGACATCAGGTTGTCGGCCATGGCGTCGGCAAACAACTTCACGTCCGCATCGGCGGCGCCGCGGCCGTGCACACCCAGCACCAGGCGTGCGGCGTAGTCACGGTCGAAGGTGCGGCTCAGTTCACTGTCGATGAAAGTGCGCAGCGCGGCCGGGTTGCTGCGGAACTCGGCGCGGCGGGTTTCCAGCGTGGTGAGGATGCGGCTGCTGGCATCCAGCACGGTACGGCCGGCAGCCGAGGGCTGGGCAGCGGTGGCGGCCGGGCGCGCCTGCGCCATGACCAGCGATGGCGTGGTGGCCAACAGGGTTGAAGCGAGCACGGCGGTGAGCAGTTTCACTTTCATGGTTGCGGTTCCGTTGCGGGCGCGTCTGCGCCGGGGGTTTCGTTGCCGTTGGCGCCGGAAGCAGTGCCGCCGCCGCTGAACATGTACTTGCCAACCAGCTGCAGCAGGTCCACCGCAGGCTGGGTGAAGGCGATCTCGTCACCGGACTTCAGCGGCTCCGGATCACCGCCCGGCTGCAGCCCGATGTAGCTCTCGCCCAGCAGGCCGCTGGTGAAGATGCCGGCCGAGGTATCGCCGGGCATGTCCTTGAACTTGCCGTCCAGCGACAGGGTGACGATGGAATCGTATTTAATCGGGTCCAGCTGAATATCAGCCACTTGGCCGATGGTCACCCCGCCGATCTTCACTGGCGCCTGCTTGCGCAGCTGGCCGATCTGGGAGAAGCGCGCGGTGAGCACGTAATCACCGCCGCCGGTGCCGAAGCGCTGGTTGGTGGAAGCGACGGCCAACACCAGCAGCGAGGCCAGGGCCAGCAGCAGGAAGGCGCCGACGGAAAATTCGAGTCGTGGTCCACGGATGGCCATGTTGTTATCTCACTCCTGATCCATCTGGTGCTTCGCACGGGGCGAAGCCGTTGTGTTTCTGTTCCCACGCGACGGGCGCGTGGCGTGGGTGTAATTACTGGAAGAGCAACGCCGACAGCACGAAGTTGAACATCAGCACCAGCAACGAGGCGTTCACCACCGCGCGGGTGGTCGCCACGGAAGTGCCCTCGATGGTGGGTTCGGCATGGAAGCCGACGTAGGCGGCAACCAATGCCGCGGTGCCGCCGAAGATCGCCGACTTGAGCAGGGCCACGGCGAAGTCGTCCCAGAAGTCGACGCTGCCGCGCAGGCCCGACCAGAACGTACCGTTGTCCTGGCCCAGCACGTGCACCGCTTCAAAATAGCCACCGGCGATGGCCAGCGAGCAGAAGATGCCGGTCAACAGCGGCACGGTCAGCACGGCGGCCCAGAAGCGCGGTGCCACGGCCTTGGCGATCGGGTCGATGGCCATCAGCTCCAGCGCCTTGATCTGGTCGGTGGCACGCATCAGGCCGAGCTCGGCGGCAATCGAGCTGCCGGCGCGGCCGATGAACAGCAGGGCGGTCAGCACCGGCGCCAGCTCGCGGTACAGCGACAGGCCGAGCAGCGTGGACAGTGCATCGGAAGCGCCGAACGTGGTCAGCGTGCGGTAGCCCTGCAAGGTCAGCACCAGGCCGACGAAGGCACCGCCGACGGCGATGATGGGCAGCGAGCGCGCGCCGATCTTGTAGATCTCGCGGGTCAACTCGGCCAGGAAATCGCGGGTCGGCAGTGAACCCCGCAGCACCGTCAGCGAGAACAGGCCGGCGCGGCCGAGGGAGCGGATCGAGGAGGCGAAGGGCATTAGAGAGCGACTCCTGGAGCGCCGATGACGCTGGACGACACACCCTTCTCCCGCCTGCGGGGGGAGAAGGTGCCCGAAGGGCGGATGAGGGCAGCTTTGGCTTTACGTGCTTCAAGAGCGCCCTCTCCCGCGGTGCAGGGGAGGGGGCAGGAATCACGTAGTTCGTGCATCTGCACCATCACGCCTTCTCCAGCCCGTAATTGCGCGTGGGCGCATCGAACGGAATCGGGCCGTCGGGCTCGCCGTGCAGGAACTGCCGCACCAGCGGGTCCTGGCTGGCCTGCAGCGCATCCGGCGTACCGGAGAAGACGATGCCGCCGTTGGCGATCACCACCGCCTGATCACTGATCGGCAGGGTTTCGTGCACATGGTGGCTGACGATGATGCTGGTCAGGCCCAGGCTGTCGTTGAGGCGCTGGATCAGGCTCATGATCACGCCCGAGGCGATCGGGTCCAGCCCGGTCAGCGGCTCGTCGTAGATCATCAGCGGCGGGTCCAGTGCCAGCGCACGCGCCAGCGCGACGCGGCGCGCCATGCCGCCGGACAACTCGCGCGGCCAGGCATCGGCAGCGGCCAGCAGGCCCACCGCATGCAGCTTCATCTGCACCAGGCGATGCAGCACCGCTTCGGGCAGGCGCGTATGCGCACGCAGTGGCAAGGCCACGTTGTCGGCCACGCTCAAGTCGGTCAGCAGGCCATTGCCCTGCAGCAGCACGCCGACGTTCTTGCGCATTTCCAGCAGTTCGCGGTTGCCATGCGGAATGTCCTGGCCGAACAGCTGCACGCTGCCGCTCACCGCACGCAGCTCGCCGGTCAACGCTGCCAGCAGGGTCGACTTGCCGCTGCCGGAAGGGCCAAGCACGGCGGTGATGCTGCCGCGTGGCACCTGCAACGAAACATCGCGCAGGATGGTGCGTCCGCCGCGATCAATACGCACGTTGGACAACTGCACCAGCGGTGGCCGGGATGAGGTCATGGTGGCCTTTAACGGAAAACCAACGTTGTAGGATTGGCAGCAGCGCCTGAACATAAGCGTACTGGACCGTGCAGTATTGTCGCACCCCTCGCCGTAAGGGGAAGTCGTTGGGGTACACGCCGGCCGAAACACAGTGTCTGGTGGGCAGGCGGGTCCAATGTGCGCACGGGGGCGGACGCATTCATTTCTCGTCGGATGCGATGCGGCTGCGGCAAGATGGCCCGATGACAGCCGTGCCCGACTTCCGCCTCTACCATTCCAATTCGCTCGATGTGTTGGCTTCGCTGCTGGCCCATGCGTTGCGCGAGCCTGCACCGGGGCAGCCGTTGCTGGCGGCCGATACGGTGCTGATCCCGCAGGTGGCGATGCGGCGCTGGCTGCAGTCCACGCTGGCGGCCGAGTACGGCATCGCCGCCAACCTGGAGTTCCTCACCCCCGGTGAGTTCGTTGCGCGGGCGCTCAAGGCCAACATCAGCGGCGAGAAGGATGATCTGGGTGCCATCGGCTTGCACTGGCGCTTGTATGCGGCATTGACCGACGCGCAATTGATGCGCCGTCCGGCGATGGCCGGTTTGAAGACCTACCTGGACCGGGGTGATCCACTGCGCCCGTGGGCGCTGGCGGCGGAACTGGGTGGCGTGTTCGAGAAATACCAGGCGTGGCGCCGTGATTGGCTGCTGCGCTGGGAGGATGGCGCCGAGCCGGAGGATCCGCAGGCCATCCTGTGGCGGCATATCGCTGGTGGCCGGCAGTACCGCGCCCGTCGCATCAACGAATACCTGACGCGCTTTGAAGGCGGGCACCAGCCGCTGCCGCAGGGCTTGCCGGGCCGGTTGTTTGCCTTCGCCACGCTCAATGTCTCGCCCGACGTGCTGCGGGTGATCGCCACCCAGGCGCGGGTCGGCACGCTGCACTTCTATATGCCCACGCCCACCCGCTCGTACTGGGGCGACCTGCAGACGCTGAGCGAGAAGCTGCGCAGCGGCGTTGACGACCCGTTCGGCGCGGAAGCGGGTGAAAACCCGCTGCTGCAGGCCTGGGGCGCGGCCGGGCGCGATTTCATGGCGGTGCTGGGCAGTTACGAAGTGGTGCACCCGACCGGCGAAATCGCCGCGTATCTGGACCCGGAAGAACACGCCGGCCCCGGTCTGGACCAGAACGGCTTGGGCGACAGCCTGCTGCATCGCCTGCAGGCCGACCTGTTCCATCGCCGCGCGCTGCCGTCGCCGTTGCGGCCCGCGCTGCGGATGGACGATCCCAGCATCCAGGTCCACGCCTGCCACACGCGCCTGCGCGAAATGCAGGTGCTGCACGACCAACTGCGCGCGCTGCTGGAAGACCCGCGTTTCGATCCGCCGCTGCAGCCGCGCGAAATCGCGGTGCTGGCGCCGGATATCGATCCCTACGTGCCGTATCTGGAATCGGTGTTCGGCGGCCGTGGTGGCAGCGACGAGCACATCCCGTGGGCGCTGGCCGACGCCAGTCCGCTGCAGGGCGAGCCGCTGGCCGAAGTGTTCGTGCAGCTGCTGGGTCTGCCGGTGTCGCGGTTCGGCCTCAACGAGATTCTCGATCTGCTCGCCAGCGCGCCGTTGGCCAGCGCGGCCGGGCTGGACGCGGCGGCGTTCGAGCGCCTGCATGGCTGGCTGCAGGCAGCCGGTGTGCGCTGGGGCCTGGATGCGGGGCACCGCGAGCAGCATCAGGCGCCGCTGGACGATGCCTACACCTGGCAGTTCGCGCTCGACCGCCTGCTGCTCGGTCACGCCAGCGGCAGTGACGAAGACATCGGTGGCGTGGCGCCCTGGCCGGAACTGGAAGGCGGCGCACTGGTCGCGCTGGATGCCCTGATCCGCCTGCTGCGCGTGCTGGCCCGTCACCAGAAAACGCTGGCCGACGCACTCACGCCCGCGCAATGGCGCGAGCGCCTGCTCGGCCTGCTGCTGGCGCTGCTGCCGGAAACGCCGACCGAACCGTCGGCGCAGCGCGCGCTGGACCGCCTGCGCAAGCTCATCAACGAATTCGCCGACGAGGCTGAAAAAGCCGGCTTCGATGCTGCGGTACCGGCCGAGGTGGTGCGTGCACATTTCGCCTCGGTGCTGTCCGAGGCCGATACCCGCGCACCGCTGCTGACCGGTGGCATCAGCTTTGGCCGGATGGTGCCGATGCGGCTGCTGCCGTTCCGGGTGATCTGCGTGCTGGGCTTGAACGATGGGGATTTCCCGCGTCGCGACCCGGCGGCGGGCTTGAGCCGCCTGACTGCCGAACTCGGCACCGAGCGCCGTCGCCACGGTGACCGCTCGCTGCGCGAGGACGACCGTTTCCTGTTCCTGCAGCTGTTCGCCTCGGCGCAGGACGTGTTCTATCTGAGTTACCTCGGCGCCGACGCGCGCGATGGCAGCGTGCGTGAGCCGTCGGTACTGGTCAGCGAACTGGTGGATGCAGCGTCGGCGTATCACGACGCTCCGGCTGACGTGCGCAAACAGCTGGTGGTGCGTCACCCGTTGCAGCCATTCGCGCCTGCGGCGTTTGGCGATGCGGCCGAGCCGCGCCGTTTCAGTTATCGCCGCCAGTGGTACCCGGCGGCGGGCGCGGTGGGCGGTGATCGCCGGCCGCTGGCGCCGTGGTTCAGTGGCCCGTTGCAGGCGCCACTGCCGGAAGCGCTCAACGAAGAACGTTTGTCGCTGGATGCGCTGCGCCGTTTCCTGTCCGACCCGGCCGGTCAGTTCCTTGGCCAACGCCTGGGCCTGCGGCTGGCGGGTGATATCGACAGCAGCGACGACATCGAGCCGCTGGTGGTGCCCGGCGGCGGCCGCGAACACTCGGCGTTGCAACAGCAGGTGCTGAGCGCGTTGCTGCAAGGTCGCGAGCAGGGCCTCTACGAACGTCTGCGTGCGCGTGCGCTGCTGCCTTCCGGTGCGCTGGGCCGGCAGCAGTTCGCGCGGCTGCTGGAGCGTGTCCGGCCCTGCGCCGAGGCGTTTTTGCAGTGGCATGACGGGCAGTCACTGCAATCAGAACTGTACGAAGTGCAGCTTGGCGACATCCGCCTGCACGGACGTGTCGATCAAATCCATCCACAGGGGCTGGTGCGCCTGCACGCCGGTTCCGCAGGGGTGGCTTATGTGGTGCGTGGCGGGCTGGATTGGCTGTTGGCCAATGCCGCTGGCGCCGCGTTGCCGCTGTTGCAGTTCCATGACGGTGGACAGGCCGGGCACGGCCCGCACACGCTGCCGGCATTGCCGCCGGAGCAGGCGAAAACAGCCTTGAAAGCATTGCTGCAGCTACGTTCCGACGGATTTCAAACGCCGCTGTTGTTTGCTCCGTACACCGGCTGGGACATCTACAACAGCGACGCCGACGGCCGCGAAAAAGCGGCGCACGCGCGCTGGTACGGCGGCGATTACAGCTGGGGCGAGCGCAATGGCGAAGCGCTGCAATTGGCGCTGCGCGGGCTCGATCCGTTCGCCAGCGAAAACACTGCACACAGGTTTATCCACAACAGCCTGTTGATATTTTCAGCGCTGCGCGAGGGAAAAGTGCCGGTTGAATCCGATGGCAACAACGGCGAGGGCGCGGCATGAACCACGCATCGCACGATCCCTATCTGGATCTGCCGCTGGACGGCCTGCGCCTGATCGAAGCCAGCGCCGGCACCGGCAAAACGTTCACCCTGGCGACGTTGTTCACCCGCCTGGTGGTGGAACAGGGCCTGCGCATGGGCCAGATCCTGGCGGTGACCTTTACCGATGCGGCCACCCAGGAACTGCGCAAGCGCATCCGCGAGCGGCTGGATCTGGCCGCGCGGCTGGTGGGCGTGCAACCGGCTGCCGGTGACAGCCCGGAAACCGCACTTACCCACAGCATCCTGCAGCGCCATCTGCAGCAGGGCAGCGAAACGGAAGTGCAGCTGGGCCGGCGCCTGCGTGTGGCGGCCGAGGAAACCGATCTGGCGGCGATCTTCACCATCCACGGGTTCTGCACCCGCGTGCTGGGCGAATACGCGCTGGAAAGCGGCCACACCTTCGCCGCGCCCGAGCTGCTGGCCAACACCCGCGAGCTGCATGCCGAGTTGGCTGCTGACCTGTGGCGACTGCATGCCGGGCAGGGCGGCAACCTCGAAGCGCTGTTGGGCCTGTGGAAAAGTCCTGATGTGCTGGCCAAGGATCTGCCCGCGCTGGTCGCCGAATTGCCGCTGCTGCCGCAACCGCCGGTCACCTTGATCGAAGACCCCCGCCCGTTCCGCGATGCCGCCGCGCAACGCCTGGCCGCCGGCATCGCCGAACATGGCGAAAGCTATCTGCAGCAGCTGCGGGGTGCGCTGGACGCGGGCATGCTCAACAAGTCCAGCTACAAAAGCGAGTGGATCGAAACACTGTTCCAGCAACTGCAGCAGTGGAGCCGGCATCCGGATCCGCAGGCGGAGCAGGATGAAAAGCTGGAGCGGCTCACGCTCGATGCGCTGACCGCCAAAACCAACAAGGGCAAGACCACGCCGCAATCGCCGCTGCAGCCGCTGATCGCCGATTTCCTGCAGGCCAGCGCGCAGGTGAGGCAATGGCAGCGGCAGCAGTCCATCGTGCTGCTGCACCAACTGCGCAGCGAAGTGCGGCAGAGGTTGACCAAGCTCAAGCAGCTGCGCCGCGTGCAGACCTACGACGACCTGATCGACAACGTCGCCAACGCGCTGCAGGGCGAACACGGCGCGCTGCTGGCCGAGCGCCTGCGGGCGCAGTACCGCTTCGCGCTGGTGGACGAATTCCAGGACACCGACCCGCGCCAATGGGACATCTTCCGCCGCGTGTTTGCAGCGGATACGAGCGACGATGCCGCGTTGTTCCTGATCGGCGACCCCAAGCAGGCCATCTACGGTTTCCGTGGCGGCGACGTGCACACCTACCTGCAGGCCAAGGCCCTGGCCGAGGCGGCACCGGCGCTGGACCGCAACTTCCGCTCGCGCCCGGGCGTGCTGCGCGCCCTCCAGGCGCTGTACGACAACGCCGGCAGCAGCGCCTTCCTCGACGAACGCATCCAGTTCGAGCCGGTGCTGCCGGGCAGCAAGCGCACCGATGACGACTATCTGCTCGATGGTGCCGCCGCGCCGGCACTGACCGTGTGCCTGATCGAAGGCGATGCCGACGGCAAGCCGTTGAAGGCCGATGCATCACGCGATGCGGCCACGCTGGCTTGTGTCACGGATATCCACAGGGTGCTGCTGGCATCGCGCGAAGGTCGCGCGCAGGTCGATGGCAAGCCGGTGCAGCCGGGTGATATCGCGGTGCTGGTGCGTTCGCATAAAGAAGCCGCGCGCATCCAGCAGACGCTTGCGGCGGTTGGCATCCCCGCCGTGGCGGCGGGCAAGCAGAGTCTGTTCGCCAGCAGCGAGGCGCATGAAGTGCGGCTGCTGTTGCTGGCGTTGCTGCAACCGGCCGATGAAGGCCGGCTGCGCGCGGCGCTGTCCACCGTGCTGCTGGGCGAAAGCGCGGCGGCCATCGCCGCGATGGAAC
>RCUS01001777.1_pt1 | contig 10516 bp, 7 predicted proteins | sample 2166221 | NCBI WGS metagenome assembly RCUS01 (sample SAMN09932758, study PRJNA488358) | compost metagenome | isolation source: compost soil in cyclohexanecarboxylic | place: Germany: Experimental Botanical Garden | reverse complement strand
ATAATAAGCAAATACTTAAAATTCTAAACTTCTGCCTGGCTTGCATTTATTTCAAATTTCGGCAAAGTTATCAATTATTTGTCTATTCTACAGGTAGATTTTCTTTTTATCAGGATTGGATCTAGTACAACTTGCTCGATATCTTCATAAGGATTCTTTTGTTTGACCATCTTCAGAAAGAGTTTAGCACATTCTTCGCCCATTTTGTTGGCCTGTTGATCGATACTTGATAAAGCGGGCGTAATAAACGAAGAGAAAGTCTGATTCGCAAAACCGATGACACCGGTCGCTGGAATAGCAATCTCAGCTGCTTTCAGTGCTTGGATAATCCCCACGGCTGTGAAGTCGTCACCACCAATGATGGCATCCGGTTGAATGGAAGATTGTAAGATCTGCTCCGTACCTTTAATCCCCGCTTCAATAGACAGCTCCCCACGGACAATAAGATCATCCAGTTGCGGAAGATCAGCCTCTTTTAAGGCGGCTTCAAAGCCACTGAAACGATCCTGGAAAATCGCGATTTCTTTGTTTGTGGTGATAAAACCAATTTTTTTATACCCTTGTTCGATTAGGTGCTTGGTCGCCAGATAACCCGCCTCAAAATCGTTTAATTTGACTACAGGTGCCGCAATGTCCCGATGTGTACGGTCAAAGATGATCAGGCATTTGCCCTGCTTGATGACCTCTTGAAAATGCGTTATCTGCTGGGTTTCTAAGGATAGTGAAGCAATGATACCATCCACTTGTGCTTCCAGTAAGGTTTTGATGCCATTTACCTCATCCGAATAAGATTCGTTCGACTGATAAAGTAGCAGGCTATAGTTATGTTTTTTTAATTCTTTTTCAATACTGTGAACAGCCTCTGCAAAAAAGTGAATTTGCATGGTCGGTACGATAACCCCAATTGTATTGGAGCGTCCCGAAGAGAGTGAAGACGCAATTTTATTGACACTGTAATTGAGCTCTTTTGCTTTTGCCAGGACCAGCTGCCGTGTCCCCTCACTAATGGTTGGTACGTTATTCAAGGCACGGGAAACGGTTGAAACCGTGATTCCAAGCGCCCGGGCAATATCATAAATTGTTGTTTTTTTATTCACGCCCCAAAGTAAATAATTTTATTGAATATTTTGGAAAATTCAGAAACATATCCTACTTTTATGCAACCGGTTGCAAAATTGTTTCCGCTATTTGTTTTAATAACCAGTTTAAAAAAATCAGATGTATTTTTTAGGTATAGATATTGGTACTTCTTCGGTCAAGGTTTCCATTGTCGAAGCATCTTCACAACGAAAGATCTGCTCCGCGCAGTATCCCACTGTTGAAGCACCCATTTATTCGCCACAGCCCAGTTGGGCAGAGCAGAATCCTTGCGATTGGTGGGCCTATTTCAAACAGGCCCTTTCCAAGGCAAATGCTTCCGGGTTGTATGATCCCAAACAAATCACAGCGATTGGTATCGCTTATCAAATGCATGGACTCGTTGTTGTCGATAAGGATCAGCAGGTATTGCGCAATGCGATTATCTGGTGCGATAGTCGTGCTGTCACTTTGGGGAATAAAGCTTTTGAAGAGATAGGAAAGGATTTTAACTTAACACACCATCTCAATTCTCCGGGTAATTTTACAGCTTCCAAGCTGGCTTGGGTAAAAGCGAATGAGCCCGAGATCTATCAGAAAATTGACAAGATTATGCTTCCTGGTGATTTTATTGCCATGAAACTTTCAGGAACCATCAGCACATCGATATCTGCTTTATCGGAAGGTATATTCTGGGATTTTCAGCGGAATGAGCTGTCGGCTACCCTGATGGACTATTATGGTTTTGACCCGAATCTGATTCCGGCAATACAACCTGTTTTTGCTGAGCACGGTCAAGTTAAACGTGCTGTGGCAGAAGAGTTGGGGCTATCACCCCAAGTAACCATCAATTACAAGGCCGGAGATCAACCGAATAATGCGCTTTCATTAAATGTGCTCCAACCCGGTGAGGTGGCAGCTACGGCAGGGACTTCCGGCGTTATCTACGGCGTGAGCGACCAGCTGATTGCCGACCGCGAGTCACGTGTCAATACATTTGCACATGTCAACTACCGCAAAGATGAAGTCCGGACAGGTGTATTGCTCTGTATCAATGGTACCGGGATTATGAACAGCTGGGGTCGGAAGCTCTTGGGAAAAGAGTTATCCTACGATCAGATTAATACTATAGCTGCAACCGCAGCTATTGGAAGTCAGGGATTGCAGGTTATCCCATTTGGAAATGGAGCCGAGCGAATGTTGAATAATCAACTGGTAGGCGCTTCGATCACATCCATTGATCTGAATAGACATGAAACCGCAGATATCCTGCGGGCGATTCAGGAGGGAATAGCATTTGCCTTTCGCTATGGATTGGATATTATGCGTGAAAATGGACTATATCCGCAGATGATCCGTGCCGGACACGCCAATTTATTCCTCAGTCCAGTATTCAGGGAGGCATTTGTGGGCGCTACGAATGTCCCCGTAGAAGTATATGATCATGACGGAAGTGTTGGTGCAGCCATGGGAGCAGGCATCGGCTGCGGTTATTATACTGATTTCACTGAGGCTTTCAGGAACTTAAAGCCCGTGTATTCCGTAGCGCCCAAACATGTTGATCAATATGAAGAAAATTATCAACAATGGAAAGGAATTTTAGAAACAAAAATCAAAACCAAATAAAATGAATATTATTAAAGGACAAAAAGAGTTTTTTAAAGGGATCGTACAGATCGAATTTGAAGGACAGGAAAGTAAAAATCCATTTGCTTTTCGTTATTACAACCCAAAACAAGTCGTTGCAGGTAAAACGATGGAAGAGTATTTTAAATTTGCCTGTTCCTATTGGCATTCCTTCAATGGTGACGGATCCGATCCATTTGGCGGGCCAACCCACAGATTCCCCTGGGATGAGAGTAATGACCCGATCACACGTGCAAAAGATAAGATGGATGCTGCTTTTGAATTTATCAGTAAAATGAATATTCCATACTACTGTTTTCATGATGTAGACTTGGTGGATTACACGGATAATGTGCTGGAAAACGAAAAAAGACTGGCAACAATCGTCGACTACGCGAAAGAGAAACAGCAGGCGAGTGGTATCAAGCTTCTTTGGGGTACAGCCAACCTCTTCAGTCACAGACGTTACATGAATGGCGCCGCGACCAATCCGGATTTTCAGGTATTGACCCATGGTGCTGCACAGGTAAAAGCCGCATTGGATGCCACCATCGCACTTGATGGTGAAAACTACGTGTTCTGGGGGGGACGGGAAGGTTATATGAGCCTGCTGAATACCAATATGAAACGGGAGCAGGAACATCTTGCACAGTTTTTACACCTAGCTAAAGATTACGCCCGTAAAAATGGTTTCAAAGGAACATTCTTTATCGAACCCAAACCATGTGAGCCGACCAAACATCAATACGATTACGACGCAGCAACCGTATTGGGCTTTTTGAGACAGTATGACCTATTGGACGATTTCAAACTCAATCTTGAAGTAAACCATGCAACTTTGGCTGGGCATACCTTCCAGCACGAATTACAGGTTGCTATTGATGCCGGAAAACTGGGGTCGATTGACGCCAATCGTGGTGATTATCAAAATGGTTGGGATACCGACCAATTTCCTAATGATATTAATGAACTGACCGAGTCCATGCTGATCATTTTAGAAGGTGGTGGCTTTCAGGGCGGTGGTGTTAATTTTGATGCCAAAATCCGTCGGAACTCGACTGATCCTCAAGATTTATTCTACGCACATATCGGTGGGATGGATCTTTTCGCACGGGCTTTGCTCACTGCTGAACGTATCTTGGAAGACGGTGAATACCGCAAAATAAGGACAGACCGTTATGCGTCCTTCGATAGCGGCAAGGGGGCCTCTTTTGAGAAAGGTGCTCTGACTTTGGAGTCTTTAAGAGATTTAGCAGTAGAATTTGGTGAGCCACAAACGATCAGTGGAAGACAGGAGTATTTAGAAAATTTGATCAATAGATATATATAGTTATTCAAAATATTTCTATATTAGGCGATCAAATTAAACCAATTACCAATACATGAATAATTATTTAAGCACAAAAGATTACATCGTTTTCCTGATATACTTTGTTATTGTAGCAGGTTATGGATTATGGGTGTATTATCGCAAGAAATCTGAATCTGTAGGTTCCAAAGACTATTTTTTGGCTGAGGGGTCATTGACTTGGTGGGCTATCGGAGCTTCACTTATTGCGTCCAATATTTCAGCCGAGCAATTTATCGGTATGAGCGGTTCCGGATTTAAGATGGGATTGGCTATTGCGACTTATGAGTGGATGGCTGCCATTACACTGATTGTCGTTGCGGTATTTTTTATCCCGGTATACTTAAAGAACAAGATCTTTACGATGCCACAGTTTCTCCATAAACGATATAATGGAACTGTTGCGATGATCATGGCCGTTTTCTGGTTACTGTTGTATGTTGTCGTCAATTTGACTTCTATCCTCTATTTGGGAGCCATTGCGGTAAGTAGTATTTCCGGTATCAGTCTGGATGCCTGTATGTATGCCATTGCGATTTTTGCTGTGATCATTACATTGGGGGGAATGAAAGTAATCGGTTATACGGATATTATTCAGGTTTTCTTTTTGGTATTGGGTGGTTTGGCGACCACTTATCTAGCCTTGAACCTCGTTTCAGAGCACTATGGTGGCTCAGGAGTATTGGAAGGCTATCACTTGATGACCGAAAAAGCTTCCGACCACTTCCATATGATTCTGGATCGTAAAAATGAGAATTATCTCGATTTACCGGGGCTAACCGTATTGATTGGCGGTATGTGGATCGTTAATTTGAATTACTGGGGATGTAATCAATACATCACGCAACGCGCGCTTGGAGCAGATTTGAAAACCGCTAGAAACGGTATCTTGTTTGCAGCATTTCTGAAGTTATTAATGCCTATCATTGTCGTGTTGCCAGGTATAGCAGCCTATGTAATGTGGAAAGATGGCTTGTTCCAAAATGAAATGATGCAACATGGTGAGGTAAACCCTGACCACGCTTATCCAGTTTTGTTGAATTTATTGCCAGCAGGTTTAAAAGGCTTGTCTTTTGCGGCATTGACAGCTGCAGTGGTCGCTTCTTTGGCAGGTAAAGCAAACAGTATCGCAACAATCTTCGCCTTGGATATTTATAAGAAAGTATTCAATACAGAAGCATCGGACAAGAAATTGGTCAATATCGGCAAGCTAACTGTTGTGGTTGCCATGATTTTGGGTGTGCTGATTGCTCCACATTTGGGTATTGATAAAAAAGGTGGATTCCAATATATTCAGGAATATACGGGTTTTGTATCTCCAGGTATTTTTGCTATGTTCATTTTAGGATTCTTCTGGAAGAAAGCAACTTCAAATGCGGCGTTGTTTGCAACAATTGGTGGTTTTATTTTCTCCATCATCTTCAAAAAATTGCCGGATTGGGTCGATCTGTCATTCTTGTCATCGACAGGTTTCTCTGTTCCAAATCCAACAACGGGAGTCTACGAAATTCCATTTTTGGATAGAATGGGATTCGTATTCGTGATCTGTATTATCGGTATGATTGTCATCAGTATCATCGACAATAAGCGTGGTGTCGTGCCAGCTGGATTGGAAGTTGATACCACGATGTTTAAACCACACCGCGCGTTTTTGGTCATCGCATTGATCGTAGCGCTATTGGTTACAGCATTATATTCTATTTATTGGTAACCCAATAACAAATAAGATTTTAAAAACTCCTATCAATCTCGGTTGATGGGAGTTTTTTGTTTGTTTTAAAAATACCTATCTTGGTTTTACTAAAACCATTGCTTAACGAAAGATTACTTAACGAAAGAGCTGCTATGAAAAGAAGATCCCCCTTGCTACTGATGACGCTGTTTGGATTGCTTACTACCTGTACGCCGATGGTGAGTTCCGCTCAGCGTACACATAAACCACCTTTACATGGAAAACATTGGATGGCTATTACGGGCAAACCCTTGGCGGCAACAGCGGGTGCCCAGCTATTCCAACAAGGCGGAAATGCGGTGGACGCTGCTTGTGCAATGCTCGCAGCAACCTGTACGATGTGGGATGTCCTGAGTTGGGGCGGAGAGACGCAAGCGTTAATTTATCATCCGAAACTAAAAAAGGTCATTGCTATAAATGCCTTGGGGGTAGCACCCAGTGGAGCGACAGTCGATTTTTTTAGATCAAAGGGCTACGAATTTCCACCGGAATACGGCCCTCTTGCTGCTGTCACACCGGGTACACCCGGCGGATTGTGCTATATGTTGGCTCATTATGGAACGAAAAGTCTAGCAGAGGTATTAGCTCCTGCTCTTGAAATGGCTGCAGGGTACCCGATTGACGCACAAACTGCAACGAGTATTGAACGTGGCAAAGAGCGCATTAAAGAATGGCCTTACAGTAAAAAGGTGTTTTTAGTACATGAAGGTAAATCCTGGGAAGCTCCCGAAGCGGGAGAGGTTTTCGTGCAGCAGGATCTGCATAAGACCCTGTCCAAATTGGTAGAAGCCGAAAAGCAGGCTCTTGCAGCGGGAAAAGACCGGAAAGCGGCAATCATGGCTGCTTATGACCGGTTTTATACCGGCGATATTGCAGATGAATTTGTCCGTGGCAGTAAGGAGCAAGGTGGCTTAATCACGAAAGCAGACTTAGCCAATTGGAAACCTATTGAGGAGGAACCATTGCATGTCAATTATAAGGGCGTTGACGTGTATAAATTACAAGAATGGACACAGGGACCAGCCATGCTACAGAGTTTGCAGCTGCTGAAAAACTTTGATCTAAAGGCAATGGGTTATAATTCTGCTTCTTATATTCATACACTCTATCAGGTTATGAACTTAGCCTTTGCCGATCGGGATTTTTATTACGGTGATCCCTACGGTAAACCAAAGACACCTATTCAAGGTCTTTTGCATGAGTCCTACGCCAAGGCGAGGGCCGCAACCATTGATCTTAAGAAAAATAACCCGAATGTACTTCCCGGAGACCCTTATCCCTATGAAGGTAAGCAGAATCCGTATCTTTCGTTACTGGAGCAGCGTAAGAAAGAGTTTACGCCACATACGGAGCTGAAAAATGATTTTGTCCCTAAACATGACGCACGCTCAAGTTCGTCGCTGACGGAATTGGCAAAAACAGCTCTTTTGGCATCTTTAACGGTGGATAGTGCTTATGTCGACCGTTTATTACGGGGAACCACAAGCGTTGAAGCTGCGGATGAAGAAGGTTGGGTCGTTTCGATCACACCGAGTGGTGGATGGCTCCCTGCCTGTATTGCCGGGAATACCGGAGTGGGCATGAGTCAGCGCTTACAGAGTTTTGTCTTAGATTCATTGATAAACCCGTTCAATGTGGTCGAGCCTGGCAAAAGACCGCGTGTAACACTCACCCCTTCGATGGCATTGAAAAACGGAAAACCTTACCTTTCTTTTGCTGTACAGGGAGGAGATACACAGGATCAAAACCTATTGCAGTTTTTCTTGAATATGGTCGAGTTTGGTATGACGCCACAACAAGCCAGCGAGGCGGCCAATATCAACAGTAACCAGCTTTGGCTATCGCTTGGAGGAACGAAGACCGATGATCGAAAACCGCGCTCAGGTAGCCTTCTATTGGACAAAAATACAGCACCAGCAATTATTGAAGAATTAAAGAAAATGGGGTATAGCATACAGCTCGGTGACCGCACCAGTGGACCTATCAATGCCATTTATTTCGACCAGCAACACCAGACACTTTGGGGCGGCAGTAGCAACAATGGGGAGGATTATGGCATCGGGTGGTAGTGTCTCATTGGCTTGCTGCTAGGTTTTGGTTTTGTTATCTCCGCGGTATTTGTTATCTTACCTACTGATCGGAAACTGATTTTTGTTATGGAGGGTAGTGTCAATAAATATTCGTTTGTTTTTCAGCCTGATGAAGCTGGTATTGTCTTGGTAGATGGCTTGAAGCGGCGACTACGTGCATCGTTAGCCGAGCTGTTTCCCGACAAAAACAAAGGCTGGTATTCCAGTTGCAATTCCAAAGCCCATGTAACGATATGTGCTTTTGAAGCAGATGGGAATAAACTGACAATGGCTATTGAGGCTTTGCAGGAGACTTTGGTCTATGAGCGGAGTCAGTATGTTTATTTTGATCATTTTTCATCATTTGCCGGTGGTGCCTTCTATATTGCACCGACAGTACATGCCCGCAGTTATCTCAAGGACCGGGCGCGGAAGGTTGTTCAAACTTTAGCGGAGTTTGATTTGATCGAGATTAGCGACGAACCCCATATTTCGATTGGACGACGTCTGGAGCCAGAACAGCTTGAAATTGCAAAAGAACAGTTGCGGTCTGTCGACCTGAGTTTTATGTGCAAGGGCGTTCATGTGCGGCAGTTTAAACCTGATTTAGGTCAATATGAGATCATCGATTTTATACAGTTTGGCAACCAATCGAAGGAAAATTCTGGCCAGCTGGCATTTAAATTCTAATAATATCGCGGTTTAATTGCCTAATAATGTAAAGCTTTTTATCTTTAAGGCTGACAATAGACGATATTGCACTTACAGTACTTTATGCATTACGACGAATCTCATCATAAATCCCTATCTGATATCCATGAAAGTGTAGATGTCAATCAAGGGAAATCCAAATTTAAGAAGATACTTAGTTTCTTTGGTCCAGCTTATCTCATTAGTGTGGGGTATATGGATCCAGGTAACTGGGCTACCGATCTTGCTGGAGGAAGCCAATTTGGCTATACCCTGATTTGGGTGCTGTTGATGAGTAATATCATGGCACTAGTGCTACAGAATCTATGTGCCCGTTTAGGAATTGTACGCGGTAAAGACCTTGCGCAGTGTAATAGGGAGACCTATCCTAAACGGATGAATTTTGTACTCTATGTGCTTGCTGAAATTGCAATAGCAGCCTGTGACCTGGCGGAGGTTTTGGGTATGGCAATCGGTCTTAACCTTCTTTTCGGCATTGATCTGCTCTGGGGGGTAATGATCAGTTTTGCAGATACCTTCTTACTGCTCTATCTTCAGAAGCTGGGGATGCGGAAAATGGAACTTTTTATCATTGGACTGATCGCGCTTATTGGCATGTGTTTCATGGTAGAAATGTTTTTGGCGAAACCGGATTTTGCAGAGGTAGCCACTGGATTTATACCCAGTATCCCGAATAGTGCCGCACTATATATTGCCATAGGCATTATAGGTGCAACCGTCATGCCGCATAATCTATATTTGCACTCGGCCCTTGTGCAGACACGGAAGATTGACCGGAATGAGGTTTCTATTCGAAAATCGCTCAAGTATAACTTTTGGGATAGTGCGATCGCCTTGAACCTGGCATTTTTGGTGAACGCAGCAATATTGATTCTTGCAGCCTCTGTTTTTCACAAAAACGGTATGCATGACGTTGCCGAACTTGAAGATGCTTATCACTTACTGGGTAATCTTCTTGGAACGGAATGGGCCTCAAAATTATTTGCTGTTGCCTTGATTCTTGCCGGACAGAGCTCAACGGTGACGGGAACCCTAGCCGGTCAGATTGTGATGGAGGGGTACCTTCGATTGCGGATTAGCCCGACCTTACGAAGAATTATAACCCGGCTTTTGGCTATTATCCCGGCTGTATTGGTGATTCTGATTTCGGGTGAAGGTCGCGTTGGACAGCTACTGATCTTTAGTCAGGTGATTTTGAGTATGCAGCTCGCTTTTGCAGTCATCCCGTTGATCCATTTTGTGAGCGATAAAGTCAAGATGGGTATTTTTGCCATTAAACCGATAACAAAAATTGCGGCCTGGTTGATAGCGGCCATTATCGCTGTTCTGAATTTTAAATTGGTATACGACGAAGTGGCCGGCTGGATTGGTGAAGCCAATAATATTGTGGTAACGGTATTACTGATCTTGGGCGCTGTGGGTTTGTTTGCCTTATTAATGATGACTGTATTATACCCCATTTTACTCAAATCGAAACCAACGGAGCTGGAGGTTCACCCACCATTCGAGGCATTGCATTTTGAACATAAAGGCTCTTTTAAGAAAGTTGTGATCGCGTTGGATTTCTCAAATTCAGATCAGAAAGTAATCCAATATGCTTTACAGCTGTCGCATGACGACACGACTTTTGTCGTAGTACATATTGTTGAAAGTGCATCGGTGAAATATACCGGAGATTCGACGGATGATTATGAATCGCGTCAGGATTTGGAACGGCTGAAATTGTATGCTGATTTTCTATTGTCGCAAGGACATCAAACTGAATATGAACTGGGATACAATAACCGGATCAAGAGTATTGCAGAAGTATGTGAAAAATACGGTGCCGATCTATTGGTCGTTGGAAGCCATGGGCACAGTGGTGTGAAGGATTTTGTTTTTGGTGAGACAGTTAACAAGCTGCGGCATGCGGTGAAAGTCCCTGTTTTTATCGCACAATAGGTCTTAAGGAGC
>RCUS01001773.1_pt1 | contig 10524 bp, 4 predicted proteins | sample 2166221 | NCBI WGS metagenome assembly RCUS01 (sample SAMN09932758, study PRJNA488358) | compost metagenome | isolation source: compost soil in cyclohexanecarboxylic | place: Germany: Experimental Botanical Garden | reverse complement strand
ACGCACCGTCGCCACCTCCCACCAATATCAGACCATCTGATACGGCTATAGAAACCAAAGTACGGTCCAATCCATTCAATCGATTGATTGCATTCATACAACTTGAAAAATCCGTACCCTCAACAACACGAGCCTCGGCCATCGGGCCACGTCGAATTTCTTCTGTAACTTCAATTATTTTGCGCATGGCGCGTTGAATGTCCTAGAGCCAGATGGAGAGTGGACAATTATCTCATCTAATCCTAGCGCTTTGGCAAGAGACCCAACCCCGTTTGAGGGACCACAGGCGTGGCACAAGTCGCGATCGACCCACATCTCGGCAACCTTGTGCTTCCCCGTCATGCCCGCATCAACTGCCTGCTGCACCGCATTACCTTCCGCATGAAATTTGGTGATGTTGTTGATCGGTCCCGCAGTAAATGGATTTTTTGGATTTTGAATTCTACTATTCAAACCAATAAACTCCCTATCACCAACACACAGCAAGGCGACAGTGTTTTGTGCGTTCTTCGTACCACCAGATGCCAGTAGATCTTCTGTAGCAACGGAGTGGAGCGAATTTTGCTCTCGAAAAAATTCAATCGTGTCCCATGCAGATCGCGACGACAGACCCAACGGGTCCACCCAAGTCAAAGCGTTTCTACCATACCCATAAGGGTTGAAGCCTGTGAGCAAACCAAGCGGATCTTGGGTTATGTAGGCGACATGCTGTGGATCGTAGTAACGATATCTGTTGTAAGAGAGGCCAGTTTCAGCATCGACATACTGACCTTGCATCGCGATATTGCTCTCAACCTCATGCAATGACGTCAATCGTTCACCCGATGACGACCAAGAGCCCGACCATACCGCTTTGCCAGATAGATCCAAAAGCCGTATTGGACATCCATTTGCATCGACTTGATAGACGTGAACTTCAGCAAAACCAGCCACGCTAGTTTCATCGATACTCGATGCATGATCTCGAGATGATTGTGCTGTGATGCTTGAAGCTTCCCCCAGCGCAGGATTCCTCAACACTGGCCAGGCAACAGGTATGGGGTCAGGTGGGGAATTTTGATAGCTGAGGGCAGGTGCACCACCACCCAACATGACGCCGGCACCAAGAACACCAAGAACCTCATCTGAATTACGCTTTGAGATCACCAACTTAACTTGAGGCGAAGCAATATCTGGAGCAATAACTGGATCTTGCATCGGCGCATCGCGTATGCATCCTTGCGACTTGCCAACCAAAGCCAACGGCACAAACGTCCCCGGGTAATACACATACTCCCTGGCCCGCTCATGCAACGCCGCCAGCCTTCGCTGCCGCGTCTTTACTTCGAGCAGATTGGCGACGTTGCCCACCCACACCGGGGCGGCCTCTTCATCGTCATTGGCCTGCTGCACTTCACCCAGCAGCGCGTCGCCATCCCAGAAAAACCATGTGGTCTGCGTCGGGTTGCGCTTGAATACGCGGCGACCCAGCGGATCGTAGCCATAGTGCGTGGCTTGCCCGTTGCGACGGCTTTCAGCAAGGCGATGGTTGGCGTCCCAGATCAGCTCCAGATCATCGGGCGCACTGCCCTGCGGATTGCCCTTGCGTACCAGGTCGCCGGCACGGTCGAAGACGTAGTGCACGTTCTGGTACGTGCCTTCGCGCGTCCAGGTGGTGAGGTCGTCGTCGCTCCCGCCGACGACCTTTCGCGCCTGCACCTGCTTGATCTCGGTGCGCAGGCGGTCACCGGTCGGGTCGTTGAAGAAGCGTTCGATCCGGCCCTTGGGATCGGTGTGCTGCAACAGGCGCCCGATGGCGTCGTAGCGGTATTCATCAACGCCTTGTGCACTGTCGTTGCGGCCGGTCAGGTTGCCGCTGCGGTCGTAGTCGTAGGCCGTCTCGAACAGCGGTGCAGCGTCCTTGAGGATCGATTGCGACGTCAGCAGATTGCGGCTGTCGTAGGTGAAGTTCCGTTGCAGGTGCGGACTCAATGTCTCCCGTGTCGTCCGTCCCAGCGCATCGCGTTCCATCCGGATCGGGGCTTCGTCGTTGATCGCGACCGACACCACCTGCCCACGCAGGTCGTAGCCGAACGCCACGGTGTTGCCGGCCGAGGTTTCCCGCAGCACGCGGTTACCGACTTCGTCGTAGGCATAACCGACGCGGAAACCATCCTGCAGTTCTTCGAGCAACTGGCCCAGCGGATCGTAGCGACGTTTCACCGTGCGCGCAGGGTTGCGCATTTCAACCAGCTGCCCCTGCTTGTCGTATACGAAATGCTCGTGAATCTGTTGGCCGGGGCTGCGGATATCCGGCAATGCCTTGCGCGTTATCCGCCCCAACTTGTCGGTGCTGAACGCGATGCGTTGACCCAGCGGATCAATCGATGTCGTGAGCCGGCCTGCGGCGTCGTAGACATAGCATCGCGACTGCCCCCAGTAATCGATCTCCTCGACAATGCGGCCCAGCGCATCACGTACCAATTGATAGGTCTCGCCGCGCTGGTTGATGACCGCAATCAACTGCTCTTCCGTGTTGTAGCGATACTCGACACCATGCCCGTCTGCCTGCACCCGCTTGCCGATCTGGCCGATGCCTACGTACTGCAGCCGCGTCTGCGCGCCCGCTTCGTCGATGTAGCGCACCAGCTGGTCTTCGGCGTCGTACTCGCAGCGCACTGCAGCGCCATCAACCCCGGTACTGCCCAACAACCGGCCCTTGATGTCGTACTCGTACTGCCTGACCTGTCCCAGTGGATCAATCTGTCGCAGCAGATTGCCCAACGAATCATGCTCGTAGCGGCTCTCATGACCCAGCGCATCGATGACCGCCGCCACCAGGCCGTGGCGGTCATAGCGCAGCTGCGTGACCGCCTGCTGTGCATTGGTCTGCGTCATCAGCTGGCCACACGCGTCGTAAACGTAGTGTGTGGTCGCGCCTAGTGGATCGACCTGCGCGGTCAGCTGACCTTGCCGGTCGTACTCCTGCTGCCAGCACGCACCTTCCGGCGTGCGCAGCGCCACCATCCGGTCATGCTCGTCGTAATCCAACTGCAGCACCGTGTCGTCAGGACGGATCAATGCGCTCACATTTCCGTGCGCGTCGTACACAAAGGCGGTGCAGAGCCCTTCCGGATCGGTCACCGCAACGGTGCGGCCGAAGTCGTCGTACTCGAACCGGGTTACACCGTCGAGTGCATCAATCTCGCAGATCGGCAGTTGGTTCTCGTCAAACCTGACGATACTGACGTGGCCCAGAGAATCGGTTACGCGGGTTTCCCGCAACAGCGCGTCGTACTCGAAGTGGTAATCATGCAGGCCGCCATCACCCCAGGCGTGCACCACCCTGTCCTGCGCGTCGAATGCATAGTGGAACGACAAGCCCACGCGATCGGTATGCCTCACCATCCGATGCTGTTCGTAGTGGAACGTACGCGCGGCACCCAAGGGGTCCAGTACAGCGACCAGGTCGCCCGCCGCGTCATAGCGATAGCTCACCAACGGATGCATCAGTCCGGTGGCGGGATCATGCAGCGCCATCCGCTCGATGCGCCCATGCCGTGAATCCACGTCGATGAATCGCCCCTGCAGGTTGCCCACGCCACTTTCGACGATGCGCACCAGATGACCATCGCGGCGCTCGAATCGCCAATGGTTTTCGTACGCGTCCTCGATGCGCTCGATGGTCAACACCTCCGCACGCGGCAACCGGCTGACGCCCGCCACCGTGGGCGAGCCGAACACATAGGTCATTCCACCCTTGAAGCGCACCCGCCACTGGCCGTGTTGTCGCAGCAGCCGTGCACCGTCGACGAAATCCAGAATGGCGCCTAGCTCGCCGTCAGCCGCCGGTAATTCCGGAAAGAACGCTACCTGGTCGGGGCCCGACAACCATGCGCTGCCATCGTCCAGCAGCTCCAGACGGATATCAGCCGGTGTCTGCCAACCAAACCCACAAGCCCCCTGCACCTCCGCCTGGCGTGAGCCATAGCTACGCTGCCATGCCAACGGCAGTCGCCCGGGAATATCGAAGTCCTGGTGGCTGACCACCACGCTGCCATCGCGGATATCGACCGGTTCGGCGCGCAGGATGTTGCACTTCAATGTGCCGGGAGGCAGGTGTCCCCATTTGTCTTGCCGCCATTTTTTGAACGCATCCATCTTGCCCTGGAAGAACTTGGTCTTGCGCAGCTTGCCCAAGCCCGCAAATGCCGCCCGGAAGGCCATTGCCGTCCACGAAATCGTCGGCGGCCCACCCACCGTCACACCGCTGGGAATGGCCACGTTCAATGCCGTGGGCAATGACATCGCCCGCAACGGCTTCTTTGGTTTCTTCATCCGGAACGGGTTGATCATCCCGACCAGGTTGCAGTCCAGCACCGGCATCGCCAGCCGCGAAAAAGGCTCGCCATCAACAGAAACGGTGCGGCTGCCCATGAAAATCTCTTCGCCGTCGAACTGCGGCCCCATCGGTGCAGCCAACATGGGCGCCCAGACACCCAGCGGGATATGCAGACCGAGTCCTCCGGTCCCGGCCGTACCGCGATGTACACCGTTCACGCTGGTGGTCGAGCCGATGAAGGGGATGTAATCGAACGGATCCAGCACCACCCCGATGTGTGGCGTGGGCAGCGGGCACGGCGGCATCGAGTACATATGAATGTCGATGCCCAACTGCGGGTCCAGATGCTTGGCGGCAAAGCTCACGGCAACGCTCCTTGTCGCTTACAGAGCGCGCGACATCGCGCGTAGGAATGCCTTCACCTCGTCTCGGTAATCGGCACTGATCCAGGTCACCACGACGATGCCCAGTACGATCGCAGCCAGCATCAGCAAGATCTTGTTCCACTTCATGCCAATGCCACTCCTTCGGGTTCTGATGCGTCAACGGATGGTTGCAGCAGCGCCGATGCATCCGGCAACGGCAGCATGGCCGGAGGCTCGCTCCACGACGGAATGTCGTGATCAAGGGGATGCTCGATGGCCGGCAAGCCATTCCAGGCCGGGTCCAGAAAGTCCCGCGCCACAGCGACGATCTTCCGGAAGAACTCATCACCCGCCTGGATCAAACGCTCGCGCTCGCGCTGGGCCTGATGAAAACCCTGCTCCAGTGCGACGTCGAGCTGTCCGTCAATCACGTCCAGCGCCCGCCGTGATGGCTGTGGCCCAAGTGCGCGCGCCTGGGCGTCTGCTTTTTCCAGCAGGCCGGTGCTGGCCTGAAGATAGGTTGCGGCAACTTCCTGCAGGGATTGGCAGCGCCGCGCGTCCTGAAGCTGCAACAGATCCCACAATGCCTGCGGCAACGTGGTGGTCCTGCGGTCTGCAGGTGACATCGGCTTGGCGATACGGATGGCTTCCAGCAACTGGGTGCGTGCCGCCTCGCGTTGGCCCGACTGCAACGTGCACCAGCCCGCCATGCGCTGGCCTTCCAGGGCGAACATCGGGTGCGGAACGCTGGCCGCCGAGGCGGAAGCCTGCAGATAGGCTTGCGTGGCATGTTCGGGCTGCCGGGCGACCAGCCAGCAGCCTGCTTCGCCAAACCAGCTTTGCATCACCAGTTCCGGCGCCGCCACATTGCCGCCAGCACGCGCGGTCTCGGCGGCATTGCGCGCCTGCCGGTACGCGCTGACTGCCTGGCCGGAATCGCCTTGCTTGAGCCACGCCCCCGCCACCATCATCTGCACCACCGCCTGCTGCTCGTGCCAGCCGTGCCGCAACGCCAGCGCCTGCATGCGTTCGGCACGCGCTACCACCTGCCCGGCATCGCCGCGCTCCAGCAACAACATCAGGTCGGTGAGCATTTGCCGGTACACGACTTGCGGACCGCGACCACCGGAGTGAATGGCGGTGTCACGTGCGATCGAAAACATGTCCACCGGCGCGGTGATGAGTGCTGCAACTGACGCATGTCGTTCAAACAGCGACTGCCAGCGCGGGTCTTCCTCACTGTCCACCAACACCAGACGCAGGCGTGATCCCTGCGCTGCGGCAAGCGCGGCATCCACCCAGCACTCGAACCCATCGCCCGGCACGCAGCGCTCTGGCTCCAACACCACCGCCAACAAGCGCAAGTGATCCGCATGATGGCTGCTGAAGCTCTCCAGCACCTGCACCACGCCTTCCGCGGAATCCCCATTGCCCTCATGCGGTCCGCGCCAGCCACCCGGCACACCTTGTTCGCGCAAGCCATCCTGGCTGAGAAGGTAGCGTTCGAGCAGATCGCTTTTGATCTGCCTGCTGTAACGGAAGCCAAGATCGAAGGCGGTACCGATCTGCAGGAAGTAGTCGGGTGTTTCACGTCCTTCATCATGCCGCTGCATCTCGAAGAACGCGGCCAGCAGGCGACTTGCGTTTGCCGGAAGGCGCCAGATCAGAAGCCGTTTACTGGTGTCGGCACTGGCCTGCAGCCAAGCGTCCCGAAGACGTTGGATACCCTGCAGCATGGGACTGTCCTGCATCGGTGGTCCTCCACTGGACAACTCAAGCGTTGAGCTTGATTTCGCTGCCGTTGACAGATACGCCACTGGCATTGATGACGATTTCCGAGCCACCGGCGCTGATCTTGATCTCGCCACCGGTGATTTCGATGCAGGCAGCCTCGCCCACCGCAGCAACCAGCTTGGACGCGGAACCCAGGCTCATGTCGCCATTGGAAAACTGGCTGTGCGTGCCGGAAACGCCTTGCTCGAAGACACCATCAACCCCCACGGTGCGGGCGCCTATGTTTTCATCCTGCACCGCTCCGTTCACGCCGCGCTTGTCCAACCCGGTGATGGTTGTCTCGCGCCCGGCGCCAAACTGTTCAGTCACCTTGCCCACAACATTCCGAAGGGATGTCGACGTCACCGTCTCCTGCCACGCACCGGTGCGTTGGCTGATGTAGTCACCGGTCAGCGTGGTGGTGAGCTTCCCGGTGATGGTTTCGGTGTAACCCGCCGCAGCGATGGTCTTGGTTTCACCCGCTTGATATGTCTGCGTTACTGCCCCGGTCACATCCGTGGTCCTGGTGCCGGTCACGTTCAAGGCGTCGGTACCGGTGACTTTTATGCCCCGGTTTCCGGTGACGCCTATATCCTGGTTCCCGCCAACCGTCATGTTGTGGTTGGCGGCCACATCCGTGGACTTGTTGTTCTTGATCGAAGCGGTCTGGTCATTGAGTACGGTGGTTACCATGTCGCGTTGGGCGCGCATGTTCAGCAACTCACCACCAGACTTGTCGTGCATGGTGACTTCGTTCCAGCCGCCACCTTTCACCGTCTTCGACTTCAGGCCGCTGACCTCCATGCCAAACGGCGGCATGTTCTGCTCGTTGAAAACACGCCCGGTGATGATCGGCCTGTCCGGGTCGCCATCAAGGAAATCAACGACCACCTCCTGGCCGACGCGCGGCGGCGAAACGCCACCCATGTCGGCACCAGCCCACGGGCTTGCACTGCGGATCCAGCAGGATGCGTTCTCGCGCCGATCAAGCTTGCGGTCCCAATGGAACTGCACCTTCACTCGGCCATAGGCATCGGCGTGCAGTTCTTCACCCGGCGGCCCCACCACGGTGGCAGTCTGCGGGCCGGGCATGCGCGGCCATGGTGTCTCCCGCAGCGGCCTGAACGGAATCCGCCGCCGCAACACCTGCGCCTGCATCTCCACGCTGGGTGCTTCGGCGCTGGCGAAGTCACTGGCAAAGTTGTTGTGGCCTTCGTGCCTTACCGAAACCACAAAGAATTCACGATCATTGTCGCTGCGGCCGACGAAATCGAGATGCCGTTCCAGACGGAAACAGGCACCGGCTTCAAGCTCACCGGCATTGCCCAAGCATTCAAACAACTTCGTCTGCCACTCGGCCTCTTCATTGCGAACATTGGCCAGTGCCTGGCCGACGCGGCTGTTGGCAAAGCGCGCGGCTCCGTCGTAACGGTACTGCTCCAGGGGCGGCAACAAGCCGAGCGGCACCTGATTCCCCTGACTGCCATCCAGCTGCTGGCTCGGCTGCTTGAAGTCGAAGCTCCGCAACGTCTGCGCACTGGGACCAACGCGGCGACGGGCACCCCAGCGATGCAGACCAGTCCGTGCAAGCGTGCCCTGATCGGAGACGAAGGCCAGCGCCTGCAGGTCGCCATGCACAACGCTCACGGTCGAGTCGTCGCTGATGACCAGCGTATGTCCTTCCTCGTCGTGCACAAAACTGTAGTACAGACCCGCATCCTCCAGAAGGCGGCTGACGAATGCCAGATCGGATTCGTTGTACTGCACGCAGTATGAAAGCGGCTCAGGCTTGCTCGCATCGAGATCGTAGCGATAGCGCGCCAACTGCGCGTATCCGGAAAATACCTCTTCGACGATCTGCAATACATTCTTGTCCTGGAAGATGCGGCAGTTGCAGGTGTAGCCGAGAAAGGCGAACCACGGCACCAGTTCAGCGCAATAACTGCTGAACTGTGCCTCCTGCCCGCTGCTGGCAAATTCTCGGACGTAGCCGTGAACGTTGCGCCCACCAAACTCATCACCCAACTGCAGCCGCATCGGCTGGCCAACCAACTGCTTGAGTTCCAAACGCGATTGGGTGGAGAGCAACTCGATGCGATAGAAGAACGGTTTCGATACTGCATCGACGCCGTCAAAGCGCTTGACCAGAAAGGTATCTGGAGACAACGCAGTCTCCACCCGGATCAGGCGTCGGTCCTGCTGCAGGCGCTGCACTGCTCCACCTGAGAAAAGTGCTTCGGCATACATCGGACGAACCCTCATCCATCGCTGATATCGGCCGGACTCTGCCATCGCGTCATTACACTGTCAATGCAACTGGGCACGCGTCACATCGGCGCCATTATCGCCACAGCGGCCCGCATCCAGAAACGTCTTATGCGGCGATTTCCATATGTTATGCGCAGATGAAAACCCTGAACTTGGATCTGCAGGCCATGCCTTGTCACGTCAATGTGAAGGATGACCGATTGTTACTCTTCGGCAACGCGGCGCCTTCTTTACCTGTGCTGCCGCATATGGCTCGGTATTACCCGGAATGACCCACACCGACGGAACAAGAAACGCCGCCCCTACCTGCGGGTAGAGGCGACGCGTTACCTACCCCGCATCAGAGCTTTGCCACACACTGCCTTGCCCTCATCATCTCGGCCAAAGTGATCAGCGATTGTCGATGCAACGATGCAATCTGGTCATTCATGCAGCGCAGATGCTTGGCGCGACTACCTGCCGCGCTGCTCCTGCACATGTTGTTGTGTGCAATCAGGTTTGCGCCGGGGATGAACGTGTCCCGATAAACCGGCACCGTGGTGTCGCAGCCTGCGAGCTTGGCCGTTCCATTGCGGTTGGTCGGCCAGCCCAGGTCCTCGAACATGTCCAGCGCCACATCAATCATCACATCGGCACGCAGCGTCTTGGTTTCCGCAGGCTCCATCAGTGCATTGGGCGACATATCCGAATCCACGTGCGAGAAAGTGGACCCGCCCTCATATGTTGACGGTGTGTACAGACGCATCCGCATTCCGCCGTCCAACCCATAGAAGCGATCCGGATCAGAAACAACACCCGCTGCGATCACGGCAGCATCACCGCGCATTGCCGCGCCTGCCGCCCGGGAGACGCCTATAACGGGAATGCGGATCTGGCTACCCACCAAACCACCGCCAACACCTGGCAGGAGGTCATCGACATTGTTGGCAATGATTACTGCAACGGCACCGTGATTCTGTGCATTGAGCGCTTTGCGACCGAATTCACAAACACCGCGATCGATCAACGCAATCTTTCCCGCCAACTCGCCACTGTTGGCGATCACAGGCTGACCACTGTCACCATCGCACCCCATGTGCGACACGGGCCCCACCCCCGCAACCGCGTCATTTACCAGAACAATCTGATTGTCGTTGAACGGCCCGAGATCGCCACCACCGAAGCTCGCCGAGCTGAAGTCGTGACTGACCGGCACAGGTGCACTCAGCCTGAGTACCACCCTGTTGTCTGCCAACAACGCCGCCGACTGTCCCACCCGCGCACCAGACCACACTGTCTGCCCCGACGTGGTAAGCGCGGCACCCAGACGCGCATCCCCGTTCGCCGAGAAATCGTTGTAGCTCATGGAGTGCATGTTCGACCACGCAAGACCGTCCCATGAACTTTTTGAAGGGCGCATTGGAGCTACCCCGAAAAACAATTGCGAGTTGCCAAGCACGCCAAGTCCATGACCAATCTCGTGCATGATCACGTTCAGAAAATTCGCGCGCCCCTGCGTGTTCGGACCATTCCCGGTCAAACCGTAGTACCAGCCACTACCACCCAATGCCTGACAAGCCGGCAGATCAAGAGATGAACTGAAGTTGGTGAGAATGTGATTCCTGTCTGGGGTGAAATCCATTTTGGCCAGAGCGTTCCCCAATGCGACGGGATAGTCGTAGTCAGTCGCACCTCCAGGAGACAGTTGCCGAGCGGTTACACGACTGATCGCTGTCGCCTGCCCCAACACAATACGGCCAGCCGCACAGGACAGTGGGGCAAAGGATCCCGTCACGCGGATCTCGGTATCACTTTTCA
>RCUS01001769.1_pt1 | contig 10541 bp, 9 predicted proteins | sample 2166221 | NCBI WGS metagenome assembly RCUS01 (sample SAMN09932758, study PRJNA488358) | compost metagenome | isolation source: compost soil in cyclohexanecarboxylic | place: Germany: Experimental Botanical Garden | reverse complement strand
ATATCATATTCATTAAAACTTATGATACTATTATTCAACTCTTCCTTTTTCAACAATATATTTGCTTTTTTACTTTTCTCTTCATTATAAGTATTTACAAATCTAATTATTACATTCTTATATACATTTACAGCTTCCAAATTATGAGGAAGTGATAATCTTGTTCCAGTTTTATTTCTTTGTAATGTTATAATATCATAAATATGTTTCATTTCAAAATCAAAATGTTTTTTTGAAAATACTACTAATGCTGATTTTAGTGTCCTTGTAAGTAATGCTTCCTTTTCTAAAAATAGTTTTTCACCTATTTTTAGTTCATCTTTAAAATCACAATATTTATCCAAGCTCTTTTCAACATATTCATTTATAAATTCTTCATCCTTACTCAAAAGTATGCCTAATCTGTTAATAGTATTTATAATATCAGAATTAAAATTCTCCTTAATATATGGTATCAATTCTAATCTTACCTTATTCCTAGAATATATATTTTCTAAATTAGTTTTATCAATTCTTGGCTTTAAATTTTTTTCTAAGCAATATTTCTCTATCTCATTTCTTTCTATACACAATATAGGTCTTATGTAAATATCATCACGTTTAGCTTTTATACCAACTAAACCTTCTAACCCAGTTCCTCTCATAAGCCTCATTAAAATAGTCTCTGCCTGATCATTTAAATTATGGGCTAAGGCTATTTTATCATAGGAGTGTTCTTTTTTTAATTCCTCAAAGAATTTATACCTTTCTTCTCTACCAGCCATCTCAGAGCTTATTCCTCGCTCTTTAACAATCCTATTAATATCAACTCTTTTTACAAAACAATCTATACCAGCTTTTTCACAAAAACTTCTAACATAAGCTTCATCCTCATCTGCTTCTTTTCCTCTAAGCATATGATTTATGTGTGCAGCTGCTATCTTAAGATTATAGTTTTCACTAATCTCTATTAAAATATTAGTCAAAAAAATTGAGTCGGGACCGCCAGAAAGAGCAACTAAAATCCTATCACCAGATTTAATAAGCTCTTTATCTTCAATATATTTAATTATCTTATCTTTCAAATTCAAATCCACCTCAATGTATTAATCAATCTTATTATACTTCTACAATTTAACATTTACAATTATTAAAATCAACTATATATAATAATGTGAACTAACTAATTTATGCTGTTTTTTTAAGTGGAGGAATACTATTTATCAAGGTGCATAAATAAAAAACCTGGTGTTAGCCAAGTTTTTTATTCAATAACTTAATATAAAGAATATACTTTTGAAGCCACAACTGTCATATCATCTTTACTTTTGCCTCCAGATAGCTCTTTTGCCTTTTCTAATATATCATGAACCATCTCTTTAGGATTAGTAGACTTACACTCTCGTAGATAGTTTACAAGCCATCCAGTGCTTCCACTCTGATCCTTATTTATTTCTAATATACCATCACTTAAGGTTATTATTATATCTCCGCTCTTAACCTTCCTATTTATAATATCAACATCAACCTTATCTAGCACTCCAAATGGTAATGTTTTAGAACTTATTTCTTCTACACTATCTCCACTCTTTATAAAACTAGCAACAGCTCCTATCTTCATAAAACTTATATCTCCAGAGTATAAATCAACAGTATTCATATCTAATGTCGCATATTTCTCATCTTCTGCGAATTTCATATTCATTATAGAGTTAACAGCATTTATTGCTGTCATATTGTTAAATCCTGCTTCAGTAAATTTCTCTATAAGTTCCACAGCTGCCTTTGATTCCTCTCCTGCACCTGGTCCTGATCCCATTCCGTCACTAACTAAGGTCATATAACAACCATCTTTTGTTTTATTGAAAGAATGGCTATCCCCTGTGTACTTTTCTCCCTCCTTACAACTTAAAGCTACATAACTTGCTATATGATATTTAGGTGTTTCTTCTATCAGCACCTTACATTGATTACTCTTTGGGTCAATACTACATCCATCCCCTCCTATACTCATCGGTCTTCCTATTACCTTATTTATTATTGGCAAAGCTTCCTTAACACAATACTGTGCTCCATGACAATTTTCTAAAGTGATTTTTATGTTAATTCTTCCTTTTTTATCTTCATAACAAAACAAATCTAGGTATTTAAAGTTATTTCTGTTAAGCGTCCTTTTTAAACTTCTTTCGAACTCACCACAGAGTTCCATATCTCTGTCTAAGTCTGTCAAAATCTCATCAACAGTATCCGCCATATTTCCTATATGATTTGCTAAAAGCATCCTTCCTTCCTCTAATCTTTTTTTCCACATTTCATTTAATATATGCTTTTCTACTATTTCTTCAGTACTTTTAATAAGTGCATGTTTTTTTACACATTTCTTTTCTAATTCTTCTGGAAATACTAAAACACCTTCTTCTGATGATTTAATTAATTCTGAGAAACTTCCATAGGTACTATATAGTTCCCTTTTCCAACACATGTATTTCATGTCACAATTACTACAAACTCTATCTGCTAAATTTTCTATTAATGCAGCACTTTTATTTTTTAATAACAGTTTATTATTATCACCAAAACCCTGCATCACCTCTGACATATCTCCTAATAGTTGCGTAAAATCTCTAAATCTTCTTGTAAATTCCTCCTTTATTTTTGACAAGTGAAACTCTGTATACTTATCTTCTTTTTTCTCTGCATCTATTTCTAACATCAATTTATTTATAAAAGTATTTGGTATAGCTAAAAATATGAAAACAGAGATTAAAGCCTCCACAATCATATATACATCAAATACTTGAGCATAGAGATTTAATATAGAATACATTATCACAAAACATACTGCCGAAAATATTTTTCCTATATCCTTAAATACTCCAACCACCAATCCACATACTCCATATAGAGTTACATAAAGCAGCATCTTATCCATGGTTATTCCTATTATAAGTCCCATACTTATACCCATTGCTGCCCCCAAGGCTCCCTGAGATGTATAGGCTATAATTAAAATAAATACAAGGGCAATTATATTTCTTATACTTATGTTAAGTATAGACATTCCCCCTATTCCAGCAACAGATAAAGAAATTAATATACTTATGCTTATAAGTTCCTCTGAAATAAATATATGATTTGTATTAAATTCTTCCAAGCAGCTTACGCTATACTTTACTATATACGATATACCTTCGATTATTATTGTTAATACTCCTGATAAAACAATTGAACTTATTATCCCATTTCCGTCAATAAAATATTTAAAGATCATCATTGAAAGAAATAAAACAGCTCCTCTTCTTATCCCTTCACTTTTACCACCTATCTTTATATTAACTAAATCTGTGGATACCAATATACATGATGTTATTATATACATCGAAACATCTTCAACCCTATATACTAAAGTTAGGTACCCTAATATAACTCCTGAAGACCCTAATAATTTATACATTTTATCTTTACTACTTTGTAGTGCTAATATATATGCAATTCCAAAAGGAGCTATACTTTCTAATGTAGAGAGATTTAACACCAAGGATATTCTACTAAGTAATATCCCAACCGAAAAAAATATCCCTAACTTTAAGGGAGAATATACAACTCTTAAATCTTTTTTGTTTTTATTCTTATTCTCTATTCTTTTATAAGTATCTACTTCTAGTCCATACTGCACGTCTACCCCTCCATCCTATTTTTCCAATAAATGTAATTAGATTATAGCAAGGTTTTTTTGCAATTTGTGTCATTATGTGTTCTACATAATGATTTTCGTTGGACAAAATTACTTATAATTCACATTATTTATATAAACTCAGCAAAAATCTGTGGATAATATTTAAAGACTTGTGGATTGTTTTATTCCTTAGAAAGACTGGATTTTCAAAGATTATTTTCTCTTTTGAAAAGATTTAATTTTTTGTCGTGTTTTTATTATATTTGAATATTTATATCATACGAATTTAGGAATAAATCATATTTAGGCAGATGAAAGGAATCTAATTGATTAAGTTTCTATAGTAACACAAACAAAAAAACCTACAATATATTGTAGGTTTTTGGTGCTGAAGACCGGAATCGAACCGGTACGGTGTTTAAGCACCGCAGGATTTTAAGTCCTGTGCGTCTGCCAGTTCCGCCACTTCAGCATGTTATATAGTTTTGCGTGGTAGCGGGAACAGGAGTCGAACCTGCGACACTTCGGGTATGAACCGAATGCTCTAGCCAACTGAGCTATCCCGCCGTATTATGGTTGCGGGGGCAGGACTTGAACCTACGACCTTCGGGTTATGAGCCCGACGAGCTACCAACTGCTCCACCCCGCGATATTGGTGCTGAAGACCGGAATCGAACCGGTACGGTGTTTAAGCACCGCAGGATTTTAAGTCCTGTGCGTCTGCCAGTTCCGCCACTTCAGCCTATATTGTCCTAAGCCATTCAGCCGGGACAACAAAATTAATTATAATCTAGGATATGATTTATGTCAACACTTTTCGCAAAAAATTTAATTCACATGTTATTATGGCATAAACAAAGGCTTCTAGTGCACCTAGAAGCCTAATTTAAACAATACTATTTAACCTGAATTTTTTCTTCCTCTACCTTTGAATTCTTGATTTTTCTTAACGTCTTGAAGCCTTTCTTCGCTATCCTTTAAAAACTTTGACATAATATCTTCAAAGTTTTCAGTAGATTGAGATGGCTTCTTTTTATCTGACACCCAATCAATTTCTACCGGTTTTACACTTTTCTTTTGAGGATTAGCTTGCTTAATAGATAAGCTAATTTTTCCATTATCATCAATTGAAATAACTTTAACTTTAACTTTATCTTGTTCTTTTAGATGTTGTCTAATGTCTTTTACAAAAGAATCAGCTACTTCTGATATATGAACTAATCCTGTTTTTCCCTCCACCTCAACAAATGCGCCAAAGTTTGTGATGTTTACTACTGTACCTTCTAAAATGTTTCCTGCCACTAAGGTCATGTTTAAAAGACTCCTCCTTAAAATTATATATATGTTATAAAATAATAACCTTTATTTTGAGCTTGAACTTCCATTACTATTATTGACAACTTTTTCTCCATCTTTAACTAATCCTAGTCTTTCTCGTGCCAATTTTTCTGCAAATTCATCTGTATTTATACTATCCACTTTTTGTTGAAGTAATTCATTCTCTTTTTCTAAAGCTTCAAGCTTATTCTGTCTCTCAGATACCTGTTTACTTAGTTTTTTAATAGCATTTTCTTGTCTTACTACACTAAAACAAAATATAGCAAGCAAAAAAACTATTACTATGTTTTTAAGGGTAATTCGTTTTGCCATACATATTCCCCCGATTTAAAATAATAATGAATCTTATACTCTATTTTAAATACAATGAGGTATATATTCAAGCTATTTTTAAATTTATTTACTTTTTTCAAATATTTTATAAATAATTATCTTACAAATATATATGAAATTTTTTATAATTACTCTCGAGCCTTTACCAGCTTTTCTTGCGCTACTTCTCTCGACTTTCAATATATATGAGCTTAAGGTTTTCATATACACTATAAACCCCAATACAATACCTATATATACATATAATCCTAGGAAGGCATAATTTGTATATAACAAAAAGGTGAATACTATTAATCCACAAAGCCCTCCAAAAAGTACATCTTCTATAATCACAATAGCCCTAGGAGCCCCAACTCCTCTTATTAGCCTATATCCATCAAATAATACTCCAGTTAAAATTCCGCCCAATATACTAAATAAAACTATATTATATTGGATACTAGTAGGTAATAACATGATCTCCTCCTACTTAAAAAGCCTTTTTAATAAGGCTTCCTTTTCTTTTTTTGCCTCTTTACTTGAATATACTATACTATAAACTAACCCTATTATCATTACATCCCCATTTTGTACATCAAGTTTATTCATTTTAAGTCCTTGTCCTTTTATAATTAACATTCCCCCGTTTGTATTTAGCTCTATTTTTTCTTCATCAAAGCTTAATACTTCCATTACCCCTGTCAAATCTAATCTTTTTCTATTTTCAAGATGTATAGAATTCTTATTTTCTTCAAGATTTAAATCTTTTCTACTTTCCATAATTTCTCCTCTTCATAATATTTCTATAAGAATATATGACTTTCATCTAGTGTATATTCTATTATAGTCATCTTTTATATGTGAAAATTTATAAAAAATAAAAAAAATGACCGAATACTAACTTTATATGAAGTCAGTACTCAGTCTATAATTTTATTCTTTATCTTCTTCACCTTCTAATATCTCATACAAATCTCTTGCTTCATCTTTTTTTACATGTTCAGAAACATTCAATATTTTAGCTTTTAACTTTTTATTTGCAAAAGTTATTTCTATAATATCTCCTTCTTTTATGTCAGTAGATGGTTTAGCTACTTTTCCATTAATAGAAACTCTTCCACTTTCACAAGCTTCCTTTGCAACTGTTCTTCTTTTAATTATTCTAGAAACCTTTAAATATTTGTCTAATCTCAAAATTAAATTCCTCCTATAATACAAAAACCCGAGAAATTCTCGGGTTCACAAACTACTATTTGCTAACTGTATCTTTAAATTCTTTTCCAGCTTTGAAAACAGGAACTGTAGAAGCTGGGATTTGGATAGTTTCCTTAGTTCTAGGATTTCTTCCTTCTCTTGCAGCTCTTTCTCTTGTTTCAAAAGTTCCAAATCCAACTAATTGGACTTTTTCTCCGTTAGCTAATGCTTCTTGAACACTTTCTATGAATCCCTTTAAAGCTGCTTCTGCATCTTTCTTAGTTAGTTTGCTTTTTTCTGAAATACTAGTGATTAATTCTGCTTTATTCACGATTACATCCTCCTTAAACATAGAGATATTTAATTATTACTGTAGTCTTTTTTATGTACAATACTACATTATCATATTATATACCTAGTTTTATACCTAGTCTATAGAATAATAGATATTTAATACAAAAAAGGCATATTTATGATTAAGTAGCAATACATTTATTTATTTTAATATATATATTCTCCTTAAAAGGCGGTTTTCCTTCACTATTATACTACTTTTTTAGTTTTTTTGCATCTTCCCACAACTTATTCATTTCATCTAAAGACATTTCTTTCATATCTTTGTTGAGTTCTTTAGCTTTTTCTTCTATAAAAGAGAATCTTTTAATGAACTTTTCTGTGGTTTTATTTAATGCAAGTTCTCCGTCTATATCAAGGAATCTACATATATTTACACAAGCAAATATTAAATCTCCCACTTCTTCTGTTATTATTTCCTTATTTTGCCCATTATATACTTCTTTTATTTCATTTAATTCTTCAATTACTTTATCCATTGCTTCTTCAACTTCATCCCAGTCAAAGCCGACTTTTTTAGCTTTCTTTTGAACTTTGTTAGCTCTAATTAATGCGGGCAAACTTCTAGCTATAGATCTCATCTCTTCTGTAACACTATCTATTCCTTTTTCTTTCTTCTTTAGTTCATCCCAATTCTCTAAAACCTTGCTAGAAGTATTTATACTTTCTCCTCCAAATACATGAGGGTGTCTGTATATCATTTTATTACAAATTCCTTCTATAACATCATTTATAGAGAAAAACTCTTCTTCCTTTCCTATACTTGCGTGGAAAACTACTTGAAGAAGCACATCTCCTAATTCTTCTATAATAGCATCATCATCTTCGCTTTCTATTGCATCTATAACTTCATAACTTTCCTCTATTAGTGCAGATTTTAGACTATCATGAGTTTGTTCTCTATCCCAAGGACATCCATCCTCACCTCTTAAAGTTTCTATTATGTTTACTAAATCATAAAAATCTTTTTTGTTGCCTAAATCTTTTGGTATATATATTGAAGTCAAATAGTCTATATCTTCCTGCCTATCTAATTCGTATAAAGGTATTTTTCTTATACTCTCCATACCCTTAATTCCAGCGGCTCTCACAAAGAATATCTGAGTATCATCATTATAATACTCAGAAAGTTTTAATTTAACCTCTGAAGCTATAAACGGGTTATATACTTGAGTTATTATGGTCCCTATTCTCTTGTCAAGAATTTGGCTATCAAGTTCAAAAGCATCAAGAATTTTTAAACCTTCTATTGGATCTATCTTTAATGCCTCCATCATAACGTCAACAAAGCTTACTGCTGGTATAATCTTGTATTCAATATTTCTTTCTTCACAAATATTTATAATATTAAATACTGACTTTTCTGCAACTAATGGATGCCCTGGCACTGCATAAACTAAATCTCCAATTTTATCATGCTCTTCTATTAAATCTTTAGCTATATTTTCGTATACTTCATCAAAAGATGATCCTTCTTCATATTTTGAATCATAGGTTTCAAACAAAAAATTTCTTTTACTTAAGTATTCTACTGTAGGATGCTTTTCCGTCCTTAGAAATATTCTATTACCATTTTCTAGCACATCTAATGTCCCTAATGTTAAAGCTTCTGGTGCCCCAGGCCCTAATCCAACTATTGTTATCATTAAATAATCTCCTCTTTTCCCTGTATATATTAAATTATAACTTAGGTATTTCTATTTAATCTACTCCTAATAATATCATAATTAAATACTCCAAAAATAATTATTAATGTTATATATATAATAATACCTAAAAATATTGAAATTAAGCAAGCGAGAGAAGAACTCTTTAAAATATATGCTAAAGGGATATAACTTCCCATTACTCCAACACTCATTATGATGGTTGCAAATGCTGGTTTTACCAATATCTCATAGAATGGAATTTTGACTGACATACTTGTCTTTAATGTAATTAAGTTTAATATAGAGGATATTAAATATGCAGATACACTTGCAATAACCGCTCCATATATATTTATTTCATTTATAGAAACCAAGGTATTTGTTATTACTATTTTAATAACACATCCTATGAATAAATTAATTACAGGCAATATATATTTCCCTATCCCTTGTAATATGGCTGTTGTTGTCTGTGCTAAAATAATAAATGGTATTGATATAGAAAGATATTTTAATATTTCATAACCTTCATATTTTCCTGGAAACAAAATCTGCATTATTGGCTGCGCTAAAAAAAATAATCCTGCAAAACACGGTAGTCCAATTGCAAAAGATAGCTTTAATGACATGTTTACTTTCGATTCAACTTCTCTCTTGTTTTTAAGAATAAAATTTTCTGCTATGATTGGAACTAAAGAGGCACATAAGGCTACAGATAAGGTTAATGGTATATTTGTTAATACAGCAGCCTTGCCCGTTAACTGCGCATATAATATGGTAGCACCCTTTTTATCAAATCCTGCCTCTAATAACCTCTGTGGCACTAATACAGAGTCTATTAAGCCCATCACGCTTCCTACAGTTGCCCCAAGAGATATAGGAATAGATATCTTTAGTAGTCTTGTTAATATCTCTGGATTAAAGTTAACCTTTTTTACTCCACTTTCTTTCCTAATCTTTCTATATTTAAAGAATAAGTATCCTCCTCCTAATATCCCTCCAGCTGTGGCTCCAAATGCTGCTCCACCTGCAGAGTATTCTATTCCTCTAGGAAGTAACAATATAGCTAGTCCAACTCCAACTAGGATTCTAGTGATTTGTTCTATTAATTGTGATATTGCTGACGGGGTCATATTCTGAAGCCCTTGGAAAAACCCTCTGTATATTGTCATAAAAGACATCGCCATAGGTGCAAATGCTATTCCCATTAAAGAGTAGTAGGCATTATCTTCCCATTTTAACAATGTTATAAGAGGTTTCGCTCCAAAGAATAAAAATAAACTAGTACCAACCCCTAAAATTATCATTAACAAAAAGGCTTCCTTTATAATCTCAAAGGCTGCCTTATCATTTCCAAGTGCATTATTCTCAGAAACCATTTTAGATATAGCAACAGGTACACCCGATGCTACTGCTATAAAAAACATATATAAAGGATATGACATTTGATAATATCCTACCCCTTCATCTCCTATTAACATAATTAATGGCCATCTAAAAAATATTCCTAAAAACTTTGCTAATATCCCTGCCATGCCTAAAATAATACTTCCTTTTATAAGGGATTGTTTCTTCATATAAAAACCTCCACATTGATACTGTTACTAATAATTTTTATTTCAATGGTGGAGGTATTATTCTACTTTAACATAAATAAAATCAATTTTTCTATTGTTCCATTTGTTTTCCTAAAAACGATGCAGCTGTTTCTGCAAGTTTCATTTCTAAATCTCCTAGTTTTTCAGAACTATCTTTAGAAAGAATGATTACGGCCCCAATAGCATCTCCCTCAGCAATTATAGGAGATATAACTTGATAATTATATTTGCCTTCTTCTTCGTCATTATAAAGTGGTATTACCTTACCTCCTCCTTCTCCTAATAGAACTGGTTTTCTATCTTCCATGACTTTTTCTAAATCATTAGATATTTTCTTTTCTACATATTCTTTCTTTGAACTACCACTAACTGATATAAAAGCATCCTTGTCAGCGATAAGTATTATATGACCTATAGATTGTTGTAGTGATTCTGCGTATT
>RCUS01001767.1_pt1 | contig 10550 bp, 9 predicted proteins | sample 2166221 | NCBI WGS metagenome assembly RCUS01 (sample SAMN09932758, study PRJNA488358) | compost metagenome | isolation source: compost soil in cyclohexanecarboxylic | place: Germany: Experimental Botanical Garden | reverse complement strand
CCAGCGCTTTCAAGGTGTCCTGGTTTTCATTCGCCGTCGATACTTCGATGGCGTCTGCATAGAAAGTGACGGGGATCAGCAAGGCCTGCACCTGCATGTCCTGGCCCGAGACCTGCGCCTGCAGCGCGTTTTTCAGTTGTTCGTACAGGATGCGTTCGTGCGCCGCATGCATGTCGACCAGCACCAGGCCCTTGGTGTTTTGCGCCAATATATAGATGCCGTGCAGCTGGGCCAGGGCAAAGCCCAGCGGATACTCTTCGCGCGCCATGGCTTCGGGCGAGGCGATATACGGTTCCACCTGCGTGATCGGAGAACTGGCCGCGCCGCTGCCGCCGAACAGGGCGCCATACGCGGACGTGTCCTGGGCCACGCCCGGTGCATCGGCAAAGAAGGGCCGCGCCGCGCCGGGGGAGGCGGGGGCGTAGGTGTTTGTAAACTGCGCGCCGAACGACGTCTGCGTCTGTTCGCGGCGCCAGATGCCGGGTCCACCCAAACCCGCACCGGCGGTATCGCCGCTCAGGGTGGAGGCGGCAGGCAAGGGCGCCGGTACGCTGCCGAAGGCCGTGGCCGAGGTTTGCGCCAGCGCGCGCTGCACCGCGTGGAAAACGAACTGGTGCACGGAGCGGCTGTCGCGGAAGCGCACTTCGATCTTCGACGGGTGCACGTTGACGTCGACCAGGGCCGGGTCGAGGTCGAGCGCCAGCACGTACGATGGAAAACGGTCGCCATGCAGCACGTCCTGGTAGGCCATGCGCACGGCGTGCACCAGCAGCTTGTCGCGCACGAAGCGCCCGTTCACATAGAAGAACTGGCCGTCGGCGCGGGCCTTGGAGGCCGTTGGCAAGCCGGCAAAGCCGTGCAGGCGCAGGCTGCCGGCCGATTCGTCCAGCGCCAGGCGTGCTTCGGCGAAGTCGTTGCCGAGGATGTGCGCGCTGCGCCTGGCCAGTTCGCTGATATTCCACTGGTCGATGGTGCGGCCGTTGTGCGACAGCGAAAACGACACGTCCGGCCGCGCCAGCGCGATGCGGCGCACGACTTCGGCGCAGTGGCCGTATTCCGTCTGCTCGGATTTGAGGAATTTGCGCCGCGCCGGCGTATTGAAATACAGGTCCTGCACGTCCACCGTGGTGCCGTGCGCGCCCGACGAAGGCGAGACGCTGCCGTTGTGCGAGCCGACGATTTCCCACGCATGGGCCGCGTCCATCGTGCGCGAGGTCAGCGTAACGGCGGCCACCGACGCGATGGAGGCCAGCGCCTCGCCACGGAAACCCAGGGTGCCGACGTTTTCCAGGTCGTGCAAGGAAGCGATTTTCGAGGTGGCATGGCGCGCCAGGGCCAGCGGCAATTGTTCCTTGTCGATGCCGCGTCCGTTGTCGGTGATGGCGATGCGTTTCACGCCGCCTTCTTCCAGGCGCACCGTGATCTGCGTGGCGCCCGAGTCGAGCGCGTTTTCCAGCAGCTCCTTGACCACGGCAGACGGCCGCTCGACCACCTCGCCGGCGGCGATTTGCGAAATCAACTGGTCAGGCAGGGCCTGGATCGGGCGGCGGGGCGTGATGGGAGCGTTCATCCCCAGATTATAGCGGGTTCGCAAGGGGAGGCGCTGCTGTGCTGATGCCTGAAACCCAAAACGAAAGGCTGGGGCAGTACCCTCAGGGTACGACCCCGGAACTTGGACTTCGGTTCGGCTTACTTCCCCGCCTCCCGCACGGGAATCGCCGCGCTGCACACGTCGATATGTCCTGCCGCCACCTTGCTCCACGGGCCGCCGCGGTTGCGCTGCGCTTCCAGCACGGCCTGGTAGGCGGCGCTGTCGGTGCGCATCACTTCCAGCTTGGCGCGCTGCTCGGGAGGCACGTCGGCGGCCAGGCGGATGGCCTTGATCGGCACGCTTTTTTCGGGGCTGTCATAGAAGCCCATGGGCGCCGTGCCGCGCGGCAGGGTGGACAGCAGCGGCATGCCGGCGACGACCCGGCCGATGACGGTGATGTCGCGGTCCAGGTGGCGCGGCGACTGGCCGATGACGGCATACAGTTCCGTGCCGCCGCCGCTGTCGCTGGCATTGTCGCGGCCCACGCCCACGGTGGCGTAGCAATGCGTGAGCCAGGCCGTGCCGGTTTTCGGGTCGCGCGCGGAAGGGAAACCGTTCGAATGGCCCACTTGCGGCGCGTAGCCGTCCACGTCCGGCAGGCGCGTGAAGCTGCTGACGTTTTTCAGGGGCACCGTGAATTCGCCGGGCAGGGTGCGCCGGGCGTGCTGGATCGGTTTCGGGTTTTTCTCGTTCGGATCGCCCCACTGCGCCACCCAGTTATCCTGGACGCGGTTGATGGCCAGGCCGTCGTAATACTGTTCGGCCACCAGCGCCTTGATGTTGGCCACGTGTTGGGGGGCGAATTCGGGCGCCAGCTCCATCACCACGCGGCCGGCAGGGATTTCCAGGTACAGGGTGTTGTCCGGGTCCAGCGCACGCCAGTCCGATGGTTTCGATGCCTTGATGGCGTCGGCGACGCTGGCCTTGGCGGGCAGCTCGGCGGGCGCCTTGATCCGGATGGGCGCGGCGTAGGCGGGCAGCTGGGCCAGGCCCAGTACGGCGGCCATGGTCAGGCCGTTCAGTCGATGCAGATACATGGTCTCTCCTGGTCGGCGCGGGTTGTGCCGGTCAGAAAGTGTATACCAGATTGATAATGTTTCGATGAAAAAACCTTGCGTATTGTCATGCTCCGCAGCCGGTGGCGACGAAGCCATTCCTTAACCTTTCCTTAAAACGCCACGCCCGCACGGGCGCCGCATAATTAATCACAAAATATCGGCGCGGGGACTGCCGTTGCGCTGGCCGGGTGGTGTATGATTCCGCCGCTACCTTTAGGGAAAAATATATGGATTTTGTGCAATTCCTCGACATGATCGTGCATGTCGACAAGACGCTGGGTATCTTGATCGAGCAGTACGGCACCCTCGTGTATGCGGTGCTGTTTGCCATTATTTTTTGTGAAACAGGCCTCGTGGTCCTGTTTTTCTTCCCCGGGGATACCTTGCTGTTCATCGCCGGCGCGTTTTGCGCGACGGGACAGATGCATCTGGGCTTGCTGATCTTCCTGCTGGTCACGGCCGCCATCACGGGCAATACGCTCAATTACTGGATAGGCGAAGCCATCGGACAGAGGGTGTTTACCCACGACTACCGCTGGATCAACAAGGATGCCATGCGCCGCACGCATGAATTCTTTGAAAAGCACGGCGGCAAGACCATCATCCTGGCGCGTTTCGTGCCGGTGGTGCGCACCTTCGCGCCGTTTGTTGCCGGTATTTCCGACATGACGCATGCGCGCTTCCAGATGTATAACGTGACGGGTGCCCTGCTGTGGGTGGTGGGCCTGGTGACGGCTGGCTACTTCTTCGGCAACATCCCGTGGATCCGCGACCACCTGACCCTGATCGTGCTGATCGGTGTCGGCGCCGCCGTCGTGCCGGTGGTACTGGGCGGCATGTGGAAACTCTACAAGCGCATGGTTGGCAAGTCGGCCTGAGGCCGTGCGCTGTATTGATCCAGGGCAAACATGCCGCGGCACCGCCCGCGGCAGCCCTGGACCGGTTTTTCTCTTCCGTATTGCTGTTTTCCTCCTGCTCTGATTCAAGTTTTGTTGCTTTCGAGCCGTAAACCAGAAGGTATTCTTACTTTCTGGATTTCCATGCGACATTTGAGCGCCCTGTTAGTTTGCAGCCTTGCCGTGGTCACGGCGATGGCCAGCGCCAAAGATGCCCCCGCTGCGGCAACTACCGCCGCATCCGTGCCGGCGAGCGCCCCCATGTCGGCGTCGGCGCGCGCGGCCGCCATGAAAACCCTGACCGAGTCTGTCAAGGGCAAGGAGGCCAAGGCGCCCGTGACCGTGGCGCCTACGGCGCGCGAGAAGGAAGAGGCGGCCGAAGTCGACCTGTCCGAGCGCATTGCCGCGCGCCTGGCGGAAATGCGCGCCACGCAGGCGGCCCGCGCCGCTGCCCGCGCCAAGCGCGCCGCCGTGGTGAAGGCGGCGCCACCGCCGCCACCGCCCGTGCCGCGCGGCACGCACTGGTCGTACGAGGGCGACAGCGGTCCTGCCAACTGGAGCAAGATCAATGTGGACTGGGCCAAGTGCGGCAACGGCAACCGCCAGTCGCCGATCGACATCCGCGACGGCATGAAGGTGGAACTGGAACAGATCAGCTTTGACTACCATCCCTCGTCGTTCAGCGTCGTCGACAACGGCCACACGGTGCAGGTGGGTGTCAGTGGCGGCAATTACATCACGGTGCAGAACCGCATGTTCGAGCTGCAGCAATTCCATTTCCACCGCCCGTCCGAAGAGCGCATCAATGGCAAGGCGTTCGAGATGGTGGTGCATCTGGTGCACCGAGACGCGCAAGGACGGCTGGCCATCCTGGCCCTGCTGCTGGAACGCGGCGCGCCGCAGGCGACCATCCAGACCGTGTGGAACAACCTGCCGCTGGAAAAATTCGAGACCATGCAGCCATCGATCCTGCTCGACCCGGCCGAAATGCTGCCGGCGCGGCGCGACTACTACACCTATATGGGATCGATGACGGAGCCGCCGTGCAGCGAAGGCGTGCTGTGGATGGTGATGAAGCAGCCGGTGCAGGCATCGGCGGCGCAGATGGCGCTGTTCAGCCGTTTGTATCCGTTGAACGCGCGCCCGATTCAGCCCACCAATGGCCGCATCATCAAAGAGTCAAACTGAAGCGGGTTCAGACCCGGCGGGACTGACCTCAATGCGCTGGCGGCCGACCCACTCGGCACCAGCTGCCAGCGTATCGGGCTGGATCAGCGCCGGCTCGATGCAGATGAAGCGCGGCTGCTCGTCGCCTGCCAGGTCGGGCAGGGCGGCGGCGTCCTGTGCGCCGGGATTCCACACGACGGCATCCGTGAAGCCCTGCTGCTCCATGCGCAGGGTATGGCTGCCGGCCTGCAAGGCCAGCGCGCCGGGCAGCTGGTAGTAGATGCGGTCGAGCTTGTCCGCAAACTGCAGCAATTCTTCCGCTTGCAGTGCATCCTGCGGCGTCTCGTCCGAATAGCGCACGCGTTGCAGGCCTTTGATGCGCGCCTGGCCCAAATCATCGATCGCAAAATAGGTATGCAGGGCCGCCGAGAACGGGAAGGCCTGCTCGCCCGTGTTGTGTACGGACAGGCTCAGGTCCAGCGCGCATGCCTTGACGGCCACGCGCAGGCGCAGGGTAAAGGCGTATGGCCAGGCGGCGGCGATCGCCTCCGGCAAGTCGGATTGTGTCAGGCAAAATTGCGCCCATGCCGCGCCATCGGTTTCGCCGCTGGCCGACAGCTGCCATGTTGCCACGCGCGCAAAGCCGTGGCGCATGCCGCTGCCGCGTGCGCCGAACTGGGGGAAGATCACGGGCACGCCGCCACGGATGGCGCGGCTGCCATCGAGGGCGGAATCGCGGCTGCAGAACAGGCGTTCCTGGCCATCGCTGGTTTGCCACGAGACCAGGTGGCCGCCGTACAGGGTGACGGTCGCCTGCGCGCCGTCGGCGGCACGGATGGTCACGGCCGGCAATTGGCCAAAAGTGCTGTTGCGCATGCGGGTGTCCATGTCAGGTCAAACGGCTTTTCGCCAGCGGCGGATTCTTCGCGAAATAATTCTTGATGCCCGTGACGATGGCATCGGCCATCTTGTCCTGGTAGCCGTTGTCGGTCAGCTTGGCTTCTTCTTCGGGATTCGAGATAAAGGCCGTCTCGATCAGGATCGAAGGAATGTCGGGCGCCTTCAGCACGGCGAAGCCGGCCTGCTCGACGGAACCCTTGTGCAGGCGGTTGATGCCGCCGATTTCGCGCAGCACGGCCGCGCCCAGCTTCATGCTGTCATTGATCTGCGCCGTCGTCGACAGGTCGAGCAGCACGCTGGCCAGCTGCTTGTCGTGGTTTTTCACGTTCACGCCGCCGATCAGGTCGGCCTGGTTTTCCTTGTTGGCCAGCCAGCGCGCAGCCGTCGAGGTGGCGCCTTTTTCCGACAGCACGAAGACGGAGGAACCGCGCGCCGTCGGCTGGATGAAGGCATCGGCATGGATCGAGACGAACAGGTCGGCCTGCACCTTGCGCGCCTTTTCCACGCGCATGCCCAGCGGGACGAAGAAGTCGGCGTCGCGCGTGAGCATCACGCGCATGTTCGGTTGCAGTTCCAGCTTGGTTTTCAGGCGCTTGGCAATGGCCAGCACCACGTCTTTTTCACGGCTGCCACGGCTGCCCATGGCGCCCGGATCTTCACCGCCGTGGCCGGGGTCGAGCGCGATGGTAATCATGCGCACCACTTTCTGGCCTGGCAGGGGGCGCGCCTCGGGACGCTGTTCCGGCCGCACGTCGGGCACGGGCGGCACGACGGCCACCACCGGCGGCGCGATGGCTACGGGCGGCTTGCCGCTCTCGGGCAGCGGCAGCGCGGGCGGCGGCGTATGCGTGTCGGACATCAAAGGCTTGGCCGGGTCGCTGGACCAGTCGCCTTTTTCGATCATTTGCGCGATCAGGTCCGGCTCGTGCACGGGATACAGGTCGAAGATCAGGCGGTGATTGTAGGAGCCTGCCGGCGGCAGGGTAAACAGCTGCGGCGTGACTTCTTCCTTCAGGTCGAACACCAGGCGCACCACGTTGGGCCGGTTCTGCCCCACGCGCACCTGCTTGATATAAGGGTCGTTCGACTGGATCTTCGCCACCAGGCCTTTCAGGGTGGGATTGAGTTCCAGCCCTTCGATGTCGACCACCAGCCGTTCCGGGTCCTTGACGATGAAGTGGGTCGCCTTGAGGATGCTGTCGTTTTCCAGGGTGACGCGGGTGTAGTCCTCGGCCGGCCAGACGCGCACGGCGAGAATTTGCGCCGCCATCGCCGACATGGGCGCGAACACGGACAACAGCAGGGTGCCGCCGGCCTTGAGGACCGTGCGCCGGGTGATGGGCGAGGAAATCAAAGGTTCGGTGCGAATTTGAGACGGTGAAGGCATGACAGACCCAATTCAGAAGACGCTTGCAATTCTACATCACGGCCTGTGCCCGCAACGTTCAAATAAATATTCAGGTCGGCCGGCGGCAGCACCGGTTCGGCTTTTTCCGGCCATTCGACGATGCAGATGTTGTGGCCGTCGAAGTCTTCGCGAAAGCCCGCATCGAGAAATTCCTCGGCGCTGCCCATGCGGTACAGGTCGAAATGGATGACGTTGACGCTCTGGCCGTCGAGCTGCACCGTGTACGGTTCGGACAGGGTATACGTGGGACTCTTGACGTTTCCCGCATGGCCGGCCGCATGCAGCAGTGCGCGCGTGAGGGCCGTCTTGCCGGCGCCCAGGTCGCCGTGCAGGTAGATCGCCAGGCCGGGCGCCAGCGCGCGCGCCAGTGCGGCGCCCAGCGCGGCGGTGCCGGCTTCGTCATGGAGGTGGGCTGTAAAGTGTTCGGTCATTGTCTTCGGTATCGCATAAAATGGAGGCTCATGTCATTGTAACCGCCCGCGTCCCCGCCGTTTCGCTTAAAGTCCCCTGAAAACCCCTATGTCCGCCACCGTCACCGATCTTGAACTCCTTGCGCGCTCCATCAAGCAATGGGGGCGCGAGCTGGGATTTGCCGAGGTGCGCATCGCCGATGTCGACCTGTCGCACATGGAAGCGCCCTTGCAGGCCTGGCTCGATGCAGGGTATCACGGCGAAATGGATTACATGGCCAGCCACGGCATGAAGCGTGCGCGCCCGGCCGAACTGGTGCCGGGCACGGTGCGCGCCATCAGCGCGCGCATGAACTACCTGCCGCCGGCGCTGGGACCCGAGTGGCGCGCCCACGAAGCGGCGCGCGATGCCGATCCGGGCGCCGCCGTGATCTCCGTGTATGCGCGCGGCCGCGACTATCACAAGGTGATGCGTTCGCGCCTGCAGCAGCTGGCCGAGCGCATCAAGGGCGAGATCGGCGACTTCGGCTACCGCGTCTTCAGTGATTCTGCGCCCGTGATGGAAGTCGAACTGGCACAAAAGGGGGGGCTGGGCTGGCGCGGCAAGCACACCTTGCTGATCAACCGCCAGGGCGGCTCCTTCTTTTTCCTTGGCGAGATCCTCGTCGACGTGCCGCTGCCGGTCGATGCGCCGGAAACGCCGCGCTGCGGCCAGTGCTCGGCCTGCATCACGGTGTGTCCCACGCAAGCCATCCTCGGGCCGTACCAGCTCGATGCGCGCCGCTGCATCTCCTACCTGACGATCGAATTGAAGGGTGCCATCCCTGTCGAGATGCGCGCGCTGATCGGCAACAAGGTGTACGGCTGCGACGATTGCCAGACTGTCTGCCCGTGGAACAAGTTCGCCGAGCGCGCCGTGGTGCCCGATTTCGACGAGCGCCACAGCCTGGGCAGCGCCGGCATGGTGGAGCTGTTCGCCTGGACGGAAGAGGAATTCAACCGCCGCATGGAAGGCAGCGCGATTCGGCGCATCGGCCACGAACGCTGGCTGCGCAACCTGGCCGTCGGCATGGGCAATGCGGCCGCCAAGGCCAAAGGCCAGCCCGACATCGTCGCGGCCCTGCTGTCGCGCCGCGAGCACCCGTCGGCCATCGTGCGCGAACACGTCGAATGGGCGCTGGCGCTGCACGGCATCGCCTAGCGTTTTCAGGCCTGCTTCAGGCGCAGGGCCGACCATTCGCCGTCGATGGCGACCATCGCCACGCTGTCGAGTCCCAGCACCTGCGCATAGGCGCGGATGTCGTCGCGGCCGATATCGCTGCCCGCCTTGAGCCCGCCCTTGCGGTACGCCACCCACAGGGCACCGCCGCTGAGCAGACGCGCCTGCGCCATTGGCAGGTACTGTTCCAGTTGCGCGCGGCTGCGCGCAAACACCAGCAGCCAGTCGGCGCTGGCGTTGTCACCTACCCGCTTTTCCGCCGGCAGCTGCGCCAGCAATTGCCCATGGTCGCCGCCGTCATTGAGCACGGCCAGGGCTGTCGCGTTCTTTGCATACATTTTTTCAGCAACGGTTTTGTCAGGCATGGCGGTGGCATGTGGATGGCGGGAAAGGCGAGCATAACAAATTTCTCCTTGACTTATCGATATATCGTTATAAAATGTCCTCACCTACTAACGATATATCTTTAAAGAGAAAACATGAGAAACTCACACCACACAGAACACGGCCACGGCGGCCATCATCATCACGGCCATTGCGGCCAGCACCACCATCATCACGGCGAGCATCGCCACGAACGTCACGACTACGCCATGCACGGCCGCGGCCCGCGCGGCTTTGACGAGCGTGGCGACGGCATGGGCCATGGCGGCCCCGGTGGACGGGGGCGCGGCGAACGGGCCGAGCGCGTCTTTGGCCGCGGCGACCTGCCGCTGATCGTGCTGGCGCTGATCGAGATCAGTCCCCGTCACGGCTATGAAATCATCAAGGCCATCGAAGAGCGTTGCGGCGGCGCCTATGCCCCCAGCCCGGGCGCCGTCTACCCGACCCTGACCTTGCTGGAAGAACAGGATTACGTGACGTCCAGCGAGAGCGCCAGCGGCAAGAAGCTCTACACCATCACCGACCTGGGGCGCGCCTACCTCACGGAAAACCGCGCGCAGGTCGACGGCATCCTCGAGCGTCTCGACATGTTCGCCCGCATGCAGGCGCGGCGCGCCCTGCCCGAGCGCGTGCACCAGGCCATGCATGCGCTGAAACATGCGCTGCTGCAGAACAAGAGCAACTGGAGCGACGCGGAAGCCGAGCGCGTGGCCGCCGTGCTGGAGCAGGCCGCCAGCGCCATCGCCGCCGGCCACTGAGCCCACTTTACAAGGATAAGCAATGACGACTGCACCACAAACAGCATCAGCACCACCACGCCAGCACGCCATCGAGCGCGTGCGCCACGATTTGAAACTGCGCGTCCTGACCGTCGTGCGCACCGAGCAGATCACGCCGCACATGCGCCGCATCACCCTGGCGGGCGACGACCTGGAAGGCTTTGTCTCGCCCGCGTCGGACGACCACGTCAAGCTGTTCTTCCCCGCCCCGGGCGAGACAAAGCCCGTGTTCCCTGTGCTGGGCAACGGCGCCAATCCCATCCAGTATGCGCAAGGGGCGCGTCCCATCGCCCGCAATTACACGCCGCGCCGCTATGACGCAGAACGGCGCGAGCTGGAAATCGACTTCGTGCTGCATGGCGATGGTCCCGCGGCCAGCTGGGCGGCGCAGGCGCAGCCTGGCCAGACCCTGGGCGTGGGCGGCCCGCGCGGCTCGATGCTGGTGCCGCTTGATTTCGACTGGTATGTGCTGGTGGGCGACCAGACAGCCTTGCCGGCCATCGCCCGCCGCCTGGAGCAGTTGCCGGCCACGGCGCGCGCGATTGCCGTGATCGAAATCGTCGAGGACGGCGAACAGATCGCGCTCGAATGCGCGGCGCAGCTGGACCTGCGCTGGGTGGCGCGCAATGGCCGCAGCGGCCCCCTGCTGCTGGACGAACTGGCCAAGGTCGCGCTGCCGTCAGGGGGCGACGGTTATGTCTGGGTGGCGTGCGAGCACGCACAGGTGCAGGGCTTGCG
>RCUS01001766.1_pt1 | contig 10551 bp, 15 predicted proteins | sample 2166221 | NCBI WGS metagenome assembly RCUS01 (sample SAMN09932758, study PRJNA488358) | compost metagenome | isolation source: compost soil in cyclohexanecarboxylic | place: Germany: Experimental Botanical Garden | reverse complement strand
GACTGGAGCCACCCCTCAACACGATGGAAAGCGGCTCACCGGAATTCATGCGCGCCATGATCCGCGACGGCGGTTACCTCACCTTGCTGCCAAGCCGATTGGCGCAGGCGGAGTTGTTGGCCGGACAGTGGGTGAAACTGGATGCCCCCGGGTTTGCCTGGCAACGGCCAGTGATGGTTTATACCCGCGACGGCGAACCGCAGAGTGCGCCGCTGGCGAGGTTTCTGCAGGCCTTGAGGAATGCGGCGGAATTGGCGCGGGCGCGGGAAGTGGAGTGACTTTGGAGTCCGCCGAGCGGGTGCATGCTGCGGCCTTCTTGTCTGCCCTGACACGCGATATGCCGCTCGGGCGTTACTGTCGTTGCGGGGATCTGGAATGTCGTTATCCCGGATGAAATGAAGGCGTATTCCATATCACCGCTTGGTTGCGGTTTTTGCTGGCGGGCCTGAGAAGTGAAATCAAACGCTGGATGGTGGTTGGCGTGTTGATTTCGCTTGAGATTATGTGTGATGCAGAATGTGATTGAAACACGCGATACTCGGCGCTACACCGCCGTTTGGCGGTCTACTTAGGGTTAGGCATCAAGGAAAGTATCTCGTGACCAAGGATCAGTTCGTGAAGCGCCGTTCCGAGTTCCATGCTCGCGATAGGCGATTTAACACCGTGTATCTCATCCTGTTTTTCGGAGTTCTCCTGGCCGCCATTCCGCTGGCTTCGCTTGTTCCGGAGCAATACCAAGGTGTCGCTGGCATTTCGTATCTTGTACTGCTCATCGCCAACGCCGCAATCTTCACACTGCGTGACCGGAACCAGGCCCAACGCGCCGGTTTAGTATGTCGTTCTTGCAAAGGCGGCTTACTTGGCATGCCCGGCGACATGGCAGTTGCCACTGGCAACTGCCCACATTGCGGACAATCACCATTCGCGCAATGATGCCTAACAATTCATTCAAGCCGACGCCGCTTCGCGGCGCGGCTTAATTCAGGTGTTAGCCCTCATGCTCGCTCCACATGAAGTCATTGATGGTTACATCGGAGCTCGCGCCCGCGCCGGCACACTCCATTCTGCACATTACGTTTACCCAGAAGACTTCGATGGATCTGGGACGCTAGCTTTCAATTCCTCAGGGCCAGACAACATCTCTGGCGCCAGGAGAAAACGTCGCATTGAGCAATGGCGGGAGGCATTTCCTAGCCTGTCAGCTAAACACGTAGTTCTCGCTGGCCCGCGACTTGACCAAGAGACATTTGACGCAGCAACAAAAGTCAAAGGACTTGAAATTCTTGTGGTTTACCAAAGCAGCATCGAGAGCATTGAGTCCATTTCGAACGCATGCTCTCTAGTTGGCGCAAGGATCAGAAGCAGCAGAAAGATTTCCAGCTACACACCTCTTTCCGAGTTGCCAAACTTGAGATCGCTGACCCTAGACAACCCCAAAAGCCTGACGAGCATTGACTTCGTTAAATCGCTTCCGCTTCTTGAGGACTTCTCGATATTCCACACGCCAGACAGCTGGATGCTTATTGACAGCCTGTGGCCATTGCGCTGTTTGAGACACCTGCAACGCGTACTCGTTAGCGGCGTGAAAGTCTCACATGACGGCCTCCGCCCGCTTTACGGCCTTCCGCTACTTGAGAATGCCCAGCTCAGCTATGTTTTCAAGGCAGACGAGTTCGCCGAACTTGTTGCCAGCACTCCCACATTGCGGCACGGGAGCGCCTTTCAAAAGCACCTCATAGCGGAGTACTGTGATTGAGGGCTAACAATTCATTCAAGCCGAAGCCGCTTCGCGGCTCGGCTTAATTCTGGCGTTAGGCCTATGAGATGGCTCCTGCTCGTCACGTTCGTCAGCTCCATTGCCGCATGTGGAATGGCCTCGGAGGCTCCCGCAAGAGAAATCGCTTGCATGCGCTTGAACGCACTTCCCGAAGGGCCAACGCTAAAGGGCCCAGCGCTCTGCTCTGCACTTGAGGTCTCAGCTCACAAGGGTGGCATCTTCCTAGCCGAGTTTCACGACAAGCAACAGAATAAATTATGGGCAGTAACCGTTTCTGGGTCTGGTGAGTCCGAGATAAGCACGATGGCCGCCAATGAGTAGTAAGCTGCGGCCTAACAGTTCATTCAAGCCGACGCCGCTTCGCGGCGCGGCTTAATTCAGGCGTTAGGCAGCGTTGGTAAAAGTGGGTTGGCGGTTCTGTCTTCGGGTAAAGCGTTGGCCCTTTTGCAGTCGGCTTCGGGTAGCGGTCATCACCGCTTCCGCCATCGGTTGGTTCGTCACTTCACCTTATGTTTCATTGCCGTGTCGCACCCATTTCGTTTGCCTTCGGCAGCACCGCGCTTCACGGTTTACGGGGCAAGCCACGATCGCGCGGGCTGTGGCAAGATCGGCCTGCGTTGTGTTGTGCAAGCGGGCAGCTTGGTCAGCGGTTCAACATCCCTGGCCAAAGCTGCCTAACAATTCATTCAAGCCGACGCCGCTTCGCGGCGCGGCTTAATTCTGGCGTTAGAGATCATTCGGAGCGACTCAGATGGCACGGAAAGCAGTCAAGAAGGCGACGAAGAGGGCGGTTGCTAAGAAAGCCGAGCCGGTAGCTAAGGAGGGCGGCTCTGCTCTTGCAAAGTTTCCGAGGCATGCGGTTGGCAAGTGCATAAGGATTGCCAAGGCGATCCTAGAGCAAAATGCCGGCCACCCCTGCACGCCTGCCGAGGCTGCAGCGTTTGTAGGAGTCGGACTGGGCGGGCCGTTCAAGGTCGAAATTAGCTCTGCATCGAAGTTCGGCCTACTTGAGAGACCCACAACTGGCCAGATCCAACCTACTCAACTCGCCAAGAAGATTCTTCGTCCGCAGTCGCCTGGGGATGAGGTTGACGGTTACAGAGAGGCAGTGCTCAACGCGCCAGAAATATCTGAGGTCTACAAGCACTATCGTGGCGAAAACCTGCCTGACGACCAGTTCTTCAAAAATACGGTTGTAGAGACATACAAAGTACCTCCCGAGAGCTTTCTAGAGTTCAAGCAGGTATTTCTTGACTCACTCGAGTCGGCCCAGCTGCTCAATCGGCACGGCGAGAAAATTAGGGTCGTGGATGCATCAGACGAAGACGCTCCCTCGTCAGCGCCTTCGGAGAGACTAAAAAAACTTGGCAAGGCAGCTAACGTAGGGGCAAATGACACATGCTTCGTGATGCAGCCATTTGCAGCGCCTCTCGGTGACTACTACGAGAAGATTTACAAGCCCGCCATTGAGAAGGCCGGCCTCAAGCCGGTAAGGGCGGATGCGGATATCTTTGGCACTGGCAAGATCATGGATCAAGTCTGGGATGGCATCCGAGCTGCGAAGGTACTTGTCGCGGAACTGACCACCAGGAACCCAAATGTCTTCTATGAGCTCGGTCTAGCTCATGCGCTTGAGAAGCCTGTAGTTCTGGTGTCATCGCGCGAAGAGGATGTTCCTTTTGATCTACAACACATCCGAGTTATCTATTACGACCTAACGGATCCCTTCTGGGGCGCGAAGCTGATAGAGAAAGTCGCCGAGAACGTTCTTTCTGCAATCAGGAATCCTGAGGAAGCTGTTTTCAAGAGTCGTGAAAGGAATGATCTCTAACAATTCGTTCAAGCCGATGCCGCTTCGCGGCGCGGCTTAATTCCGACGTTAGGTGCCATGAAGAGCTATCTCGCACTCATAGTTGCTTTTCTCGCAGCCCCGGCGCTTGCTGATACGCCTCTGCCTCCGCCTGAGAAGCAGACAATTTGCTCGCCTAGCGGGAATGCCTGCGCAACATCCGACCCAGCTACAAATTTCACTCTAGTCTCGTCGCATGCCTCTCGACAGATGCCTTGGACAATACCTGGGTGGCATCGCTGGCTCTTCGTCTCAGATGATGGGGAGTCCGTAGTCGTTGGCTACGGCGGTATGAACTTGGTCCCGGTTGACGTTACGCTCAAAGAGCCAGTTTTTTTGTTCTACAACAAAGGCAAGCTTGTACGTACCGTCACCCTTGGGGACCTATACGAACGCAAGTCACAACTCAGGCGTACGATCTCTCACTTCGATTGGGCCCACATTCCAGGCATCAATCAGGCAAACCAGCTGGTCGTAGAGTTGGTCAATGGTAAAAAGGTGGCGTTCGCAGTAAGCACTGGGCAAGTTCAGCCGCTTATCCCGGATGCCACTTAACAATTCATTCAAGCCGACGCCGCTTAGTGGCTCGGCTTAATTCCGGCGTTAGGTGTGCATGGAGAGATCATGAGCAACTCAGACAATAAAGAGCTAGTAAATCGTTACCTGGTCGCCTACAACTCCTTCAACATTGACGGCATGCTTGCGCTCCTATCGCCTGACGTTCGCTTTGAGAACTACTCTAGCGGTCAACTCACCGACGCCACAAACGGCATTGACGAGTTCAGGGAGCTCGCTGAGAAAGCCAAGTCATTGTTCTCGGAGCGGGAGCAGCGCATCACCAAGCTGACGCTCAGCCAAAACTCGGCCATTGCTGACATTGCTTACCGGGGCCAGCTCGCTGCTGACATACCCGGCGGCCCTTCAGCCGGGACCGTACTCAACCTGCAAGGTCAATCCGAGTTTTCTTTCAAAGATGGGCAGATCAGTAAAATCGTTGACCGCAGCTGAGTGCACACCTAACAATTCATTGAAGCCGAAGCCGCTTCGCGGCTCGGCTTAGTTCAGGCGCTGGACCTCACGCGACCAGAAGGAGATTGCCATGCACAGCACTAGCGCTATCGCATTAGTCGGCTTTATTACATGGACGTTGCTTCTCTTGCTGCTGATGGAGTTGGCCAGAGTCCGGTTAGTCGTGGCCAGCAAATTCGATCCACGCCAGTTCCGCCCCGACAACGCCAATCTCTCACCCTTCATGCAACGCTTGGCCAGGGCTCATGCCAATTGCGTCGAGAGCTTCCCGGTGTTCGGTGGCCTGCTCCTCGTGGCGCTCGCCACAGGTCAAACCTCGGTTACAGACCCGCTTGCGCTCGTGCTGCTTGGCACCCGCATCGTGCAGTCGTCGGTACACGTTGCGTCATTGAGCACGGTGGCTGTCAATGTCCGGTTTTTGGCATTCGCCGTGCAGGTAGTTATCGCCTTGTACTGGGCGTACTGGTTGTTGATGGGCGTCATCCGGTGAGGTCTAACAATTCATTCAAGTCGAAGCCGCTTCGCGGGTGGGGTTAATTCAGGCGTTAGGCCTGCACAGGGAGCATCGATGGCAGTCGTGAGAAAAACGACATTGAAGCGCGAGAAGAACCCCATGCCGTCTTACGTTCAGAGGGCGCTGGAAGCACACGACCTGATGACTGCATACAACGCCCGCCCGCCGTACCAGCAAAACGACTATCTCGGCTGGATTAGTCGTGCCAAGCTGGAGGCGACGCGCCAGAAGCGGCTGGATCAGATGCTTTCTGAGCTGCGCGGTGGAAAGAAGTACATGAACATGGCTTGGTCGGGTAGCCGGTCTCAGGCCTGACAATTCACTCAAACCGAATTCGCATCGGGGTTCGGCTTGGTCCAGGCTTAAGTCTCTATGGCTGCAATCCAACATGTGTCAGATCTTTTTGAGCCTGAGCCGATCCAATGGGGGTTCCGTGGGGATCCGTATTTGTGGAGGGAGATGGCATCGAATCTGGCAAGCGTGCCGCTTCCTGCGACGGAGGCCGGGCTCGCTGGAATGCTTGAGGAGGCCTTCGCCCGCTTGGTCGGTGTAGCGCTGGGCTCGACGGCATCCTCGGCATTTGTCGAGCGCTACAGTCACGGCGGCATGTCGTCTGGTCAGATCAGCTTTGCCTTTTGGCGAGAGACCGGGTTCCCTCTTTTACGGTCCCGCTATGAAGTGGCCTGACAGTTCATTCAAGCCGAAGCCGCAACGCGTTGGCCGTCCTACCCGCTGGCCAAAAGACCGTGGCGCCAAGCCATCCTCGAATTTCATCCTTACCACGGTTCTGGTGCGGCTGGAGGCAATGAGGCCGGAAAGTTCTCGCCAGGGATCGGTTGCGTTTTCACCGCGATTTTCGCATCACGCATGAACATCAGCTGCTGCAAGCAAGTCGTGTCTGGTAATGCGCTGTGGCCATGGGGCACAAGGATTCATCCGAGCCGAGTCCGCATCGCGGCTCGGCTCAGCTCGGCTTTAAGCTCAGTAACTGTCTTTTGAAGCCCTGCCCAGGCCATGGTCAACTCCTCGACAGATCGTGCGTACACATGACTCCCGGCAACCAAGCCAGGGGAAATCCAGAACACAAGGGATTGGGTGGTACCTATGGAATTCCAGCTGATCAAAAACCTTGATCCCGGCATCATGGAATGCATCGCCGGCATCACGGATATCCGGGACTCAGTGGAGCTGGCTTACGCCTGCGGTGACGCTGATACCGATCTGTTGCTCATACATGCTGGTGCATTGCCTTCGGATTTCTTCCAGCTTTCCACGGGTTTTGCGGGGGAGTTCGTGCAGAGGCTTGTCAATTTCCGCTTGCGCACTGCTGCTGTCTTCGACCCGGATGGGTCCTACCCCGAGAGATTCCGTGAGTTCCTGCTGGAGGCACGTCACCATCCCCAGTTCCGCGCCTTCGACAATCGGATGAATGCGCTGGTGTGGTTGGCCGCATGAGCAACCGGGGGAAAGCCGCGATGCGGGCCACCCTGGCTACGAGCATCGGGGCTCTACTGATGCTCATACCATTTGTTTCGGCCATCACACTCATCATGTTCATGATCCCGCTGTGGATTCTCAGCAATCTGGGAGTTCCCGCTTTGGGCCGTGAGGTCAATGGGTTCTTTGTGCCCAGCGCCATAGGCTGGAGCCTCATAGCTGGTTTCGTCTGGCTCACGTTCTTCTGGTTTTTCCACAGGCGGTCCAAGAACGCCAACGAGGTATCGCGTGGACAATGAAGTGACCAACAAACCCGCCCTTGCCTTGCTGGCAGTGGTTGCATGGGCAGCCTTACTGCTCCAGTTCTGGTTATCGACCAGGTTGGCACTCGCCAACGGAGGCACCGTCTTTGATGGGGCGATCGCGTACTTCGGTTATTTCACGGTGCTGAGCAATCTGTTCGTTGCGTTCGCCGCTACGTTGCCACTCGTTGCAGGCGGCACACGTCCTGGCCGTTTCTTCGCCAGGCCCATGGTGCTTGGATGCGCGACGACGTCGATCGTGATGGTCGGCATCGGCTACCACCTGCTCCTGCGCAATGTATGGAATCCGCAAGGGCTGCAGCTTCTCGCCGACAACCTGCTGCACTACGCGGTGCCGATCTCGACGCTGGTGTACTGGCTTGCCTTTACTCCCCGCACCAGATTCAGCGCGTTTGCATCGCTTGTGTGGTGCATCTATCCGTTCGGCTACCTCGTGTATGTGTTCGCACGCGGAGAACTGCTTGGTGCGTATCCGTACCACTTCATCGACGTTGCCAGCATCGGATATCCGCAGGCGCTACTGAATTCGCTGGGCTTGTTTGTTGCCTTTCTTGTGGTGGGTGCAGCTGTGCGCATCGTCCCAACGCTACGCGATCGGCTCCGCACTCGGCCCGATTGACTGAAAGATGGTCCCGAACATTGACGACGGAGGCATGGGCAAGGATGCCTGTGCCTTTCTGGGGCGACGTGAGCCGTAGCGCGCTGAAGCTCCAACAACATCGACCCGTCTCCTTACCGCTACTTCGGGCCATCCTTGCTCGCACTACGTTCTGGCTTTGCCAGCACGCCAATCACATCGCCATTGTCGGCGTACTCGAATATCTCGAACTCCTGATCACATACATCAACTCCTGCTGGCGAGACTGTTGCCGAGCGCGAAATGCCGAATCCCTCGAAGCCAAACAGGTTCACGGCATTCTTGTGTTCCCGCACCGGACTTCCGTTTGGCGCATAGAAGACGATATTTCCAGATACGCCCTCCAGCATCTCACCCTGGTAGTCCAGCTCACTCTCTGAGACAAAAAGCACCCAAGGCAGCGCAGCACGCCCTGTTGCAACAGCAAATTCACCCTGCACAGCTTCCAGCGCTTTACATGGAACCTCCATCCGGTGCCTAACCAGCGCCGCCTTGATCGGGGCTTCCTCCGGGTAGCCGGACTGGTTCAGAAGATCGAGGTGATGGACTCCCTCATTCGCAAGACCGGAGAGGAAGCTCGCGCACTCGGCATCCCCGTTTCGAGCACAGGCGGACATTGAAATCACCATCAGAAGAACTGCAAGGATTCTCATAGATCCACCACATTTGGCGCATACCCCTGAACATGCAGGTGATGATGATGGCCCACATAGTGGCGGGTGTGATTCAGCAAACGCATCTGACCGTTCCTTTGGTAGCGCCAAGCGAGCATGCTCTTCCAGCCAAATCGGTAGAGCGCATCGTTGAACAAATTCTGCCTGTCTTCGTCCATCAGCTCCGGGCTCACATCGATATGCAGGCTTCGTTGATCTCGAGTCGTCTTATCAAGCCGAAAGAATTTCAGATCACCGTTGATGCCGTTTAAGTGAGATGTACTCGGTACCGACGAGCCGTCGGCGTGACTGAACCCGTTGCATGAAACATCACTGTATCCGGTCTCCAGCATGGCGCCGAGCAGGCTAGCGAGTGCGAGATCATTGATGTAGGGTCGTCTGGAGTCGTTCTCGAATCCAAACCCGATGCCGTTTGACGAGTAGTCACCGATCTCGTTCAAGTTCATAAGTCGTATGAATTTCCCCGTCATTACGCCTCGCCCGACAACTCTTGCGTAGGCATAGTCGCCAAGCTCGTGGCGCACTCCATCGACCGAGTAGTACACATACCTGATCAAACCGTTGGTCGCTTCAAGATCGAAATTATTTGGAGTAAGCCGTTCGATCTTACCGTCAGCATGGATCCGGTAAGTGAGAAGGTCTGGAGGCAGGCGACACACCACCGGATCCCGTCTGTCACGCGGAGTCAACTTCCAGTTGAAGACGGGACATCCCCGAGCATCAACCTGTGCTTGCGCTTCCCTGCCGCTACCGGACATTTTCGTCCTCGGTCTTCCTGCCAAGAAGGCGAATCTCTACGGACTCTTCCAACTCGCTTTCCTGGAAGGGAATCATTCCTTCAGAGTCAGTTACACCCTCCATGAGACTGCCGTCCTTTCGTAGGATCTCGTAGCAATACCCGCTGGCCGGCGAGCCATCCTCCAACTCAATCTTGAAGCAATCATCGAATGTGGATTCCGGATCTTCAGCGCGCCCTCTCGATGAACCCAAGGCTCTACCCAGATATGCCTTGGAGGTAGTGTCAGCTCCCCCTGCGTCGACAAACACCAGGTTCTGGCTGCCGGCCATCACCCTGCAGCCGCACGCCAATGCGGCGCCATCCAGCGCCACGGGTTGACCGTCAATGGTTATCGAAATGTCGCACCCCGCGATAATCGAGAACGTGCCTTTATGCCGTGGGCAAGTAGCGATATCGCCCTTCCTGCAGACCTTGGCGCCGTTTATGTCCGTATCCGGGGCTCCGGTAATCATCGTCCCATCGCCGGTAGTTCGATCACCCAGCACTATCCATCGCTTTGACAAATCGCTGCTCCTTGCGCGAACTACTGCGTCCATGGAACGTAGCAACTCAACGCCTGTCAGGCGATGGGATATATCCCAAATACAGCGCTGTACTTCACGCGATACCCGGCTTTGCAGGCCGGCTTGATTCCGGCATTGGGTACGGCACGCTTTCGAGCACCTGTCGCGGGTGCTCGGCGCTCATCTGGCAATGGCTATCGGGCAGCTGGTGCAGCGGCTTCATCCACCGCTGCGTCTACCGGCGCCGGCACCATGTACTGGATCGTCCGTTTCAACGCGGCGTCGTTGCCACCTCCACAATAGCTCCTGTAGCTGCGCGGGCCGGGTTCGGCGAAAACCGGTGGCCATGTCGATGTGATTCCCGCCTGGTGCTCCACGCGCTCCCACAGGCTGCGCCAGGCCGGCACTGCCTCTGCATCATCACTGCGTGCTGCAAGCGCCCCCAACAGCACGAACAACATCGACTGCTTGGCTTGCACGGCGCCGTCGTCGTTGATCATCTCCGCTGCGATGCGCAGCAGCGATTCGCTCTCCACACCCATGCGTGCGTCATCGCTCACATGGACGAATTCGGGTGCGCCCTTCAATACCGAGTACAGCGGCTGGTCGTGGGTGGCCGCCAGCGCGCACATGCTCTCGGTTGGCTGGAACGAGGTCTCCATCGCCAGCGCGGAGCGGATTCCCGCCGTGTCGTTGCGGCGCGCGGCATCCAGGGCCAGCAACAACCGTTGCCGTTCGACTGACACCTCGGCGCGCTCTTGTGCCCATGCGCGATCCCTGGCCTGACTCTCGATGTAGTCATGCGCCATGAAGACAACCAGCGCGAGCACCACACCCAGCACCGCACCCGTGATGCTGGCCAGCCAGGCGCGGCTCTGCAGCATCACCCATAGCCAGACGATGCCCAGCACCACAACGCCCAGGAAGCCCAAGAACAGCGCGCCATAGCCCGCAACATTCGGCGCGGCAGCGTGGGATTTGTTGAACTCGATCAGCACCAGCACCGTCA
>RCUS01001764.1_pt1 | contig 10552 bp, 7 predicted proteins | sample 2166221 | NCBI WGS metagenome assembly RCUS01 (sample SAMN09932758, study PRJNA488358) | compost metagenome | isolation source: compost soil in cyclohexanecarboxylic | place: Germany: Experimental Botanical Garden | reverse complement strand
ACAGAATTTCTTGACGACCATAGAGCATTGGAACCACCTGATCCCATCCCGAACTCAGCAGTGAAACGATGCATCGCCGATGGTAGTGTGGGGTTTCCCCATGTGAGAGTAGGTCATCGTCAAGATTCAAATCCAAAGCCCCTGTCTGCGATGCAGACAGGGGCTTTGTCTTTTCCGGCGGGGGAGGGTGTGGGCGCACGCCTTCACGGTGATTGCGCCTCTTCCAACCGAGTGCTCCATAGCGCACCTCTCACTGTCCGGGCGCGGGTCGTCCGGTAGATCGGGCGCACCACGGATTCACTGGTCTTTCTGGGCGTCCAGATATTTTCTGATGACCCGGGCACCATTGTTCAAATGCTGCTCCAGCACCTTCACTGCTTCGTCTACCAGCTTGTCGCTGGCCGCATCCACCAAGGCGTTATGGTCGTCCTGGGTGAGCTTGCCCAACCCCATCGACGACAGATGGAAGCGCAAAAAGCGCTCTTCCTCGTTCAGCTCGTTCTCGATCAGACGCAGCAGCTTCTGGTTCGGTGCCTTGCTGTACAGCGCCATATGAAAAAGACGGTTCAGTCGGCCGATCTCGGCGTGGCGGGTTTCATTCTCCAGTTGCTGGATATACCCACGTGCACTGGCGATGTCGTCGGCGCTGAGCAGCGGGATCGACTGGCGCAACGCTTCGGATTCAAGCAAGACCCTGAGCGCGTAGGTGTCGACTGCATCCTCGCCAATCAGCGGGGCAACCACCGCACCTTTGTGCGTTTCCACCTTCAGCAGCGATTGCGCTTCCAGCTGACGCAAAGCCTCACGCACCGGCATGCGGCTGACGCCAAACAACGTGGCGAGCTCCTGTTGACGCACTGCAGTGCCTGGCGGCAAGCGCCCATCAAGGATGGCGCCGCGCAGGCGCTCTTCGATCTCGGCACGTGCCAGATGGGGCGAAAGCTGCTCGCTGGCCAGCACATTGCTCAATTTGATTTTGTCGGCCACGCGAAGTCTGCCTCAACGATAACGAAAGTTGGATCCAATGACCCTAGTAACAGGTAAGGGGGCTTGTCAAACCGCCGCACGCACTGGGAGGCACGACGCAAGCCATCAGATATGGTGGAGGATGTCGGACAGCAAAGGAAGCGGCACATAGTCGGAGGCAGCCGGAAAGTTCGCTCGGCCCGACCACTGGCGGCATGATTGCAGGGTGCCATTGTCTTTTGTCTTGGCAGGCCGCACCATCGCTGCTTTCGATTGCCCTGAACAGGTCTTCGCAGTGGCGATACCCTGGATGCTCAAAACCGTTGCGCGACGTGTCGGCCTCGCCGTGCTGCTGGGTAGCTTGCTACTTGGTGGCTTGCACGCGGATTGGGATTTTTCCCAGATCAGCCGCAAGTCGCAGGCCTTGTACGGGCCGCTCGGGGCGGGGCAGGCTCGTATCGATGCCTGGCAGAACTTGATGGCCACGCAGAAGCAAGGCAGTGACCTGGAGCGGCTCCAGCGGGTCAACGGCTTCTTCAACCAGCAGCTGCGCTACGTCGAGGACATCGACCTGTGGCGCGAAGTGGATTACTGGGCCACGCCGGTCCAGGCGCTGATCAAGGGCGCCGGTGATTGCGAAGACTACGCCATCGCCAAGTATTTCAGCCTGCGGCGCATGGGCGTGCCCAGCGACAAGCTGCGCATCACCTACGTCAAGGCATTGCGACAGAACCGTGCGCACATGGTCCTGACCTATTATTCAAGCCCACAGGCCCAGCCATTGGTACTCGATAGCCTGATGGATGCCATCAAGCCGGCCAGCCAGCGTACCGACCTGCTGCCGGTCTACTCCTTCAATGGTGAAGGCCTGTGGCTGACAGGTGCCGCCGGCAACAAGAAGGTGGGCGATACCAAACGGTTGTCACGTTGGCAGGACTTGCTGAAGAAAATGCAGGCCGAAGGATTCCCGGCCGAACCGGTTTACTGAAGGAGCACAGATGTCACTGTTCAAACAATTGCTGTTGGCCATTTGCCTGTTCCTGGTGGTCGCCTTCAGTGGCAGTTTCATGGTCAGCCTGGAAAGCTCGCGCAGCCAGTACGTCAACCAGTTGCGCTCGCATGCCCAGGATGCGGCCACCGCGCTGGCCCTGTCGCTGACGCCGAACATCGACGACCCGGCGATGGTCGAGCTCATGGTCAGTTCTATCTTCGACAGTGGTTACTATTCGAGCATCAAGGTCATCGACCTGGGCTCCAATGCCGTGCTGGTGGAGCGTCATGCCGAGCCGGATCGCGCTGGCGTGCCGGCCTGGTTCGTGCACCTGATCGGCCTCGAAGCGGCGGGCGGCGATGCCATTGTCAGCCGTGGCTGGCAGCAGGCCGCGCGGGTCGAGGTGATCAGCCATCCGATGTTTGCCATCGCCAAGCTCTGGCAGAGTGCCCTGGGGAGCCTGGGCTGGTTGCTGCTGTGCGGTGCCGCGAGTGCGGTACTTGGTGCATTGCTGTTGCGCCGTCAGTTGCGGCCGCTGGACTACATGGTCGAGCAATCCCACGCGATTGCCCGACGCGAGTTCCTCAGCCTTCCAGAGCTCCCGCGGACACCCGAGTTGCGCCGCGTGGTGCAGGCCATGAACCAGATGGTCGAGAAGCTCAAGGCGCTGTTCACCGAACAGGCTGAACGCAGTGAGCGATTGCGCGCCGAGTCGTACCAGGACAGCCTCACCGGGTTGTCCAACCGCCGTTACTTCGAGATGCAGCTCAACGCCCGGGTCAGCAACCTGGAAGAAGCCCGCGCCGGATACTTGCTGCTGTTGCGTGTCCAGGGGTTGGCGGGCCTCAACGCGCGCCTGGGCGGCCAGCGTACCGATCAGCTGCTGCAGGCGGTGGGTGAACAATTACGGCGTACCTGTGCCAGCTTCCCGGAAACCAACGATCTGATCTCACGCAGCCGCGGTGGCGAGTTCGCCGTACTTGCGCCGGGCATGGTGCACGAGGAGGCGGTAAAGCTGGCCCAGGCCCTTGAAGCGACCTTGCAGAGCCTGCACGAGACTGGAGCCAGCGACATCGACCCGGTTGCCTGCATCGGCCTTGCCCCTTACAGCCCAGGCGACGCCCCGCAGGCCTTGCTCAAGCTGGCCGATGAAGCACTGGCGCGCGCCGAGAACCAACCGAATCCTGGGTGGGTCTGCCTTGAACAGGGCACCGCTGCCCAGGCTGGCGACAGCCAACATGCCTGGCACACGCGGCTGGACCAGGCCTTCGTCGAGGGCCACTTTGAACTGTTCTTCCAGCCGGTGGTGGACAGCAAGGCAGCGCAACGGGTGCTGCACCACAAGGTTATCTCGCGCTTGCAGGATGGTCAGGGAGAGGCGCTGACGGCTGGCCGCTTCCTGCCCTGGCTGGAGCGCTTCGGCTGGATGCCGCGTCTGGATGTATTGGTGCTGGAAAAGGTACTGGCGCACCTGCGTGGGCATGATCAAGTACTGGCGCTCAACCTTTCCGCTGCCACCCTGGCCGACCCCAAGGCGCTGCAGCGCGTCTACGACCTGCTGAGCCAGAACAGCGCGCTGGGCCCTCGTTTGATTTTCGAGATCGGCGAAGAGCAGTTGCCCGAGCAGGCCGTGCTGGAGCGATTGACCCGGCGCCTGCATGCGCTTGGCTTTGGCTTGGCGCTGCAGCGTTTCGGTGGCCGCTTCAGCATGATCGGCAACCTCGCGCACCTAGGGCTGGCGTACCTGAAAATCGAGGGTAGCTACATCCGCAATATCGATCAGGAGCAGCACAAGCGGCTGTTCATCGAAGCGATCCAGCGTGCGTCGCACAGCATCGACCTGCCGTTGATTGCCGAGCGAGTCGAGACGCAAGGGGAGCTGCGTGTGCTGCGGGAGATGGGCGTGGAGGGCATCCAGGGCCAGTTGGTCGGCGAGCCCGCCCCCTGGCACTGATTCTTCGGCAGGAGCAGCGCAAGGCTGCTCCTGCCGAGCGGCGCGGTCAGCGTTCGCGCAGGGCTTCGGAGCGGGCCTTCATGATCGGCTTGAGCAGGTAGCTCATGATGGTCTTCTTGCCCGTCATGATATCCACCGTGGCAACCATCCCGGGGATGATCAACAGCGGCTTCTCGTCAGTGCCCAGATGGCTGCGCTCGGTGCGCAGCTTGATCAGGTAGTACGTGGTCTTCTTGTCTTCGTCGGTGATGGTGTCGGCACCAATCTGCTCCAGCTTGGCTTTCATGCCGCCATAGATGGTGTAGTCGTAGGCGGTGAACTTGACCGTTGCTTCCTGCCCCGGGTGCAGGAATGCGATGTCCTTGGGCAGGATCTTCGCTTCGATCACCAGCGTGTCGTCCAGCGGCACCACTTCGACGATATCGCTGCCCGGCTGGATGACGCCACCGATGGTATTGACCAACAGCTGCTTGACGATACCGCGTACCGGCGAGGTCACCAGCGTGCGATGGACCCGGTCATCCAGCGCCTTGCTGGTGGCGGTTGCCTTGTCGAGCTCGGTACGCGCCTCGTTGAGCTTGGTCAGCGCTTCGCTGCGGAACTTGCCACGGGTTTCCTCGATCTTGCTCTGCACCTCCTTGATCGCCGCCTCGGCGCGGGGGATGGCGAGTGCAGTGGCGTCCAGCTGACCGCGGTTTTCTACCTCGGCACGGCGCAGGCGCAGCACCTCGACCTGAGAAATCGCGCCCTGGGCCACCAACGGCTCGGACATCGAGATTTCCTGGCGCAGCAGCTGCAGGCTGTTGGCGTACTGAGCGCGCTTGGAGTTGAACTCGCGCAGCTCCTGCTGACGCTGCACCAGCTGCTGCTGCAGACCACCGATCTCATCCTGCAACTGCTGACGACGGCTCTGGTACAGCGATTGTTCGTTGGCCGCCTGGTTCGGTGCGGCCTTGCGCAATTCTTCGTCGATATTCAGCGGGCGATCTTCAACCTCGGCGTTCAGGCGTTCAACGCGCAGCGCCATGGACAGGCGATCAGCTTCAGTCTCACCGACGTTGGAGGCGAAACGGGTTTCGTCCAGGCGCAGCAGCGGCTGCCCGACATCGACGATCTGCCCTTCCTTGGCGAAGATCTCGGCAACGATACCGCCCTCCAGGTTCTGGATCTTCTGCACTTTCGACGAGGGAATGGCCTTGCCTTCACCGCGTGTCACTTCGTCGATGGGGGCCAGACAGGCCCAGACGATGAGGAACAGGAAGAACGCGATAACGCCCCAGATAGTCAGGCGCACCACCCGCGGCGCATCCTCGATCAATGCCTTGTTGACCTCGGGTAACGGCTGCCCGCCAAGCGATTCGGAGCCCTTGAAGTAGCGACGCAAGCCGTCCTTGAACTGCCCCATTTCCAGCTTATGCAACACTGATCTGCCCCTTCTTCAGCGCATCCATGACCGCGGCTTTCGGGCCGTCGGCGACAATCTGTCCACGATCGATGACGATCAGCCGGTCCACCAGCGACAACAGCGAGGCGCGGTGGGTGACCAGCAGCACGGTCTTGTGCTCGATCACCGCTTGCAGACGCTGCTTGAGGCGCTCTTCACCGGTGTTGTCCATGGCGCTGGTCGGCTCGTCGAGCAGTAGAATCTGCGGGTTGAGCAGCAACGCACGACCAAGTGCAACGTTCTGTCGCTGGCCGCCGGAGAGGTTCTGGCCGCGCTCACCGACCTGCAGCTCGTAGCCGTCGGGGTGCAGGCGGGCGAATTCATGCACGCCGGCCAGTTCGGCGGCCTGCAGGATCATCTCGTCCTCGATGTAGCGGGCACCGCTGACCAGGTTGTCGCGCAGGGTGCCTGCCAGCAGCTGGATGTCTTGAGGCACATAGCCGATGTTGTGGCGCAGTTCGCTGACGTCGATCTGGCGAATGTCGACGCCATCGACCAGCAGCGAACCGTTGGCCGACTCGTAGAGACCGACGATCAGCTTGGCCAGCGAGCTCTTGCCCGAGCCGCTACGACCAATGATGCCGACCTTCTCGCCGGGGCGGATGGTCAGGTTGATACCCTTGAGGGCCTGGTTCTGCTGGTTGGGGTAGGTGAAGTCGACCCCACGGAACTCGATTCCACCCTGCAGCACCTGACGGCTCAGCGGGCGTTCTTCGAAGTTGCGCTCTTGCGGCAGTTCCATCATGTGGTCGGTGGAGACCATGGTCACCTTGGCTTGCTGGTAACGGGCCAGCAGACCATTGAGCTGGCCCAGGGGGCCAAGCGCGCGGCCGCTGAGCATGTAACAGGCGACCAGGCCACCCATGCTCAGGTTACCGTCGATGATCAGGTAGACGCCGACGCAGATCATCGCCACGCCCGCCAATTGCTGGATCATCATGGTGATGTTCGACGCCAGGCTCGACAGCACTTTCACGCGCAGTTCGAGGCGGCTGAGAGTGCCGAGGGTCTGCTCCCACATGTACTGACGCTCGCTCTCGGCGTTGTTGACCTTGACCGCATCGAGGCCGGCCAGCGTCTCGATCAGGCTGGACTGGCGCTCCGAGGCCAGCGCCATGGTGCGCTCCATGGTCGCCATCAGGGGGCGTTGCAGCGCATAGCCAATCCCCAGGGCCAAGGGGAAGGCGATGATCGGAATCCACACCAGATGGCCGCCGATGATGGCAATGACGATCAGGATCAGCACGGTGAACGGCAGGTCGATCAGGCTGGTCAGGGTCAGCGAAGCGAGGAAGTCGCGCAGACCCTGGAACTCGTGGATGTTCTGGGCAAAGCTGCCCACCCGCGCCGGTCGGTATTTCATCGACATGCCGACGATGCGCTCGAACAGTGTCGCCGAGATGATCAAGTCGGTCTTCTTGCCGGCCAAGTCCAGACAGAGGCCGCGCAAGCCCTTGAGGATCAGGTCGAAAATGTAGGCGCCGGTGATGCCGACGGCCAGTACCCAGAGGGTCGAGGTCGCCTGGTTGGGCACGACGCGGTCATACACGTTCATCACGAACAGCGGCGCGGCCAAGGCAATCAGGTTGATCACCAGGCTGGCGGCGATGGCGTCGATATACAGCCATTTGCTACGCAGCAGGGTGTCGCGGAACCAGGATTTCGCCCGCGGAATGAGATTGCCGTGGTTGACGTCGAACTTGTGCTGCGGCTGGGCGAAGAAAACGCGTCCGCTGTAGTCGCTCAGCAGCGCTTCGCGGCTGATGTGCACTTCGCCGCCATCGCTCTCGCTGAGTAGCAGGCGTGCGGTGTCTTCGTTTTCCCAGCCCAGCAGGACGGCGCTGCGGCCTTCCTTGAGCAGCAGCATGGCCGGCATGGCGATGCTGGGGATCTGTTCAAGCTTGCGCTGCAACAGACGCCCTTGCAGACCGGCCCTGGCGGCGGCACGGGGCAGCAACTCGGGGCTCAGGCGCTGGGCGGGCAATGGCAGACCGGTGGTCAGCATGGCCCGGCTGGCGGGTTTCTGGTGCAAGACACACAGGGTCAGCAGACTATCCAGCAGGGGATCGTCATGCTGACTACGTGGATCGTGACTGAGTTGGACTCGACTGACTTCAGATTCCACGCGGCGCTCTCTTCATCCTTGCGGTAAGTAGGTCGGGTGAGCCTCTGTTCATGCCTGGCAAGTCCACCCTGGGTTTCATATCGTTCTGCACAACGGTGGCCATCGGTACGACGACACCCTGATTCTTGAGCAGATGGCCAATGGTCGCCTTGATTCGATACCGAGTAAACAATTGTATGTTCTTCACTTCCAGCAGACGACGCTGGGCAGTGAAGGTTTCATTGCTGCCACAGGCATACAGATTGAAGTTCATTCGCAGCATAGCCTGCCATTCGTTTTTGTGACCGGCTGTGCCGTCGATATTGTTATCGGCCGTCCGTCCGAGTTCTGCATCGAAACGAGGATAGACCGTAGACTTCGCAGCTTCGTATTGCTTTGCGCGGAGGCGATATCCGCGGAGCGCAGTAGCGACCTGCATTCCACCCCGTTGGCGGTGGCTTGTTGACGACCACGCTCGGTTGAGATGGCAAAACCGTCAAAAAAAATCTGCCGGAGTCGGTTTGCTGACTCTCCTCGGCTCAGCGCCGCGCAATTTGCGGTGCTCGGGCTATCGGTACTTCCACGGCCGTAATCCGCCGTTACATCTACTCCCGCAAAGTAGCCGCCTTCGGCAGGGCGGAGCGGGTAATGAGCGGCCACTCTAGCGTTCACACCGTCCTGGATCTGCGGGTGTACCTCAAGGGCTTTCTGCATAGCATCAGGCAAGGTTTGTGCTTGGCTGAAAGTGGCGGCAAGGGCCGATGGAGCAGCGGTAAACAGTGACGCACGCATTTTTTGCAGGCTCCCGAAGGCGCTGTTGTCCTGAATCACGGCCGAAGCTGTTCAGGCCCCGGAAAATGGCAGCTGACATGACCGCTGAGAGAACTTCCGGCGGGGTACTGGATTAGTACTAAAGGAAGGGATGGCAAAGGATCAAATATCAATGTGACATTACATTGCCGATTGTTTAGGATGGCGTTTATAAGGTCAATAGTTTGGCATAAAGTTAATTGCCGGTAGTTATAGACAGAATATTGACGTCAAAAACGTCGAAACATTATTGAATAGTTCTGCCTGAAGTGGCTTACGAGTGCCGCTTGGGCATTGGAAGTACCCAATCGGGTCACACGGAGAGTCCAATGAGCGTCGTTGCCATCGTCAAAAGCATTGTTGGCCAGGTCATCGCAGTATCGCCAGAAGGCATCCGGCGTGTACTCATCGAAGGCGATCGCCTGTTGGCGGGTGAGGAAGTCCTCACCGGCCCGGGCGGCGCAGTAACCCTGGAGCTCGCCGATGGCCGTCTGCTCGACCTGGGCCGCGACAGCCAGTGGAGCGCCGATGCGCCCGGCAGCAGCACCGACCTGAGCCAGGCCACTGCGCAAGCGGCGCCGTCCGTTGAAGAGCTGCAGCAGGCAATTGCTGCCGGTGTCGACCCGACGACCGAACTGGAAGCGCCGGCAGCCGGCCCAGCAGCAGCGGGTGGTGGCTCCGTCGGTGGCGGACACAGCTTCGTCATGCTCGAGGAAACGGCCGGCTCGGTGGCCCCGACCATCGGCTTCCCGACCGACCCATTGGGTTTCGCGACCGAATTGACGGTCGAAGACATTGGCGGGGTGGACATCGACAACACCACGGATACGATACCCGAGACACCTGTCGCCACCGGCCTTACCCTGAGCGCCACCCCTTCGATCTCCGAGGCGGGTGGCGTAATCGTCTACACCGCCACCGTTGGCCAGGCCCCGTCTTCCAATCTGACGGTCACCCTGTCCAATGGCGCAGTGATCATTATTCCGGCGGGGCAGACCACGGGTAGCGTCAACGTCACCATTCCGGCGAACGACACGCCCTACATCGATGGTGGACAGATCTCCACGACCGTTACCGGCACCTCTGGCGGCAATGGCCTGACGATCACTGTCCCGCAAACGCCGGCTGTGACCCAGGTCACCGATACCATCGACAATACGACCGCCACGCTGACGGCCTCGCCGAGCGTGACGGAAGGCGGCGTGATCACCTACACCGTGACCCTGAGCAACCCAGCTCAGACCGCCGTGACCGTGACCCTGTCGAACGGCCAGACCGTTACCATCGAAGCCGGCAAGACCACCGGCAGCGTTGACTTCCAGACCCCGGCCAATGACGTCTACAACAACGGCAGCACCGTCAGCACCACCATCACCGGTGCCACAGGCGGCAACTTCGAGCAGCTGACGCCGAACCCGGCGCCTGCCGAGACCGTGATCCGTGACTCGGTCGATACCACCACTGCCACGCTGACGGCCTCGCCGAGCGTGACGGAAGGCGGCGTGATCACCTACACCGTGACCCTGAGCAACCCAGCTCAGACCGCCGTGACCGTGACCCTGTCGAACGGCCAGACCGTTACCATCGAAGCCGGCAAGACCACCGGCAGCGTTGACTTCCAGACCCCGGCCAATGACGTCTACAACAACGGCAGCACCGTCAGCACCACCATCACCGGTGCCACAGGCGGCAACTTCGAGCAGCTGACGCCGAACCCGGCGCCTGCCGAGACCGTGATCAATGATTCGGTCGACACTACTACTGCAACCCTCACCGCCACTCCAAGTGTTTCAGAGGGAGGCGTAGTCACTTATACAGTGACACTGAGCAATCCGGCTGGCACAGCCATGACCGTAACGCTGAGCAACGGCGCGGTCATTTCGGTCGCTGCGGGTCAGTCCGAAGGTCATGTGACCGTTCCTGCGCCGAGCGATGATGTTTACCTGGATGCAAGCTCGCTCACAGTCACCATCGACAAGGTTGACGGTGGGAACTTCGAGAAGCTGGACGTGGATAGCACGCCTGCAGTGACTGAAGTTACCGACACCATTGACACCACCACCGTCACCTTGACCGCAAATTCGACGGTTGCTGAAGGTGGCGTGGTGACCTACACCGCTTCCGTGAACCACAAGGTCACCGGTTCCGATCTGGTAGTGAAGCTGGCCAACGGCCAGACCATCACCATCCCGGTCGGCGAGTCGTCCGCGTCGGTGCCGTTCAGCGCACCGAACAACGTCCATAACACCAACCTGGACCTGAGCAACAAGATCACCGAGATCT
>RCUS01001762.1_pt1 | contig 10568 bp, 7 predicted proteins | sample 2166221 | NCBI WGS metagenome assembly RCUS01 (sample SAMN09932758, study PRJNA488358) | compost metagenome | isolation source: compost soil in cyclohexanecarboxylic | place: Germany: Experimental Botanical Garden | reverse complement strand
CCAATCAGCAACGGCTGCGGGCCGCTGCGCTTGGCCAGCTCTTCACGGCAGGCCGCCATCATGCGCAGGCCACCGGAGCAATGCACGTTGACCATCCACACGCCCATCTCGGCGGCGGCCTTTACCGCCATGGCGGTGGTGTTGGGAATGTCGTGGAACTTGAGGTCCAGGAACACTTCGAAGCCCTTGTCACACAGGGTTTCGACAATGCCCGAAGCGCTGCTGGTGAACAGCTCCTTGCCAACCTTCACCCGGCACAGCGCAGGGTCAAGCTGGTCAGCCAGCTTCAGGGCGGCCTCACGGGTAGGGAAATCCAGGGCGACGATCAGGGGCGTCTGGCAGGCGGACATGGGCAGGGTCTCTTGGCAAGTCGAAAACGGCGCGCATTGTAAACGAAGTGACGCAGGCTTTGGGGCCCGCAGGTCACGGAATTGGCCCTGCACGGCCTGGCACCTATAATTGAACCAACGGAACGGGCAATTGCTCAAAACTTATGTAACCGTTGCCCATGGCCCGATCTAAGGAGAACGACAATGCCCTGGTATGCCTGGCTGATACTCATCATAGCCCTCGGCTCGATTGTCGGCGGGTTGATGATGCTACGCGACACGGCCAAAAAACTGCCGCTGACCGAAGAGCAATTGCGCAAGGTACATGAGCGCAATGCCGAGGCGGATGCCAAGGACGCACAAGACCGCTAAAACGCCCAGCCCTTCAGGCGCTGCGCCTGCGGGAGCGCGCCATTCCCGGCACGTAAAGGCCGGGCCAGGGCATCACCCCGGCCCCTGCCCGCTTACTCCACCATCACCTTGTCCCGGTTGCGCTCCAGCAACGCATTGCCTATGCCCTTTATTTCCAGCAACTCATCCACTGAAGCAAACGGCCCATTGGCCTCGCGGTAGGCCACGATAGCCTCCGCCTTGGCCTTGCCAATGCCGTTCAGCTCCTTTTGCAGGGTGAGTGCATCTGCCGTGTTCAAGTCCAGCCTCGGCGCCTGCTGTGCCTGGGCCTGGGCCACCACCGGCACCGGTTCGGCCACTGCCATGGTGCTGGCCGGGGCGGCGCTAAGGGAGAACGACAAACTGGCGAACAGCGGCAGCAGCAGGTACGACAGAACGTTATTACGCATGGTGAACACTCCTTGGGTTGGTCATTTTCCAGCAACCGTTTTCCTTCGGCTGCGCAATCAACCCTAGCGGTTCTGCCATGTTGCAAACAGGCACTGGGCCCGGTTAATCGTTACCGAATCCGTCATTTAAAAAAGCAACTTCGCCCACCCAGGAATAATGGCGCTACGCTATATTTCGAGTTAAGTTCATGAAACAAAAGCAATGGCAAATCGCCGCTAGGTAAATTCCCGTTTAACCAGAGTTTCATTCAGATCAAACGCTGTTGTTTTTCCTACAAGCCTTGTCGGATAAGGCCCCACCCGTTCGTCGCATGCTCAGTTCGTATTGACTTTATTGGCATGATGCCTGAATAACATAAAACAATCGTTTTTCCTGATGCGATACACAAAAATAACATCCAGTCAATCGATATATATGAGCAAATTCGGACAGTCAGTGGAAAAAAACGTGCCAGACGGGATGTCATATTGATGACGAAATGATAAATTTGCGGCCATTGGACAACCTCCCTGCTTGAAGGATCCGAGCCAGCATGAATTTTTCTTCACCTCCCCCCAAGCCCCCCGGCCGATTCGCGTAACACCTGCGATCCGCACCCGTAGCACCCGATCCAACCGCCTTCACTCACACACAGAAGACCGTCGCCGTGTCCCTAAAGGCCCTCACCGTATTTGGCACCCGCCCAGAGGCCATAAAAATGGCACCCCTGGTCCTCAACCTTGCCCAGAACGAAGGCTTCGAGTCGCGTGTCTGCGTAACGGGCCAGCACCGCCAGATGCTGGACCAGGTCTTGGAACTGTTCGAGATTACGCCCGACTACGACTTGAACATCATGAGCCCCGGGCAGGACCTGACCGATGTGACCACTGCCATCCTGCAGGGTCTGAAACCTGTGCTGGCCGAGTTCAAGCCGGACGTGGTGCTGGTGCACGGCGATACTGCCACTACATTTGCCGCCAGCATCGCGGCCTACTACCAGCAGATTCCGGTCGCCCATGTCGAGGCTGGTCTGCGAACTGGCAATATCTATTCCCCCTGGCCGGAAGAAGGTAACCGTAAACTCACTGGCGCACTTGCTTCGCTGCACTTCGCACCTACCGAGACCTCGCGCGATAACCTGTTGAGGGAAGGCGTCAACCCACAGAACATTGTGGTGACAGGCAATACCGTGATCGATGCGCTCTTGCAGGTGGTCGCCAAGTTGGATACCGATGTTGAGCTTAAGGCGCAACTCACTTCCCGCTTTGAATTTCTACGCCCGGAGCGCAAGTTGGTTCTGGTCACTGGTCATCGGCGAGAAAGCTTCGGTGGCGGCTTCGAGCGTATCTGCCAGGCCTTGGTAGAGACTGCACAGCGCTTCCCTGAAATGGAGATCGTCTACCCGGTGCATCTGAATCCAAATGTACGAGAACCAGTCAATCGCTTATTGGGCGGTCTCGACAATGTACATTTGATTGAACCGCTTGATTACCTTCCCTTTGTCTATCTGATGAAACAGGCATATCTGATTCTCACTGACTCGGGCGGTATCCAAGAGGAGGCACCTTCGCTAGGTAAGCCTGTTCTGGTCATGCGTGATACTACAGAGCGACCTGAAGCAGTCGGTGCGGGCACCGTAAAACTGGTGGGTACGAATGTAAGTTCCATTGTTGATGGATTACTTACTTTGCTGACCGATGACAATATATATAGAGCCATGAGCCACGCCTACAATCCTTACGGGGATGGACAGGCGTGCCCGCGGATCATCGCTACCCTAAGCAATGTGATTAAGAGGCAGTAAATGACTTTGGGCACCATCGCCGTGATTGGATTGGGCTATATTGGTCTACCCACTGCAGCCGTATTTGCTTCTCGGAAGATAAAAGTAATAGGTGTTGATGTTAACCTTCACGCAGTAGAAGCAATCAATCGTGGCGAGGTTCATATCGTCGAGCCTGATCTCGACATGCTCGTTCATGCGGCTGTGACTGAGGGTTATCTACGGGCTACGTCAGTAGTTGAACCGGCCGATGCATTCCTGATTGCCGTGCCTACCCCCTTCAATGAGAAACATGAGCCGGATCTGTCGTTCATCAAGTCCGCGAGCAAAAGTATCGCGCCGGTTTTGAAGCCGGGCGATCTGGTAGTTCTCGAGTCCACCTCGCCAGTGGGAGCAACCGAGCAGGTGGCAGCCTGGTTGGCAGAGGCTCGTCCGGATCTATCGTTCCCTCAAAATGCGGGAGAAGCGTCGGATATTCGTATTGCCCATTGCCCTGAGCGTGTGTTGCCAGGACATGTCCTTCGTGAATTGGTACATAACGATAGAGTGATTGGCGGCATGACCGCGCGTTGCTCTGAAGCGGCCGCCAGCCTCTATAAGATATTCGTAGAGGCTGAGTGCGTAATTACTGACGCTCGTACTGCCGAAATGTGCAAGCTGACCGAGAACAGTTTTCGCGACGTCAATATCGCTTTCGCCAATGAGTTGTCTATTATTTGCGACAAATTGGGTGTAAATGTGTGGGAATTGATTCGCCTGGCGAATAGACACCCACGCGTAAATATATTGAAGCCTGGGCCGGGCGTGGGAGGACACTGTGTCGCAGTGGACCCCTGGTTCATTGTAAATCAGGCGCCCGAACAGTCTCGGTTGATTCGTACTGCGCGCGAGGTAAACGATGGAAAGCCCGCCTGGGTCGTCGATAAGGTACAGCGCCTGGTCGATGAAGTAAGCGCCACTGCCGGTAAAAAAAGAGAACGCATCCAAATCGCTTGCTTGGGCCTTGCCTTCAAGGCAAATATCGACGATCTGCGTGAAAGTCCGGCATTGGCAATTACTCTAGAACTTGCCAGGTTGTTTCCTGGGCAAATAGTGGCTGTTGAGCCCAATATTTCTTTTGCTCCGGATATTTTGCATGAAGCCGAAGTCCCTTTGATAGAGCTCGCCGGCGCCATGAAGGCCGATATTCTATTGTTGCTGGTCGATCATAAATTTTTCTCGACACAGGTGTTCAACCTGGGTCCGGAGCAGCGGCTTTTGGATACGCGAGGCGTGTTCGCTTGACGTCAGTTTAGATTAGTATCTTTTCTAGTGGGTGCGAGCCCGAATTAATTAACACGGAGTAGATAATGAAGCAGACGCTTCTGGAAAAATTCAATGACAAGACTGGCGTCATTGGTATCGTCGGGCTTGGTTATGTAGGGCTACCGCTGGTCCTACGTTATGCCGAGGTGGGCTACACGGTGGTGGGTTTCGATATCGATCAATCGAAGATCGACCATATCGAAGGCGGCACCAGTTACATTGAGCACATTCCGGCAGCCTCTATCGCCCGCGCGGTAGAACAAGGCTTCAAGGCTACGACTGACTTTTCGCAAGCCCGTGATGTCGATGCCCTGATTCTCTGTGTGCCTACGCCGCTGAACAAATACCGTGAGCCGGATCTGAGTTTCGTGTTGGATACCACCGATTCGTTGGTTCCTCATCTCCGCGCGGGGCAGGTCGTGTCCTTGGAAAGTACCACTTACCCAGGTACTACTGAGGAAGAATTGCTGCCACGTATCGAGTCGCGTGGCTTCAAGGTCGGAGAGGATGTATTCCTGGTTTACTCGCCGGAGCGTGAAGACCCGGGCAACCCGAATTTCACCACACGCACCATTCCAAAAGTGTGCGGTGGGCATACCACTGCCTGCCAAGAGGTAGGGATGGCTCTGTACGGGCAGGTTATCGATCGAGTCGTACCTGTTTCCAGCACCCGTGCGGCGGAAATGACCAAGCTTCTTGAGAACATCCACCGAGCCGTGAATATCGGCCTGGTCAACGAGATGAAAATCGTTGCCGACAAGATGGATATTGATATTCACGAGGTCATCCGTGCGGCGGCGACCAAGCCCTTTGGTTTCGTACCTTATTACCCTGGGCCTGGCCTTGGTGGACACTGCATTCCTATCGACCCCTTCTACCTGACCTGGAAGGCCCGCGAATACGGTCTGCACACTCGTTTCATCGAGCTAGCCGGTGAGGTTAACTCTGCAATGCCTGACTACGTGATTTCTAAGTTGACGGGTGCGCTGAATGATCGAGAAAAATCCGTAAAAGGCAGCAAGGTACTGGTCCTGGGAATTGCATATAAGAAAAACGTAGATGATATGCGCGAATCTCCGTCTGTCTTCATGATGGAGAAGCTGCGTGAGCTAGGTGCCACTATCAGTTACAGCGATCCGCATGTTCCGGTGTTCCCTAAAATGAGGGAGCACAGTTTTGACCTGAGCACTGTACCTCTATCTGCAGAAAGTATCGCATCATATGACTGCGTTCTGCTTGCCACTGATCATGACTGTTTTGACTATGAGCTCATAGGCTCTAGTGCTCAGCTCGTTGTTGATTGCCGTGGGCGCTTTAAAGCTAATGCAACTAATGTGGTGCGTGCCTGACATGAAAGATACAATATTCGAGTTTAACTATCATGGTGTTGCCATTGCTTTTAGGTTTCCCGAGCGTTCGGATTACATAAAAGACAAAATTATTTCCAATGCAAATTTCTATGAAGAAGACTTGCTGGCTGAAATAAGTAGGTTACCCATCGCTGAAGGTGCATTTTGCGATGTTGGTGCCAATATTGGTAATCACAGTGTATTTTTCTCTCGAGTATTGGGTCGAGACGTCTACGCCTTTGAGCCGGTCTTGGAAAGTTACGGACTGCTTTTTGAGAACCTAGAGCTCAATGGCGTGGCGTCGAAGGTTCAGGCATTTAATGTTGCGCTGGGCGCTTCAGAGAGTTGCGGCGTCATGCAGGTGCATGAGAGCAACCTCGGTGCGTCCAGATTGGTGGCGGAAGAAGGGGGCGGCGTTAAAATATCGTTGCTGGATTCTATTCTGCCGCCCGATTCCAACATTGCTCTTATCAAGATTGATGTGGAAGGATATGAGTGTGAGGTTCTGCGTGGAGCGGCTAATACGATAAGGCGTTGCAGGCCTGTATTAGTAATTGAATCCCAGTCTATAGTTTCTTTTGTTGAGATTGGTTCTGTCGTCCAGGATTATGGATACATACCCATTGGACAGAAGGGAAACACTGCGACTGTTTTTTATGTCCATGAAGACAGCATGCCACTTTACCGAGATATAATTCCGTTTCTTTCGCGTAATGATGTGGATGGAGTTCGGCGTAGAGTTCAGGGGCAGTTGGAAGGTGTCAAGTCAAAAATTCTCTCTTCCATAAAGGTTGTCGCTGAGAAACTAGAGTATGACGGTTCAGATCTTGCTGCTGATATTCAGCAGCTAAAAGGGGCGAGTGCTGGAGTGCAGCAAGTGCTTGAGGGTGTTGCTGCTACCTTCAATGAGCATCTGCGGGACGCAGGGCGCGTGCGCGAAGTGGAGAGCCGTTGCTATGAGCTTGAATCTGAGCTCGAAGGAAAAGTGCTCTTGCTTGAGGAACTCAGTCGCTCTTCTGAGCAGAAAATAGCAGCTTACGAGCAGACTATTTCTGCTTTGAAGATGAATAACTCTGAACTTGAGGGGCAAGTGCTCTTGCATGAGGAGTTCACTCGTTCTTCTGAGCAGGAAATAGCAGCTTGCGAACAGATTATTTCTAGTTTGAAGATGAGTAATTCTGAGCTTGATGGGCAAGTACTCTTGCTTGAGGAGTTCAGTCGTTCTTCTGAGCAGGAAATGGCAGTTTGCGAAGAGATCATTTCTAGCTTGAAGTCGAATAACTCTAAGCTTGAAGGGCAAGTGCTCTTGCTTGAAGAGTCCCGTCGTTCTTCTGAGCAGAAAATAGCAGCTTGCGAACAGACTATTTCTACTTTGAAGGTGAACAATCAGGCGTTGGCCTCTCAGGTAAAGCTTGAGCAAATCAAATCCGAACATCTGTACTCGGCGCTGGAACGAAGCTTTAATAGCAAGCTGCATAAACTGCAATCCAATATGTTCTCTGTGTCCAATAGGGCTACATTCGGCTTGGTCTCCGCTCGGAAAAGCTGGGATGTTTTTTCTGGCCAGTTAGATAGACAAATCCGTGCAGCGCAAGAACGGCAAGGCGTAGCACTTACCTGTGTTGTAGAAGGTCCTTCGGCGCTTCAACAACGCCAACCTGAGCTAACGCATGCGATCTCTCGTAAAGCTACTGCAGTAGGCACTCAGAAGGTTCGAGTCGGCATTGCATCTATCGAAGTTCGCAGAACAGCTCTGAGTCACGTCATAGACTGCCTGTATGACCAGGTTGATGAACTTTATATTTATCTGAATGATTACTCTTTTGTTCCGGACTTCCTAAACAGGGAAAAGATTACTGTTATTCATGATAAAGGCGATGTTGGCGATCGCGGAAAATTCTACGGACTCATGGGCTTTGAAGGATACTACTTCACTTGTGACGACGATATTTCCTACCCTTCGTATTATGTTAAGCACTGTATAGATGGCATTGAACGTTATGGTCGGAGGTCCGTGGTCGGGTGGCATGGATCGCTTATTCTCCATCCCTTTGTAGACTATTACACTCCCACGTCTCGTCGAGTCTTGTCATTCCGCGCGGGGCGCCCTAAGGACACCGCAGTTCACGTATTGGGTACTGGGTGTACCGCTTTCCATACAAGTACTATCCAGCTCAAATACGAAGATTTTAAAACATCTAATATGGCGGACATTTATTTTGCCCTGATTGGTCAGGCGCAGAATATACCTTTCGTGGTTTTGAAACACGACGCCGGCGAGGCCCTACCTTTAGATATACCCGATGACAAGGCTATTCATAAGGAGTCTATGGCATCGACTGGCTCAAAAGCTGACACGAAAGCACTGCAAAACAAGCTTGTTGCAGAACATAAGAGTTGGAACGCACCCGTTGCTGATCTTGTCGTAGCGCGTGAGTCAAAGACTGTTGCTTATGTTGGGCGTGTTGATGCTGAACGTTGGAAAAAAGGCGGCATCCTCAAGTCTGGGAAGATGATCATTAACGCTTTGCGCCGATTCGGCCACAGGGTTATTCCCATAGAACTCGATACTGAATACGGCAGTCAGGTTTCTAGCATTAAAGATGCCGATATTGTCTGGATATATCCTGGGGATCCAAATCGTCCGGACTTCCGTCTTGTAGAACAACTGATTGAGCACGCAGCAGGAAGTGGCAAGACCGTTTTTGTTAATCTTTCATTCAATGCAATGCCTGCTCGAACCGAATGGATCGTAGAGAAACTCTCTGCCTGGAAACTGGCCTATGGCAGTCGAGTAAAGGCCTGTGTGTTCACCAATACGCTGAAAGGCATTTCTTCTTTCTCTTCTATTGAAGATAACTTGGTTTGCTTGCCTAAGACCATTGACTTTGACGTTGACTGCGCACCCCCGACATTCAGTGCTACCAAGGGGATATTCTTTGGCGACCTACAGAAGTTGCTAAATAGGGACTTGGTGGGTGGTGATATATCCGTGTGGCTGGACGCACTGCGGAAGGCGTTGCCAGGGGTTCCGCTGTATGCTGTTCGTCAATATGGTGGGAAGATCGATAGGGACTTGGGGCTTGAGGTAATACCCTATACTGTTGGTCGAGCGTGGGATGATTTCATCTCATCTTGCCGCATCGTCACATGTTTAACACCTCATGCCACCTTCGAGATGATACCTGTTGAATCTGCTGGCCTAGGCATTCCTGCTATTTATCGACCGATGTTGCACGCTCATACTGAGGTGCTTTCGGTTTCGGGTATAGAAGTGAAGACTGTCGAAGAGTTTGTCCATGCCTGCAAGTGCTTGTACAACGATGAGGCAATTTGGAATAGTTACAGCATCAGTTCACGCCTTCGGGCACAAAGCCTCCATATAGACCATATTTCTGCATCTATTCATCAGCAAATGGTAATGGCTAGTCGCTGAAATAAAAGGTATAGGCAATGGCATTTAACAAAGAATTAAAGGCGAGAGGGTTGTTTGTCGCTGACCAGCACATCCCCCGCTCCCCGTTTCGCTATGAACCGAAGGTAACACTTGGCTCCTGCGAAATACAGGCGGGTGTCAGTGTAGGTATGCACACTTATATTAACGATGGATTTGTTCGCTCGAATGTTGTAATTGGCCGGTACTGTTCTATTGGCCGGAATGTGATAATCGGCTCGGGCCATCATGAAATGGGCTTTCTGTCTACGAGTCCATTTTTTCAGCCACCGCCAAATACAGGCTCTAGTATCAAGTTAGCGGATCACAAGAAACGAATCCGGGTGCAAATAGGGCATGATGTTTGGGTCGGAGATCGTGCAATAATTCTGTCTGGTGTCACGGTCGGTAATGGCGCCGTCATTGCTGCTGGATCGATTGTTACGAAAGACGTTGCTGACTATTCGGTTGTTGCTGGCGTTCCTGCGAGAGCTTTGAAATGGCGGTTCGAGGATGAGTCCGTTCGTGATCGGCTGTGCAGAGTGCGCTGGCATGAATTTGATCCCGACAAACTCAAAGCCTTAGATATTTCTAATATCCATGAAGCTTTGGATACGCTGGAGTCTTGGCCGGATGAGTGGCGGACGGCGAAGAATAATCGACATGTGCTGCTGTGAGACCTTACGTGCGAGATAAACTGATCAGAGTAATAAAAAGGGTCGGCGATTACGCGCTAGATCTTGCATTTGGTTTATTTTGCCTACGCAAAAAAAAATATAACGACGATGTGTACCTTTTTTTGGCGATAAATGGCGCTGGTCTTGGACATTTGACCAGGGCCCTCGGTATCGCAAAGGCATTGAAGCGAAAGAGACCTGACACTAGAATTATTTTTCTCACCACGAGCATTGGTGTTCCCTTGGTTGTTCGCCAAGGGTTTACCTGTTTTCATGTACCGCCGTTTGCGCTGGCGGGAAATGTAGATTCTCGTGACTGGAATGGATTGTTCTTTTCTCAGCTCTCCCGCTTAATTTCCCTTTATAGCCCTTCCAAAGTTGTTTTTGATGGGACTGTTCCTTACGAAGGGCTGTTGAGGGGAATGCGAAGATTTCCAGCGATTAAGTATGTCTGGATAAAAAGAGGACTTTATAAGAGCGCCGCCCTTGATGACAGATTAAAATCGCATGTAAGGCGTTTTTCTTCTGTCATCATTCCTGGCGAAGTCGGTGATGAAGTTTCAGGCCCTAGCGGCAATATAGTATTTGTGCCGCCCATTGTGATGTGTGAGTCGGATGAGGTCCTACCCGCTGAAGTCGCGATAGAGCGACTTGGGTTGCGACCAGACAAGAAAAGAGTACTTGTTCAGCTCGGGGCTGGAAATATCAATGATATTTCTGGGCAGTTGGGGCAGGTCGTTTCATTTTTGAGCGCCCGAAGTGATGTGGAAATTTGTGTCGCTCACTCGCCTATTTCTCTCCAGCAGTTTTTTTTCCCTAAAGTGAAGAATGTCGAAGTTTACCCGATGAGTTGGTATTTCTCTGCCTTCGATCTGGTGGTTTGTGCCGCAGGTTATAATTCGGTTTGTGAAG
>RCUS01001759.1_pt1 | contig 10571 bp, 7 predicted proteins | sample 2166221 | NCBI WGS metagenome assembly RCUS01 (sample SAMN09932758, study PRJNA488358) | compost metagenome | isolation source: compost soil in cyclohexanecarboxylic | place: Germany: Experimental Botanical Garden | reverse complement strand
ACCGGCCTCATCGCTGGCAAGCCAGCTCCCACAGTGGATCTGTGTACGCCGGACCCGCGATGAGCCGATCACTGCACCCCACCACTGCCCCAGCCCAACGCCTTGTACAAGGCAATCGCATTCAGGTACGAAGCGGTCTCCGCCTCCGCCACTTCACGCTTGATCAAGAAGAACGCGCGCTGGTTTTCCAGCACGGCCATGTAGGTACCCGCCCCGCGCCGATAGCGCTTGGAGGCGATGTCGATGGCATCAGCGCCATGGGCCGCCGACTGCATCAGCGCGCCGAGGCGGGTCTGGTTGCGGGCCAGGCGAGTGACGGCGTTTTCCACTTCTTCGCGGGCCAGCAACAGTGACTGCTCATAGCGCGCCTGCGCTCCTTGCGATTGCGCCTCGGCAGCTCGCAAACGGGCTTTGGCATTGCCCAAACGGAACGCCGGCCAGGTCACCGTTGGCGCCAGTTCGTAGGCCCGCGCCGCGCTGCCCAGGTCGCCGCTGCGCAAAGCAAAGAAGCCGATGAAGCCGCCCAGGTCCAGGCGCGGGTACAGCTCGGCGGTGGCCACGCCGACGTCTTCGCTGCTGGCCGCCAGTTGCCGTTCGGCACTGGCGACATCCGGGCGATTGTTGATCAGCGCGTTGACGTCGCCCAAAGGCAGTTGCCGCGCCAGCGGTGGCAAAAACCGTGCTTGCGCAGGCTCTTGGGCAAGGCTGGGCGCACGTCCGGTGAGTACATCCAGGCGGTACCCGGCCTCCTGGATCGATGCCTGCAACGGTGGCACCGCCGCTTCGCTGAGCAGCAGGTTGGCATGGGCACTTTGCTCGTCCTCGTACTGGCCGCTGCCGGCACGCACCTGGGCACTGGTGAGTTTCAGGGTTTCGCGCCAGGCCTGGACCTGGGCCTGCGCCACTTCAAGGCTGCGGCGCAAACCCTGTTGCTGGTAATAGGCCCGGGCGACTTCGGCGGCGATGCTCAGGCGCATCTGTTCAAGGTCCGCCCGCGCCGCCTCCGAGCGTGCCTCAGCCGCAGCGGTCAGGCGCTGCAAACGGCCGAACAGGTCGATCTCCCACTGCACGTCAAAACCTGCGCGATAGCTGCGCGAGAACATGCGCTGCGGCTCGCTGCCATCGGCCAGTTGCTGTTGCTCAAGGCTCTGGCTGAAGCCGGTGCGCGCGGTCACCCCTGGATATTGGTCCAGGTGCCGGTCATCGAACAGCGCCCGCGCCGCCAGCAGGTTGGCCTGGGCCTGGCGGATGTCGTGGTTGTGCTTGAGCGCGGTGTCGACCAGGTGATCGAGTTGCGGGTCATCGAAAAACGACCACCACTGCGCCGGCAACTGCGCACCCGCGGCAAACTGCTGCTGTTGCGGCGTGCTCAAGGGGATTGGCGCAGGGGTTGCCTTTTCATAGTCGGGGCCGACCTTGCAGCCCGCCACTGCCAGGCTCGAAAGCACACAGGCCAGGGCCAGGTTCGCTCTGTTCATCCTTCGCTCCTCAGCGCATCAGCCAGGGACACCGCACGCGGCGTGCGCGCAGCCACCGAGTGTTTGCGCGCCAACAGGCTGTACACCGTGGGCAGCACGAACAGGGTGAACAGGGTGCCGATCAACATGCCGCAGACAATCACCAGGCCCAGGCCGAAACGGCTGTTGGCCCCGGCGCCGGAGGCGAACAGCAAGGGGATCAGGCCTACCACCATGGCCGCAGTGGTCATCAGGATCGGCCGCAACCGAATCTGCGCCGCCTTGCTGATCGCCGCAGCACGGTCAAGCTGCTCTTCTTCCTGCAGGGTGTTGGCGAATTCAACCATGAGGATGCCGTGCTTGCTGATCAGGCCAATCAGGGTCACCAGGCCGATCTGGGTGTAGATGTTCACCGTCGCATAGCCCAGTGCCAGCGGAATCAGCGCACCACTGATCGACAGCGGCACGGTGATGAGGATGATCAGCGGGTCGATCAGACTTTCGTACTGCGCCGCCAGCACCAGGTAGATGACGATCACCGCCGCCAGGAATGCCAGCATCAGCGCACTGCCCTCCTGGGTGTACTGACGCGCATCGGACTGCCAGTCATAGCTGAAGCCGGCCGGCAATGATGCCGCCACCTGGTCGAGAAACGCTACCGCATCGCCCAGGGTCACCCCGGCCGCCGGAATGCCCTGAAAGGTCGCGGCGTTCTGCTGGTTGAACTGGGTCAGTTTGTTCGGCTCGACCTGCTCGGACACCTGCACCACCGTCGACAGCGGCACCAGGGTGCCGTCTTCGCTGCGCACGTACTGGCGGGTCAGGGTTTGCGCGGTCAGGCGCTGGCTGCGCGGGCTCTGTGCGATCACGTCGTAGGAGCGCCCTTCCAGGCCGAAGCGGTTCAGGTAGTTCTCCCCCACCAGCACCGCCAGCGACTCGCCGATGTCCTGCATGCGAATGCCCATGCTATTGGCCTTGGCCCGGTCGACCCGCACCTGGACCACCGGGTTGTTGTAGTCCAGGTCGCTGTCGACCACAGCGAACAGACCACTGTCTCGGGCCTTCTGCTTGATCTCCTCCATGGTCTGGTACAGCACCTGATAATCCTGGGAACTGCGCAGCACCAGTTGCACCGGCAAGCCACCGGTGGAACCCGGCAAGGCCGGCAGCTGGAAGGCGAAGATGCTGGTGCCTTCGACATCGTTGACCGCCGCCTGCAAGTCGACCTGGATCTGCGCAGCGGTACGCTCCCGTTCGTCCCACAACGACAGGTTGATGCCGCCGATGCCCGAGGCCAGGCCGTCGCTGCCGTTGATGATCCAGGTGCTGACGGTTTCCGGCAGACGGTTGTAGACCTGGTCGAGCTTGTCGGCAAAGCGCTCGACGTACTCGAGGTTGGCGTGCTGCGGTGCCTTGATCGCGGTCAGCAGCCCGGCCTGGTCTTCGGTCGGTGCCAATTCGCGCTGGGGCAAGCCGTACAGCCAGGGCAAGCTGAGCAGCACCAGCAAGGCAAAACCCACGCTCAGCCAGCGCCGTGCCAGGGAGAACTCCAGCGCCCGGCTGTAGCGCGTTGCCAGGGCGTCGAAGAAGCGGTTGGCGGCATGGGCCATGCGCCCTTCCGACTGTTTGGACTGCAACAGGAACGAGCTCATCACGGGCGACAGGGTCAGGGCCACCACCCCGGAGACCACCACCGCCCCGGCCAGGGTCAGGGCAAACTCGCGAAACAGCGCGCCGGTCAACCCGCCCATCATGCCGATCGGCGCGTACACCGCAGCCAGGGTGATGGTCATGGCAATCACCGGCCCGGCCACTTCCCGCGCCCCCACCAGGGCAGCGGCCACCGGAGTCTTACCCTCCTCGATATGGCGGTGGACGTTCTCCACCACGACGATGGCATCGTCCACCACCAGGCCAACGGCCAGGACCATGGCCAGCAAGGTCAACAAGTTGAGGCTGAAGCCAAACATCAGCATCAGTGCCGCCGCGCCAAGCATCGACAGCGGAATGGTCACCACCGGAATCAGCACCGTACGCAGCGAACCCAGGCACAGGTAGATGACGATCACCACGATCAGCAGCGCTTCGAGCAGGGTCTTGGTCACCTCGTCGATGGACGCCTGGATGAAGCGCGCGGTCTCGAACGCCAGCTCGGCCTTGACGTCCGGCGGCAGGGTCTTGCGGATGTCCGGCAGCACCTTGCGGATACCGTCGACGATCACCAACGGGTTGCCGCCGGGGGTCGGAAACAGGCCCAGGTGCACGGCGCGCACGCCATCCATGGAGGCGCTGGTTTCCACCGAGGCGGCGCCCAGCTCGACGGTGCCGACATCCTTGATGCGCACCAGGCCATTGCCGTCGTTGCGGATCACCAGCTCGCGAAATTCGCCGACGCTGGTCAGGTCGGTGTTGACCCGAATGTTGGAGACCACGAACTGGCCTTTGACCTTGCCGGGCGCTGCCTGGTAGTTGTTGCGCCTGACTGCCTCGGCGACATCCGCAGCCGTCAGGCCGCGTGCAGCCAGGCGCGCCGGGTCGATCCACAGACGCATCGACAGGGTCTGGCCACCAAACACCTGAACCTTGGCCACACCGTCGATGGTGGTCAGGATCGGCTCGACCACCCGCGCCAGGTAGTCGGTCATCGCCGGAGTCGACAGGCTGTTGCTGGCAAAGCCGATATAGGCCACCGCCGTCGACTCGCCGGACGAGCGTTCGATCACCGGGTCATAGGCCTGCTCGGGCAGGCGAAAGCGCACCTGGTTGACCTTGGCCATGACTTCGGTCAGCGCCTGGGTCGAATCGCGGTTGAGCTCCATGCGTACGGTGACCAGGCTGCGGCCCTGCACCGAGGACGACGACAGGTAGTCGATGCCCTCGACCGACGACACCGCCTGGGCGATCGGCTGGGTGACGAAGCCCTGCATCAGCTCGGCCGAGGCGCCGGGGTATTCGGTGGTGACGGTGATGGTGGAACTTTCCAGCATCGGGTATTGGCGGATCGGCAACTGGCGCAGGGAGAGGATGCCCAGCAGCAGGATAAGGATGCTGACCACCAGCGCCAGCACCGGCCGACGCACGAACAGATCGGTGAATTTCATCGGAAGGTCTCTGGGCGATCGGTCAGGAGCCGGACAGCGCCGGGGCTTGCAGGGTGTCTGCGGTGGCTTCCACCGCTACCCCGTCACTGAGCTTGAGCTGGCCGGAGGTCACCACCTGGTCGGCCTCGTCCAGCCCTTCGAGGATGATCACCCGGCCGTCCTGGCGCTCGCCGATCTTCACCGGCACCCGTTGCACCACCAGCGCCTGTTGCTGTTCGTCATGGCGGGCGAGGAACACCGTGTCGCCATAGGCGGTGTAGGTCACGGCGGTTTCCGGCACGCTGAGGATCTCGGCCACCTGCGGGTCGGCGACCTTGACGCTGGCATACATGCCGGCCTTGAGCAGCGCATCGGCGTTGTCCAGGGTGGCCTGCACCTGCACCGTGCGCGAACGGCCGATCAATGGGTCAATGGCGGTGATGCGCGCCGGGAATGTTCGCTCGGGATAGGCATCGAGCAGCACCTCGACCGGCTGCCCGGGCTTGAGGTGGATGCTCAGTTGCTCGTCGAGGGAGAAGTTCACATACAAGGTGCGGGTGTCGATCAGGCTGACGATGGCATCGCCGACATTCAGGTACTGGCCTTCGTTGACCTTGCGAATGCCCAGCACGCCGTCGAAGGGCGCGCGGATGGTCTTCTGCGCGATTACCGCCTCGGTGTGCGCCAGTTCGCCGCTGGCCATGTCGCGGGCGGCCAGGGCGTTGTCGAGCTGCTCCTGGGTGGCGGCGTTTTCCGCCACCAGCTCACGGACCCGGCGGTGGTTGATCTGCGCATTGTGCAACTGCGCCTGCAGGCGAATGCGTTCGGCCTGCTCGGGGGCGTCGTTGAGGGTGATCAGCACATCGCCACGGCGCACCTTTTGCCCGGAGACGAAGTTGATCCGCGTCACCCGCCCGCCGATCTCAGCCGAGACCAGCACCTGGCGCGCCGCCTCAAGCTCGCCGACCCCGGCGAAAAAACCGTTGGCCGGGCCACGCTGCACCGTGCCCAATGCCACCTTGATAAGCGACCTGGCCGGCGGCGCCGAAGCCTGTGCGCCATGCGGTTGTTGCCAGACCACCAGCAACGCTATTGCTGCGCCCACCAGTACGGTGCCGAGCGCGAGGTTCTTCCTGTTCATCCATCACTCCCTGTGAGGCTGGCCTCAGGCCCACTGCACGTTGAACACCACGAAGGCCAGCAGGGCCCAGAGCACCAGTACCAGATGGGTCAGTTGCAAGCCTTCCTGGCGAATCCAGTAGCCGAACCACAACCCGCCCAGGAGCATGGCGAAGGAAAAACCGAGAAACGCGCTCAGGGCCAGGTTCAGCCAGGGCCGCGCTGGCTCGAGCCCGGTACCGATCAACAGGACGTAGGTGCCGATCAGGGCCGCGACCGCCGCGACCACCTGCAGTACCAGCACCACCAGCAAGGCGATGCGGTGGGCAGCAGTGGAGTGCAGGGCCCGGGACAACAGCGGAATATCGATGGCCGGTGCCTGGCGTAACGGAGCCATGGCCATGGTCGCGCCAACCGCGCCGAGGGAAGCGCGAAACGCCTGCAGGTTGTTGAGTACCGCGATGCCGAGCCAGAGGCTCAGGCCAATGGCCTGAACGGCCTGGAACAGCCAGAGGGAAGTGTGCAAATCCATTTGAACGTCCGTGGTGGTTGAGCGCAATAACACAAGAAAACACTTGGATATTAGAGCCGTGCCTGCCAATGCACAACCCACAGAACGCTAACCACCCTGCTCAGGTAAAACATTGTCGGCGGTCATGCTTTGCCGACGCAGGCTTGCGAAGCCCTGCCCCGAGCACTGAATTGATCACCTTCATCCATCGCGACGGATGGGTGCAGCAAAGTCGACACCTTCACTTGACTGTATTTGTATATACATGCTCATATCTGTTTCAGTCGCCCACCTGCGTTCGGCTGGCGACCCGACCGCGACAACACAACAATAGGCGGAGATCCCGAGCAATGACCCAGGCCAATGCCTCGCGCAGCAAGCCCCTGATCGAGCGGCGCTCGATCGACTACATCCCGGAAAACGAACGACACGGACGCCTCTACAGCCAGTTCACCCTGTGGCTGGGCGCCAACCTGCAAATCACCGCAATCGTCACCGGGGCCCTGGCCGTGGTGCTTGGTGGCGATGTGTTCTGGTCGCTGATCGGCCTGCTGCTCGGCCAACTGGTCGGTGGCGCGGTCATGGCCCTGCACGCCGCCCAGGGGCCGAAACTCGGCCTGCCGCAGATGATCTCCAGCCGCGTGCAGTTCGGTGTGTATGGCGCGGCCATCCCGATTGCCCTGGTGTGCCTGATGTACCTGGGCTTCACCGCCACCGGCACAGTGCTTTCGGGCCAGGCCATCGGCCAGTTGCTGAGTGTCAGTGACAGCGCCGGCATCCTGATCTTCGCCGGGGTCATCGTCCTCGCCACGGTGTTCGGCTACCGCATGATCCACTGGATCGGCCGGGTCGCCAGCGTGCTGGGGATCATCGCCTTCGTCTACCTGTTCAGCCGCATCATGGTCATCAGCGACATCAGCCAGTTGCTGGAGAACCGCCACTTCACCTGGGCCTCGTTCCTGCTCGCAGTGTCGCTGTCGGCGTCCTGGCAAATTTCCTTCGGCCCGTATGTCGCCGACTACTCGCGCTACCTGCCGAGCAACACCTCATCGTTCAAGACCTTCCTCGCCGCGGGCCTGGGCTCGGTGGTCGGCGCCCAGGCGTCGATGGTGCTCGGGGTGTTTGCCGCAGCGATTGCCAACGGCCAGTTCTCCGGCCGTGAAGTGGCCTACATCGTTGGCCTGGGCGGTACCGGCGCCACCGCCGCGCTGCTGTACTTCAGCGTCGCCTTCGGCAAGGTGACCATCTCCACCCTCAACTCCTACGGCAGCTTCATGTGCATCGCCACCATCATCAGTGGCTTTCGCGGGCACATCGAAGTGACCCGGCGCCAGCGCCTGTTCTTCGTCCTGGCCATTGTCGGTGCCTCGACCCTGATCGCCCTGCTCGGCCAGCATTCGTTCCTGGCTGCGTTCAAGTCGTTCATACTGTTCCTGCTGACTTTCTTCGTGCCCTGGAGTGCGGTCAACCTGGTGGACTACTACTTCATCACCAAGGAGCGCTACGACGTGCCGGCACTGGGTAATCCCAACGGCCGCTACGGGCGCTGGAACATGCCCGGCATCATCGTCTACACCATTGGCGTGCTGGTGCAGATGCCGTTCATTTCCACCAAGCTCTACACCGGCCCCATGGTTGCCCACCTGGGCGGCGTTGACCTGTCGTGGATCATCGGCCTGGTGGTACCGAGCGTGCTGTATTACCTGGTCGCACGGCGCAAGGCCGCCGATGCCCCGGCGCAGATGATCCTGCCGCAAAGCAGCCAATCCTGAAACAAAAAGGCCGAGCCCCGTCGCCGGGGCTCGGCCTGTTTTTGTTCCTGTCCTTCATAGCTTGGCGATCGATACCTCGGTGGATTTGACGAAGGCAATCACTTCACTGCCGACCCGCAGTTCCAGCTCGTGCACCGAGCGGGTGGTGATCACCGAGGTGACGATGCCAGCGGAGGTCTGCACATCGATTTCCGAGACCACCGGGCCTTCGATGATCTCCTTGACCGTGCCTTTGAACTGATTGCGTACGTTGATCGCCTTGATGGTCATGCGCTGCTTCCTCGTCCTGGGGTGCACTGCCGCGCAGTGCTTGAGGTGCAGAGTGCGCCCGAGCAGATAAAATTAAAAAGAATAAATACGTACAAATATAGAACTAAAAGAGATATGTAAATCGACATATCGAAAGTCCTATAAGTTATTTATTTTCAGTTTTTTAGATCCTTTAGCATCGGTGCCACCCTCATAGAGCAAGTGAGCGCCACCTTTGCACAGCACTCCATCGACCCCTCTGCAAATCGCGCGGGAACTGGCCAGTGAGTTCGCCCGCACCGCAGTCGAGCGCGACCGCCAGGGCGGCACGCCCAAGGCCGAGCGCGATGCCATCCGCAACAGCGGCCTGCTGGCCTTGAGCATCCCCCGCGACTTCGGCGGGCTGGGCGCCAGCTGGACGCAAACCTTCGACGTGGTCCGTGAATTCGCCCGTGTCGACAGCTCGCTGGCCCACGTGTTCGGCTTTCATCACCTGATGCTCGCCACCGTGCGTCTGTTTGCCACCCCGGCGCAGTGGCAGCCGTGGTTCGAACTGACCGCGCGCAAGAGCTGGTTCTGGGGCAACGCCCTCAACCCGCTGGACACCCGCACGGTGGTCAAGGACCGCGGCAGCTTTCGTGAATTCTCCGGCAAAAAGAGCTTCTGCTCCGGCGCCAGCGATTCGGAAATGCTCATCGCCTCGGCGGTGGACGAAAGCGCGGGCGGCAAGCTGTTGATCGCGGCGATTCCCAGCGGCCGCACCGGTATCACCCTGCACAACGACTGGCACAACATGGGTCAGCGCCAGACCGACAGTGGCAGCGCCACCTTCGAACGGGTCCGGGTGGAAGAAAGCGACCTGCTGCTTGAGCCCGGCCCCTTGAGCACGCCGTTCGCCTGTCTGCGGCCGCTGATTGCCCAGCTGCATTTCGCCAATATCTTCCTTGGCATCGCCGAAGGCGCCTTCGACGAGGCCCGGCATTACGCCTTGCGCGAATCGCGGCCATGGTTCAAGTCACCCGCCGAGCAGAGCAGCGCCGACCCTTACGTGCTCAACCATTTCGGCGACTTCTGGGTGCGCCTGCAGGGCGCACGTTTGTTGGTCGAGCAGGCCGCCCTCGAGCTGGACCAGGCCTGGGGCAGGGGCGCGGCGTTGAGTGCCGAACAACGCGGGCGCCTGGCCGTAACCATTGCCACCGCCAAGGTTGCCGCCAGCCGTGATGGCCTGGAGATTTGCAGCAAGGTGTTTGAAGTCACCGGTGCCCGCGCCACCCAGGCCTCGGTGGGCCTCGACCGGCACTGGCGCAACCTGCGCACCCAGAGCCTGCACGACCCGCTCGACTACAAGCTGCACGAACTCGGTGAATGGGCCCTGCGTGGGCAATTGCCGACTCCGACCTTCTACTCATAGTGTGACCGCCATGCAATTGTTGACCCTACCGCCCTCCCCGGCCCTGGCCACCTCGATCCGCGCCACTGCGCAAGTGTTTGAAGACCCCAAGTCGCGGGCCTTGCTGGCGCACCTGCAGCGGGTTGCGCCGAGTGAAGCCAGCGTACTGATCATCGGCGAAACCGGCACCGGCAAAGAGCTGGTGGCCCGCCACATCCACAACTTGAGCGGCCGGCGCGACAAGCCTTTCGTGGCGGTCAACTGCGGGGCGTTTTCCGAATCGCTGGTCGAGGCCGAGCTGTTCGGTCACGAAAAAGGCGCATTCACCGGCGCCCTCAGCTCCAAGGCCGGCTGGTTCGAAGAAGCCAACGGCGGCACCCTGTTCCTCGACGAGATCGGCGACTTGCCGATGCCGATCCAGGTCAAGCTGCTGCGCGTGTTGCAAGAGCGCGAAGTGGTGCGCCTGGGCTCGCGCAAGAGCATCCCCATCGATGTGCGGGTGCTGGCGGCGACCAACGTGCAGCTGGAAAAAGCCATCAACGCCGGGCATTTTCGCGAAGACCTGTACTACCGTCTCGACGTGGTCAGCCTGGAGCTGGTGCCGCTGCGCGAACGCCCGGGCGACATCCTGCCGTTGACCCGCCACTTCATCCAGGCCTACAGCCAGCGCCTGGGCTATGGCGAGGTCAGCCTCAGCAGCGAGGCCGAAGCCAAGCTGCGCGGCTATGGCTGGCCGGGCAATATTCGCGAGCTGGAAAACGTCATCCATCACACCTTGTTGATCTGCCGCGACGGCGTGATCCGCCAGGAGGACCTGCGCCTGTCGAACATGCGCATCGAACGCGCCGACGACAGCCCCGGCAGTGATGACTCGGCTGAGGGGCTGCTGGAGCGGGCCTTCCAGAAACTCTTCGAGCAGCCCGGCGGCGCCTTGCACGAGAAGGTCGAGGATGCGCTGTTGCGGGCGGCGTATCGGTTCAGTCATTACAACCA
>RCUS01001756.1_pt1 | contig 10581 bp, 10 predicted proteins | sample 2166221 | NCBI WGS metagenome assembly RCUS01 (sample SAMN09932758, study PRJNA488358) | compost metagenome | isolation source: compost soil in cyclohexanecarboxylic | place: Germany: Experimental Botanical Garden | reverse complement strand
GCATGGCGTAGGTTGGATTAGCGGCGCGCAAGCGCCGCGTAATCCAACATCACCGCTGGCGGCGCGGGGTGAAAGGGCGCCATGGGCATGATGCTGCGTGATGCCGCGGGTGGTGTCGGCTTACGCGCGTTGCGCTAACCCGACCTACGCCGGACCTGCAACTGGGGTCGGACCCTCAGGGATTCGGCATCCCCGTCCGACCCCGGCGTCAAGAACCTGGGTTTCAGGTCTACTTCAACAACCCCGCCAGTTCCACCGCCGTCTTGACCTGCATCTTGTCGAAGATGTGCGCGCGGTGGACTTCCACGGTGCGCATGCTGATGCCCAGCTTGTCGGCCACCACCTTGTTCATTTTCCCCGCCAAGATCAGGTCCAGCACTTCGCGTTCGCGCGATGACAGGGTGGCCAGGCGCGCGTGCACGGCGGCCAGTTCGCCCGCCTGGCGCGAGTTGGCCAGGCCTTGCTGCACGCGGTCCATCAGGTCGTTGTCGTTGAACGGCTTTTCAAAGAAATCAAAGGCGCCCCGTTTCAGGCTGTCGACGGCCATCGGCACGTCGCCGTGGCCGGTGAGGAAGATCACCGGCAGGCGCGCCGTCAGGTCGCGCTTGACCAGCTGGTCGAACAGGGCGATGCCGTTCATGTCGGGCATGCGCACGTCGAGCAGCACGCAGTCGCCATGGGCGTCGAAGCTGCCGTCCAGGCTATCGAGAAATTGCTGGGCGCTGGCATAGCTGCGCGCCTCGATGCTGCGCGAGGCGGCCAGCCAGGACAGGGAGTCGCGTACGACTTCTTCGTCGTCGATAATATGCAGCATGGTGTCTCCGGAATGTCGTTATGCGTTATGCGTTATTGGTGAAGGCGAGTGCGGCGCGCGCGGCGCGGCCGGCACGCTGAACGTGAAAATGGTGCCGCCGGCGGGGTTGGCGCTGAAGGTCAGCGCACCGCCATGAAATTCGATGGCGGTGCGGCAGATGTTCAGTCCCATGCCCATGCCTTCGGACTTGGTCGAGAAAAATGGCGAAAACAGCCGCTCGGCCACATCCTGCGCAATGCCGTGGCCATGGTCGATCACGTCCACCGTCACCATCTCCTGCTGCGCGTCGTGGCTGGCCCGCAGGCGCATGATACGCCGTCCCGGCGCCGCGTCCTGCATCGCCTCGATGGCGTTGCGCGTCAGGTTCAGCAGTACCTGCTCGATCATCACGGGATCGGCGCGCAGCAGCGGCAGGTCGGCCGGGATCTCTTCCTGGATGGTGACATAGTATTTGCGCGCCTGCAGGTCGATCAGCGCGCGGATGCCGTCGATCAGGGTGCGGATGGCGATATCCTGGCGCTGCGGTTCGCTCTTGCGCACGAAATCGTGCACGCTGCGGATGATCTGGCCGGCCCGCTGCGCCTGCGCGCTGGCCTGTTCCAGTGCCGGTTTCAAGGTGTTGGGTTCCACCGGGGCGCCGCTGTCGATGGCGCGGCGGATCAAATTCAACGCGCCCGTCGTGTAGCTGGAAATGGCTGCCAGCGGCTGATTCAGTTCATGCGCCAGCATCGATGCCAGCTCACCCATGGTGGCCAGGCGCGAACTGGTTTGCAGCTTTTCCTGCTGCTGGCGGTTCAGTTCCTCGACCCGCTTGCGGTCCGAGATATCGAGCACGGAACCCATCCAGCCCGTCTGCTGGCCATTCTTGTCCACCAAGGGCGCTTCGAAGATCAGCACGGGCACGCGCGTGCCGTCCGGGCGCTGGAAATAGGTCTCGAACTGCGGCGTGGGGTTGCCCGCCAGCGCCTTGACGAAGCGCTGCTGGTATTCCTCCAGCGCTTCCGGCACCCAGTAGGGCATGGGCGGCAAACGCCCGAGGATTTCCTCGGGCGGATAGCCGACGATCTGGCAGAACGCGGGATTCACATACGTGACCCGGCCTTCCAGGTCGCGCGCGCGCATGCCCGTCACCAGCGAATTTTCCATTGCCGTGCGAAACAGCATCTGCTGGCGCAGCGCGCTTTCGGCCGTCAGGCGGCGCGAGATGTGGCGCCACAGTGCCAGCAAGCTCCACAGCAATCCCAGCGACAGGGCGATGACGGAGCCGACCAGCAGATTGGGCAGCAGCTTGGGCTGGCTTTTCACGCTGTCGGTAAACAGGGTGATGGTGGCGCCCGGCACGTCGAGCGCGCGCTTGTGCGTGTACACGCCGTGGCCCGGGCCGGCGGCGGCGCGCCGCGCCAGCACCTTGTCGTCGCGGTCGATCAGCGAAATCTGGTTATCCTGGGCGAACCACCACGGCACCATTTCATCGAGCAGGCTACTGATCTGGTAGGTAGCCACCAGGCTGCCCACATAGCGCTGGCCATCGAACAGGGGCTGGTGGTAATCCATCAGCATGGCGCCGGGCGGCGCGTCGGGAAAGCCCGTCTGCTGCGACGGCTGGGCGTACTGGCCCCGGTGCAGGCGGCGCGCGTTGTCGGCCGCCGTCAGCGAGGCGGGCGCAAACGACAGGGTGTGCGGCAGGCTGCTGTCGCTGGTGGCCTGCACCTTGCCGCTCGTATCGAGCCACAGCACGCGCTGCAGTTCGCGGCCATTGCGCAGCATCTGCTGCAGCCGCTCATGCACTTTTTCCACGCCCAGCGAACCGCTGGCGATGTCGACGCCCAGGTTGAACAGGCTTTCCTCGTTGCGCGCCAGCTGGAAGCGGATGGTCTGCTCGACCCACAGGGTATCGGCGATCAGCTGCTCCTGACGCTCGTTGCTTTCCATCTGGCGCGCCTGCCAGGGCAGCCAGAACAGGATGGAAAGAAACAACAGCAGCAGGATGACGGGCAGCAGCCAGCGCACCGGGCTGGAGAGCTTGAAGCGGCGCGCAAGGGTGGGGGAAGTCGGCATGGCTGGCAGGGTAGCGGCTTATCGGGAAGCGGCTATTGTGGTTAACCACAATAGCCGTGGCAGTTTCTTTGGCACAATATCCAAGTAGACAAATAATAAAGTTTTTTAAAAACCACTCAGGAGACAAAAATGCAACTGCCACAAATGAAAACCCTGTTCGTCGCGCTGTGCGCAGCCATCGGCGCCACCGCCGGCGTGCACGCTTACGCGCAAGCGCCGATCGTCATCAAATTCAGCCACGTCGTGGCCACCGACACGCCGAAAGGCCAGGCCGCCGAGCGCTTCAAGCAGCTGGCCGAAAAAGCCACGAACGGCAAGGTCAAGGTCGAACTGTACCCGAACAGCCAGCTGTACAAGGACAAGGAAGAACTCGAAGCCCTGCAGCTGGGCGCCGTGCAGATGCTGGCGCCCTCGCTGGCCAAGTTCGGCCCGCTGGGCGTGAAGGAATTCGAAGCGTTCGACCTGCCTTACATTTTCCCTACCAAGACGGCGCTGTACAACGTTACCGAAGGCGAAATCGGCAAGAGCCTGCTGAAAAAACTCGAACCCAAGGGTATCACGGGCCTGGCCTACTGGGACAACGGCTTCAAGGTGATGTCGGCCAACAAGCCGCTGCACAACCCGGCCGACTTCAAGGGCCTGAAAATGCGCATCCAGTCCTCGAAAGTGCTCGACGCGCAGATGCGCGCGCTGGGCGCCAACCCGCAGGTGCTGGCCTTCTCGGAAGTGTATCAGGCGCTGCAGACGGGCGTGGTCGACGGCACGGAAAATCCGCCATCGAATATGTACACGCAAAAGATGCATGAAGTGCAAAAGCACGTGACCGTGTCTAACCACGGCTACCTGGGCTATGCCGTCATCGTCAACAAGAAATTCTGGGATGGCTTGCCGCCCGATATCCGCGGCCAGCTGGAAAAAGCCATGCGCGAGGCGACCACGTTTGAAAAAGCCATCGCCCAGCGCGACAACGACCAGGCCCTCGACGCCATCAAGAAAGCCGGCAAGACGCAGATCTATACCCTGACGGTGCAGGAACAGGCCGAATGGCGCAAGGCGCTGGCGCCCGTGCAGAAAGCCATGGAAGCGCGCATCGGCAAGGATCTGATCTCGGCCATCAACAAGGAAAGCGCGAAGTAATCGTGCTGGCCGCGCCACCCGGCGCGGCTGCCAGGGGCATCCCTGTCTTTCTGCAGCAACGGCACCTGCGCGTCCTGCGCGGGTGCCAGCGTACCCGCATTCTTTGAAAGTCCACCATGAAATTTCTGGATCACCTGGAAGAGTGGCTGATCGCGACCCTGATGGGCGCGGCCACCGTCATCATCTTCGTTGCGGTCGTGCACCGCTACCTGGCAGGCTTGCCGATACCGGGCCTGCAAGACTTCCTGATACAAATCAATACCAGCTGGGCCCAGGAACTGTGCATCTACATGTTCGTCTGGATGGCCAAGTTCGGCGCCGCGTATGGCGTGCGCACGGGCATCCACGTGGGCGTCGATGTGCTGATCAACCGCATGAACCCGCGCTGGCGCGACCGTTTCATCGTCTTCGGCCTGGCCGCCGGCGCCCTGTTTACGGGCATCGTGGGGACCTTGGGCGCCAGCTTCGTGTGGTCGATCGGCCACACGGACCAGACTTCGGCCGACATGGAAGTGCCGATGTGGCTGGTGTACCTGGCCGTGCCGCTCGGTTCCTACCTGATGTGCTTCCGCTTCCTGCAGGTGATGGTGCATTTCATCAAGACGGGCGCCTTGCCGAAACACGACCACTCGCACGTCGAGGGGCTGGAAGATGAATTGACGGCGGAAGAAAAAGGAGCCAAGGCATGAACGCGCTGATTATTTTTGTATTGCTGCTGGCGCTGATGCTGACCGGCATGCCGATTTCCATTTCGCTGGGCCTGACGGTACTGACGTTCCTGTTTACCATGACCAGCGTGCCCATCGAATCGGTGGCCCTGAAGATTTTCACGGGCATCGAAAAATTCGAGATCATGGCCATCCCGTTCTTCATTTTGGCGGGTAACTTCCTCACGCATGGCGGGGTGGCGCGGCGCATGATCAACTTCGCCAGCTCGATGGTGGGCCACTGGCATGGCGGCCTGGCGCTGGCAGGCGTGATGGCCTGCGCGCTGTTTGCCGCCGTGTCCGGCTCCAGCCCCGCCACCGTGGTGGCGATCGGTTCCATCATCCTGCCGGCCATGGTCAAGCAGGGCTATCCGCGCGGCTTTGGTGCCGGCGTCATCACCACCTCGGGCGCGCTGGGCATTTTGATACCGCCATCGATCGTGATGGTGATGTATTCCGTCAGCACGAATACTTCCGTGGGCAAGCTGTTCATGGCGGGCGTGATTCCCGGCATGATGCTGGCCATGCTGCTGGGCCTGACGACGTGGTTTTTGGCGCGCAAGCACAACTATCCGCGCATGAAAAAGGCCAGCTGGGGCGAACGCTTCGTCACCTTCAAGAAGAGCGCCTGGGGCCTGCTGCTGATCGTCATCGTCATGGGCGGCATCTATTCGGGCGCCTTCACGCCGACGGAAGCGGCCGCCATGGCTGCCGTGTACGCCTTCATCATCGCCGTCTTCGTCTACAAGGACTTGAAGATCAAGCAGGTGGGCAAGGTCTTGCTGGACTCGGCCGCCATGTCGGCGATGCTGCTGTACATCATCACGAATGCCGTGCTGTTCTCGTTCCTGATGACCAGTGAAAACATTCCGCAGGCGATGGCCGAATGGATCACGGGCAAGGGCCTGGGCGTGATCAGCTTCTTGCTGGTGGTCAACGTGCTGCTGTTGTTGGCTGGTAACGTGATGGAACCGTCGTCCATCGTGCTGATCATGGCGCCGATTCTGTTCCCCGTCGCCATGAAGCTGGGCATCGATCCCGTGCACTTCGGCATCCTGATCGTGGTCAACATGGAGGTGGGCATGTGCCATCCGCCCGTGGGCTTGAACCTGTATGTGGCGTCCGGCATCACGAAGATGGGCATTTCCGAACTGACCGTGGCCGTGATGCCGTGGCTGCTGACGATGCTGGCCTTCCTGGGCTTGATTACCTACGTACCACAAATCTCGCTGTGGCTGCCAAATTTAATTTACAACTAAAGTAACTGTCCCCGTCATGGTGCAAAAAAAGTCGATCCGGCCGAATAAATGCGCTATGATGGGCGGCCTTACGGGGAAACACGTATAAGCATATGCGCCCTGGTAGCAAGGCCGCGGTACAGAATTGGTTATCAGGTTGGTGGGGGAGTGGTCCATAAAAACGGTATTGATACCGGGGATATATTGAGGAGACACACGTTTCACAGAAGTTGTTGAGTCATAGCTGTCTGCGGCCACAAGCCGGCACCGGCGGACCCAAACGACCGGGAACGTGAAGCAATATTTGAAGCGCACCGACTGGTGCGCTTTTTTTTCGTCCTGCGACATGGCCGCCGGTAGGGGGAAAGACGGTGCATAATCGTCACGGCATGTCCGTTTTGGTGCATCCGGTTGTATATTTGCCACACTTAACCTTTGATTAGCAGATGAAAAAACAACAAGGCAGCGAGCTGTTCACGGCCATCGTGGCCGCGCCCTTTGGCGCCATGGGCGTGCGCACGGAACATGGTCTGCTGCGCGAGCTGGTTTACCTGCCGCCGCACTTCCTGGAAAAGGACGCGCAGGACGCCGTGTCGGCACAGGCTTGCGTGCAGCTGGCACGCTATTTTGACGACCCCGATGCGCCGTTCGACCTGCCCCTGGCCGAGATCGGCAGCGCCTACCAGCAAAAGGTCTGGGCCGCCATCGCGCAGATTCCGCGCGGCCAGGTGCGTACCTACGGCGACGTGGCGCGCTTCATCGGCTCGGCGCCGCGCGCCGTGGGCCAGGCCTGCGGCGCCAACTGGTTTCCGCTGGTCATACCATGCCACCGCGTGACGGCCGCTGGCGGCCTGGGCGGATTTTCCCACCACGACGACGCGGACGGATTTCATCTGGGCGTGAAGCGCTGGCTGCTGGCGCATGAAGGCGCGGGGGGATACGCATGATGAACAGCCTGCTGGCACCCGACAACGCCACCCTGATCGATGAATTCTGCGACAGCCTGTGGCTGGAAGACGGCCTGTCGAAAAATTCGCTCGATGCCTACCGGCGCGACATGCGTTTGTTTTCTCGCTGGCTGGAAGTGGCGCGTCCCGGGCGCGAGGGCCTGTACGAAGTGTCCACGGCCGATATCGAAGCGTATTTCGCCGCCCGCCACGACGAGAGCAAGGCGACGTCGTCGAACCGGCGCCTGTCCGTGCTCAAGCGGTTTTACCAGCTGGCCCTGCGGCACAAGCACATTGCCGCCGACCCGTGCCTGAAGATGGTCTCGGCCAAGCAGCCGGCGCGCTTCGTGCATACCTTGAGCGAGGCGCAGGTGGAAGCCTTGCTGGCGGCGCCCGATGTCAGCACGCCGCTGGGCTTGCGTGAACGCACCATGCTTGAACTCATGTATGCGAGCGGCTTGCGCGTGTCGGAACTGGTGGACTTGCAATCGGTGGAGCTGAGCCTCAATGATGGCGTGCTGCGCATCACGGGCAAGGGCAGCAAGACGCGCCTGGTGCCGTTCGGAGAGCAGGCGCGGCTGTGGATCGAGCGCTACCTGAAGGAAGCGCGCGGCGTGATCCTCGACGGGCAGATGGACGATGCGCTATTCGTTACGCGGCGCGGTGGCGCGATGACGCGGCAGATGTTCTGGGTCATCATCAAGAAGCACGCGCTGCACGCGGGCATCACGGCGCCCTTGTCGCCGCATACCCTGCGCCACGCGTTTGCCACGCACTTGCTGAACCATGGCGCGGACTTGCGCGTCGTGCAATTGTTGCTGGGGCACTCCGATATTTCCACCACGCAGATCTACACCCACGTGGCCCGTGAGCGGCTGAAACTGCTGCATGCGCGGCACCATCCCCGTGGCTAAAAACTTTGCGTTTCGCCCAACTGCGTCATAATGTGCCTTATGCGGTTATCTGTAACAATAAAAAACTAAAGAGGTAGTAAATGGCCAAGACAAATTTCCAATACGAAAAACGGCAAAAAGAGCTGGAAAAGAAGAAGAAAGCCGAGGAAAAAGCCAGGCGCAAGCTGGAAGCGAAAAACAATCCGAAGCCGGCCGATGGCAGCGAAGGTGACGAGCCTGAAGCGGACGATGCCGACGTCGACGCCGATCCGGCCGCCGAAGGCGACGCTCCCGCCCAGCCGCAGTAATTCTCCGTTCCTGATGACCGGTGCGGTATTGCCGCACCGGTATCGCCTCGTTCTCTCTTCCCCCCGCTACAAGCTTGGCCGTTGGCCGATGGCCAGTTGCAGCTGCGTGCTGGCGATGGCGGCATCGGCGCGCGCCTGCAGATAGCCTTGATACGCGTCGTCGGCCGAGCGCTGCGCCGCCAGCCATTCCAGCAGCGAAGCATTGCCGTTGAAGTAGGACAGGCGCATGCCATCGACGACCTTCTGCGCGTCGAGCAGCACGCCGTCGCGGTAGCGCGCCAGCCGTTCCTGCGCCGAGCGCGATTGCCGCTGCGCCGTGCGCACCTGCGTTTCCGCCGCCAGTTCCGCCTGGCGCAAGGCCAGCATGGCCTGCGTCACGCCCGCTTCCGCCTGCACCACGTCGCCGTTGTCGCGCCGCGACAGGGGGATGGGAATGGCCAGCGAGACGGACAGCGCGCGCGAACGGGGCGCACCATCGACCGCATCGCCATTGCCGTCGATGCCATCGCGGTAGCCGCGCGCCGCCGACAGGCCTACCGTCACCGTCGGATCGACGGCGCGGTTGGCGCGCACCAGTGCCGCGCCATCGCGCAAGTTGTCCAGGGCGGCGCGGGCGATGCGCACGTCGCTGCGGGCGTTGAGCGCCTGCGGCACCAGCACGCTGGCGTCCTTGTCCGAGCCCGCGTGCGCGGCGAAGTCGCAGGCCAGCTGCGCCTGCGGGAACAGGCTGTCGAGCTGGCGCCCCAGGGGCGGCGACAGCTCCAGCATGGCGCTGTCGGCCTCGCTGCGCGCCTGCGCCAGCTCGGCCTGGAACTGGTCGCGCTCCACGCGCGACTGCAGCAGTTCGATGCCGCCCACGTCGCCCGCCTTCAGGCGCACGCCATTTGCTTCCACCACTTTTGACAGGGCCGCCATGGTCTGCTCCTTGCGCGCCACGACGTCGCGCGTGCGGCACGCTTCGGTGAACGCCGCAGCCGCCGCCGCATACAGATCGTTCCTGAAGCCGACCACCGTTTCTTCTGCCAGTACGACATTGCTGTGCGCCGCCTTGATGCGCGCGGCGCGCTTGCCGCCCGTCTCGATGGCCATGCTGAGTGCCGGCGTCCACGTGACGGGACGGTGCGGCAGCGCGTGCACGGTTTCGCGCGCGGCGCCCAAGGTGAATTCCGGATCGGGGCGCAGGCCGGCCATGCCGATGCCGGCCCTGGCCGAGACGATGCCTTGCTGCTGCGCCTGCAGTTCCAGGCTGTGGTTTTCCACGGCGGACAGGTAGGTGTCAAAGCTCAACGGAGTGGCAAGGGCGCCGGGCGCGATCAGCCAGGCCGCCAGCAGTACATTACAACGTGTCATGGGTTTCTCCTTCGGTATGCTTCTGGCGTTTTTGCAGGTACGCCTCGATCAGGTAATACAGGGCCGGCAACAGCAGCAGGGTCAATGCCGTCGCCGTCACCAGGCCGCCCACCACCACGGTGGCCAGCGGGCGCTGCACGTCGCTGCCCAGGCCTGTCGCCAGCATGGCCGGCGTCAGGCCCAGGGCGGCCACGGTGGCCGTCATCAGCACGGGACGCATGCGGTCGCGCGCGCCTTCCAGCACGGCTTCGCGCAGGCTTTTCCCTTCGTCGCTGCGCAGGCGGTTGATCTGCGCCAGCATCAGCACGGCATTGAGCACGGCCACGCCGAACAGGGCGATGAAGCCGACGGCGCTCGACACGTTCAGGGTCATGCCGCGCAGGTGCAGCGCGGCCAGGCCGCCCAGCATGGCCAGCGGCACGGCCAGCAAGACCAGCGCAGGCTGGCGCAGGTTGCGGAACTGGCAAAACAGCAGCAGCAACATGGCGCCCAGCGTCATCGGCAGGATCAGGGCCAAACGGCTTTGCGCGCGCTGCAGGTTCTCGAACTGGCCGCCCCACTCGACGCTGATGCGCTGGTGTTCATCTGCCACGGCTTGCGCCACCAGCGGACGCGCCTCGGCCAGGAAACCGGCCAGGTCGCGCCCACGGGCGTTCAGGCGCACGATGATGTGGCGCCGTCCCATCTCGCGCACGATCACGCTCTCGCCCGAGGTGGTGCTGATGCTGGCTACTTGCGCCAGCGGTACCTTGGCGCCATTCGCGGCGGTCAGCATCAGGCTGGCGATGGCTTCGGGGCTGGAACGCACGGCCGGCGGGAAGCGCACGGCGATGTCGTAGCTTTTCTCGCCCACGTAGACCTGGCCGATGGGCGCGCCGCCGATGCCGGTGGAAATCAGGTCGGCCACGTCGGCCGCATTGATGCCGTAACGGGCCGCCTTGGCGCGGTCCAGTTCCACCTTCAGGTTGGGCAGCGGCGGCTCGACGTCCACGGCCACGTCGGAGGCGCCCGGGACAGTCTTCAGGACATTGGCCACCTTGCCGGCGATGCGCCGCACTTCATCGAGGTCGTTGCCGAAGATTTTCACCGTCAGGTCGCTGTGCGCGCCCGACAATTTATCCTGCACGCC
>RCUS01001754.1_pt1 | contig 10597 bp, 11 predicted proteins | sample 2166221 | NCBI WGS metagenome assembly RCUS01 (sample SAMN09932758, study PRJNA488358) | compost metagenome | isolation source: compost soil in cyclohexanecarboxylic | place: Germany: Experimental Botanical Garden | reverse complement strand
GGTGTTGACCAGTACGTTCAGACGGCCGCGGTGGGCCATGCCGATGACGATTTCCTGCACGCCTTTTTCGCCGGCGCGCTGGATGGTTTCATCCATCGAGGCGATGAAGGTTTCGCCGCCTTCCAGGGAGAAGCGCTTCTGGCCCACGTAGCGGGTATGCAGGTAGCGTTCCAGGCCTTCAGCCGCGGTCAGGCGGTCGAGGATGTGGATTTTTTTCTCTGGGGTGAAATTCGGGGTGGAGCGGATCGATTCCAGTTTCTCTTGAAGCCAGCGCTTTTCGGCCGGGTCGGAGATGTACATGAATTCGGCGCCGATCGAACGCGTGTAGGTGTCGCGCAGATAGTTCAGCAGATCGCGCAGGGTGGCGGTCTCGGGGCCAAAATAGGTATTGCTGATGTTGAACACGGTGTCCATGTCCGCATCGGTGAAGCCGTAGAAGCTCGGGTCCAGTTCCGGGATCATCGGACGTTCCTGGCGCTGCAGCGGATCCAGGTTGGCCCAGTGCGTGCCCAGGTAGCGGTAAGCGGCGATCAGTTGGGTAGCGGCGACGCGCTTGCGGCCCATTTCGGCATCGAAGGAAGCGGTGACGGTACGGATAGGACCGGCCTTTGCGCGCTCGGCGAACGAGGCGACGACGGAGGCATGCGCCACGTCAGGCTTGTTGGTGCCATCGACGGCAGGCACGTGCTGCATCGCGTCGAAGTACGAACGCCAGTTATCGGGTACCGAGCCTGGATTGTTCAAATACGCTTCGTACAGGTCTTCCACGTACGGAGCATTCCCACCGAACAGGTAGGAGTTGGTCGTTAATTGCTGCATATATTGCTCACCTTTCTTCGCGCTTCGCGAGATTAGCGGGTTAATCTAACCTTCCGCGACACGGCCTGACCGGTTAGCGGATTGCACATCAAGTTGTGGGGAAGGGCTTTTTTATTGCACCAGCATTCTGCATACCGTCATTTAGAATAGCACGCGGTATTGTAACGCAACAACTGCTAGTTGGATTTTATTTGGCAAGCAAATGTAAGCTGTGTGGCTGATTTTCCCGGGCTTGCAAGCCTGCCACTATTGCGCTTGCGGCACCTTGCTGGCCGCGCCGGCGCGCCGCTGGCGTACAAGTGGTCTGCCTGGCAACGCCGGCGCGGCGATGGCCGCCAGCCACTGAGCATCCGTGGCAAACCAGTCGAGCAGAAAATCAAGCATGGTGCGCAGCAGCGGCGACATGTGCTGGCGCGAGGTATAGATGCCGTAGATGCCCATGTCCTGCGGCTGGTAGGCGGGCAGCAGCTCGACCAGCTGGCCGCTGGCGATCAGCGGCGCGGCCGAATAGCGCGGCTGCATGGCGATGCCCGCCCCCGCCACCGTGGCCACCAGCAGGACCAGCGATTCATTCGCCGACAGGCTGCCGCTGACCGGCACAGTGAGCGCTTCCCCATTGTGGGTAAACTGCCACAGGCTCTTGCCGAAATAGGTGTACGTGAGGCAGTTGTGCAGGGCCAGGTCTTCCGCCCTGCGCGGCGTGCCGTGCGCCGCCAGATACGATGGTGCGGCGCACACCACCGAGGCGCAGCTGGCCAGCTGGCGCGCGATCAGGTTCGGCTCGAGCGCATTCGTGATGCGGATCGCCAGGTCGATGCGCTGCTCCACCAGGTTGACGGCGCGGTTCTCCATCTGCAGGTCGATGGCGGCGCGCGGATAGCGGCGCAGGTAAGCGGTCACTGCGCCAGCCAGCGCCGTCTGCGCCAGCGACTGCGAACAGGTAATGCGCAGCAAACCTTGCGGCGTGTCGGCGCCTTCCGGCGCCATGACGGCCATGGCGCCCGCCACCTCCAGCATCTGCCGGCAGCGCGCCAGCGTGGCGTCGCCCGCATCCGTCAGGCTCAAACGGCGCGTGGTGCGATGCAACAGCCGCGCCCCGGCCCATTGCTCCATCTCGGCCAGGTAGCGCGTCACCATGGCGCGCGACATATCCAGCGCTTCGCTGGCGGCGACCATGCTGCCGCGTTCGGCGATGGCGACAAAAACTTGTGCTGCGGTGATGCGGTCCATGCGGACACTCCCTTGATTCATCCGATCCATGCAACTAAGTATTGCAATCTACCCTATTTGCTACGCATAGTCGAAAGGATAATATGTGTCACTGATAACGAATCCAGAGAAACGCGCATGTTGTCGAATCCAGTCCCGCATGACCGCTCCCGCCCTGCCCCCTTTGCCGGCAGCTTCCCTGCTCCGCGCTCTTCCCTGGCCGGCTTTGCCCTGCAATACCTGGGCAGTGCGCACTCACCTTCAGTCCTGCTGAGCGGCGTGCGCGACGCCATCCTGGTCAATGCCCAGTTCCGGCGCGACGATGCCGCGCAGTTAGCACACACCATCGCCGCCAGCGGCAAACACCTGGTCACCATCTATATCAGCGCCGCCGAGCCGCAAGCCTATTTCGGCCTGGGCGTGCTGCAGGAAGCCTTTCCGCAGGCGCGCATCCTGGCCAGCTGCGCCACGGTGGCGGCGATCCGCCGCGAGGCCGGTGCCAGGGTGGCCCACTGGGGCGGCATCCTCAAGCACAACGCGCCGCGCCGCATCGTCCTGCCGCAGCCCCATGATGGCGCCAGCCTGCCGCTGGAAGGGCGGCAGATCGCGCTGCGCCACCTGGACGCGGCATGCCAATAGCGCGCCGGCGCTTGTCCCGTCTATAGCGCCGACAGGAAGCGCACATAGTCGTGCGCGCTGCGGGCCAGGCGTTCCGCATAACCGTGTTCCGCCGGCCCGTCTTCGGCGCCATAGAAGGCAAAGAACGGACGGCTCTCGGCACCGATATAGTTCAGCGTCACTTCAAACGGCGCCAGCAGCTGCGCCAGCGTGTGCCGCCACTTGCCCGCCGCCGTGAAATCCTCCTCGCGTATCCCGGCCGTCACGGCCAGGGCCACCTTGCGTCCGCGGAAGGCATCGCCGCCCGTGCCATACGCCCAGCCATGCGCCAGCACCTCGTCGAGCCACTTTTTCAGCAATGGCGGACAACTGAACCAGTACACGGGGAACTGCAGCACCACGTCGGCGTGCGCCTCCACCAGCGCCTGTTCCCGCGCCACGTTGATGGCGCCGTCGGGATAAGCCTGATGCACGTCGTGGATGGTGTAGCGCTCCGGGTGTTGCGCCACTTCCTGCAGCCAGCGCCGGTTGGCGACCGAGGTGGCGAGGTTGGGGTGAAAGACGATTACAAGGGTTTTCATCATGCTGCTTTCAAAAGAGTGGGATCGGTGCACCGCTGCCGCGCTCACAAAAACGTAGGCAAGCCGGTACCCTGCCCTGTAGCGCGTCGCCGCGCCCGCACAGGCCACTGCAGCATAGTCCTGCCGAGTATTTTTCACAAGTACGCACATTCATTGCGCATACAGGAAGAAAAGTAAGTAATAAGGGCGCAAAAAAACCGCCCCCGATAATGTGCCGACATCAGGTGGCCTGGTGCCGCTCGCCCCACTCGCACAGGGTATTGAGCACGGGAATCAGCGATGCGCCTTTCGTTGAAAGGAAATACTCAACCTTGGGCGGGACTTGCGGGTATTCCTTGCGCACGATCAGCGCATCGGCTTCCAGCTCCTTCAATACGACGCTGAGTGTCTTGAAGGCGATGCCGCCGAGATGGCGTTTGAGCTCGTTATGCCGCAGCACCTTGTTGGCCGCCAGCGCATACAGGATCAGCATCTTGTACTTGCCACCGATCAGCGACAAGGTATAGCCAAATCCCGTCTCGCCCAGCGCCAGGCCGGCGGGGGCGCATGTTTCTTCGTTCATCACGTTCTGCTTGCTGTTGATCCAGGACCGAGCGTAGCAGCTTTGCGCGCCATCGGCCATGCACGGCATGACCGATATGAAAAAAGCGCGCCGCAAGGCGCGCTCGTGTGCACCAGCCCCCCCCCTCGGGCCCGTCAAGCCTTGCGGCGGCGCGCGGCGGCGCCGATGGCCAGCAGGCCGGCCATCAGCATCAAATAAGTGGAAGGCTCGGGCACGGGCGACACCTCGAAAGCGATATTATCTATCCCCACGCTCATGCCGCCCCCGCTCCACCACAGCCTCAGGCCGCCCAATACTGTTATTTCAGGATCAAAACCTTCGATGGTACTGAACGTGGGATCATCGTACGAACCAATGTATGCGCGCCTGCTGTACAGCAGCTTCCCTTGCAAGTCGCTCACTATAAGGTCAAGACTATGCCTCCCGCCGGTCGTCAGCATGTCGAAATGGTGCAGGGTCACGCTGGCCCCGGGGCGCAGCGCCTCGATGTAAATCGACACCCCGCTGGCACCGCTGGAATGCACAAAGGATGGCGCCAGAAACCCTCCCGAGATAGGGCTTGTACTCCAGGGCACGTAGCTGCCCGTCCAGGGAGCCGTATAGCTGAGATCGACGACGCCGGCCACATCGCCGTAGGTTTGCGGAATGCCATCGCAAGGCTGGGCGCCGCAGGCCGTGCTGCGGTCATTGAAATCGAGGGTGTAGGCATGCCCGGGCACGGCGGCGGAAGCGCTGGCGGCCATGGCGGCAAAAACGGCACAGCAAAACAGTTGCGACAGTTTCATGTGAGCCTTTCATTGGTTGTAAATAAAATAACAACGCAATGATGCCACATCCGCCAATGAAGTTGCAATATTTATTACTTGTTTATACAACTACTGTGCCGACAGCCAGGCGAGCGCAGCAGGCATAAAAAAAGCGAGCCATCAGGCTCGCTTTTGTGCGCCGGGCCGCAAGGCCCGGCAGGAACACGGCGCTGTAACTTAAGCGCGCTTGTCCAGTGGCAGCACTTCGCGGGTCGTCGAACCGACGAACAGCTGGCGCGGACGGCCGATTTTTTGCTCAGGATCGGCGATCATTTCGTTCCACTGGGCGATCCAGCCGATGGTACGGGCCATGGCGAAGATACCGGTGAACAGCGACACAGGGATGCCCAGCGCCGATTGCACGATGCCCGAGTAGAAGTCGACGTTCGGGTAGAGTTTGCGCGAAACGAAGTATTCGTCGTTCAGTGCAATCTTTTCCAGTTCCATCGCCAGCTTGAACAATGGGTCGTCTTGCAGGCCCAGTTCGTTCAGCACTTCATAGCAGGTTTCACGCATCAGCTTGGCGCGCGGGTCGAAGTTCTTGTACACGCGGTGGCCAAAGCCCATCAGCTTGACGCCGGAGTTCTTGTCCTTGACTTGCTCGATGAAGGCAGGGATGTTCTCGACGGTGCCGATTTCCTTCAGCATGTTCAGTGCCGCTTCGTTGGCGCCGCCGTGGGCAGGGCCCCACAGGCAGGCGATACCGGCAGCGATACAGGCGAACGGGTTGGCACCCGACGAACCGGCCAGACGGACGGTCGATGTCGATGCGTTTTGCTCGTGGTCCGCGTGCAGGATCAGGATGCGGTCCAGGGCGCGCACCAGAACGTCGTTGACCTTGTAGTCTTCGCACGGGTTGGCGAACATCATGTGCATGAAGTTGGCGCTGTACGACAGGTCGTTGCGCGGGTACGTGAACGGCTGGCCGATCGAGTACTTGTAGGTCATGGCGACCAGGGTCGGCATCTTGGCGATCAGGCGGATGGCCGACACTTCGCGGTGACGCGGGTCGTTGATGTCCAGCGAGTCATGGTAGAACGACGCCAGCGCGCCGACGGTACCGACCAGGATCGACATCGGATGCGCGTCGCGGCGGAAGCCACGGAAGAAGAATTGCATCTGCTCGTGGACCATCGTGTGCTTGGTCACGGTGTCGACGAACTTGGCTTTTTGCGCCGCGTTCGGCAGTTCGCCGTTCAGCAGCAGGTAGCACGATTCCATGAAGTCGGCGTTGACGGCCAACTGTTCGATCGGGTAACCGCGGTACAGCAGTTCGCCCTTGTCGCCGTCGATGTAGGTGATCGACGAATTGCACGAGGCGGTCGACATAAAGCCTGGGTCGTAGGTGAACTTGCCGCTACCGGCGTACAGTTTGCGGATGTCGATGACGTCCGGACCAACCGTGCCTTTGTAGATTGGAAATTCAAGCGATGGGCTGCCATCGGAGAACGACAGGGTAGCTTTTGTGTCAGAGGTATTCATGGGCTCTTCCTTCTCGGGAGTGAGTCGAAATTAAAATCAAAAATTCTGGCTGCAATTCGCAACGCAATTCGGCGTTGCTACAGCGCGCCACTCGCACCGTTTGCAATATATCGCCCAGGCGTCTAGGCAATGCGCAGTCGTTGCAGCAGTGCGCGCACATGCGGCAGATCGACTTCGCCTTCCGGCTCTTTACGGGCCAGTACCAGATCCATTAACGCATTGTCCGACAAATCCAGCAAACGCGTCAGCGCGTCAACTTCTTCATCGGTCAATTCGGTTTCATACGCATCGAGAAAACGGGTCAGGATAATGTCGTTTTCCAGCAGGCCACGGCGTGAACGCCAGCGCAGGCGGGCGCGGTTGGCCGGGTCGGCCTGATGCGAGGACAAAATTGATTCTGTCATTTGGTTTACCACTTTACGTGTGCCTTGCGGCACGGTGCTGCTTTGCAGGCGCCGCCTGCCAGGAAGCGAGGATACCCGCTTCCGGCACACGGCGCCCGGCGGACGCGATCAGACGGATCAGATCGCGCGGCGGACCATCAATTCCTTGATCTTGCCAATCGCCTTGTTCGGGTTCAACCCTTTCGGGCAGACGTCGACACAGTTCATGATCGAGTGGCAGCGGAACAGACGGTACGGATCTTCCAGGTTGTCCAGACGCGCGCCGGTGGCTTCGTCGCGCGAATCGGCGATGAAACGGTAGGCTTGCAGCAGGCCTGCAGGACCGACGAATTTGTCCGGATTCCACCAGAACGACGGGCACGACGTGGAGCAGCATGCGCACAGGATGCACTCGTACAGGCCATCGAGTTCTTCGCGCTGTTCCGGCGTCTGCAGGCGCTCTTTTTCAGGCGGGATCGAGTCGTTGATCAGGAACGGCTTGATCGAATCGTACTGCTTGAAGAATTGCGTCATGTCGACGATCAGGTCGCGGATGACTGGCAAGCCTGGCAACGGGCGCAGCACGATAGGCTCCGACAGTTCGTTCAGGTTGGTGGTGCATGCCAGGCCATTCTTGCCGTTGATGTTCATCGCGTCCGAACCGCACACGCCTTCGCGGCACGAGCGGCGCAGGGCCAGCGAGTCATCGACGTCGGACTTGATGCGCTGCAGTGCGTCCAGCAGCATCTTGTCGGTGTCTTTCAGTTCGACCGTCAGGTCTTGCATGTAAGGCTTGGCATCCTGGTCAGGATCGTAGCGGTAGATTTTAAATTTGAGAGTGCGTGCCATGTTCTGACCTTTAGAAAGTACGTGGTTTTGGCTTGAAGGTATCGACCGTCAGCGGTTTGGTCACGACTGGCTTGTATTCCAGGCGGTTGCCTTCCGAGTACCACAGCGTGTGCTTCATCCAGTTGTCGTCGTCGCGTTGCGGATGGTCGTCCTGGGCGTGGGCGCCGCGCGATTCCTTGCGCGCTGCTGCCGAGACGATCGTCGCTTTCGCCGTTTCGATCAGGTTGTCCAGCTCCAGCGCTTCCACGCGGGCCGTGTTGAAGACCATCGACTTGTCCTTGAACGAGACGTGCTTGCGGCGCTCGTCCAGCTTCATGATTTCCTCGACGCCCTTGTTCAGCATCTCGTCGGTACGGAACACGCCACAGTACTTCTGCATCGTTGCGCGGATGTCGTTCGCCACGCCCTGCACGGTTTCCGTGCCGGTCGAATTTTCCAGGCGCTGCAAACGGCCCATGGCAAATTCAGCTGCGTCGGCTGGCAAAGGCTTGTTTTCCTTGGCTTTCAGGCCGCTGTTGACGATATGGTTGCCGGCCGCGCGGCCGAAGACCACCAGGTCCAGCAGCGAATTGGTGCCCAGGCGGTTGGCGCCGTGCACCGAGACGCAGGCGCACTCGCCGATCGCGTACAGGCCGTTGACGACTTTCGCCGAATTGTCCGGACCGGTCGGGGTGACGACCTGGCCGTGGATGTTCGTGGGAATGCCGCCCATCTGGTAGTGAATCGTCGGCACGACGGGAATCGGTTCCTTGGTCGCATCGACGTTGGCGAACTTGTGGCCGATTTCCAGGATCGACGGCAGGCGCTTGGCGATGGTATCGGCGCCGATATGGCGCAGGTCCAGCATCACGTGGTCCTTGTTCGGACCGCAGCCGCGGCCTTCCTTGATTTCCTGGTCCATCGAACGCGAGACGAAGTCGCGCGGCGCCAGATCCTTCAGGGTCGGCGCATAGCGCTCCATGAAGCGTTCGCCTTCGCTATTGATCAGGATGCCGCCTTCGCCGCGCACGCCTTCGGTGATCAATACGCCCGCGCCGGCCACGCCGGTCGGGTGGAACTGCCAGAATTCCATGTCTTGCAGTGGCAGGCCGGCGCGTGCCGCCATGCCCATGCCGTCGCCGGTGTTGATGAAGGCATTCGTCGACGCGGCGAAGATACGGCCTGCGCCGCCCGTTGCCATGACCGTGGTTTTTGCTTCCAGGATCATGCATTCGCCGGTTTCCATTTCCAGCGCGACCACACCGATTACATCGCCTTCGGCGTCGCGGATCAGGTCGAGCGCCATCCATTCGACGAAGAAGTGCGTACGTGCGCGTACATTGCGCTGGTACAGCGTGTGCAGCAGGGCGTGACCGGTACGGTCGGCTGCCGCGCAGGCGCGCTGCACCGGCTTTTCGCCGAAGTGGGCCGTGTGGCCGCCGAACGGACGCTGATAGATGGTGCCGTCAGGATTGCGGTCGAATGGCATGCCGAAGTGTTCCAGTTCGTACACGACCTTCGGTGCTTCGCGGCACATGAATTCGATGGCATCCTGGTCGCCCAGATAGTCGCCACCCTTGACGGTGTCGAACATGTGCCAGAACCAGTTGTCTTCGGCCATGTTGCCGAGCGACGCGCCGATACCGCCCTGCGCCGCCACGGTGTGCGAGCGGGTCGGGAAAACTTTCGAGAGCACTGCGACGTTCAGGCCGGCTTCAGCCAGCTGCAACGACGCGCGCATGCCGGAACCGCCGGCGCCAACGATGACCGCATCAAAGCGGCGGGTAGGAATTGCAGATTTATATGCTGCCACGATTACACACTCCAGAGTATCTGTACCGTCCAGCCGGCACAAGCGATCAACCACAGCATGGTGGCAATTTGCAGGGTCATGCGGAGGCCAACGCTTTTCACGTAGTCCATCCAGATATTGCGTACGCCGACCCATGCGTGGTAGAACAAGGCGACAAACGTCACCAGGCTGATTAATTTGAACCATTGCTGTGCGAACAGACCAGCCCAGCCTTCATAGCTGAAGTTGCTGCCGGTCAGGAAGGCGATGAGCAGGATGGCAACATAGGCCACCATGACGAGGGCGGTGACGCGTTGCGCCAGCCAGTCGCGCAAGCCGTAATGGGCGCCGACAACGAGGCGTTTCGGTCCGATGTTATTGTTTGCCATTAAAATACTCCAAACAGTTTCAAAGCGACCAGAGCGGTCAGTACCAGGCTGATCACCAGAACGAACTTGGCCGTATTGCGCGCGGGTTCTTTCTCGGCGGCGACGTGCACGTCCATGAACAGGTGGCGGATACCGGCGCAGAAGTGGTGCAGGAAGGCCCAGACCAGACCCAGGGTGATCAGCTTGACGAACCAGTGCGAGGCGATGCCCTGGAAGTAGGCGTAGGACATTTCGGAACGCAGGCTCAGTTCCAGCATGTACAGGATGCACGGCAGCAGGGCGAAAATGATGATGCCGCTGATACGGTGCAGGATCGAGACGATGGCGCCGATCGCCATGCGGTAGTTCGACAATTCGGTAACATGGATGTTACGGAATTGCGGCCGTTCTTTTTTTGGTACTTCTCTTACGGCTTCAGACATAACAAAAACCTCCCCTTTGAATTTCAACTAAATATTGAAGCCGCGATTTTCGCCGATTTTCGCAACCCATACCAATATCTATTGTTACATATAACCAAAATGGTTTTTTACTACAAAATACCGCGCTACTTTCCGTAGTTCACGTAATTTAATTACAGAATCGCCGGCAAAGCACAGCCCGCCGGGGCTGGCCATGCTTTACCTGCGCGTTCTGTTGTCTCCATGCCCGCCTTGCGATGGGCACTTTCAAACGATGCACTTCCGCCCTGCCGCTTGTTCGGACGCCCGCGGGCGCCCTGCGGCTTCAGCTGAGTTCATTCTGATAATGATGACGACTGGTCAGGTACAGGCCCCGGCGCAGTTCGACCGGCTTGTCGCCGTAGGTAAACGACACGCGCTCGGAACTGAGCAAGGGCGTGCCGAGGTCGATATTTAACAATTGCGCGGCGCCGGCGTCGGCGCACACGGCGCGGATCTGCTCGGACGCGCGTATCATGCGCGTGCCGAATTCCGTTTCAAACAGGCCGTACATGGGGCCCTTGTACTCCACCAGGCGCTCTGCCGTCAGGCCCTTGAAGATGAGGCCGGGCAGCCACAGCTCTTCGACGATGGTGGGAATGCCGTCGAAATACTGCACGCGCTTGATGAAGATGACGGCGTCGCCGGACTTCAGGTCCATCAGGCGCGCCACGTCGGCCGGCGCGCG
>RCUS01001753.1_pt1 | contig 10598 bp, 12 predicted proteins | sample 2166221 | NCBI WGS metagenome assembly RCUS01 (sample SAMN09932758, study PRJNA488358) | compost metagenome | isolation source: compost soil in cyclohexanecarboxylic | place: Germany: Experimental Botanical Garden | reverse complement strand
ATCAGACGCCTGCTTTTCTTCGGCGGCACGGACATCCGCCTGAGCTTGTAGGCGAGCAACCTCTGCGGCATCGGCTGCGATCTTCGCCGTGTGATCAAAGAGCACATAAGTCGAGCTAATGAGCCCGATCAGAACGATAGCTACACGAATCTGAAGGGGGTCGTTCGCGGAAAGCCAGGCCAAAATGCGAGCGAATACCAGCGGGCTTACAGCAACCCCGAGTGCTACGAGCATGAGCCCTGAGATCCAGCTTTCCTTGAACACAAATGCGCCAATGAACGCGAGGATGATCGTACCGCCCCACCAAAGGTTATTCAGTTCGTTGAGTGGCTGTTGTGCTTTTGCAGACGTCGGATTAACCATGTTGCCTACTCCTTATGATCCATGGTGGCGATGCCGCAGTTCAGCTCAAAGCCTTTTCCAGTAGTCCATACGTTTTTCTCGAGGAACACCCGATAACCATCGAATGAATCCTCGAACGGTTTGCCTTGGGCCACTCGTTTAGCGAATCCAGCCGGGGGCTCGCCCACCAAGTTGGTAATCATCTGGGTGCAGACATCTCCCAGTACTTTCTGATCACGAGCTGCACGAGCGGCCTGATTAACGTTCAGCATGATCTTCACCCTGGTTACGCTATTACTGTCACCACGCCCATACATGGCTAAGTTGTTAGGGAGGCCACCGGTGCTTAGCTCTTTGTAGGGCGTTGCGCACGAGTACACGCCCTCATACAACTCTGAGTAGCCGCTGGTGTTTACCTGGAAACCTGGAACATCAGCCAGCGCGTTACAGGCATCCAATGGAGTGAAAGCAGCTCCTTCGGCATAAGTTGGCTGACCATGGGCCAACAAGCCCACTGCAAGCAGCAAGGCTGTCAGGCGGCTTACGTATGCTTTACCTGGGAGGTATTTAGCCTCGCCATTGAGGAACGCAACCACATCGGTATCATTTTCAATGGTGCGGATGAAAGCATCGAGATCATAGTGGTCTGGTAGCACCTCATGTGTTGTCAGCTCACTGACAAAGTGGTCGGCAAAGGTCGTGAACGACGTGCTAACTCCTTGGGACTTTTTGATCCGCTCTCTAGTGCTTGGCTTCAGTTGCTTCATCACTACGTTAGTAACGAAGGTCGACACAGTCTCGCGCCAGGCCGACTCGTCAATCATCTTGAAGCCTTTGTCGACCACCCCGATCTCTCGCTTAGCCCTAAGCTCAGCGAAGTGCTCCAATACTGCTGCGAAGGTGACTCTCGCAAACTCGGCGTAATCGCTATGGCGAAGCCAGCGCAGGTAATAACCTCTATAAAAGACGAACGCGAAGACCGCCCATGCCAAGCACACACCAACCATGGTCGTTTTCATACAGCAAACTACTCCTGATCCCCAAATGGCCAATTGGCCGAAAGCCGCCAAGATGGAGTGCGTGCTGGCTAAAAGCAAGCGCCGTATACCACCTTTAGGGAAAGGGAGCGGGCAGGCGGCTTATCTTCCCAGACTGGACGATAATCAGAAACGTTTACCGACCTTTCTAAAGTCAGGCAAACCCTTGTGATCGTCCTACTGCTACGCTGAGGCATGTGCAGGCGCATGGTGTAAATTGCACATAAATTGAGCAGGTTTGGAAGAAACGCTCAAAATGGCAGTAGGGAGCGCCTGGATGGTTTAAAGTAGCCTATCAATTCCATCCGGTATTTTAAGGAAGCCTTTATGTCCCGCCTCGCTGAATTCCGTCAGCTTGAGCAGCAACTCGCCGCACAGCTCGCCGAGCTCGAAGCACTCAAGGGTAGTTCCGAGCTGCAGAAAGAAATTCAGTTTGAGACCAAACTGCGTGACCTCCTGGCCGAGTATGGCTTTAGCTTGCGCGACGTCATTAATCTGCTGGATCCGCAGGCTGGTCGCCGTGCGGCACCTGCAACTGCAGAAAAATCGCCACGTCGTGCTCGTCAGGTTAAGCAGTATAAGAACCCGCACAACGGCGAGATCATTGAGACCAAGGGTGGTAATCACAAGCTACTGAAAGAGTGGAGGGCTCAGTACGGTGCTGAAGAAGTAGAAGGCTGGCTCGCCCGCTGAGTCTCCTAAGAAACGCTCGAAGCTGCCCTATGGGCGGCTTTTTATTTACAGGAGCAGCTCAAAGGATAACCGCTGGCCTCTCTATCATCTAGATCTTGGGCTTGAGACTGTTCTGCTGAGAAGGCTAGTGGGCCGAAGCTATGCCTCATCGGCAATGGGCTGGTGCGGACGGGGAAGGCCGCTCAGCCGCAGCTTGAGGTCGGCAACTAAACTGTCCACCTCGACGGTGACTAGCTTCATGGCGTCAGCTGTCGATCCCATACCTATCAGCTTAGCCACCCGAATGCTTTCGCTCTCGTAGAGCTCTTGGAGCTTGGCTGCCAGTTCTTCAGCCGAACGAGACTGCTTGGCAAGCTCAGCTTGTCGGCGCAGCATTTCGGTACGTGCGTGGTCGAGGGCTTTTTCAGAATCTGCATTATTCATTTCAACCATAGAAATGATGCCTTTTGCTCGCATGTAGAAACGAATGGCTTGCTTGGTGATGTCTGGGGGCAGCTCCGCCAAGCACTCCGGCGCAGAGTCAAAGAGGGGGAAGGGGTTTTGGCCTATCGGCCATACGGTCATATATGGCGATCCCTGTTTGAGCTCAAGGAGCTCTCTCGCATATTCTTCCGAATACAGATCCCAGGCCGTTGCTAGTTCAACCAGAATCAGCTGGCTCGTGTTATAGACAATCACCTGGCGATCAATGTGAGCTTTCTGATCTGCAATCTCGCGCGCGTTCTTCGCGGCAACCTCTGACCGCTCAAAGGTTTTACGGGTGGCTCTCATAGTGAAGTATCCACCGATAAAAGCACCGATCAACGCGGTCACGAGCGAGCTTGAAACTACTTCGTTGATCCCGGCCCACAGCCAGCTAACAGCCGCCTGTATATCCATTGTTCGCTCCTTACGCGCGGGGAGAGGTGCTCGAGTAACCAGGATGAGTACCGAGCAGCACTCAAGGAGGTCTCTCCGTTATTCGACGATGAGCCCGAGCCAGGTACAGCAGAGGCTGACGCCTTCAAGGCTATGGTTTCGCTCATTGAAGCCTATGAGGCTGAGCATTTTGGGTCGGTTGATCGAGTTGCTGCCGCTCAGGTTTCCTCACCTATAGCCTCCAAGCGGCATTTTTCTCCAACTTTTCAGATCAAATCGAACATCGCTACGATTGCGGGCTCGCAGCTTTTAGCCCCGCATAAATGGTATCCCCAATCTCGTAAAGACTGATGCCGACCCGGCCCAGTAGAACTGCACCTGTTTTGACTGGATGAGCGTTATCTGGGGCGTTCAGGTCACGCAACGCGTTCTCCAGATCATTCTTGGAAGGTAGGTGCGCATCCCCTAAGCGGAGGCCATAAGCGATATGAAGCGGGGTCATCATTTTTCGGGCCGCATCTTTGTCGCAGTATTTCAGCAGTAGGCGCTCCAGCAGCTTAAGGCTTCCCAGCTTTTCCTTGGGATCAGACTCGACGATTTGCTTCAGCAGAGTGATGTCAATGGAGTCCACTGTAAGCCTGGCTATGTCTTTGGCCAGTGCCAGCACACCATTTTTGTCGAGGGCTCGAAACCGATGGCAGTTACGAAGGATATCACCCGCATGGTCATGGGGTTTGAATAACGGAGAGTCGAAATTTTCAACGAACAGCTCGTTAAGTTTCTTGATCACTTCCTCGAAAAGCTCTTCCGGTGCCATGGTATCGGCAGGATTGCTTTCGTACTGTGCAGCCAGCAGCTCACGAGATGGGCGACCGTCTGGGGAAATGTTGAACCCATGCCAAATTTTTTGCTGCCACAGGGGAAGCTTGGCAATGTCATAGGCGTAGGCGTTAATGTGGCTCTGCTCGTTGACTCCGAAATGTACCTTGTAGTCTGGCGAGCACTTGATCGAACCTGTGTCCGATGTGTACCACTCCAACGAGGCCCCTCTAAATGCCAATAGAGCTTCGATCACTTCCGCTTTGAACCACAGATAAAGTCCAACATCTTCGTCATCAAGAGCGTTTGCTGGTAGCCGTTCGCCCGCTGCTCCCGTTGAGTAGTACAACTGTTCATCTTGAGCATCGCCTCGCACGCGCTCACTTTTCGCAGCAGGCTCGACCCATTCGTCCCGCCACAGCCTACCGTCAACCTGTTCGTAGGTAAGGCCTTTCTGTTCGAACTGAAAATGTTCGTAATCTGTGTTGGAGTTGCTTTCAGCCTCAAATGCCGGCACGTCTTCTTCAGGATCGACGTCCGTGCGCCAGACCCTCATGACCGATGTACGGCCAAGCAGTCCGCCATCGGCCCTGATGCTAAAGGTGTGCAGCTTGAAGAGCTCGTTGTCCTTCTGCTCTTCAACAGGAGCACCGTGCCACGGAATATGGGAAGCGTCCTCAACATACTGTTTGCGCTCTCGGTACTGCGCCAACCGTAGGGCTAGGCCTCGTGCGCACAGATAGTCGCGCAGATGCTCTGCGCGAATCTCGATTGCGATGATACGGCCATCTTCATGCCTTCGCTGGCGGATGACCTCAATGTAGCCCTCGTTAGGACTTACCCACGAATCACCCTCTCTCATCAGCCGCAAGGCGAGGATGAGATCTTGGTTTACCAGCCATTCCGTATCGTGATCGGTATTGAGATGATTGAGCAGTACTAGCTCAACACCCACGGGCGGCTCCTCTTCCTCAAATAGGTACTGATCAGCTGGCTTGTAGCGTCCGTCGCTGAATGCGTAAGGGCCAGGGGTGTGGATCAACCCGATCGAACTCCAACCCAGCGTTTCGCCAATCTCTCGCTGATCTGCGTATATCGCTAGAGAGCCTACGCAGAGCGTTTCTTCAAACGATCCCGGCTCCCTTCCGGCACCGCCCTTGTTAATCACCTCAGATTGTCGCAACGGAATCCAAATAGCTGCAGACAGTCGTCGGCGCCTGACGTCCGCCATTTGGAACCACTCTGGTGTGTGATTGGACGGCATGGGGAACTCCTTGTCGTTGATGGGCGGTATTGGATGGCTACTGGTGGGGCTGAGAGAGACAATCATATCCTGCGAGCGGACTGCCCGGCTGCTACATAGCCACAGCTGTCTGTAACAGCGTGAGGCAACTTCATGAGCTCGAGGATCAATTAAATACGAGCCTAAAGAGCCCTCAGCATCTGCTCCAGGCACTGGTGCTCCCACGTCGATAACAGAGCAATCGGATCTGTCCGTTCACCTGAATCGAAAATCCAGTGCAGTCCCTCCGGGCTCACGCACCGTTCGCAGTAGTCCAGCTCATCACAGTCGTTGTAGATCGTGATTCGCCATCCCTCTACGTCGACTTCGGAATGACAGGCATATAGCTGTTCCCAAGACTGACTACCGACCTTGGTCATTGTCCGTCGCTCGAACACCACCTCTCGCAACACCTGGCAGACTTCCCGGGCCGTCAGCGCGCCTGGGGAAGTGTCATCGCAATCGACTAGAGTCATACAGAGCTCTCCTCGCTCATCCGATCGAGGATATTACCTTTCACATAAAGGAGCGAAGTCGTGGCTTCAATCGACGAAAGCTTGGATGAGGCTCGAATCATCGAAAGGGCCCTGCTGCGTATCAAAGCCATCGGCTTAGCCAAGGGTGTAGACGAAGTCACGTACCGGTTTGGCCTTGCTACTGGTTACATCGCAGCAGCTCAAGATTGCGGAATCCTAAGCAACGATCAGTGGGAACGGCTTCTGATCCTTGCGGAAGAGACCCAAGAATCACGCCAGCGCTCGAACGGTAGCTCGGGCAGGTAGTAGGGCTGGGCTAAAATGAGGAAAGAGTACAAATATACTCTTCGCTGAAAAACGGTGACGCCTCAGTCTGGTAACCTATAGCGATCATCGAATGGGCATGAATGCGATTCGACCGGTCAATATCATGCCTTGAGGTGTGAGAAGTGAAGAGAACGCTGATGGGTATCACCGAAGCAGGTGAACCATTGCTGAGGCAAGCGCTTGAAGCGATCCGAGCCTATAACGATGCAGAAGCACAAGGGCAACCTAAGGCCGAAATCGATCGTCTTCGCCTCGAAGCTGATCACCTTTACCAGACGGTTATCGACTACCAGCTGTACAAAGCTGAGTGCTTGGGCGAGCCCCTACATTGAGCTCCTGCGTTCCGGCAAGGAAGGGGTTGGGTCACCATTCTGGAATAGCTGGGCGGCGGCGGGTGGGGGAAATCATACTATCGATTTTTCCCGAAGGGGCTACGGCTTTTGATGTTTGAAGTTTCCAGTAGCCGCGCACCTTGAGGCTAGGGCTTTACGCTGGCAGCAACCAACTCAGCGATGCCATTGCGCACTGCAGCGATATTGTCATCCAGGGTGGCAAGCGCCCCATTGACGTTATCCACTACAGTGGGAGCTCCTCGATCACCGACCCACTTGGCAAGCTCTTCGACTGCTGCGCGTAACGCATCCTGGTTATGGCTAAGGCGTTCAAGGACTTCAGCGGCTGTCCGAAGCTCTTTCATGATTAGCGTGTCCTGGTGAGGTTGGCAGCAGACTTTGTATCACGGTTTCCCTCAGGACAGTTGGTATCTTGGTATGTCTTAAGGCCCCCGGCATAATGGCTCAACGGTGGAGCGGCTAGCTGTTCTCGTCTTTGATCAGCAATCACAAGCCACCTCCTGCTGAGCAGGCCCGATATGCAAATGTCTGTATTTGCTAAACTCTCGTCTTTTTGCAATTTGGTTTGAGCGATGACGATGGAATGGCACCCCTCTCGATGGGCCCGGCTCTTCAGAAAATCCCGGCCCTGGCAGTTGAAGATCGACAAAGACCAACTGGTTGTCTCAGTCGATGGCCAAGCCCATTCAGTTCATCCAGAAGCCTTCTCCACGCTCAAATTTGATCGCCGTCTGCTCTGGACGAACGTGAAGCTGTGGGTGGGCTATGAGCTCAACCTAGTTGGACTTTCCCATGCTGCGCGTACGGCACTGGATCAGCAGCTACACGCTGCCTTCAGCAGGCACCAGTTCCGTGAACTCTACGCGCAGATCATTAAATGGTTGAAAGAGGTCGAACAGGTGGGGGCAGCCGCTGATATTCAGCATCGGTGGCTTACCCACGACATGCAGCGTGAGCTGCTCACAAAGAGAGCTGCGCTGGGCATTGATCCTGCGAAGCTCAAAGCGTTGTTCGATTCGCCAGTCATCCAAACCGCAATGGGTGACAACAAGCCGCGCGTGCAGGCCCGGCTAAGCCAGTGGTCACAAAACTGGCTAGAGCAGTGGAAGGCCCGCAATGAAGCTCACTTGGTACGGGAGCTGCAAGCGTGCGAAGACCTGCTTAACAAGGTCGAGACCCGCCCGCTGAATCATGAGCAAGCTAGGGCTGCGGTCTGCTTTGATAATCGGGTTCAGCTCATTGCGTCGGCAGGCTCGGGCAAGACTTCCACGATGGTGGCTAAAGCGATGTATGCCGTTCACCGTGCCTTGGTAGCTCCCTCCGAAATCATCATGCTTGCCTTTAACAAGGACGCGGCAGAGGAGCTGCAGGTCAGAGCTGCGCAATCCTTGGATCGTTTGGAGATGCCAGGCATCACCATCCAGGCAATGACGTTCCACTCATTGGGGTTGGACATCATCGGCGGCGCGACCGGCAAAAAGCCCAGTGTGCCGAAGTGGGCCACTCGAACCGATCTCGGCTTAGAAAAGCTCGGGGAAATCGTTGATGGCCTGAAGTACAGCTCGGATGCGTATCGTACCAAGTGGGACATGTTCCGGTTGGTGTTTGGTCGAGATCACTCCCATGCAGTGTTGCGCGATATCGCTGAGGCCTTCGATCAGAATGGCGAGGCGAAGCTGATTACCCTGAACGGCGAGCATGTAGAAAGTCAGCAGGAAAGACTGATTGCGAATTGGCTTTTCTACAACGGCGTAGAGTATGTCTACGAGCGGCCTTATGAGCATGACACCGCCACTGAAAAGCGACGCCAATACAAACCCGATTTCTACTACCCCACCATCAATCTTTATCACGAGCATTTCGCTTTTGACGGCGACGGCCAGGCCCCTGAGCATTTCCAGAATTACGCGGAAGATGCGCAGTGGAAGCGCGATACCCATGCTGCTTACGGAACCATTCTCATCGAGTCCACTTCGCACCAGGTCAATACCGGCGAAATTTTCGCGCACCTGACCCAAGAGCTGACGTCGCGCGGAGTGGAGCTTGACCCAAACCCTGATCGCCCGGTACCCAAGTCAGGTCTCGTTCCCCTGGAACACCTCGATATGCTCAAGGTGCTTCGCTCGTTCATTTCGCACTACAAGAGCAACAGCCTCACTGCTGAAAAGCTCTATGAGCGCTACGATGCGCTGCCCATGTGTGTCTTCAAATACCGCTACAAGATGTTCTTGGAGCTTGCTGTACCCGTTATCGAGGGCTGGGACAAAGCCCTAAAAGCTGATCGCGGAATCGATTTCGAGGATATGATCAACTTGGCTGCCGATCACTTGGAACGCGGCTATCCGTCCCCTTACAAGTTGGTGATGGCTGACGAATACCAGGATGCTTCACGCGCTCGAGCGCGCCTTTGCAGGGCCCTGGTGCAGACACCGCACAGCCATCTGTTCGCCGTGGGTGACGACTGGCAATCGATCAACCGTTTTGCCGGCGCTGACGTCTCCGTGATGACAGGGTTTATAGCCTGGTATGGGCATGGTCAGGTATTCCACCTTGAGAATACGTATCGCTGCCCACAGGCGATCTGTGATGCTTCCAGCCGGTTCGTGACCAAGAATCCTGTCCAGCTCCGCAAGACCGTTATCTCTGTCACCGAGCCGATTGGCCCGGCATTCCAAGCGTTCCAAGTGGCAGGCAAAGACGAGATCAAGGACGGTATTCGTCAGTACCTTGATGACCTCTACCAAGGACTGTCGAACGGCTCTATTCCCTCAACAGATGGTCGCCTGGTGTCAGTATTCATCCTCGGGCGTTACAAGGTTGACGAGTTCTTCGTGCCAGCAGGGTGTCGGCAGCGCTACGGCGACCGCCTGGAGATTCGCTTCAAGACCATGCACACCTCGAAAGGTGACCAGGCTGATTATGTGATTCTGCCGGGCATGATGGTACGGGGTTTTCCAAGCCTCAAGGGTGACGATCCAGTCTTTGGATTGGTGATGCCCGAGGGCGATGGATACCTGCATGCCGAGGAGCGGCGGTTGTTCTACGTTGCGCTCACTCGCGCACGACGCTCGGTGATCATGTACACCGTGACCGCCCGCAATTCACCCTTCCTTACGGAGCTCGTCACTGACGGTGTCGTCGCCGTCACTGACATCGAGGGAGAACCGATTCGAGAGGAGCGATGCCCGGTCTGCAAGCATGGTGTTCTCATTCATCGAACGGGCAAGTTTGGGGATTTCACATCCTGCTCGGGTTTCCCTCGCTGTAAGTACAAGCCCAAAAAACCTAAAGCCAAGGAAGCCCGCGCCTATGCACCGAGACCACGCCGATGACCGAGGTGAATGCGGTAAGTGTGATCGCACGAGATCGGGCAGCATGGTTGGCTTGAGGTCTTAAAAGCCATGAGAGTAATTTTTGAGCTTTCAGTACCTGAGATGTCTGAATTGAAGCGAAACCTTTTTGGTGTGGCGGGAGCAGGTGAGCCATTGCTAAGGCAAGTGCTTGAAGCGATTCGAGCCTATAACGATGCAGGGGCTCACAGTCGACCTCCAGCTAAAATTGAACGGCTGCGCCTTGAGGCAGACCATCGCTATCAGACAGTGATTGACTACCAGCTCCATAAATCTGGGGCCTTGGGCGAGTCGCCACATTAGTGCGACTTCACTGTGTCAATGAGGCGTCAATTGCGTGAGGGAAACGAGTGATTTGGTTTCTGGGTGATGTTCATGGGCGCTTTGATCATGTGATCCGGCTGGTTCAGCTTCATCGTCCCGAGGCAGTGGTCTTCCTGGGTGACCTCGAATGCAGTTTGCCCCTAGACATGATCCTCCGTCCGATCCTCGAGCTGACAGAGATCTGGTTCATCCACGGTAACCACGACACCGATAGGCCGGCCTACTGGCATAACCTTCATGGAAACAGCCTCTCTGATCGAAGTTTGAATGGTCGGGTAGTGGAGATAGCTGGCCATCGCGTGGCTGGGCTGGGCGGGACATTTGAGGCTCAGGTCTGGTTGCCCGGTAGCCCCGATACGGGAATCCAGAACTATCAGGGTTTCCTCGATCGCCTGGCTCTTAGGCCGCAGCACGCAGACATCGTTGAGACGAAAAAGCAGCACGCGCTTTCAGCAATCTACCCGGACGACTACTTCGCACTCGCCATGCAAAATGCGGACATCTTGGTCTGTCATGAGGCGCCCAGTTGCCACCCGTACGGGTACTCTGAAGTCGACGACCTTGCTCAGTCCATGGGCGCGAAGATGGTTGTGCATGGTCATCATCATGACTGCTTGAATTACAGGTCGGAATGGCCAAGGCTGGGATTTGAGGCTTACGGCGTGGCGTTCAGATCCATCATGACCGTCAACGGCGAGGTCATCAGCTGACTGGTGGTGAGTGAGCTTTAAGAGCTT
>RCUS01001752.1_pt1 | contig 10600 bp, 9 predicted proteins | sample 2166221 | NCBI WGS metagenome assembly RCUS01 (sample SAMN09932758, study PRJNA488358) | compost metagenome | isolation source: compost soil in cyclohexanecarboxylic | place: Germany: Experimental Botanical Garden | reverse complement strand
ATGCAGAGGATTGGAATCGAGTCGGCCGAGGCGCTGTAGAGCCCGGTGACCATGTCGGTACCGGCAGGGCCGGAAGTGCCGATGCACACGCCGATGTTGCCGGCCTTGGTGCGGGTGTAGCCCTCGGCCATGTGCGAGGCGCCTTCAACGTGGCGAGCGAGTACGTGATCGATGCCGCCGACCTTTTGCAGGGCGGAGTACAGCGGGTTGATGGCGGCACCCGGGATGCCAAAAGCGGTATCGACCCCTTCACGGCGCATCACCAGAACGGCGGCTTCGATTGCTCTCATTTTGCTCATGGTTTTGTGCCTCTTTACGTTTTGTAATTGTATACAAGTGGCTTTGCGCAGAGTGTATTCACGGCGGACGGCGCAGGTCAATCCATTTTCTCAAGCGCTTGTTTCATTCGTCGGAAGCCCGTTCTGCTGTGGCTTTTCGTCGCATGTGGCGCCTTTCGATGATTATTGTATACAAAAAAATAATTCATTGTGTTCTATTTGTTGCATCGGGCTGCGGCACAACGGCGCAGTCCACCGACTTTCCGAAAAACAAAATGAGGACGGCACCATGAGCGCTTTAACCTTGAAAGTCGCAGTCAACCTGGTCGATCAGGCCATCACCGCGGGGCGGGCAATCTCTGCCGCGCCATTGACCGTTGCAGTACTGGATGCCGGCGGGCACCTGATAACGCTGCAGCGGGAAGACGGCGCCAGCCTGCTGCGCCCGCAGATCGCCATCGGCAAGGCCTGGGGCGCGATCGCCCTGGGCAAGGGCTCACGCCTGCTGGCACAGGACGCGCAACAACGCCCGGCGTTCTTCGCCGCGCTCAATAGCCTGGGGCAGGGTAGCGTCGTCCCGGTGCCGGGCGGCGTGCTGGTTCGGGATCAGGACGGGACTGTGCTGGGGGCGGTGGGCATCAGCGGGGATCTGTCAGATGTTGACGAACAATGTGCGATCCGCGCGATCGAGGGGCAGGGGCTGAGGGCGGATGCGGGGGTGGCTGGTTGATCTTCGGCGTCTGATTTACCGCTTTCGCGGGCTTGCTCGCGAAAGCGCCTTACGGATGAAAACAGCTTTCTAGCTGTCTGCTTTTCTCGTTGAGATTTCCATCCGGTAAATTCCGTTTTTTTAGAATTTTGTGCGAAACATTTGGGCGTTACCGAAGATTTTCGCAAGAAAATTCACAGGTATCACTCGTATCATTCTCTCGGAACAGTCCGAGAGCTTTGCAATGAAAACAACACTGTCGTGGTGGGATATCAGCCCGCCTTTGAGCACCACTACACCTACCTGGCCGGGTGACACACCTTTTCAGGAAGAGCGCGTGTGGAGCTTCGGACCAGAGTGTCCGGTGAATGTCGGGCGTATCACCCTGTCGCCTCATACGGGTGCCCATGTCGACGCGCCACTGCATTACAGCGCTGATGGCGCGGCCATTGGCGATGTGTCGCTCGATGTCTATATGGGGCCTTGCCGTGTGCTGCATTGCCTGAGCAGCGGCCGGCTGGTGCACCCCGAACAGCTTGAAGGTCGCTTGCAAGACCTGCCTGAACGGGTGCTGCTGCGCACCTGGCGACAAGCGCCGTTGAGCGCCTGGGATCCTGATTTCTCCGCAGTCGCCAAAGAAACCGTCGACCTGCTGGCGAGCCTCGGTGTGCGCTTGATCGGTATCGATACGCCGTCGCTGGACCCTCAGCAATCCAAAACCATGGATTCGCACAATGCCGTGGCCCGACATGGCATGGCTATCCTCGAGGGCATCGTGCTCGATGACGTCCCGGAAGGGGACTATGAATTGATCGCGCTGCCGCTGCGTTTTGCCCATCTGGATGCCAGTCCGGTCAGGGCAATTTTGCGTCCACTGAACAAACCGCAACTTGAGGAACCGACTCAATGAGCCAATGCCCCTATTCACCTGCAAACCAGACGGAAGAATGGCATAACGCCGAGCTGAATTTTTCCGACTCCATGAGCTACGGCGACTACCTGGATCTGGGGCGCATTCTCAGCGCACAGCACCCGTTGTCTCCGGACCATAACGAGATGCTGTTCATCATCCAGCATCAGACCTCGGAGCTGTGGATGAAGCTGATGCTGCACGAGCTCAATGCCGCCCGTGAGCACGTTCGACTGGGAGAGTTGCCGCCCGCGTTCAAGATGCTGGCGCGGGTCTCGCGGATTTTTGATCAGCTGGTGCATGCCTGGACGGTGCTGGCCACCATGACACCCACCGAGTACCACGCGATACGGCCCTTTCTGGGGCAGTCATCGGGCTTTCAGTCGTTCCAGTACCGCGAGATCGAATTCATTCTGGGCAACAAAAGCGCGACCCTGTTGCGCCCCCATGCGCATCGGCCGGAACTGTTGCAGGCGCTTGAAAAGGCGATCGCCACACCGTCGCTGTATGACGAGGCGATTCGCTTGATGGCCAGCGCTGGCTTGACCATCGACCCACAGCGTTTCGAGCGTGATCCGACCAGTCCGACGGCGCATGACGCGTCGGTCGAAGCTGCGTGGCGCGTGGTCTACACGGACCCTTCGCGTTATTGGGATCTCTATCAGTTGGCGGAGAAACTCATCGACCTTGAGGATTCGTTCCGGCAATGGCGCTTCCGGCATGTGACCACGGTCGAGCGGATCATCGGCTTCCAACCAGGGACCGGTGGCACAGAAGGTGTCGGTTATCTGCGCAAGATGCTCGATACCGTGCTGTTCCCGGAGTTGTGGCGAGTGCGCTCAACGCTCTGATTTACCGATAGTCATGTCTGAACGCTTAAACCGGGCGGCAATTGAATAAATTGACGCATTCAAACCATGCCTGACCATAACAATTAGAAGGTAACCAGATGGCGGATGAAATCTTGCGACAAGGCGAACTCAAGCGAGGGCTGAAAAATCGTCATATTCAGCTGATCGCATTGGGCGGCGCGATAGGTACCGGGTTGTTTCTCGGCTCTGCCGGCGTGCTCAAGTCGGCCGGGCCGTCGATGATCCTCGGCTATGCGATTGCCGGATTCATCGCCTTTCTGATCATGCGCCAGCTGGGCGAGATGATTGTCGAGGAACCGGTGGCCGGCTCCTTCAGTCATTTTGCCCACAAGTACTGGGGCGGCTATGCCGGCTTTCTGTCCGGCTGGAACTACTGGGTGCTGTATGTGCTGGTGGGCATGGCCGAGTTGACGGCCGTCGGCAAGTACGTGCAGTTCTGGTGGCCGGAAGTCCCCTCCTGGGTCAGCGCGGCGGTGTTCTTCGTCCTGGTCAATTTGATCAATATGATGAACGTCAAAGTCTTCGGTGAGATGGAGTTCTGGTTCGCAATCATCAAGGTCGTAGCGATCATTGGCATGATCGCCCTGGGCTGCTACATGCTGTTCAGCGGCACCGGCGGCCCGCAGGCCTCGGTCAGCAATCTGTGGGACCACGGCGGGTTCTTCCCAAACGGCTACAGCGGTCTGCTGATGGCGATGGCGTTCATCATGTTCTCCTTCGGCGGCCTGGAGCTGGTCGGCATCACCGCCGCTGAAGCCAGCGAGCCGGGAAAGGTGATTCCCAAGGCGATCAACCAGGTGGTTTATCGCGTGCTGATCTTCTACGTCGGCGCGCTCACCGTGCTGCTGTCGTTGTATCCGTGGGACCAACTGCTACAGACACTCGGCGCTTCGGGCGATGCCTATGGCGGCAGCCCGTTCGTGCAGATCTTCTCCTTGATCGGCAGCGACACAGCAGCGCACATCCTCAATTTCGTGGTGCTCACCGCTGCGCTCTCTGTCTATAACAGTGGCGTCTACTGCAACAGCCGTATGCTCTATGGCCTGGCCGAACAGGGCGACGCACCCAAGGCGCTGATGAAACTGAACAAGCAGGGCGTGCCTCTGCTGGCGCTGGGCGTATCGGCGTTGATCACCCTGCTGTCCGTGCTGGTCAACTACCTCGCCCCGCATGAAGCGCTTGAGTTGCTCTTTGCACTGGTGGTCGCATCGCTGATGATCAACTGGGCGATGATCAGCCTGACGCACCTGAAGTTTCGCAAAAGCATGAGCCAGCAAGGCATCGTTCCGGGCTTCAAGTCGTTCTGGTTTCCCTTCAGCAACTACCTGTGCCTGGCCTTCATGGTCATGATCGTCTGCGTCATGCTGATGATTCCAGGTATACGCGCTTCAGTCTTCGCCATACCGGTGTGGGTGTTGATCATCTTCGGCTTTTACCGGATGCGTATGGCCAAGGATCGGGCCTTGCCGGTGGTTCAATAGCCTTTGCCGTGGGGGCGCCGTGATGAGTAGCAACGTTGATCCGCAGTTTCGCGACATTCGTATCGATCACTATGACCTCGAGGGTGCGAGGAACTGGATGTCGGGTATCTGCGGGCCGCACCGCCTCCAGACTTCGACGCCCGAGCGGATCCGCTTTCATCACAGCGCCAATGTGTTCAAGTCGATGGCCACGACCCTGGGCACTCTCTCATACGGTACCGATGTCACCATCGATATCGAAGACGCCGAGCACTTCAGCAGTTACAGCCTGAGTTTGCCTTTGGTGGGCGAGCAGGAACTGAGCAAGAACGGCAGCGTGTTGAAATCCAACCGCGATCAAGGGGTGATCATTTCCCCGAATGAGAACCAGATGCTGGCGATCTCCGGGGACTGTCGCAAAGTTCAGGTGGTGATCACCCGCGTCGCCATGAGCGAGTCGCTGGAAGGCATGCTGCAGCGACCGTTGGATACGCCGCTGTGTTTCGAGCCGGTGATGGATGCGGTGGACGGCACGTCGGCCTCGTGGTGGCGCATGGCGCGTTATTTCATCGAGGAGCTGGAACGCAGCAGTGAACTGTACGAACAGGTGGCCTTCACTCGGGACATCGAAAGCTCATTGATCAAAGGCTTGATCCTCGCCCAGCCGAACAACTACTCCGAAGAATTGCGCAACGTGCTCGGCGTGAAACTGCCGCACTACCTGATCAAGGCCAAGCAATACATTCACGACAATGCTCGCGAAGCCTTGCACCTGGAGGACATCGAGGTCGCGGCCGGGGTCTCGCGTTTCAAGCTGTTCGAGGCGTTCAAGAAGTACTTCGCCCTGTCGCCGATGGCTTACCTGAAAAAGTACCGGTTGAACGCTGTGCGCCAGGAAATCCTCGAACACGGCTCGTCGCGTAATATTTCCGCGATCGCCATGGGCTGGGGCTTTACGCATCTCGGACGTTTTTGTGCCGAATACCGCAAGTTGTTCGACGAGTCCCCCAGCATGACCTTGCAGCGTAACGAAGCCCGACGCATGCGCGGCGCCTGAGTATTCCGCCGCCCAGAATTTCAGGACCGCTTCGTGCACCGGCGGGAGCAAGCGCCCTCGCCACAATTCATCACCTGACCATCGATATCCATTAACTGGCGCTCACTTACGCACTACCAAATCAAGCAACGTCTCCTGCTCCTTGATTTTCTGCAACACGATTTCCGAGCGGATATCAGTCACCCCCGCCGTGCGGTTCAGTTGGTTGACGATGAAGTCGGAGAAGTGTTTGATGTTGCGCGCCTGGACCCGCAGCACATAGTTGCTCGCCCCGGTAATCACGTAGGCGGTGACCACCTCCGGCCACAACTGGACCTTCTTGATGAAGGTCTCGTGCCAATCCTCGACGTCCTGTCGCAATGACACATGGACGATGGCTTCCAGTTCGACTCCCAACTTTTCGGCGTTCAGCATCGCGCGATAGCCGGTGATGATTCCTTCACTTTCCAGCAAGCGTAAACGGCGCAAACAGGCCGACGGCGACAGTGCGACCTTCTCTGCCATTTCGTGATTGCTGATGCGGCCGTCCCGTTGCAAGAGATGCAGGATCCGCAGGTCTGTCGAGTCGAGAGTCATGGCTAGAATAAATCCGCGATATTTGGAGTTGGATTCGAATTTTATTCGAGATAAATACAAGATGGCCGCTTACTTTGCACGAAAATTCTCTAAAGCTTCGTTCATTATTTCCTCATCGTGAAGGCGCAAACAACGCCTGAAACACGACACTCACACCCGACTATCGCGATTTGCCCGGACGGCACTTCTTTCAAAAAAGCAGGACACCCAATGACTACAAGAAACGATTGTCTGGCGCTTGATGCGCAGGACGCTCTGGCCCCTCTGCGTCAGCAGTTTGCGCTCCCTGAAGGGGTGATCTATCTCGACGGCAACTCCCTGGGCGCGCGCCCGGTCGCAGCGCTGGCGCGTGCTCAGGCAGTGATCGCCGAGGAATGGGGCAATGGCCTGATCCGCAGTTGGAACAGCGCTGGCTGGCGCGACCTGCCTGAACGTCTGGGCAATCGACTGGCAGGGCTGATTGGCGCCGGTGACGGCGAAGTGGTGGTGACCGACACCACCTCGATCAACCTGTTCAAGGTGCTCAGCGCCGCCCTGCGCGTGCAGGCCACGCGGGCGCCGACGCGGCGGGTGATCGTCACCGAGACCGGCAACTTCCCGACTGACCTGTATATCGCCGAAGGTCTGGCGGACATGCTGCAGCAGGGCTACACCCTGCGTCTGGTCGACAGCCCGCAAGAGCTGCCGCAAGCGATTGACCAGGACACTGCGGTGGTCATGCTCACCCACGTCAACTACAAGACCGGCTACATGCACGACATGCAGGCCCTGACCACGCTGACCCATGAGTGTGGCGCGCTGGCCATCTGGGACCTGGCGCATTCCGCCGGGGCGGTGCCGGTCGATCTGCATCAGGCGCGCGCCGACTACGCCATCGGTTGCACCTACAAGTACCTCAATGGCGGTCCGGGCTCGCAAGCTTTCGTCTGGGTTTCCCCTGAGCTGTGCGATCTGGTGGCGCAACCGCTGTCCGGCTGGTTCGGTCATTCGCGGCAGTTCGCCATGGAGTCGCATTACCAGCCGAGCAGCGGAATCGCCCGCTATTTGTGCGGCACCCAGCCCATCACTTCATTGGCGATGGTCGAGTGTGGTCTGGATGTTTTCGCCCAGACCGACATGGCCAGCCTGCGCAGCAAGTCCTTGGCCCTGACGGACCTGTTCATCCAGTTGGTCGAGCAGCGCTGCGCCGCTCACGAACTGACCTTGGTCACTCCACGCGAACACGCCAAACGTGGCAGCCATGTCAGCTTCGAACATCCTCAAGGTTATGCGGTGATCCAGGCCTTGATCGCCCGTGGCGTGATCGGCGATTACCGCGAGCCGCGGATCATGCGGTTCGGCTTCACCCCGCTGTACACCAGCTTCACCGAGGTCTGGGATGCGGTGCAGATCCTCGGCGAAATACTCGATCAGAAAACCTGGTCGCAAGAGCAATTCCAGATCCGCCACAGCGTCACCTGATACCCCCGAAGCCTTTGTCTTGCTGCCGCGAATTTCCCGGCAGCAGGGCTTCGGTCGCCTCCGATAAGCAGTTCTGTGAAAACACAATAATAAGGAGCACGCAGAATGAAACCGTCCCTTTGGCCCGCCTTGCCGCTCGCCATTACCAGCTGTCTCGGCCAAGTGGCCTATGCCGCACCCGACAATGGATTCGTTGAAGACAGCAGCCTGACCCTGACCAATCGCAATTTCTATTTTTACCGAAACAACCTTAACAACCCCGGCGGTCAGAACTATCGGGAGGAGTGGGCCCACGGGCTCATGCTCGATTACCGTTCCGGCTATACCCAGGGCACTGTGGGCTTCGGAGTCGACGCCTACGCGCAGTTGGGGCTCAAGCTCGACAGCGGCAGGGGCCGTACCGGCACCGGTTTATTGCCGGTCGATTCCAATGGACGCGCCGAGGATGAGTATTCCGAAGCGGGTGGTGCACTCAAGGCGCGGATCTCGAAGACCGAACTCAAATACGGCAACCTGACACCGCTCAACCCGGTGTTCGGCACCGGCTCGGCGCGCCTGTTCACCACCTACGCCAATGGTTTCCAGCTGACCAGCAGCGAGTTGAAAGGACTGCAACTCGATGCCGGGCACTTCACCTCGGGCAATGACAGTGCGTCGACCAACGACGATGGCGCCCTCAAGGCGCTGTATGCCGGGGTGGAAACCCGTAGTGTCGATTATCTGGGCGGCAGCTATGCCCTGAACGATCAGTTGAGCGTCAGCCTGTACGGTTCGCAGTTCGCTGATATCTGGCGGCAGTATTACGCCAATGCCAACTACAGCTATGCCCTGAGCGAAAACCAGTCGCTGAACCTGGATTTCAACCTCTATCGCACCAACGACTCTGGCCAGAGCCTGGCCGGCAAGATCGACAACACCACCTGGTCGCTGGCCGCCGCTTACAAGGTGGGTGCGCACCGCGTGACCCTGGCCTACCAACGGGTCGATGGCGATGAGCCGTTCGATTATCTCGGCTTCGATCAACAGCCGGGCACCTCGATATTCCTTGCCAACTCGGTACAGATCCTCGACTTCAACGCGCCCAATGAACGTTCCTGGCAGCTGCGTTATGACCTGGACATGGCGCCTTTCGGCGTGCCCGGCCTGAGTTTCATGTCGCGCTATGTGAGCGGTGACCATATCGACGACAGCCACTACGACGGCGGCCCCAATGGTGCCTATGGACGTTACGGCAGCGATGGCAAGCGCTGGGAGCGCGACCTTGAAGCGCGCTACGTGGTGCAGGAGGGCAAGGCCAGGGACCTGTCGATACGTGTGCGTCAGGCCAGTGTGCGTTCCACCGGCCAGGTCGCCCGGGCGGACACCACCGACAACAATGAAGTCCGGGTGATCGTCGAGTATCCGCTGAATATCTTCTGATTCGTGGCTGATCCCCAACGGCAATCCCAATGACTTGCTCTCTTCAAGAAAGACAATATTCAGAGGACAGATAAATGACCGATAACACCGGTTTTGAAAACATCTCCAAGCGTGAGCAGGGCCTCAGGCGCCAGCTCACCTCGGGTCAGATGAGCATGATCGCCATTGGCGGCGCGATTGGCACCGGGCTGTTCATGGGCAGTGCCTACGCCATCGGTTATGCCGGGCCGAGCGTGCTGCTCAGCTACGCCATTGGCGCGATCATCACCCTGCTGTTGATGGGCTGTCTGGCGGAAATGACCGTGGCCCATTCGACCTCAGGCTCGTTCGGTGCCTATGCCGAATTCTATGTCAGCCCATTGGCCGGGTTCCTGGTGCGCTATGCCTATTGGGCGGCGATTGTGCTGGCAGTGGGCACGGAAGTGACGGCGGTGGCGATGTACATGAAGTACTGGTTCGCCAACGTGCCGGAGTGGATATGGATCCTCTCGTTCTCCAGCGTGCTGATCGTGCTCAATGCCATCAGCGTGAAGACCTTCGGCACCTTCGAGTACTGGTTCTCGACCATCAAGATCGGCGCGATTGTCGGCTTCATCATCCTGGCGGTGTATGTGGTGTTCGGTTCCGGCAATCCGCAATACGGCGTGCACAATTACACCGCTCACGGCGGTTTCTTCCCCAATGGTCTGCAAGGGATGTGGATCGCGGTGATCGTGTCGATCTTCAGCTACCTGAGCGTGGAGATGATCGCGGTGGCTGCCGGTGAGGCAAAAGACCCGGAGCAAGCGGTGAAGAAAGCCTTTCGCGGGACTATCGTGCGCCTGGTGGTGTTCTACCTGCTGACCCTGGCGTTGATGCTGGCGATCGTGCCTTGGGTCCAGGCTGGCCATGCCCAGAGTCCGTTCGTCACGGTGATGCAAGCCATCGGCATTCCCGGCGCCACCGGCGTGATGAATTTCGTGATCCTGATCGCGGCGTTGTCAGCGATGAACAGCCAGTTGTACATCACCACGCGCATGATGTTCAGCCTGTCCCGTGCCGGCTACGCGCCAAAATCCATGGGGGTGTTGAGCAAGACCGGGATCCCGCTGAACGCGCTGTTGCTCTCCAGTTCAGGTATCGCCCTGGCGACCTTGCTCAACATCCTGTACCCGGAAAGTTCGTTCACCCTGATGATGGCGATCTCGATGTTCGGCGCGATCTTCACCTGGTTCATGATCTTCCTGACCCACTACTGCTTCCGTCGCTACCACGAGCGCAACGGCGAACGGAAACTGTCCTTCCGCATGCGCCTGTTCCCGTACACCACGCTGTTGGGGCTGCTGCTGATGGGCGCGGTGATGATCACCACCTACTTCACCGATGCATTCAAAATGACCTTGGTATTCGGTGTGCCTTTCCTGCTGATCCTCACGGTTGTCTACTGGATCTTCTTCAGAAAACCCAAGGCAGCCGTGGCGTTGAATCCGCTGCCGAAGGTTTAGAGGGCGCAAACATGCAATCCCGACCGGCAGTTTTCATGGACTGCCGAGTCGGCATTGATCCTGGGCCGCTATCAGTCCGGCTCACACCCTTTGAGCACCAACCGGATAATCGTCTGCGCCGCCGCTTCATAGTCCACGTCATCCAGCTTGGTCTTGCCGGTGATGGCGGTGATTTGCCAGTCGAAGTCGGCGTAGGTCTGGGTCGCGGCCCAGATGCTGAACATCAGGTGGTTGGGATCGATGGGGGCGATTTGCCCGCGGTCGATCCAGGTCTGGATGCACTCGATGTTGTGTTTGGCCTGGCCATTGAGCTGTTCGACCAGATCGCTGCTCAGGTGGGGGGCGCCGTGCATGATTTCGCTGGCGAACACCTT
>RCUS01001751.1_pt1 | contig 10603 bp, 3 predicted proteins | sample 2166221 | NCBI WGS metagenome assembly RCUS01 (sample SAMN09932758, study PRJNA488358) | compost metagenome | isolation source: compost soil in cyclohexanecarboxylic | place: Germany: Experimental Botanical Garden | reverse complement strand
CAGCCTGGCCATGGTCGAACGCACGAGCGGCCTCGGTGTAATCGCGCATCGTCGGGCTCCTGGTTTCTTGTTTTTGGAGTTAAACCATCGGTCCAACGATGTTCGCGCCGCCCAGGCGTGGCGACAATGGCCAAAGCTGTCAATCTGGATGACCGGTTTGGCCGCCTGCAGTCAACCCTCACCGCGCTCGGCGGCCTGCAGGTAGGACTGCGTGAGCCCGCTGACCAAGCGTTCGGCCTCGGCCAGTTCCTGCTCCGCCAAGCGGTTGAGCTGGTCCTGGAACTCCAACGGCGACAACTGAAGCTGGCGAGCCTGCAGCCGCAGCGTGCGCTGGACGTAGTCGGCACTGATTGCATCGAACATCCGGCCATGCTGGCGGCGCAGGTAGCGGCGCCAGAACTCCCGTTGGCCCAGGCTTTCCGTCAGGGCCTCCAGCCGTTGCGCGCGGGTTACCTGGCCGAACGCCTCCTCGACCTGGGCCTCGCTCAGCTCGGTGGCGTCGGGATAACGCATGGCATAGGGCTGGGCAGGCAACTGCAAACGGGCTCGCAGTCGCACTCGATAGGCCAGCCCCAGCGCCATCTGATCGAAATGTTCACCAGCGGCCAGGCGCTGCCGGCAGTCCCGCCAGGCAACCCTTTCCAGTTGCTCCAGACGGAACAACTGCCGGCCCAGCTCCAGCAACGCGGCCCTGTTTTCAAGATTGGCCGCATCGGTTTCGGCCTGGGCTTGCATGACCAGCACCCGCAGCGCACTGAAGCAGCTGGCGACCGCATCCGAACAGGACAGCGGCAGGCCGGCACGTTCGCACACCCGTCGGCACAGCACCGGGTCGCCGTCCAGTGCTGCCAGCAAATTCCACACGCCGTCCACCAGCGCTGTACGCCCTTCACCTGCCTGCAGGTAGTCGGCCGTCTGTTCCAGCCGCGCCAGCAGCCTGAATAGCCCGCCACTCTCCGGCAGCACCAGCAAGCGCTGCCACAACGCCTCGCGTGTCAATCGGGCTGCCGCCTCCACATGCCCGACCCAGAGCACACGCGCCCGGGGCAGATCGATCGGCCCCAGTGCCTCGGGCAAATGGCCATGCTCATCGATGACATCGAGTGTATACAGCCCCTGCAGCTGCAGGGCCGAGAGTGGGTTGCGCGCCACCAGGATGGCGCGGCGAAACGCGTAGGGCATCTGCCGGATCTCGTCCGGCACCGTGCGCAGCTGGTTGTCACGCAGGTCGGCGAGCTCGAGCAAGCCGCACAGTTCCAGGCGCTGCGGCCAGGCACCCAACCGGCAATGGCGCAGGTTCAGGCTGACCAGGTGGGAAAGATGGTGAAACCTCAGGTCTAGCGCCTCCAGCCGGTTGTAGCTCAGGTCCAGGTGCGTAAGGTTGGGCAACCCGTGCAGTATCTCGATCGCTTGTGCATCGAGGCGGATCTGGTTATGTGCCAGGCGCAGCACGCGAATGCCCGGTAGATGCGCGATGCCCGTTGGCAGGCGCAGCAACTGGTTGTTGCCAAGATTCAGGTCGGTCAGGGCAGTGAACGGGCGCAGGAAGTCGACCGGAACGTCACTGACCAGCGAATCGTTCAGACTCAGTACGGTAATCCGATGGAAATCGATCTGCGGCGGTAGTTGCGGCAGCGTGCGCAGCTGATTGCCACGCAGCGACAAGCGCTGCCCCTGCGCTTGCCCTGCGCCTGCCGGGACGCTTTCACCCTGCAGCTGCCACGCCCGCAGGATGCTGTCCGCCGTGGCCCTGCGCACGGTTTGCCGGCCCTCATGCAACTCGGCAGCGACCCAGCGGTTCAGGTGCTGCACCAGTTGCTCATAGTCGTCCTGCAACTCCACCAGGCGCTCGAGCAGCGGACGCTCGCCCTGCTGCAAACGCGCCTGCTCCGCCTCGAGCGCTTGCGCGTCCAGGCCTGGATACAGCGCGCGCAACCGCTCGCGGATGGTCGCCTGCGTTGCCCTGGGGCTGGCAGATGGGCGGCCACTCAACAGGTACCCTACCCGCCCATCGTCCAGACGACGCCCCGGGTTGAACCAGGCGCCCGGCTCAGGCCAACCGAGCATTCGGGTAATGCCCCACTGTGAGCCCGGCAATCGCGCCAGCAGTTGCTCACGCAGGTGGCTCGGCGCAGTGCTGCCGGCCAGCTTCAGCACCGCCTGTTGCGCTGGGGTAAGCGCTGCGACGATTGCCTCGAAGATACAGCCTGGATCAACAAGGGTGATCGCTTGCGGCTCACCCAGGCCGTCGTACACCTGGAAGCGGCCATTGCTGCGCACCAGTATCCGATCCTGTGCACCTTGCCCACCCGCACCGGCCTGCTTGATCGGGCGCCCATCCACCGCATCATCACGCAAGCCGATGCTGAGCCCATCAAGCTCCAGGCTGTCCAGCAACGTGAACACCAGTTCTCCCGTTTCGTCGCTGTAAGCAGCACCGAGGTAAAGCCCGGCCAGCGCCCGGTTCAGCCGTGCCAGGCGCAACAGCGAGCGTGCGTTTTTCGCGCATGACAGTGGCAAGCGTTGCTCCACCCGCGCCATCTCGTACTCGAATTCGCCAGCCCGGCCGACCACTTCCCTGACATAGGCCGAGGGCAAACCGGGAAACGCCTGCCGCACCTGCACGGTCAACGGATCGTCGGCAAACGGTTGCTGTGTCAGGTGGGCGAACAACTGAGGCCGCAGTTCGGGCTCGTGTGCCAGTATCTGCGCCAGCCCCTTGCCAGCCTCTGGTCGCCTTTCGCTCCAGGCCAACAGCTCACTGTCCGATGGCATCAGGGTCTGCAGGCGAATGTGCGCGAAGAACGTGTCGATGCGTGTCTGCGCATCGAAAGCTCGCAGCGTTTGCCCAAGGTTCACCGGGGCCGGTCGGTTATCCACCAGGACGCCACGCAGTTCGTCCAGATCGACACCCGCTACCTGCAGCACTTGCCTGGCCTGTTGCGGGTCAATCGGCGGATGCTGCGGCCACAACACTTCCAGCATGCGCTCGGGCTCCTGCCATGTCAGCGGTTGCTGGCGCATCAGGCGCCAGCCGCGCTCGCCGTTGTGCAGCACGACCGGGCCGTAGCCGTCCGCACCCGATGCACGGCGCAACCGGTAGGGGCCATCGGGATCCGGCCGATGGACCTCCAGGTAACGCCCATCGAGACGCACCCAGCGACGCTCGGCGACGCCATAGCAGCCCTCCTCGAGCAAGTCGATGGTCCCGGGCGTGGACTCATAATCCGCGGGCTCGAAATGCCATAGGCGGCTGCGTCCTTGCCCGAGGCTGACAGGTTCCAGGCTGTCGACGAATGCACTGCGTATGAAACTCACACCTGCCACAGTCGCCGCCGTGGCAGCCAGGGTTTCCGCGACCCCCAGCATATGCTCCAGGGCTTCGTGCTGGTGGCCCCTGACCCAGTCCGCTACCCCCTCGAACACTTCCGAGCAGGTTTGCACCACCAGTTGCCCCAGCAGCAAGGCGCCTACCACCGGAACGAAAAAGCCGGCCAGGTTCACCAGGTCCATGCCCGCCTCTTCCCAGGTTTCACGCCTGGCACGCTTGGCAGCATCATCGACATCGGCGGTTGTTACCAGCAACAACCGGGCGTCCTCCTTGACCCGTTGAACCTGCTGGGCCGCCAATTGGGTGAACACCGCCTCTGCGGGCGCATTGCGTTGCAGTTCCAGGTCCGGTCGCGGGTCCTGCAGGCGCTTGCCCAGGGTGTCGATGAATGCGGCACGCTGTTCGAGGCTGATCAACTGGGTGAAGTACTGCCGGTAGCCAACCTTCGACAGCAGCAGCGCCATGGCGCTGTTCAAGCGCGAGGCATTGTCAAAGTAGCGCAGCGCCTGTTCAGGGTCGCTGGGCAGGTACAGTACGATGCCATGGTCAGCGCCCTGTTCGTCACGTAGCGATATCAGCAAGCCGTCAGCCACGCACTCGCCCAGTGCCCCCAGCAGCGCGGGATGCGCGCTGAGCCCTTGCTGCCCATGCACTGCTCGGTCATCGACCAGTGCACGCAAGGCACGCTGAACATTGACGCTGATATGCCCTTTCAACGCGGCCATCTCGGTCGCCAGCCGCAGCCCCGAGCGTTTGTCCTGGGCCAGGATCGCCTGGGTAGCCGGGTTGAAGATCCGCTGCAGCTCATCCTGATAGCGCTGACCAACGTCCAGCGTACGGCAGGCCTGGATCAATGCCTTCAGCGAAGCATTCAGCGGTTGATCGCGGCCAGGCAAGACCAGCCCCGTGCCGTCGTAGTACGTGGGGCCCGCGGCAAAGTTGCGCATCAACCGCAGCAAGCCGTTTTGCCGCGTCTGGCTGTACTCGTAGGTCGGTTGCAAGGTGCCCGGTAGCCGGTCGAAACGTGGTGCCACCTGCAGCCATTCCAGCCGGCTGAATGCCAGCCCGTCCGGCAATGGCGCCGCCAGCAGTGTCGCCAGATGCTGCTCGGCGAACTGCTGGAGTGGCACCAGTTCCAGTGTCAGCCCGCGCAAACGAGCCTGGCTGGCATGGTGTGCGTTCAGGCTGCTACGCAGGGCATTGATCTGCCCCCTTGACGCTTGCTTGAGCCAGGTGGGTAACCTGGCGCCGATGAAATGATCGATGCTGGCAGTGGGATCAGGCATGGCTGGCTTGCTCGGTCGCTTGCGAAGCCAGCCATGTTGTCCGAATGCCAGGTCAGGTCGCAGAGGGAAGTGGTCCTTGCGGCCCTGGCGCCTGGGAACTGCCTGGTAGCGGCATGTTCAGCTCGTCCTCGGTAAGGCGCAAGGCGAGCGCCTCGAAGGCCTGCTCGGTGGTCGACTTCAGCTGGTCACAGCGCTGTTTGTACGCCCCGCTGCCAAGCGTTTGCTTTTCTTCGTCCAACGCCTCCATGGCCCGGTCGAACCCGTCACTGACCTGCGCGAACGCCTGCGGGTGCCTGGCGCGCAGATACGACACCCAGAAGTCGCGCTGGCTGATGTAGCGGATGCGCTCATCCCCCGCTTCGGCTGCCAGCACGGCACGGTAGGCGCGGTCAAGTTGCGCCTGGGTGACACCGGCAACCGGCCGAAACTGCATGGTGCGTGGTTGCCCGAGCAAGTTCAGGCGCTGTGCCAGCCCGATGCGGTAGGCCAGGCTGACCTCCACCTCATCCACATCGTGACCCTCCTGTGGCCGCGCCAGGTAATCGGCACGGGCGAAAGCCTCCACCTGGTCGAGACGGAACAACCGTTGGGCCAGTAACAAACGCGCATCACGCGTAGCAAGCGGATCGCCATCCCGGGCCACCTGCAACACATGCATGCGCACCTCAAGTTGGCTGAAGCAGTGCGCCATGCTGTCGACGCAGGTACGGGGGGCTGCCGCGCGTTCGAAAAGATCTTCACGCATCCGGGTGTCGCCGCTGATGGCCTCGATCATCGTCCACACCCGTCGGACAAGGTCGGCGCGGGCCAGGCGAAAATCGGTGCTATCGGTCAGCTCTGCCAGCAACTGGAAAAACGACTCCCCACCCGGTTCGGCTTGCAGGTTGTCCCATTGGCCTGCACGCAGCACCTGCTCCTGCTCTGCCGTTGCGTCAAGCCATGCTCGCCGGGCGCCGCCATCAGCAGGGTCTTGCGCCGGCGCTTGGGCCGGTACCGGCTGTGGCGCATACAACTGCTCGCGAAGGGCCAGTGGTAATGGGTTACCGTCAACCTGAAGCACTTGCCGCAGTGTGTGTGGCGCATCGAGCAATACCTGCGGCAACGTGGCAATCTGGTTGTTGCGCAAGTCGACGTGTTCGAGCAGGCCACACCATTCAAGCCCTTCGGGGACCGCCTGCAACCCCGAGCGAAACAGCCGCAGCTCGCGCAAGCGGGAAAGCTGGTTGAACTGCAGGCGGACAGTGCCCAACGCGTTCTCGCTCAGGTCCAGCGTGCGCAAATGGGGCAGGCCGGCCAGGGCGGACGTGTTTGCCTGGGTCAGGCGAATGCGGTTGTTGGCCAGGCGCAAGTGGCGCAGGCAGGTCAAGCGCCCGAGGCCGTCAGGGATTGTGCGCAGGTCATTGTTGCTCAGGTCCAGCCGGCGCAAATCAGGGAAACAGTCGAGGAAGCCGGCCGGTAGTGCTTGCACACGTAGCCCCACCAGCATCAATTCGGTGACGTGTCCAAGATCGGTATTGGCCGGTAGCGCAGGCAGTTCCCCCACTGGGACGCCCACGAGCGTCAGGCGTAGACCATTCCGCTCACCGTAAGCATCAACGACATACTCACCGTCCAGACGCCATGCACGGCGAAACTCCGCGGCAATCAGCGCACGATTGCTGCGCGCCGAGCCGATGACAGTCCTTGCCCAACGATTCAGGCTTGCGTCAAGGCGACGAAAATTCTCCTCCTGGTGCAGCAACGTTTCATAGGCTGAGCTCGAATGCCTCAGCAATAGCTGCAGGTATCGTTCGACTTCGTCGGCATCGAAGGCCGGGTAAAGGCTGCGAATACGTTGGCGCAGAATCCGCTCTGGCATAAGGGACGAAGCCGCCCGACCACTGAGCAGGTAGCCCACCCGGCCATCGGCCAGGCGATGCAACCGGGAGGCGGCCGGCCTGGCTTCGCGCCACCCCAGTACCTGCAACAGATCCAGACGATCGCGCGGCAACCAGGCCAGCGACGCCGTGCGCATACGCTGTGCGGCATCCGCGCCTGCCCAGCCATGGTGCTGGCGAAACGCAAGCGGCAGGCAGGCGGCCAGAACTTCGAAGATGCCCTGAGGCTCGGCCACATCGAACGCAGTGCCGTGCCCGCTGGGGGCGAACAGCTCGAAGTACCCCTCACGGCGGACCATCACCCTGACCTGCTGCCCAGCTTCCGGCGAGTTGAAAAGCCTTTGTAGCAGCGGGCCGGTGCTCGAATGCTCGCGCAGCTCCAGGTTCAGTTCGCTTGGTGCCACCCCCTGCTGCCGCACCCAGGCGAACACCAATGCAACGAGATCGGGGTCGTCACTGCCAGGCAAGCAAAGGGCCTCGCGCAGGCGCACCAGGCGTGCCTGCTGCAACACGCCGCGCGCCTGCTCTGCCAGCGCCAAAGGCACACGGGCGCTGGCCGCCAGACGCTGGCGTAGCTCTGCGCTGGCCGTCCTGAGCAGATCGAGGGCATAAGCGTCCGGCAAGCCCGGGAAGCTGCGCTGCAGCACTGCCCGCAACGGATCTTCAACCAGGTAACGCGCTGCAAAATGGTCCAGCATGGGCCCACGCAGCTGCTTGACCGAGGCCCTGATCGCGCTGGCTTGTTGCTCCAGGGTTTGCCCCTGGATGGCCAACCTGTCGATACACCATTGCCAGGCTTCAGCGTCGGCCCCCTCCACCACTGGCTGCGCAAGGAAGGCTTCGAGCCGCGCATGCACGGCAAAGCGTTCCAAGGTATCGCGCAAGGCAACCGGCAGCCGCCGCCCTTCTACCAGCATGCCGCGCAAATGCGTTTCGTCGACATCCGCAACCGTCAGCACCTGTTCGACCTGCTCGGCGCTAAGTGCGCCAGCATCTGGCCACAGGCGCACCAGCAACCTCGGTGCCCCCTGCCACTCCAGCGGCCGTTCGTAGGCCAAGCGCCAGGCGCGCTCACCATTACCCTCCAGTACCGGGCCAAACGCCCCTGGCCGCTCAGCATGCTGCAGGCGCCAAGTGCCTGCAGCATCGCACCGTACCTTGTACAGCACACCGTCGCAGCGCCACCAATGGTCGCTGCCATCGCCCAGCAAGCCGTTATCGAGCGCCAGCAAGTTCAGCACTGACGAACGCTCCCGATAAGGCGCCAGGTCGTGGTTCCACAACCGTTGCTCGCCGTGCTCGGTGGTGACCGGCTCCAGGCCTTCGAGAAAGGCGCTGCGCACCCCGTGCATGCCTGCCGCGACGGACCCATTGACCGCCAACGTCCAGGCAACCTGCAACACATGCTCCAGCGCCTCATGCTGGTGCCCAAGGGCCCAGTCGGCGATCCCCTCGAATACCTGGCCAAGTACCTGACGGGCCAGGTCTGCCAGCAACAAGGCGCCGACGGCCGGCACGAACAGGCCCGCCAGGTTGAGCAGCACCTGCCCCGCACTCTCTAGCGAACGCAAGCGTTCGGCAGCAGCCGTGGCATCCGCCTGCGCCGTGGGCACGGCAAGAAACCCGGCATCGGCCTTGATCCGCTGCACGTGCGCAGCCGCCTGCCAGGCGAACGCATTGCCCGTCCCTGCGACCCGAGCTGGTTCAAGGTCGGGTTGGGCGTCCAGCAGGCGCTTGCCCAGCAGCAGCTGGTAGCCCACGCGCTGGTCAAGGGCAATGCGTGCGCTGAAGGCGCGTTGCAACGCTGGGTCAGCCATGGCCAAGGCCAATGCGTGGTTTGCCGCTTGCCAATTGGCAAAGCGGCGCAACGGCTGCTGCGAATCGTCCGGCAAATACAGCAGCACCCCCAACAACTGCCGCGGGTTGAAGACCAGGCCACTGAAACCGGCCGCCGTGCCACTCAGTTCGAATGCCATGGCCCCGTCTACCCGGCCCCCCAACAGCCGCAGGGCGCCCACCTCCAGGCGCTGATCCCCTGGCAGCTCAGGGCTTTCGCCCCTGGCAACCTGGCGCAGCATGCGCAGGTCACTGTACGTCAGTTGCCCCTTGATGGCCGCCATCTCGACGGCCACGGCCAGCTCCCGGCGCTTGTCCTCCGCCAACCGGCGCTCGAAATCGCCGTTCAGTACCTGCGCCAGGTGCTGCTGATAGGCCTCGCCGACGTCCTCGGCGCGGCACAGGCTGACGATCTCGTCGATACGCCGGGTGACGGCCTCTTCGCCAGCGGGTGCCCGTTCTGTGCCGATCAGCGCTGTGCCTTGGAAAAACGATTCGCCAGCCTTGAAGTTCTGCAGCAGTTTCTGCAGGGCCGGCGTGGTTACCCAGTAGGACTCGAACTCACGCACGTCGCCTTGCACTACTTTCAGGCGCCGGCGCTCTTCGCGCCACAGCGTCCGGGACAGGTCGACATGCAAACCCATGCGGCTTTGCAACGCCTGCTCAAGGCGCTGCACGGCAAAACGTTCAAGGGGCAGCAACTGCTGCGAAACGGCGGCAATCCGCTGTTGGCTTTGCCAATGGTCGGCCAGGCTGGCGCGCAAAGCCTCAATCTGCGCGCGCCCGGCGTGCTTCAGCCAGGCGGGCAGCTGTGCACTGATAAAATCACTCGCCGGGTGCAGCAGTTTGGGGTGTAAAGGCACTTCGGGCATGCTCCGTTCCTCTGGATGGCTTGGCCAGCCACCCTGCCCGTGCACCGCCTTGCCCGGCAGCGGGAAGGAGTCGACCTTCAATGGCCTGCGGAGCGCAGACAGTTGCTCCCCTGGCCCAGCCCGTCAATGCCCGCTATCACGCGCCTGGATCAACGCCCGGTAGTGCCCCGGGTTGCAGCCGAACCATTTGCGAAACGCCTTGTAGAACGAGCTGCTGTCGGCAAACCCCAGGCGTTCGGCGATCTCGGCCATCGGCCGCTCCGCCTGGCTCAGCCAGGCGATGGCCAGCTCACGCCGCACGCTGTCCTTGAGCCCCTGGTAGGTTTGCCCTTCCTCGGCCAGACGCCGGCGCAGGGTAGACGGCGACAGGCTCAACTGCCGCGCAAGGGCGTCGGCATCGGGCCACAGGCCAGGGCCCAGGTGCAGCAGGTCGGTACGAATGCGCCGGCCCAGGCTGGCCGGGTCGCGGTATTTGACTAGGATGTTGCCGGGCGCCTCGGCCAGAAAGCGTTGCAGGTCATCTGCCGTACGCCGCAGCGGCAAGTCGAGGCAGTCAGCGGCGATGATCATGCGCGAGCGCGGGCGGCCGAACTGCAGGTTCTCGGAAAACATCACCCGGTAGTCATCGCAGAACGGCGGTTCGGCGCAGCGCAGTTCCACCGCCAGGATCGGTATGCGCCGCCCAGCCAGCCAGCAGGCCACGCCGTGCACGATCATCCAGAAGGTGAAATAGGTGAAGGCCCGGCGCGGCGTGTCACGCGGCTCGTTGATGACGATTTCGGCCAGGCCCTGCTGGCGCACCAGGCTCGGCTGCAGGTCTTCGAGCATCAGCGACAGGAACGCCAGCGCGGTGTCCAGGCCTTCAGCCAGGGTCGGCTGGGCCATGCTCGCCCGGCACATGAAGGCCAGGCTGCCACTGCGCAGGCCGCGTGGGTCCATGGCGAAGAACTCGTCGTTGCAGCGCCGGGCCAGCAAGCGCCACAGGCGGGCATAGGCTTCGGCGCTGACCCGCGCTGCCGGCAGGTCGAGCTGGGCGATATCGATTCCGGCACGCCCCAGCAGCCCAGCATCCGGCTGGCCGGCCGGGCAGGTCTGCAGCAAGGCTTCACGCACCAGCTGCATGGAAATGCTGTCTTTCTCGCTCATCGGCCATCCCGTCCGCTCTGTGCCGGCCATCTTAGGCCCACGCGGGAAAAACGCCAGCCTTGCCTCACAGGCTGGCGGCCAGGCCGAGGAACGCCTGGATCAGGCGCAGCTCGCGACGGCGCTCCAGGCAACCGATCAGGTGCTGGTTGACCAGGCCATCACCGGCCAATGGCCGCGCCACCACCCGTGGGTCGTTGGCCACTTCGGTGGACGACACCACGCCAATGCCCAGCTCCGAGGCCACCGCTTCGGTCA
>RCUS01001749.1_pt1 | contig 10605 bp, 7 predicted proteins | sample 2166221 | NCBI WGS metagenome assembly RCUS01 (sample SAMN09932758, study PRJNA488358) | compost metagenome | isolation source: compost soil in cyclohexanecarboxylic | place: Germany: Experimental Botanical Garden | reverse complement strand
GCTGCGCTTTGCTGGGGCTGTCGGTGGGCGAGCAGATCGACTGGCCGGCACCGGGGGGCAAGACCCTCAAGCTGAAGCTGCTGGAAGTGGAGTACCAGCCGGAGGCGGCGGGCGATTACGACCTGTAAGGGCCAGGGGGCCGTTTCGCGGCCCGTTTGCAGCGCAAGGCTGTTGCTACAGAGAGATGCACTCTTTTGTCGCCGCCTTGTGCTGCGAGTTCAGACGCCCTCCGCCAAAACCTGCTCCAACCCCTCATTCAAAGCCTGCTCCAGCACCCGCTTGTAGCTCAGGTAGGCCTGCGTTGCCCCCAGCCGGTCATCCAGCAACTCGGACAAATCCAGGTCGGTGATATAGCACCGGTACTGCGCTGTGCCACGGCGCTGACCGATGATCTGCCTGGCCACCACCGCATACAGCTGCTCACCATGTTCCAGCTCGGAAAACTCCTGCTGGTCGCAGTACAGCGTCACATGCGCCACGCCCGCTACACCCGCCTGGATAATCGCCTGTACCTCATAGTAAGGCTGGTCGCTGCCCTCGGCCGGGGCCAGGCGCGGCTCGATGTTGCGTGCCTTGCCTGGGCCGGTAGGCAGCAGCTGCGCGTAGTGGATATCCAGCGAGGCGGGTCGCAGGCTATCGAGGGGCAGGCGGGCATCGCGGCGCATCACCACCGAGCGCAGAAAACGTTGCAGTGGCAACAGCAGATGCGCTTCGTCATGCAGCGGCAGGCGTTGTTGCCACAATGCGTTGTATTCATCCAGCACATACACATCGGCCCAGCCGCCCTGCAGGCGGTAGAACACCTGAATGCAGGCTGGCCGGCCTTGCTCCAGCACCAGGCGCAGGTCGTGGTCCTGCAGCGCATTGGCATCCAGGTACAGCGGGCTGTAGGTGCCTCGCTCTTCGCCCAGGTAGGCCAGTAGCGCCTCATGCTCGGCCAGGGTCGTCAGGCTGACATGCTCGGGTAACAGCTCCAGCACATGGGTGTGGTGGGCCACTTGCAGCAGGTAGCGGTGGTGGAGCCCTTGATCCCGCAGCAGCTGGGCGGTGTCGAAAATTTCCTCTACGCGCTGGCCGATCGGCTGGGCGCGGCTTTGGCAGAAGCAGCGTACTCGCACCCTTGGCCGGTGGCCGCGCTGCGCCGGGCTGTTGAGGAAGTCGCGCAGGCAGCGCACCAGCGCGTGTTCACCGTCATAGCGCTGGACCAGCACCTCGTTCCAGCTGTTGACGGTGACCTGGTCCAGGGTCAGCACCAGGTTTTCGCGCACGCCAGCGTAGCTCAACGCGTCGGTGCGCTCTGTGGTCATCAAAACGTTCAGCTCGCGGTGGTGGCGCAGCGGGTCGACGCCGACGTTGACCAGCAACAACACCTCATCGGCAACGCTGGGCTGCAAAAGGCGCACTTCGCTGACGGTCGGCAAGGGCAGGGGGACACTTTGCCGCAGACAGCCCAGCAGGTTGAACAGCTCGAATTCCCCAAGGTCGCTGGCCCCTGGATGCAGCGCCATGCGGGTGCTGCTGTCGATCACTCCGTTGCGATGGGCCCAGGTCAGCAGTTCGAGTAGCTCGCGGCAGCGTTTGATCGGGCTGAAGTGCTGCACCTCATGGGTGCTCAGGTTGCCGCTGTACAGCTCCCAGTGGTAGCTGCCCGGCTCCTTGCGGTTGGGTGCCTGGACCAGCGTCAGGGTGCCTTCGGCGAGGTCAGGGGCGATGCCGGGGTTAATCACTTCGACCTTGCCGGCGCGGCGCTCGAAGGCTGCGTACAGGCGCCGGCCCAGCACATTGAGGTCGCGCTGGTCGGCGCGGCTGCTGGCGTTCTGGGTGCGAGCGAACTGGCTGAGGAAGCGATAACTGAGGTTAAGCTCGGCCACCAGCTCACGCCGCTCGACGGCAACCTGCTGCACTTTCCATTGGCTGCGGCTGTCCAGCAGGGCCAACTGGCGCTGGTCCCAGCCCCACTCGTCGGTCAGGCGCTGCAGCAGCCGGCGTTGCCAGCCATGGCTGCGGCCTTGGTCGCTGAGCTTCTTGTTCACCTTCAGGTACAGGCTGCGCCGTACCAGCTCCAGGCGCGCGGGTTCGCCGCGTTGCAGCAGGTAACGTTCGATGCGCCGGTAGACCATCACGTAGGGGTCCAGCTCGTCGAGGTCGAGCTGGTTGGCAAATACTGCCTGCTTGTAGTCCAGGCTCAGGCAGCGCACCGCAGGGTGTTCGCCGGCGTAGGCTTCGGTCAGCAGCAGTTTGAGCAGCGATTTGTAGGGCGAGTCGATGCCTTTGAACAATTGCCACAGGCCAGCGCCGACGAACTCACCGGGCGGAATGTGCGCCAGGTTGCCGAGGTCAAGGGCTTCCTGGCTGCGGATAAAGCGCTTGGACAGCAACGTCTGGGTGTAGCTGTAGTAGTTGTGTTCCTCGTACACCGGTACCAGCCACCACAGCGGCGTACGCCCGGCCAGCCACAGGGTGGTGCGGTAGAACTCGTCCAGCAGCAGGTAGTGCTGGGTGGTGCCGCAGTCGTCGGAGCCGAGCTGGCCATCGCGCTGACCCTGGGCGAAGCCCTGTGTGTCGATCAGGAAAAAGTGTGCTTCGGCGCCCAGGCTTGCCGCCCAGGCCTCCAGCAGCTGGCACTTGCGGCGCAGCTCACCCAGCAGCTGTTCGGGCAAGCCGGGTGCATGGCACACCCACAGGTCCATGTCGCTGTGCTCGGCCTGCGCCAGCGAGCCCAGGCTGCCCATCAGGAACAGGCCGTGGATCGGGCGTGGCGGGTTGCCATGCTGGGCCTTGTAGGTGAACGAGCGGGCCAGGCGTTGGGCATCTGCCACCAGCTCGGCGCTTGGCTCGTAAGCCGATACGCCCGCGGGGGTGCTGCCGGAGACGTAACCCGGCAATAGCGGGTGGTTCACGTGAAACAGCAGCGGCAGCAACGACAGTACCTGTTGTTGGCGCGTTGACAGGCCTTCCTTTGCCCGCTGCAGTCGGCCCTGGTTGAGATGCAGGAAGCGCGCACGCAATGTCGCCAGGACCTTGCGGTCGATGCCTTCGTCCAGGTCAGGGCGGATTTCGTGAGGGTGGTTCATTGCGCGCTCGGGCAGGCCATTGAAGCTGTGGCGAGTTTAGCCTGAGTGGCAGGGTCGGATAAGCGGTAATTGAAATTTTGGCGCCATTTTTCCAGCGCTTGCCTGCTCCAGCTTTCGCTGCGCTTCAGGCATGATGGGCGCATTGAGTTCATGTAGAGAGTGTCCAATGCGTGTATGGATCGATGCCGACGCCTGCCCCAAGGCGGCCAAGGATCTGATCGTCAAGTTCGCCCTCAAGCGCAAGTTCGAGGTGGTGATGGTGGCGGGGCAGGCTGTGGCCAAGCCGGCGTTTGCGATCGTGCGTCTGATCGTGGTGCCCAGCGGCATGGATGCGGCCGACGATTACATTGTGGAGCACGCCGTGCCTGGCGAGCTGGTGATCTGCAGTGACGTGCCGCTGGCCGACCGTCTGGTGAAAAAGGGCGTGGCCGCATTGGACCCGCGTGGGCGTGAGTTCGACGAGCGCAACATGGGCGACCGCCTGGCGGCGCGCAACCTGTTCACCGAGCTGCGTGAGCAGGGCCAGGTGGGGGGCGGGCAGGCGGCCTATGGCGAACGCGAGAAACAGGCGTTTGCCAATGCACTGGACCGGATCATTGCCCGGCTCTCGAAAGGCTGACAGATTCCTGTAGGCGACAGCCCAGGCTGGCGCGGTGGATGGCACCGGCTCTGCCGGTGTTCGCGGGTAAACCCGCTCCTACAGGCGATCGCGCAGTTGCCCCACAGGTACCGCGTGGCCTTGAAGCCTGCGCTGGGCCTGTGGGGAGCGGGCATGCCCGCGAAGAAGCCAACGCAGTAATTTACTCGTGCGTCAGCTCCAGCACTCGGTCCACCAGCTTGTAGATCCCGCCCGCCGCCTCGCTGATCGACTTGGCCTCCATGTACGCCGGGGTAGTCACGAGCTTGCGCTGGGTGTCTTCGACAATGTCGTGTACATCGCACGCTTCATGGGTGCCGCCCATCTTCTCGATAGCCGCTGCAGTGCCGGCATCGCTCCCGATGGTGCAGACCACGCCCGGCCCGTAGATCTTCGCCGCCAGCGCCGGCGAGATGCAGATCAGGCCAACGGGTTTGCAGGCGTCGGCAAAGGCTTCGGCCAAGGCCAGCACGTCTGGGTTCACGCTGCAGTTGGCGCCTTCCACGGCAAAGTTGGAGAGGTTTTTTGCTGCCCCGAAACCGCCCGGCACGATCAGCGCATCGAAGTCTGCGGCCTTGGCCTCACGGATATCCTTGACCTCGCCGCGGGCGATGCGCGCCGACTCCACCAGCACATTGCGCGATTCGGGCATTTCTTCGCCGGTCAGATGGTTGATTACATGCATCTGTGCGATGTTCGGCGCGAAGCACTGCACCTGCGCACCGCGCTGGTCGAGGCGCAGCAGCGTGATCACGCTTTCGTGGATTTCGGCGCCGTCATACACGCCACAGCCGGAAAGAATCACCGCTACTTTTTTTGTCATGCTCATTACTCCAGTGTCGAGGCGCTAAATGTCCTCTAGTTTGGCAGATGTCGCCATAGGGATTCCTGCGGGGGCGGCCTAATCTTGGTGGATAACGCCTGAGGTCGCGCCCATGGACCTGATACTGCTGGCCGTGCCGTTCTTTTTTGTGCTGATAGCCGTAGAGCTGGTCGCCGACCGCGTGCGCGGCCAGCACAATTTCACCCTGGCCGACTCGATCAACAGCCTGAGTACCGGCGCACTGTCGACCAGTACCGGCCTGCTGACCAAAGGCGTAGGGCTGGTCACCTATGCCCTGGCCTTCGAGCACCTGGCGCTGCTGCAATTGCCGGCGCAGGCAGGGTGGGTCTGGTTGCTCGCCTTTGTCCTGTACGACTTCTGCTACTACTGGCTGCACCGCCTGGGGCATGAGCGCAACGTGCTGTGGGCTGCGCACTCGGTGCATCACCAGAGCGAGGAGTACAACCTCACCACGGCGCTGCGCCAGACCAGTAGCGGGTTCATCTTCTCGTGGCTGTTCTACCTGCCGCTGGCGCTGCTGGGCGTGCCGCCACTGCTGTATCAGTTCTGGGTACATACCCGGCATATTCCCAAGCTTGGCTGGCTGGAGTGGGTGTTGATCACGCCGTCCAATCATCGCGTCCACCATGCGCAAAACCCTGCTTACTTGGATCGCAATTACGGTGGTGTGTTCATTCTCTGGGACCGTCTGTTCGGCACTTTCAAGGAGGAGGACCCGGCCGAGCCGGTGGTGTTCGGGGTGACCACGCCGCTGGCCAGCTGGAACCCGCTGTGGGCCAACCTGCAGTTCTATGCCCAGCTCTGGCACGACGCTCGGCGCGCCGACAGCCTGTGGGACAAACTGCGCATCTGGTTCATGCCCACCGGCTGGCGCCCGGCCGATGTGGCCGCACGCTACCCACAGGCCAAGCAGGACCTGGCGCTGTTTCGCAAGTTCGAGATTGCCCTGGGGCGCGGGCAACAAGCCTATGTGGCGGCGCAGTTCGTGGTTTATGTGGCCTTGGGCAGCTACCTGATGGACGTGGCCGACCGGGTGTCGGCCGCCGCGCTGGTGCTCGGCTGGTCACTGATGGCGTTTGGTTTGTTCGTGCTGGGCGCGTTGCTGGAGAACCGGCCCTGGTCTGCACGCCTGGAGCTGGCGCGGTTGTGTCTGAATGCGCCGGCATTGTACCTGGCCGGCGCCTTGGGCTTAGCGGTGGTCGCGCCGTTGGCCTGGTTTCTGCTCGTGGCTTACAGCCTGCTCAGCCTCTGGGGGCTGGGCCTGGCTCGCCGCCCTGCGCTCCGCGCGCAAAGTACGGAAGCGCCGGCGCAGCCACAGCAGGCCGCCCAGCGCCACCAGGCCGCCAAGCACCCATAGCTCGTAACGTTTGACGTTGCCCAGCAAGCCTTCGAGGATGGCGCCGAAGTGGTAGGCGGCGGCGCCCAAGGCCACTGCCCAGATGCCCGCGCCAATCCCGTTCAGCAGAAGGTAGCGGCGAGGCGGGTAACCCGACAGGCCGATGGCCACCGGCATGACCGTGCGCAAACCATAGACAAAGCGGAAGCTCAGCACCCAGATATCGGGGTGGCGGCGGATGTGGTCCAGCGCCCGGTCACCCATTGCCTGCCAGCGCGGCTTGCGCGCCAGGATCCTGCGCCCGTGGCGTCGGCCCATGAAGTACCACAACTGGTCGCCCGCGTAGCTGCCGAAGAAGGCCACCAGGCATACCAGATTGATATCCATGTAACCGCGGAACGCAAGGAATCCCGCAAGCACCAGAATGGTCTCGCCTTCAAAGAAGGTGCCTAGAAAAAGGGCGAAGTAGCCGAAATCCTGCAGGAATTGTTGAAGCATTTTCTGAGGTGCTGGCGAAATGAACGCGCAGCCTACCCCTTCGCGCGCATTCGTGAAAGTGTCCAAATGTGTCTCGACGTGAACAATTCCTACACGGAGAATGCCAGGAGCCACGCGCTATCGCTTGCCCTGGCGTGTAACACAGGCGTCATAATGGGCGCTTATCTTGCCGCTCAATAGATGATAGGGCGTTAACGTCCTCAGGAACGCCAGATGAATAATGAAGTGCTAACCCCTGTCGCGATCAAGGATGCTCAGGAACTCCCCGAAGAGATGGTGCAGACCCCGCCAGACCTGCCGCCGGCGCCCCTGCCTGCCATGGAGCTGGTGGCAGAGCCTGTGCTTCCTGCGCCCGCGCCGGCCCCGGCGATCGCCGTCCCTGGCCTGGACGACAGCAGCCTGTACATTCATCGCGAACTCTCGCAACTGCAGTTCAATATCCGGGTGCTGGAGCAGGCACTGGACGAGAACTACCCGCTGCTGGAACGCCTCAAGTTCCTGTTGATCTTCTCCAGCAACCTCGACGAGTTCTTTGAGATTCGCGTCGCCGGCCTGAAAAAGCAGATCAACTTCGCCCGTGAACAGGCCGGCGCCGATGGCCTGCAGCCGCACCAGGCGCTGGCGCGTATCAGCGAACTGGTGCACTCCGAGGTAGAGCGCCAGTACGCGATCCTCAACGACGTGCTGCTGCCTGAGCTGGAAAAGCACCAGATCCGCTTCATCCGCCGCCGCTACTGGACACCCAAGCTCAAGACCTGGGTGCGCCGCTACTTCCGCGACGAAATTGCCCCGATCATTACCCCGATTGGCCTCGACCCGACTCACCCGTTCCCGCTGCTGGTGAACAAGAGCCTCAACTTCATAGTCGAGCTCGAGGGGGTGGACGCCTTCGGTCGCGACTCGGGTCTGGCGATCATTCCGGCACCACGCCTGCTGCCGCGGGTTATTCGCGTGCCGGAAGAGGTGGGCGGCCCGGGCGCAAACTACGTGTTCCTGTCGTCGATGATCCACGCGCACGCTGACGACCTGTTCCAGGGCATGAAGGTGAAGGGCTGCTACCAGTTCCGTCTGACGCGCAACGCCGACCTGGCGCTGGACTCTGAAGAGGTCGACGACCTGGCCCGCGCGCTGCGCGGCGAGCTGTTCTCGCGCCGCTACGGTGACGCCGTGCGCCTGGAGGTGGCCGACACCTGCCCGAAACACCTGTCGGACTACCTGCTCAAGCAGTTCAGCCTCAGCGAAAGCGAGCTGTACCAGGTCAATGGCCCGGTCAACCTCACCCGCCTGTTCAGCATCACCGGCCTGGACAGCCACCCGGAACTGCAATACACACCGTTCACCCCGGCGATCCCCAAGCTGCTGGCGAACGCTGACAACATTTTCAGTGTGATCAGCAAGCAGGACATCCTGCTGATGCACCCGTTCGAGTCCTTCACGCCAGTGGTCGACCTGTTGCGCCAGGCCGCCAAGGACCCGCACGTGCTCGCCGTGCGCCAGACCCTGTACCGCTCGGGGGCTAACTCGGAAATCGTCGACGCCCTGGTGGACGCGGCGCGTAACGGCAAGGAGGTCACTGCGGTGATCGAGTTGCGTGCGCGTTTTGACGAAGAGTCCAACCTGCAGATGGCCAGCCGCCTGCAAGCGGCCGGTGCAGTAGTGATCTACGGTGTGGTCGGCTTCAAGACCCACGCCAAGATGATGCTGATTCTTCGCCGCGAGCAGGGCGAGATCGTGCGTTACGCGCACCTGGGCACCGGCAACTACCACGCCGGCAACGCCCGCCTGTACACCGACTACAGCCTGCTGACCTCCGACGACGCGCTCACCGAAGACGTCGGCAAGCTGTTCAGCCAGTTGATCGGCATGGGCAAGACCTTGCGCATGAAGAAGCTGCTGCATGCGCCGTTCACCCTGAAAAAGGGCATGCTCGACATGATCGCGCGGGAAACCCAGTTTGCCCTCGAAGGCAAACCGGCGCACATCATCGCCAAGTTCAACTCGCTGACCGACGCCAAAGTCATCAAGGCGCTGTACAAGGCCAGCCAGTCAGGCGTGAAAATCGACTTGGTGGTGCGTGGCATGTGCTGCCTGCGCCCGGGCATTCCGGGGGTTTCGCACAACATCCAGGTGCGCTCGATCATTGGCCGCTTCCTCGAGCACACGCGGGTGTTCTACTTCCTCAATGGCGGCGAAGAGCAGATCTACCTGTCCAGTGCCGACTGGATGGAGCGCAACCTCGACAAGCGTGTCGAGACCTGCTTCCCGGTGGAAGGCAAGAAACTGTTGCTGCGGGTGAAGAAGGAGCTGGAAGGCTACCTGACCGACAATACCCACGCCTGGACCTTGCAGCCAGACGGGCGCTACGTGCGCAGCACCCCGACCGGCAACCAGAACCCGCGCAGCGTTCAGGCGACCCTGCTGGAGCGCCTGAGCAACCCGGTCCTCAACGTACGCTGAGGACGAAGCCGACCCGGGCCAGCCACTCCGCCTCGTTGGCGAAGTCGGCCTGGGTCAGCTGGTTCTGCTCCAGCCAACCGTCAGGGAAGGCTACATCCAGGCTGTTGTCCCCGCCGTGCAGTTCTACCTTTGGCATTTGCTGAGTGCCGCGGATGTGGTGGAACAGGATGGCAAAGCGCAGCAGCACGCACAGGCGCAGCAGCTTGACCCCTTCATCACCCAGTTCGGCGTAACGGTCCTTGGGGATGTTGCGGCGGTGGCCGCGTACCAGCAGGGCCATCATCTGCTGATCTTCCCGGGAAAAGCCTGCCAGGTCCGAGTGCTCGATCAGATAGGCGCCGTGCTTGTGGTAGTGATAATGGGCAATGTCCAGCCCGATTTCGTGCACTTTCGCGGCCCAGCCCAGTAGATCGCGCCAGTTTCCGTCTTTCAGGTTCCAAGCGTCGGCCACCTGGTCGAATGCGTGCAACGCCTTGCGCTCGACGCGCGCAGCCTGGCCCTGGTCCACGTGATAGCGCTCCATCAGCGAGTTCAGGGTGCGTTCGCGCACGTCTTCGTGGTGGTGGCGGCCAAGCAGATCGAACAGCACACCTTCGCGCAGGGCGCCGTCGCAGTGGTCCATGCGGTTCAGTTCAAGGGCATCGAAGATGGCTTCGAGAATCGCCAAGCCCGCCGGGAAGATAGTGCGGCGGTCTGGCTTGACGCCGTCGAAGTCGATCTTGTCGACCTCGCCCAGCTTGAACAGCTTGCGTTTGACCCAGGCCAGGCCTTCGGCGTTGACCTCGCCATTGCCCAGGCCGCCGGCCTTGATGGCCGCGCCGATGGCGCGAATGGTGCCGGATGAGCCAATGGCCTCATCCCAGGTCAGGCGGTGCAGGGCATTTTCGATGCTCATCAGTTCCAGACGCGCGGCAGTGTAGGCCTGGGCATAGCGGGCCGGGGTGATCTTGCCGTCGCGGAAGTAGCGCTGGGTAAAGCTCACGCAACCCATCTGCAGGCTTTCGCGCAGCAGCGGCTCGAAGCGCTGGCCGATGATGAACTCGGTACTGCCGCCGCCGATGTCGGCCACCAGGCGCTTGCCGGGGGTGTCGGCCAGGGTGTGCGACACGCCCAGGTAGATCAGGCGCGCCTCTTCACGGCCAGAGATGACCTCCACCGGGTGGCCGAGGATGGCTTCGGCGCGCTGGATGAATTCGTTACGGTTGCGCGCTTCGCGCAAGGCGTTGGTGCCGACGATACGCACGGCGCCTGCCGGCATGCCGTTGATCAGCTGGGAAAAGCGCTTGAGGCAATCCAGGCCCCTTTCCATTGCTTCTTCACTGAGCATGCGCTCTTCGTCGATGCCTGCGGCCAGTTGAACCTTCTCGCCGAGCCGCTCAAGGATGCGGATTTCGGTATGGTGGGCCTTGGCCACGACCATGTGAAAACTGTTGGAGCCAAGGTCGATGGCGGCGATCAGGGACAGGTTCTTCGCGATGGTATGCGGCATGATCTGGTTGTTCTCGGTCGTTAACCTGGCAATCGTGCCACGATAGCAGGCTATCGCCAACGCGTGACACTCAGCCGTTGTACTGGCCTTGATGCAAGGCAATGTGCCATTCGATTCTATGACGGCCATATGACAGTTTCGATTCGCGGCGTCTTGCGCAACTATAGTTACACTCAATCGTCCGTGGCTTCCTGTCCGGCGTAGGTGCGGCTATCATGGGCCACGTTTTTTGCTTACGACCCTGGAGATATCCATGAGCAGCGATCTGAT
>RCUS01001748.1_pt1 | contig 10610 bp, 6 predicted proteins | sample 2166221 | NCBI WGS metagenome assembly RCUS01 (sample SAMN09932758, study PRJNA488358) | compost metagenome | isolation source: compost soil in cyclohexanecarboxylic | place: Germany: Experimental Botanical Garden | reverse complement strand
ACATTACCGCCATTCTCGGCGTCGGTTTCGACCCGGGTGTGGTGAACAGCTACGCAAAACTTGCGCAGCAGCAGTATTTCGACCGCATTGATTCGATCGACATTCTCGACGTCAATGCCGGTTCGCATGGCAAGTACTTCGCCACCAACTTCGACCCGGAAATCAACTTCCGCGAGTTCACCGGGCAAGTGTGGAGCTGGCAGAACAGCCAGTGGACCAGCAACACCATGTTCGAGGTCAAGCGTACCGACGACCTGCCGGTCGTGGGTTCGCAGAACCTGTACCTGACCGGCCACGACGAAGTTCACTCGATCTCGAAGAACCTCGACGTGCCGAACGTGCGCTTCTGGATGAGCTTCGGCGAGCACTACATCAATGTGTTCACCGTGCTGAAGAACCTCGGCCTGCTCTCCGAGCAACCGGTCAAGACCGCCGAGGGTCTGGAAGTGGTGCCGCTGAAAGTGGTCAAGGCAGTACTGCCCGACCCGGCCTCCCTGGCCCCGGGCTATACCGGCAAGACCTGCATTGGTGACCTGGTCAAGGGCACCAAGGACGGCCAGCCGCGCGAAGTGTTCATCTACAACGTGGCTGACCACGAAGAAGCCTACGCCGAGACCGACAGCCAGGGCATCTCCTACACTGCGGGCGTACCGCCAGTAGCTGCCGCGCTGCTGGTTGCGCGCGGCGAGTGGGATGCCAAGCGCATGGTCAACGTCGAGGAGCTGCCCGCCGAGCCGTTCCTCAAGGCGCTGGACGTGATGGGCTTGCCGACCCGCGTCAAAGATGAAAAAGGCGATCGTCCGTGGGACGCTGAAGCCTAAGTAGCACGAAGCACTGGGGCTGCCGCGCAGCCCATCGCCGGCAAGCCCGGCTCCCACAGGTACAGCGCAGGTCTCAAGCATTGCGCTGTACTTGTGGGAGCCGGGCTTGCCGGTGATGGGCCGCGCAGCGGCCCCAATGCCAATCTGTAACCCTGACGCCTACTTGCGCACTTCCAGAATCAGATTGAACGGCGTCTGTGTCGCCCGCCGAAACCGAGTGAACCCTGCCTCCTCGAACACCGCCCGCAGCCGCGCTTCCCCCGCTTGTGCCCCCAACCCCAGCCCTACTTCCTGGGACAACGAGTTGGGCGTGCAGATGAACGTGGATGCCGCATAGAACAACCGCCCAACCGGGTTCAGGTTGCCCTCCAGCGAATCCTCGGCGTAAGGCTCCACCAGCATCACCGTGCCATCGGCCTTCAAGGCGCGGTAGGCATGCCGTGCCGCGCCAACCGGGTCGCCCATGTCGTGCAGGCAGTCGAAGAAACACACCAGGTCATGGTCATGCCCCGGATAGTCCTTGGCCGACGCCTGTTCGAAGCCCACCCGCTGGGCAAGCCCCGCCTCCTCGGCGCGCTGATTGGCGGTCGCGATGGAAGGTGCGTGATAGTCATAACCGACAAAAGCAGAGGCAGGAAACGCCTGGGCCATGACCAGGGTCGAAGCCCCGTGTCCGCAACCGACATCAGCCACCTTCGCGCCGGCCGTGAGTTTGTCGACAACGCCGTCCAGGGCCGGTAGCCAATCGGCGACCAGGAAGGTGCGATAACCGGGCCTGAAGAATCGTTCAGTGCCGCTGAACATGCAGGGGTGATGATCCCCCCAGGCCAGCCCGCCATCACCGCGCATGGCCGCGACCAGCTTGTCCTTGTCGTGGAACAGCGCCGCCACCACTGCTGCGCCACCGGCCATGTACGCCGGAGAATCCTCGTCGGCCAGGGTCATGGCCTGTTCCTCGGGCAGCACGAAACTGCCTTTGTCATGCACCACGTAGCCCGCCGCGGCCTGGGCATTGAGCCATTCACGGACCAGCCGCGGGTGGCAGCGGGTCTTCGCCGCGAGCGCTTCGGCGGTGGTCGGCTGGCTGTCGGCCATGGCCCGGTACAGCCCCAGTTCATCGCCGAGAATGAGATTGGCCAGGGTCGCCGCGGCACCCATGTCGCCGACCAGCTTGCCCATGAAGTCGTGAAGCCGTGCCTCGTCCATGACCTGCCCTCCTCTGCAACAAGGCCACCGTCGACGAGGGAAGTCCGGATCCGGGGGAGCGGTGGTCGGATGGATGATCTGAAGTGTCGCGACCTGAGGTCACGACAGGGTCGATGTAAGTTTAGATGTCTGGAGCGAAGTGTCCGACGCAATAATATTGTCAGCGCCTATGAGATCGAGTGCCACCCTCGTGGCGCTCGATCTGCGCGGCCCACCACAGTCCAAGCGCCGATCAAGGCGTCGCCACTGGCGTCCCGTCCCCGGACGGCGGGTTCAACTGCAACAGCTCATTGGTATACGTCCATTCCTCCTGCACTTGGTCCGGATGCTCGTTCAAGCGAACGCCGTAGGACGGAATGATCGCCTTGATCTTCGCCTGCCAGGGCGCCGAGGCAACTTTGTCCTTGAACACCTTGTTGAGCAGGTCGAGCATGATCGGCGGCGCGGTCGAAGCGCCAGGCGAGGCACCCAGCAAGCCTGCAATGCTGCCGTCCTTGGACATCACGATCTCGGTCCCGAGCTTGAGCACGCCACCCAGGTTTTCGTCCTTCTTGATGATCTGCACCCGCTGCCCCGCCTGCCACAGGCGCCAGTCGGCCTTTTTCGCTTCGGGGAAGTAGGTCTGCAGCGCCTCGAAACGGTCATCGTCGGACTGCAGCACCTGACCGACCAGATACTGCACCAGATCGAACTCGCGCAGCCCTACCCGCACCATCGGCCAGGTGTTGTGCACGCTCACACTGGCGAACAGGTCAAGCAGCGAGCCCTCCTTGAGGAACTTGGTCGAGAACGTCGCGAACGGCCCGAACAGGATCATGCGCTTGCCATCGAGCACCCGGGTGTCCAGGTGCGGCACCGACATCGGCGGCGCACCGGTCGCGGCGATACCGTAGGCCTTGGCCATGTGACGCTGGGCGATGGCCGGGTTGTCGGTGACCAGGAACGAGCCACCGACCGGGAAGCCCGCGTAGTCCTTGGCCTCATCGATGCCGGACTTCTGCAGCAGCGGCAGCGCCGCGCCACCGGCACCGATGAACAGGAACTTGGCATCGGTCGCCGATTTGCTGCCGTCCTTCAGGCTCTTGTATTCGACGTGCCACGAGCCGTCGTCGTTACGGGTGATGTCCTCGACCTCGCTGGACAGCTTGAGGTCGAAGTTCGGCCGGGTCTGCAGGTAGCCGACATATTGCCGGGTGATCTCGCCGAAATTGACGTCGGTGCCGATGGGGGTCCAGGTCGCGGCCAGTTTCTGATTCGGATCACGGCCCTCCATCATCAACGGCACCCACTTGCGGATCTGCTCGTGGTCTTCGGAATACTGCATGGGCTTGAACAACGGGCTGGCCTGCAGCGCCTCGTAGCGCTTTTTAAGGAAGCGGATATTGTCGTCACCCCAGACGAAGCTCATGTGCGGGGTGGTGTTGATGAATGAATGCGGGTTCTTCAGCACGCCCTGCTTGACCTGCCAGGCGAGGAACTGGCGAGTGACCTGGAACGACTCGTTGATCTCCACCGCCTTGGTGATGTCGATCTTGCCGTCCTTTTCCGGGGTGTAGTTCAGTTCGGCCAGGGCCGAGTGGCCGGTGCCGGCGTTGTTCCAGCCGTTGGAACTCTCTTCGGCGACCTTGTCCAGGCGCTCGAGCATTTCCAGCGACCAGCCCGGCTCCAGCTCGTTGAGCCAGACGGCCAGGGTCGAACTCATGATTCCCCCGCCCACCAGCAGGACATCGACCTTCTTCGTTTCGGCGGCCTGGGCCTGGAGCATGCCCAAGGCCAGCGCCAGCCCGGCCAGCGCCCGTATCGGCTTGATCGTGATGTTCATGTTGTCTCCCGCGAGGCATGAGGCGCCCCGTCCTCGTCCAAAAGGTCCAGCACAAGCTTAGCTGACGGATTTGCTCGGATATCTGCGGCTTGCAGGGTACCGCCACTTGCATTCGGATCGAACACAAAATACTGTATGAATATTCAGTATATCGAGCCAGCCCCATGCAACTCATCGCCAAACTCGGCATCCTCGCCGACGCCGCCAAGTACGATGCTTCCTGCGCCAGCAGCGGCGCGCCCAAGCGCAGCTCGCGCGGCGGCGACGGTTTGGGCGCCACCGATGGCATGGGCATCTGCCACAGCTACACGCCCGATGGCCGCTGCGTGTCGCTGCTTAAAGTACTGCTCACCAACTTCTGCCTGTATGACTGCCAGTACTGCGTCAATCGTCGCTCCAGCAATGTGCCGCGTGCGCGCTTCACCCCAGAAGAGGTCGTGCGCCTGACCCTGGACTTCTACCGCCGCAACTGCATCAGCGGGCTGTTCCTCAGCTCCGGTATCATCCGCTCGGCCGACTACACCATGGAGCAGTTGATCCGCGTCGCGCGCCTGCTGCGCGAAGAACACAACTTCCGTGGCTACATTCACCTCAAGACCATTCCCGATGCCGACCCGCTGCTGATCGAAGAAGCGGGCCGCCTGGCCGATCGGCTGAGCGTCAACATCGAGTTGCCTACCGACGCCAGCCTCAAACTGCTGGCACCGGAAAAACAGGCACACACCATCCGCCAGGCGATGGGCATCATTCACCAAGGCCAGCAGGCGGTGGCCAACGAACCCAAGGCTCCGCGCTTCACGCCCGCCGGGCAAAGCACCCAGGTCATCGTCGGTGCCGATGCCACCGACGACAGCACCTTGCTGCACAATGCCGAGTCGCTGTACCAGGGTTACGGCCTTAAACGCGTGTACTACTCGGCCTTCAGCCCGATCCCGGACAGCCCCGACAGCGTGCCCCTGGCCGCCCCGCCGCTGCTGCGCGAACATCGCCTGTACCAGGCTGACTTCCTGCTGCGCGGCTACGGCTACAAAGCGGGCGAGCTGTTGGGCCAGAGCGGCAACCTGGCGCTGGACATCGACCCCAAGCTGGCCTGGGCGCTGGCCAACCGGGAGGTGTTTCCGCTGGACGTGAACCGTGCGGAACCGGCGCTGTTGGCGCGCATTCCCGGTATCGGCCTGCGTAGCGTTCAACGTCTGGTCGCGCTGCGCCGCGAACGGCGCATCCGCTACGACGACCTGATCCAGCTGCGCTGCGTGCTGGACAAAGCGCGACCGTTCATCGTCACCAGCGACTACCGCCCAGCGCAGGCAGAACTGCGCAGCGGCCTGCTCCGCGATCGCCTGCGCGAGCCCCAGGCGCCGGTGCAGATGGGGCTGTGGGGATGATCGCGCTCGACTGCGACGACCATTTCGGCACCTGGCGTGACCAGGCCCGCACCCTGCTCGGGCATGGCATCGACCCGGCCGAGGTGACCTGGGCACAAGGCCCGATCGACGACTTGCTGGCCCTGCCCTCGCCCTTGCCGCAAGGCCCCGGGCCGTTCCGGGCGCGGGTCCCGGCCGCGCTGTTGGCTCAGTTGGAGCAAGCCGCCCGCTACCGGGGTGAACAACGCTGGAACCTGCTCTATGAAGTGCTCTGGCGTGTGGCCCATGGCGACCGCACCGCGATGCTCGCCGGTGACCGGCTGGGCAGCGAGTTGCAACGGCGGATCAAGCAGGTCAACCGGGAAGCGCACCATTTGCATGCGTTCGTGCGCTTCGTGCCGCTGCCGGAGACACTTGCCGAACAGCTCCAGCTGGATCTGCTGGCCTATCACGAACCTGCACATGACATCCTGGAAAGTGCCAGTGCGCATTTCGCCGACCGCCTCGGGCGCCTGCGCTGGTTGATCGCCACCCCTCACGACGGCATCCGTTTCGACGGTGAACGCTTCGACCATCGACGCTGCTGCCCTGATGATTGGCGACAATGGGCGCGTAACGCCGAGGATCCTGGCGCAGAGCTGTGGCGTACCTACTACCGCCATACCTTCAACCCGGCACGGCTCAACCCCGATGCCTTGCGCCAGCACATGCCGGGGCGATTCTGGCGTCATTTGCCGGAAGGTAGGTTGATCCCGCAACTCGAAGGCCTGGCACGACAGGGCAAGCAGCGCGATGGGCAGGCGCTGGAAGTGGCGCAGCAGCACGGAAAGCGGATTGTCGACAGAACCGCGCAATAGTTACCGCTTGTTTGTGAAAATTTCATTAGTTTTCTGGCATACCAACCTTTCAAGCCGCGACAAATCCTGACACACTAATTGCTAATCGTTCTCATAAGTACTTTCGATAGCAACCCGTCTGGACAGGAACCCGCCCCATGCCGTCGTACTTCGCGCCCACGCGCCCGCTTCCGACTCGCAGTCTGCTCGCCAGCGCAATCTGCATGACCTTCATCACGCCCGCCCTGGCCGAACAATCCGCCAAGCCGACCACCCTCGAACTGAGCGCGACCGAAATCAGCTCGGTGCAACTGGGCAGTACCACCGAAGGCTCGGGTTCCTACACCACCGGTTCCATGTCCACCGCCACCAAGCTGCCCATGAGCATGCGCGAGACGCCACAGGCGGTCACCGTCGTTACTCGTCAACGCATGGACGACCAGGCGATGACCAGCATCAATGACGTAGTCAAGGCTACCCCTGGGCTGTTCCTCAGCCAGTCCAGCGGACCCGGGCGTCAGACCTACTCCGCGCGCGGCTTCGACATCGACAACATCATGTACGACGGCATTCCCAGTACCTATCAGGGCTGGACCGTGGGTGCCCAGCCGAACCTGGCGATGTTCGACCGGGTCGAGGTGATTCGCGGTGCCACGGGCCTGGTGACCGGCAGTGGCAACCCGTCAGCGGCGATCAACTTCGTGCGCAAGCGCCCGTTGGCCGAGCAAAAAGTCACCCTCACCGGCGCGGCCGGCAGTTGGGACGACTACCGCGGCGAGATCGATGCGTCGAGCCCGCTCAACGACAGCGGCACGCTGCGCGGCCGCGTGGTTGCGTCATACCGTGACGCCAACAACTTCCGCGATGACGTGGAGGAAGATCACGGTCTGTTCTATGCCGTCACCGAGGCCGACCTGTCCGAAGACACCACCCTGACCCTGGGTTTCTCGCATCAGAAGGACAAGACCAACTTCTTTTGGGGCGGCCTGCCACTGGGCACCGACGGCCATCACCTGGACCTGCCGCGCTCGACCAACCCCGGCAGCAACTGGGAAGACAAGGACCAGGAAATCAACACGCTGTTTGCCGAAGTGCGCCAGCGCCTGGCCAATGACTGGAAACTGCAGGTCAACGCCACCTACACCGACCAGAATGCGCTGTTCTCGGGCTCCTACCAGTCGCGCTACAACGGCCCCCTCGAACGCACGGTCTATCAGTCCGGCCAGGAAGAGAACCAGGCAGGCCTGGACGGTTTCGTCAGTGGCCCGTTCGACGCGTTCGGGCGTACCCACGAACTGGTCGTGGGTGCCAGCAAGCGCATCTACGACATGACGACGCGAAACTACTCGCCCTACGCATTCAACTGGCCGCTGGATGGCGGCAAACCCGACTTCGTCCACACCGACAATTCCCGCGAAGTGACCCACCAGGAAGGGGTGTACATGACCACCCGCCTGAGCCTGGCCGATCCGCTCACGTTGATTCTCGGCGGTCGCCTGGACTGGTACGACTACGATCAGCACGGCGGCGATGGTGAAGGCGACTACAAGGTCACCCGCAATGTCACCCGCTACGCAGGCCTGATCTATGACCTGGACGACCATCACTCGGTCTATGTCAGCTACAGCGACATCTTCAACCCACAGTCGGCCAAGGATTTCTCCGGCTCGCCGCTCAAGCCGATCGAGGGCAAGAACTACGAGATCGGCATCAAGGGTGAATACTTCGATGGCGCACTGAACGCCAGCCTGGCGCTGTTCCGCATCGACCAGGAAAACCGTGCAGTGACCGCACCGGATCAGGCCGGTTGCCCGCAGATGACTTGCTCCGAAGCCTCGGGCAAAGTGCGCAGCCAGGGCATCGACATGGAACTGCAAGGTGCCCTGACCGACAATTGGCAAGTCGGCGCCGGCTACACCTACGCCCGCGTGCACACCATCAAGGACGCCGAGAACCCGCAGAACGTCAACCAGCGCCTGACAACCGATGAGCCGGAACACCTGTTCAAGTTGTCCAGCACTTACCGCTTCCAAGGCCCGCTGGAAAAACTGCGGGTGGGCGGCAACGTGTATTGGCAGAGCCGTATGTACAACGACATCAGCGTGACCGGCGGCAGCTATCGGCTTGAGCAAGGGGCCTATGCCATCACCGACCTGATGGCGGGGTATCAGGTCAATCAGAACCTCGACCTGCAACTCAATGCCAACAACATCTTCGACCGTCGCTATTACTCGGCCATCGGCTCGGATGTGAAGTGGGGCGGGACCGATACCTATGGCAATCCGCGTAATCTGATGCTGACGGCCAAGTACAGTTTCTGATCGGGTCCTCGCGCGCCGAACGTTCTGCCCCCGGCGCCGTCATAACTGTGGCCGGTGCCGACACGCAGAGAGGACGCGAGATGACTCAACCCGACCCGTCATACGTCAAGTGGCTCGAAGACCGCTCCATGCTCAAGGCCGCCCAGGAACGGGCCAGGCTGTACTCGGGGCAGTCGCGGCTGTGGCAGAACCCTTACGCCGAAGCCCAGCCACGCCGCGCCACGGACATCGCCTCGGTGTGGCTGACCGTCTACCCCGACGCCATCATCGCCGCCGAGGGTTGCTCGGTACTCGGCGCACTGGCTCACGAAGCCCTGTGGAAACGTCTGTCGGAAATTGGCATCCAGGGTGTGCATACCGGTCCGATCAAGCAGTCCGGTGGCGTGCGCGGCCGTGAATTCACCCCCAGCATCGACGGCAATTTCGACCGCATCAGCTTCGACATCGATCCGTTGTACGGCAGCGAACAGGACCTCATCCTGATGAGCCGCATGGCCGCTGCGCACAACGCGGTGACCATCGACGACCTGATTCCCTCACACACCGGTAAAGGTGCCGACTTCCGCCTGGCCGAGATGGCCCACGGTGCCTACCCGGGCCTCTATCACATGGTCGAGATCCGCGAGGAAGACTGGCCGCTGCTGCCCGACGTACCGCCGGGCCGCGACGCGGTCAACCTGCTGCCGGCGCAGTGCGATGAGCTCAAGTTGCGCCACTACATCGTCGGCCAGCTGCAGCGGGTGATCTTCTTCGAGCCTGGGGTCAAGGAAACCGACTGGAGTGCCACGCCGCCGATCATCGGCGTCGATGGCAAGACCCGGCGCTGGGTGTACCTGCACTACTTCAAGGATGGCCAGCCCTCGCTGAACTGGCTCGACCCCACCTTCGCCGCCCAGCAGATGATCATCGGCGATGCCTTGCACGCGCTGGACTGCCTGGGCGCGCGCGGACTGCGCCTGGATGCCAACGGTTTCCTCGGCGTGGAAACGCGCGCGCAGGGCACCGCCTGGTCGGAGAGCCACCCGCTGTCGATCGTCGGCAACCAGTTGATCGGCGGCATGATCCGCAAGGCTGGCGGTTTCAGCTTCCAGGAGTTGAACCTGACGCTCGATGACATTGCGCAGATGTCCAAGGGCGGTGCCGACCTGTCCTACGATTTCATCACCCGGCCGGCCTACCAGCATGCGCTGCTGACCGGTGACACCGAGTTTTTGCGCCTGATGCTGAAAGAGATGCACAGTTTTGGCATCGATCCGGCTTCATTGATCCACGCGCTGCAGAACCACGATGAACTGACCGTGGAGCTGGTGCATTTCTGGACCCTGCACGCCCACGACATGTACCTGTACAAGGGCCAGACGCTGCCTGGCGGCATTCTGCGCGAGCATATCCGCGAGGAAATCTACGAACGCCTGTCGGGCGAGCATGCCCCGTACAATTTGCGCTTCGTCACCAACGGCATCGCCTGCACCACCGCCAGCCTGATCACCGCGGCCCTCGGTCTGCGTGACCTGGAGCAGATCAGTGCGGCGGATATCGCGCTGATCCAGAAGGTGCACCTGCTGCTGGTCATGTACAACGCCATGCAGCCCGGTGTGATCGCTTTGTCTGGCTGGGACCTGGTTGGTGCCCTGCCGCTGCCGGCCGAATCGGTAGCGGACAAGATGGTCGATGGCGATACCCGCTGGATTCACCGTGGCGGCTACGACCTGGCCGGACTGGCCCCGCAGGCCGAGGCCTCGGTTCGCGGCATGCCCCGTGCCCGCGCGCTGTATGGCAGCCTCGATAGCCAGCTGGAGCAGGGCGACTCGTTCGCCTGCAAAGTGAAGAAACTGCTCGCCGTGCGCCAGGCGTATGGCATCGCCACCAGCCGCCAGGTGCTGGTGCCCGAGGTGAGCAGCCCCGGCCTGTTGGTGATGGTGCATGAACTGCCGGCCGGACGCGGGATCCAGATCAGCGCGCTGAATTTCGGCCAGGAGGTGATCAGCGAAACGTTGCAACTGACCGGGTTCACGCCGGGGCCGGTGGTGGACATGATCAACGAGACGGTCGAGGGAGACCTGACCGAGGATGGGCGATTGTTGGTGAACCTGGATCCTTACGAGGCGTTGTGTTTACGCATCGTCAACAGTAGCGGGCATGTTTGAGGCTGCATGTCTTCGCCTCAACATGTTCAGCGCCTATGAGATCGAGCGCCGCCAGATCAGCGGGACGCCGACCCGACCCGGTACGTGCAGATC
>RCUS01001747.1_pt1 | contig 10613 bp, 8 predicted proteins | sample 2166221 | NCBI WGS metagenome assembly RCUS01 (sample SAMN09932758, study PRJNA488358) | compost metagenome | isolation source: compost soil in cyclohexanecarboxylic | place: Germany: Experimental Botanical Garden | reverse complement strand
ATAATCACCGTTCCAATCTGCTGAATAGATATACTATAAAGAATATGATAACATATATTTTACAATTATTAAATAAAATATAAACAATTAAATATAAGAAAAAAAACGCAAATAAAAGTAAAAAATATGCGTTAATATACTTTACTTAGCGTGAAAAATAGATTAGAATATAAATGAAGAAGCACAAAACCGCTATAACGGGCAAAAGTAAGAAAATAGCTTCAACAATTGTTGCATGTATTCAGTACATCAGCATTCTTAAAAGAAATCGTATAAAATTTATAAAATCTTTGGCAACAACATGCCAATAAAAAATAAGATTTAAGATAAGATTTAAGGAGGAAAAAAAGTTGAATACAGAAAAACTAAAAGATATAGCAAAAGCTATAAGAGTAGACATCATTGAAATGTTAACAGCATCAAAATCAGGACATCCAGGTGGATCATTATCTATCGCAGATATATTAACAGTATTATATTTCGAGGAAATGAACATAAAGGTAGAAGATCCTAGATGGGAAGACAGAGATAGATTTGTTTTATCAAAAGGACATGCAGCACCAGGATTATATGCAGCGTTAGCAGAAAGAGGATATTTCCCAAAAGAAGAACTTAAATCTTTAAGAAAATTTGAATCAATACTTCAAGGACACCCAGACATGAAGAAAACTCCAGGAGTAGATATGTCAACAGGATCACTTGGACAAGGGTTATCAGCAGCTAATGGAATAGCTTTAGCAGGAAAATTAAATAAAAAAGACTATAGAGTATATACAATAATCGGAGACGGAGAACTTCAAGAAGGGCAAATATGGGAAGCTGCAATGAGTACATCTCATTACAAATTAGATAATGTAGTAGCTTTCATAGATCATAATGGACTTCAAATAGATGGATCAAACGAAGAAGTTATGAACGTAAATCCAGTAGATGCGAAGTTTGAAGCTTTCGGATGGAATGTTTTAGTAATAGATGGACATAATTTAGAAGAAATAAAAGAAGCTTTAGTTAAAGCAAAAGAAGTTAAAGGAAAACCAACAGCAATAATAGCTAAGACAGTTAAAGGAAAAGGCGTTTCCTTCATGGAAAATAAAGCTTCATGGCATGGAACTGCACCAAATGAAGAACAAAAAGTACAAGCTTTAAGTGAGTTACAAGGAGGAGAAAAATAATGAATATAGCAACTAGAGAAGCTTACGGAGAAGCGTTAAAAGAATTAGCATCAAATGAGAACGTAGTAGTATTAGATGCAGACCTTGCAAAAGCAACTAAGAGTGGAGAATTCAAAAATGTTGCACCAGATAGATTCTTTGATATGGGAATAGCAGAAGGTGACATGATTGGAACAGCAGCAGGATTAGCTACATGTGGAAAAATACCATTTGCAACTACTTTTGCTATGTTTGCAGCAGGAAGAGCATTTGAGCAAATCAGAAACTCAGTAGCTTATCCAAAATTAAATGTTAAAATAGCTGTAACTCATGCTGGTATAACAGTAGGAGAAGATGGTGGAAGTCATCAAGCTATAGAAGATATATCTTTAATGAGAAGTATACCAAACATGGTAGTAATAAATCCAGCTGATGCAGTAGAAGCTAAAAAAGCAGTATTTGCAGCAGTAGATTATTATGGACCAGTTTATATAAGATTCGGAAGAGCAGCTACACCTGTAATCCATGATGAAAACTATGAATTCAAAATAGGAAAAGGTGAAGTTTTAAGAGAAGGAAAAGACGTACTTATAGTAGCAACAGGAATAATGGTAGCTAAAGCTTTAGAAGCAGCAGAAACATTAAGCAAAGAAAACATAGAAGCAACTGTTGTAAATATACCAACTATAAAACCATTAGATAATGAACTTATAGTAAACCTAGCTAAAACTATAGGTAAAGTAGTTACAGCTGAAGAACACAGCATAATAGGTGGATTAGGTTCAGCAGTAGCAGAAGTATTAGCTGAAGAAGCTCCAGCTAAACTTAAAAGAATCGGAGTTAAAGACGTATTTGGTCAATCAGGAACTCCAGATGTTTTATTAGCACATTATGGATTAACTGCAAAAGACATAGTTGAAGCAGCTAAATCACTTTAATAGTAATTACTAAGGGGGGGAAATAACCATGAGCACAAGTTTATGTAATGTAGTAGATGATAATACAAAACTTACATTAAAAAAGCTGAAAAATGGTACGGATATAAGGGGAATAGCTATAGAAACTGAAGAGTACAAAGAAACCCTAAGCCCCGAAATTGTGAAATTACTTGGAGTTGGTTTTGCAAAGTTTTTAAAAAATAAGTCAAATAATAAAGATAATATAAAAGTGGCATTAGGTATGGACTCAAGATTATCAGGTCCTAGTTTAAAATCAGCTTTGACTGAGTCTCTAACTAAAGTTGGAGTAAATGTAGATGATTGTGGAATTACTACCACACCATCTATGTTTATGACTACGGTTTTAGAAGATTATAAATGTGATGGATCGATAATGATAACAGCTAGCCACCTTCCATATTATTATAATGGTCTTAAATTTTTCACTCCACTTGGAGGATGTGAAAAAGAAGATATTGATGAAATAATAAGTTTGGCTTTAGAAGATAATGAAGATTATATAGTGGTATCACAAGGAACTGTTTCAGAAATAGATTTAGTAAAAGATTATTCAAAGTTATTAGTTGATAAAGTAAGAAATGCTGTAGGAACTGAAAAACCATTAGCAGGAAGCAAAATAATAGTGGATGCAGGAAATGGAGCAGGTGGATTCTTTGCAGATAAGGTATTAAAGGAACTTGGGGCAGACATTGAAGGTAGTCAGTTTTTAGACCCTGATGGAACTTTCCCTAACCATATACCTAACCCAGAAAACAAAGAAGCTATGGAATCTATAAAAAATGCAGTACTTAATTCAAAAGCAGATTTAGGAATAATCTTTGACACCGATGTAGATAGATCAGCAATTGTTTCTAAAACAGGAGAAGAGATAAATAAAAATGCTCTTATAGCATTAATATCTTCTATAGTTTTAAAAGAAAATGAGGGGGCAACTATAGTTACAGATTCTATTACCTCAACAGGATTAGCAGAATTTATAACTAACTTAGGTGGAGTTCATCATAGATTTAAAAGAGGATATAAAAATGTCATAAACGAAGCTAAAAGGCTTAATGAAGAAGGCATAGTATCGCCTCTAGCAATAGAAACTTCAGGGCATGCAGCTTTAAAGGAAAACTATTTTCTAGATGATGGGGCTTACCTTATAGTAAAGATCCTTATAGAAATGTCCAAACTAAAAAAAGAAGGCAAGGATATAGATTCCTTAATAAAAGACTTAAAACATCCTTTAGAAACTGAAGAAAAAAGGATAAAAATTAAGTGTGAAGATTTTAGACCTTACGGACAGTCTGTTATAGAAGATTTAAAAGAGAGCGTTTCTACTATAGAAGGCTGGAGTATTGAACCTAAAAACTATGAAGGAATAAAGATTAATTGCTTAAAAGAACAAGGTTGGTTCCTACTTAGATTATCTCTTCATGAGCCTTTACTTGCTTTAAATATAGAAAGTGACTTAAGTGGTGGAGCAAAAGATATTTATAGTAAGTTAGCTAAACTTTTGGAGAAATATAAGGAATTAGCATTATAAAGAAATACACAAATAAGGTTAGAGAGTAAAATCTCTGACCTTATTTTTTTTGCCTCAAAAATGAGAACTTTCTCATTTAAATAAATCTAACTTTAGTATAAAATTTTAAGAAAATGTATACAGAAAACGTAAGTCTATTTTTGAAAATGTATACAGTTTAATTTCTTTTGGCTTAGAAAGGAGGGTTAGGAGATAAATTACAATTAGAAATATGTTTGGCACAGCACTTGCTAAATATATAAACGTAGGAGGATTTAGTATGAATTTAAAAGACAAGTTTATAAACCTAATAAAAAATGAAAACAAAAAAGATCCTTATACTGATGCTAAGCTTGCAAAGATGTTAGCTACATCAAGAGAAAATATCACCGCATTAAGAAAAGAACTTAATATAGGAAACTCTCGAGAAAGAAGAAAACCTTATCTTGAAAGTAAAGTAGAAGAAATTCTAAAAAAAGATCCTAAGATAAATGTAAGTAAAATAACTAGGAAACTTTTAGAAGATGGTTTTGATATATCGAGGCATGTAGTTGAAGAGTTATTGCAAGAAAACGGTGAAAATATTGAAAAGATAATTGATGGAGACGAATACTCAGATCCTTTTGAACTTTTGATAGGTTATAACGGAAGTTTAAAAAAATGTATTTATCAAGCTAAGTCAGCAATACTATATCCACCTTTTGGACTTCCTACATTAATTACAGGTGAGAGTGGTGTTGGTAAAACACAATTTGCAGAGAGTATGTACAAGTTTGCTAAGAATTATAGAGAAGGTTCAGAAGATATGCCTTTTATAATATTCAACTGTGCAGACTATGGGGACAATCCTCAATTATTACTATCCTTATTATATGGATACAAAAAAGGTGCTTTTACAGGAGCAGATTCAGATAGTGAGGGATTAGTAGAACAAGCAAATAATGGGATACTTTTTTTAGATGAAATTCATAGACTTCCCCCAAAAGGACAAGAAATACTTTTCTCAATATTAGATAGGGGTACATTTAGAAGGCTTGGGGAAACAGGTGTTGAAAGAAAAGTAAATATAATGTTCATAGGTGCTACAACAGAAAACATAGAATCTCAGCTGCTTCTAACATTTAGAAGAAGAATACCTATGATAATTTCTATACCTTCATTAAAAGAAAGATTTTTTGTAGAAAAAATTAATCTTATATATCAGTTTTTTCAAGAGGAATGCGACAGAATCAATTACAAGATTTATATAGAAGCAAGAGTAATTGAAATATTGACACTAAAAAAGTTTAACGGAAACATAGGTCAGCTGAAAAGTATAATAAAGGTCATTTGCGCCAGAGCATTTATGAAACACATAAATAGAAGCGAAGACATAATTAATATAGGCTATGACGAAGTTTTAGAATCAAACATAGTTGATAATGGTCTTATGCTAGAAGATGTAAATGTAATGGAAGTTAGAAAGTACAGCAAGGATATGATACTCATTCCCTTGTCTGGAAATAAGATAGAGGTTTTAAAAAACAGTAAAAATGATGATGTGTTTTTAGAAGATTTTTATTCTCAAATTGAAAAGAAGTACCATGAACTATTAAATCTAGATATGGAAGCAGAAGAGTGTGAAGAGATACTTTGGACCTTTATAGTAAATAAGTTTAAGGATCTAGAATTTGATGGGGACAAGGATAAATTAGTTACCTTAAATGATTTAATAAATCTCATTGATGGAGATGTAGTTAACTTAGTTAAAGAGCTAAGAGGGAGTTTGATTAAAAACATTGACTCATCTAATGAAAACGTATTTCTTTATTTAGCGATACATCTTGAAGAAGCTGTTAAGAGGATAATGCTTAAACAGCAGATAATTAACATTAATTTAGCTAAGATAAAGGACGAACTCTTTGAAGAATATAGAGCAGCATTAAGTTTTGCGGAAAAATTAGAAGAGAAGAAAAAAATAAAAATACCAGATGATGAAGTTGGATTCATTGCCATGTATATAAAGGCAGCTACTGAAAAGAAACCAAATGAGAGCAGAGTAGGGGTAATAGTTCTTTCCCACGGACAGATTGCTACAGAAATAGTAAAGGTCACAAAACAACTATTAAATGTTAATTTCCCAGTAGCAATAGATATGCCTTTAAGTGAAAACCCATCTGTAATTTATGAAAAGGCGTTAGCAGTTTCTAAAATAGTGGATGAAGGAAAAGGAATAATATTTTTAGTTGATATGGGTTCATTAGTTAAGGTTGGGGGAATGATTTCAGAGAAACTTGGAATAAAAACTAGGACAATAGACAGAGTAGATTTATTAAGTGTTATAGAAGCCGCTAGAAAGGCATCTTTACACGATAGCGATTTAGATGAAATTTATTTCAGCCTAACTAGATCTAGAGTAAGTTATCCTAACTTAATTGTAGAAGAAACCTCAAAACCTAAAGCAATAGTTACACTTTGTTTAACTGGTGAAGGAACAGCTTCATTTATAAAAGAATCTTACTTAAAAAATTATCCTAATCTCAATATATTTCAGCTAGGTGTTATGGATGAAAAGCTAAGGGAAAAGATTAAAGAAATAGGAATGAATTATAAGATTATAGCAATAGTAGGTACTATAAATCCAGAGATTGAGGGAATAAACTTTATACCTTATGATCCACTATTAATAAATAACGGATCAAGAGAACTGGAATTTATATTAAATAAAAGCAAGCTTAATAGTAGCTCAATATATGATGATGATTTAATTCTCTTTGAACCAGATATTAAAAACTCTAAGGAGTTAATTGAAATAATGTGCTCCTTGCTTATAAATAAAGGATATGTAAATAAAGGTTTTATGAATTCTGTACTAAAAAGAGAAGAAATAGTTCCAACCTTCTTTAAAGGGGGAGTAGCTATGCCTCATGGAGATACATCAGAAGTAAAAAGATCTTCTATGGTTTTCGTAAAACTCAAAAGACCTATAAGTTGGGGATTTGGTAATGTTCAAATAGTATGTCTACCAACCCTTAGAGTTAATGATAAAAATCTTGTAAAAAGTATGTTAAAGCCATTCTTAAAACAAGAGTTTATAGAAGAATTAAAGGCTACTAAAAGCATTAAAGAGTTTAAAGATAAAATTTACTATATATTAAATTAATTAAAGGAGTGAAAATATCATGTTAGATTTAGATTTAATCGAACTAAAATTAAAAGCAAAGTCGTCACAAGAGGTCATAGAAAAGTTAGGAAGTCTTATGTTATCAAAAGGATATGTTCTAGATAGTTATGTAGATGCAGTTCTTACTAGGGAGGAAACACTTCCTACTGGATTACCTATAGATGGGTTTAGCGTAGCTATACCACATACAGATTCAGGTCACGTAAATGAGTCAACAATAGCAATTGCTACATTAGAGGAACCGGTAGAGTTTAATATGATGATAGACCCTACACAAAAAACAAAAGTGCAATTAGTATTTTTACTTGCAGTAAAAAATCCTAATGCACAGGTTCAATTACTAAAAACATTAATGTCAGTTTTCCAAAACAAAGAATTACTTATGAATCTTCAAAAAGCTTCCTCAAAAGAAGAAGTAAATGAGCTATTACGCTGTTTAGCAGTTTAATATAAAAATTATATGAAAAGGGGTAGAATGTAAAATGAAAAAATTCAGTGTTTTATCAGTATGTGGATCAGGAACAGTTACTTCATCAATGATAGCTGAAAAGCTAAAAGATGAACTTGAAGAAAGAGGTATATATATTACAACTAAGGAAGCTAGACCAACAGAAGCTTATAATTTAGTATCGGGAGGAGGTTTTGATTTTATAACTCATACAAGTCCACTTCCAGAAGCAGATTATGGTATTCCTACTATTAATGCTGTAGGATTCTTAACTGGATTTGGAGAAGAAGAATTCCTTGATGAAGTTATGGCTGTTATTGAAAAATTAAGTAAGAAGTAGAATAAAGGGGAGGGGTCAAGATGTTTTTTCAAACACTAAAACAAATTTTTGATACATTTGGAGCACCAATATTTGTTCCTATAATGATTTTTGTTATAGCAAAAATCTTAAAAGTAAAAACTAAAAAAGCTTTCTTTTCAGCTTTATATGCAGGGGTAGGACTTGAAGGGTTCACGTTATTATTAAATTCATTTACACCAATCATATCACCAATTGTTCAAAAGATGGTAGATACTACAGGAATTCAATTACCTGCCTTCGACGTAGGTTGGCAAGCAACAGCTTTAGTTGCATTCTCAACTGAACCAGGAATGATATTTTTAGCAGTAGGTTTGATAGTTCAGACTTTACTATTTGTTCTTAAAGTTACAAATGTATTCCAACCTTCAGATCTTTGGAATAATTACTCTTATATAGTATGGGGTTCAATGGTATTTGTAGTTACTAAAAACATGTTCTTAGCATTAGCTTGTATGATTTTATTAAACATGTACAGCTTATTAATTGCAGAGCTTATGGCAAAAAGATGGTCAAGTTATTATCAATATCCAAACTGTACAATAATCGCTATGCATAATATAGAAGCAGCAGTATTTACAGCAGCTTTTGATCCAATACTTAATGCAATAGGATTTAATAAAATAAAGTTAAATCCACAAATACTACAAAAGAAACTAGGTTTCTTCGGAGAACCAATTTCTTTAGGCCTATTATTAGGTATGTTCATAGGTGCACTCGGAAACTTAACATCACTTAACACTTTAGCAGCTTGGGGAGAAATAACTAAGATGGGTATTGCAACAAGTGCAATCATGGCTATATTCCCTAAGATAGCAGGACTTTTTGCTCAAGCATTCCTTCCAATAACTGAAGCTGCTAGAAAGAGTCTTAAAAAAGGTTCTAACTCTACACGTGAATTCTACCTAGGTGTTAATGATGCTACAGGATATGGCGAACCAGCTACATTAATCAGTGGAGTTATATTAATTCCAATCATGGTAGTAGTAGCAATGGTTTTACCAGGAAACAAAGTATTACCAGTTGTAGACTTACTAGCATTACCTTACATGGTACAAGGTATAGTTGCATTAACAAATGGTAACATGGCTAAAACAATAGTTAACGGAATCATTTGGTTTGGACTTGGACTATTAATGTGTACTTACACAGCACCATTATTTACTGAAATAGCTACAGGGGTAGGAATCGCACTACCAGCAGGAGCTTTAATGATAACAAGCTTTAATATTTTAGGAAAACCACTTATGGGATTAGTATTCTTTGCATTCTTAAGTCAAAATCCTATATTTATTGGTTTAGCAGTAGCTGTATATGTAGTATTACTATTATTATTCAGAAAGAACAAAGATATAATCTATGATTACCTAGAAAGACAAGCTGCAAAAAATAACCCAGAACCAATAGCAGAAGCAGTTTAATATTTAAAAATAGAGAAAGACATGAAGAGGCTAAGTTAAGCTTCTTCATGTCTTTTAAGTTTTATGTTACATAAATGGAATTGATTGAAATTTATGTAAAAACTACTTTTTTAAAGTTAACTTCACTTAACAATTATTATCTTATTATGTAAATTTATGTATAATAAGGATGTGATCATAAAGTACTTAAATATTTAAGTAAATATAAAAAGGGGATGTATATTTATGAAGAAAATATTAAGAAAAACATTAACAGCTTTAGGAGTTACAGCATTTTTGGCAGGAACAATCTATTCTACTTCTTCCGCATCAATACGATGGGATTCCTATGCAAATTGGTTAGGTTCAGGAGCTCAAGCACGTGGAACTGCATATACAGCTAAAACTAATGAACCATACTTTTACAGGATTGATGTGACTGCTAGGTTTAATGATGGATCATCAGATCATCAATATAAAAATAATGCGTCAATAACTGATTCAGTATATGCCAATGTTACATCTTATGGTCCTGTTAATAGCGGAAGCTCATCACATGAATGGACAGCCTCTGGTGACGACAGTTCATACACATCAAAAAATATGCCAATAAGATAAGATAGTGGAGACTTTGGGTAAGGTGTACTCCTTACTCAAGGTCAAAAAAACAAGGAGGATATATGAGAAGAATATTAAAAGATATACTTAAAAACAAGGGATTATTTAGTATGCTTTTTATAGGTTTTACCTTAACAATACTGCCTATTCTTATAGCTGTATCAACAAGGCAGTATTATAATGATAGATTTTATGATAGTAAAAGTGGACATTTTGAATATTATTATTCAGTTAAGTTAAGTAGAATAAATATAGATTTTAATAGTATTCAGGATTGGGCAGACTCAAGTTTTGAGAAGTCAAGTGTTATTACAGAAACCATAATTACTAGAGTTCCAGGGGTAGGACTGGTGGATGTGGTAGGGCTAGTAAATAATAAAAACTGGACACCACCTTTAAGTGAGGGTGAAGGGATTGAAGACAGTAAAGATAAGAGTATATTAGCGGGAGGAAAAATAGCAGAGGAAACAGGAACTATAAAACTATTTGATAAAGAATATACTATTAAGGGAATATGCGGAGTAGAGGGATACGAATATAACTACAAAATGTATATACCAATAAAAATAATGCCAGATGAAATCGGTAGAAGTTTAAAAACTCAGAGTGCAATTCAGATGATTGTTAGAGGGGATGAAAATCCTCAAGAAGAGATAAACAGTTTTGTCTCTAAAATTAGGGAAAATAATGAAAATATTAATATAGATATAGTAAATGAAAAAGACAATTATGAGAGGGAAAGAAAAGCAAACAGAGGGGTAAAAGAAGTATTAAACTTTCCATTAAGGCTTTTTATAATAGCTTTAATTAATTGTATTATTGTAAGTTATTTATGGGTTTATATTAAAAGAAAAGAAATTTCCATAAAAAAGGCTTTAGGAGCTAGCAATTTAAATCTTTTTTCTTATATAGGAATACAATTTATAATATGTTCAGTTTTTTCAGCTCTATTTGCCATATTAATTCAAGGAGCTTTAAGTCAAATAAGTAACATTACTAATTATACAGG